>Ga0114918_10005542_pt1 | contig 10823 bp, 4 predicted proteins | sample LantaG_FD_87015 | JGI IMG/M metagenome (GOLD analysis project Ga0114918, IMG submission 87015) | Deep subsurface microbial communities from Baltic Sea to uncover new lineages of life (NeLLi) - Landsort_02402 metaG | ecosystem: Environmental > Aquatic > Marine > Oceanic > Sediment | place: Baltic... | reverse complement strand
TCGTGACGGACATGTTCCCGGATGCCCGTCTCGAGGAACTGCCGCCCGACCACGATTTGTATAGCGGCAAGGTGGGCACGCGGATCAAGCAGGTGGGTTATTCGCCTGCCGCCAAAGCCGAGTTGCCTGAACTGGACCAGCCGGTCTTGCTCGGTCTTGAGCGCGGGGGCCACCTCGTGATGGTCTTCAGCCCGTACGGCCTGGCCGACGGGCTCGACGGCCTCAGGACGTTCGGCGCCCGGACGGTAGCGCCGGACGATGCGCGGCGGCTGGCGATCAACATCCTGCTGTATGCCCTGGAGCCGTAGGGGGTGCGCCCTTCGAGCCGCGACGATCCGAGCCGCGACCGTGAGGGATCGGTTGCCTTCCTACCCCTGCGGCTCGGCATCGCGCAATTCGACGAGCGCACGCACCAGCCGCTCCATGTCACCCTCCGTGTGCTCGACCGTCAGGCTGATGCGGAGGCGGCTGGTGCCGGGCGGGACCGTCGGCGGACGGATCGCCGGGCAGAAGATGCCCCCCTCCAACAGCGCGCCCGCAAACGCCAGGGCACGCTCCGGACCGCCGAGGATAATCGGAACGATCGGTGTCGAAACGGAGGCTCCCGGCTTTTCGGCGCCGATGTCGAACCCTTCTTCCAGCAGGCGCGTTCGCAGGCGCTTCGAAAGGTCGAGCAGGCGGCGGCGACCGCCGGGTTCAGTGCGGACGATCCGGAGTGCGGTGCGCGCGGCCTCGCATGCGGCCGCAGGAAGCGCCGTCGTGTAGATGAACGGCCGCCCTCGGTTGACGACTAGGTCGCACACGTCGCGCGATGCCGTCACGAAGCCGCCGATGCCGCCCAGCGCCTTCGAGAGTGTCCCGACGCTGGCCGTGACGCTGCCCGCCGCAACAAAAAGGGGACATTCTACTTTTTCTGACGGAGCGCACGCCTCGTCGCCATCTGCGGGAGCACACGAAAAAGTAGAATGTCCCCTTTTTTCGAGTGCCTCGGCCAGGCCCGCTCCGGTCGGGCCGAGAACCCCGGTGGCGTGGGCTTCATCGAGAAGCAGCATGCAGTTCTCGCGGCGGCACAGTTCGGCCAGTTCCGCGAGCGGCGCGCAGCGGCCGTCCATTGAGAAGACGGTGTCGGTAACGAGCAGCCGCCGGCCTGCCGCGCCGCGATGTTTCTCGATCAGCTGCCCTGCCGCATCGGCGTCGGCCTGCGGATACCGAACCAGCGCCGCACCCGCCAACCGCACCGCGTCGTACAGGCTGGCGTGATTGGCCCGGTCCATGATGACGGTGTCGCCCCGGCCCACGAGGGCCGTGACCACGCCGAGGTTGGTCATGTAGCCGGTGGGAAAGACGAGAGCCGCCTCGGTATGCTTGAAGGCGGCCAGGTCGGCCTCCAACCGTGCGTGAGCCTCGGTGTGACCGGCGACGAGGCGGCTGGCCCCGGCGCCCCAACCCCAACGCTCTAAGGCGGCGCGTGCGGCCTCTTTGACGCGCGGGTCATTCGCGAGGCCCAGGTAGTTGTTCGACGCGAACTGAAGAACCGTCCTGCCGCCGATCTCGACATGCGGCCCGGCGGCCGAGCCGACCTCGACAAGGCGGCGGTACAGACCTTTCGCGCGGAGGTCGTCGAGAGTTTCGCGGATGAAGTCGGGGTTGCCCATGGCACGCTTCGTCATGGTACGTGTCCGCGACCAGAGGTCGCGGCTCGGATACCACACGCAGCCGGCGGCGCCGGCACAACACCGACCGCGCCTACCGCCCCGACCGCGCTGCCGCAATCGCGCCGCCGCCGCCGACGCCGGCGCCGTTGCCAGCGGCACGGAGACGTGCTTCAAACCGTTCGCGGCACTGGTGCATGAACGCTTCGATGCGAACTATCTCGGTCGATTGCTCCAGGCCGTCGTACGCCACCTTCAGGACGGGCATGTCCCAATCCTTCTGGAACTTCGTCAGCAGAGCGTTGACGATCGAGCCCGGCATGCAGTTGAACGGGTGAAGGTTGACCACGCCGTCGCACCCGTCGTGGACGTATTCCATGCAGCGTCCCATCGAGAGGATCGGCTCGCCGCGCACGGCCGGGTCGAGGTACGGCAGGGCGAGTTCAATCACGTCATCGGAGGGCGGCTCATCGAAAAAGTGCCGCACGGCGCCGGTGAACTCGTCCAGGATCTTGTGTTTCTCGCGGCCTTGGATGAAGTCGGTAATCTTCTCCACCAGCAGCCGCTTCCAGTCGCCGGCGATCTTCGCATCGGTCTTTCGGCTCCAGCCGATGTAATTGACCCATTCCTCGAAGGGCGGCAGGACGGCCTCCCCGCCAAGGGTCTCGATCTTGCGGACCATGAAGTTGTTCGTAAACTGGTTGCTCCGGACGAACACCTCGCCGACGACGCCGATCCTCGGCCGCCGCTGCGACCGGTCGGCCGCAATGCCCTCGAAGGTGCTCCGCGCCTCGCGGGCCAAGGCCGCCAGGTCGCCACGGCCCTCCACGACCTGCTCGCACTTGCGGAGGTACTTCTCGTAGAGTTGGTCGCACTCGCCCTGGTTGACCTCGTACGGCCGCGTCTCGCGGAGCATCTTCTGTAGCGTATCGACGAACACGATGCCGCTCCAGGCGAGTTTCCTGAAATCGGTCCCCAGGTTCTTCACGTCGCCCTGGAAATCCTTGTCCTGGTCCAGAAGGACCAGCGGCACATCTTCCAGGCCCAGGTCGTCCAGCACCATCCGTTGGAACTTGTTGTACTGGCCGAAGCGGCACGGGCCGAACGCCGTCGGCATGAAGAACGCCGACCGGTCCGGGTCGAACCCCGGCGAGTGAATCTGCCGCAGGAAGTCGCCCGTCGTGATGATGCACGGGTAACACTCTTTGCCGGAGGTGTACTTGCGGCCCCAGGCGATGGTCTCTTCGTCGGACATGGGCATCTGACGGGCCTCGACGCCGTTCGCGCGCATCGCCGCCGCCATCGCGTAACCGTGATCGTCCATGTACGGGATGTAGATGGTGCGCTTGCCGTACGCCTTGCGGCTGTAATCGAGTTTGGCCAGGCGTGCCTTGCGGACGCCGCGTGCCTCGCGTTGGCGGACGCCCTTGAGGCTGTCGAGGAACGCTTCGCAGCGGGTGATGGCGCCGACGTCGGCGGAGTGCTCGTCCACCTCGAGGATCAGGCACGGCTTGCCCACCAGTTCGGTGGCGATGTACTTCATGATGAACGAGTCGGGGCCGCAACCGAAATTCGTGATGTACACGGGGTACAGTCGGCGGTCGCGGGCGATGATACGCACCCCCGCCAGGATCTCCTGCCCGTACTTCCAGTACATGTGCGGATGCTCGGCCGAGATGTCTTCGTCCTGAAGCGGCAGCATATCCATCGGGATGGCCAGCCGCCCGAGGTCACGGAGTTTCTCCGGAATGTTCATGTTCAGCCCCGGGTCGCACCCGTTGTACGGACGCGACACGATCGCCAGGGCGATATCCTCCGGGTCCAGCGACGCGAGGACCTCGCGCCCGCGAGCCTGAAGCGCCTTGGCGAACCTCGCCTGTGCGGCGAGGGCTGCGCCGATGGCCCGTCGCGCTCGCCTACTGCCGACGCCCAGCCGCGCCGCCATGGCCTCCAGGTCCTTCCGGAGCCCCTTGCCGCCCCGCGAGAAGTGGATGACCGGCGAGACCATCTTCGCCTCCCAGTCCACGTCGGGCATGGCGGCACGCACCATAAACGGCACGCTCTGGACGTACGGGCACACGTAGGAGTTGGCGATGTCGTCGCTTGCCTTCGGCATGTCCACGATGGCCGGCAGGAAGATGTAATCGACCCCCTTCTCGACCAGGTCGCGGACGTGGCCGTGGGCCACCTTGATGGGGAAGCACGTCTCGGCGGCGACTTCCTCGACCCCCCGGTTGACGACCGAGCGGACGGTCCGCGACGAGATGACCACCTCGAACCCCATTTCCGTAAACAGGGCCTTCCACAGAGGCATGAGTTGCCAGAAGTGGGTCATCCTCGGCAGGCCGACCGTCTTGCCGTTCGGCCGGTCGGGCGCCTTCTTCGCGTAGGCTTCCTCCATCATCTGCTGCCGCTCGACGAACAGTTGCGGCAGGTGTTTGCCGAGGCTCTCGCGCTGGGACTCGTCGTACTTGCCGCAACGGCTCCCGTAGTAGAGCGTGCGGTCGGCGGCGGCGCCTTCGGGGCCGGGCTCGCCCGTGATCTTGACAACGTGTATCTCGCACCGGTTGGCGCAGTCGGTGCACTCGAACGTATCGAACTCGTACGCCACGTCGCGGAGGTCGAATCCGCGGAACGTCGTTTCCTTGCCCGTCTCGGTGTACCAGTCGCGGGAGATGAGGGCCATGCCGATGGCGCCGACCACGTCGTGGTGCGGCGGGACGTTGATCGGTTTGCCGGTCACCTTCTCGAACGCCGCCTTCACGCCGCGGTTGTACGCCGTGCCGCCCTGGAAGAAGATGACGTCGGCGATGCGGCGGTTCTCGACGACACGGTTCAGGTAGTTCTGGACGATCGAGTAGCAGAGTCCCGCGCACAGGTCATCGACCGCCACGCCGCGCTGCTGGTTGCGGTTGATGTCGGTCTCCATGAAGACGGTGCACCGCTCGCCCATGGCGGGTGGTTCGTCGGCCGACAGGGCCAGCCGGTTGTACTCGCCCGACGTCAAATCGACCCCCAGCCGCTCGCTCTGTTCCTCAATGAACGACCCGGTGCCGGCCGCACACACCTTGTTCATCGCGAAATCAACCACCGCGCCGCCGTCCAGGCTGATGAACTTGGAGTCCTGGCCGCCGATCTCGAAGATCGTATCAACGTCCGGGCGGATGAACGCCGCACCCGTCGCGTGGGCGGTGATCTCGTTCTTCACGATGTCGGCGCCGATGAAGTCGCCCGTCAGGTAGCGGCCCGAGCCGGTCGTCGCGCAGCCGCGAACCCGCACGCGGCCCTTCCCGCCGCGCTCCTCCAGCGCCACGCCCACCTTGTAGAGCCCGTCGGTGACGGCTGCCAGCGGCCGGCCGGCGGTCATCAGGTACTCACGGGCGAGGACGCGGCCGTCGGCATCGGTCGCGACGACGTTGGTCGAGATGCTGCCGACGTCCACGCCGAGGAAAACGTCCACCGGATCGTCGCCCGGCGGGAACGCATCCGGCTCGATGATCAGGGGGTAGCCGTCGTCCTGGAGCGCGGGATGCAGTTCCCCTCCGCCCCAGTGGCGAGACGCCAGGTACTCGCGCAACGGCTCGACCGAGGCGATGCGGCCGAGTTCGTCGCGCTCCCTCGACGCCAGCACCGCACCGATGGCGCCCATCGAGGCGTAATGCTCCGGGATGAGCAGTTCGCCTTCACCGAGTTCCAGCGTTTCGGTGAACGCCCGGACCATGCCGGCGTTGGCCGCCACGCCGCCCTGAAAGGCAATGCGCGGCAGAAACTCCTTGGCCTTGCCGATGACGGCCTTGAAGTTGCGGGCCATCGCGAAGCACAAGCCCGCGACGATGTCGTAGTCGGGCGTGCCTTCCTGCTGGAGGTGGATCATATCGCTCTTGGCAAAGACGGAGCAGCGGCCGGCGATGCGCGGAACGTGCACGCTCCGCATGGCCATCTCGCCCCACTCCTCTTCGATCGAAATGCCGAGACGCGACGCCTGCTGGTCGAGGAACGAACCCGTGCCGGCGGCACAGAGCGTGTTCATGGCGAAGTCGCGGATGCGGAGGCGACCGCTCGCCGGGTCCTCTTCGAGCAGGATGAGTTTGGAGTCCTCGCCGCCGATCTCGATGATCGTCCGCACCTCCGGATGCAGCGCCGCCGCCGCCTTGGCCTGCGCCACCACCTCGTTGACGGGCTTGATGTCGTAGAGTTTGCCCAGGACGGCGGTGCCGGCGCCCGCGAAGGCCACGCCGTCGATCTCCGACGGCGGCACTTCGGCGAACAGATCCTCAATCGCCGCAAGCGCCGTCTCCAGCGGCTTGCCGCGCGCACGCACGTAACGCTCCTTGACAACACGCAGGTCCTCGTCGAGCAGCACGAGGTTCAGGCTGATCGAGCCGATGTCTATGCCGAGATACACGAACCCCTCCTTACCATGAGTTTGCGCGACCCGTACCCGGTACGGATCCATATGGGCGGGCCGCGCTGAAGACGCACGCTACGTTCACCCTTCGCCTGAACCGGACGTTCCTCAGTCGCGGGATTATAACCAAGGTCGGCCCGCGAAGTCAATTTCCTGATTGACACCTCTCACACGGGGCGAGATAAGGTAACGGGGCAACGCGGGCCGCTCGGCCGATGCCGGCCGCGGGGGACCGATGGCTAAAGCGACCAGAGAAACGCTGCTGCGGCACCTTCAGGAGAAGGGTCTCCTGACCGAAGACGAGGTCCGCGCAGCCCTTGGCCTGCTCCTGGAGACCGCTGACCAGGGGCGGGATGTCCCCCTGCCCGAGGTGCTGCTCCGCATCGGCGCCGTCGCCGCCCAGGCCCACCAGGTGGCTGCCGCCTTCGAGGCCGGTCAGGACGTCATCGCCGCCGACGAACTGACGGCGCCCGACATCGGGGCCTCCGGCCTGATGGTACTCGAACGGATCGGTCGCGGCAGCCAGGCCGTCGTGTACAAGTGCCGCCAGCCTGTCATCGACCGCGACGTTGCGGTCAAGATTCTGCTCCCGAGCGCCGCCGGCGACGCCGAGTCGCGGACCCGGTTTATCCAGGAAGCCAAAGCGGCCGCCCAACTGTCGCATCCCAACATCGTTACCATCCACGAGATCCGGCCGCTGAAGAACACCATCTGCATCGTCATGGAATACATCGACGGCGGGTCGGTCAAGGACCTGCTGGAGGTCCGCAAGCGTTTCGAGCCCGCCGAGGCGGTCCTCATCGTGCGCCAGGTGGCCGAAGGCCTGAGGGCCGCTCACGTCCGCGGCACCATCCACCGCGACGTCAAGCCCAGCAACATCATGCTCACGAGCGACGGCGCGGTGAAACTGGCCGACATGGGCCTGGCACGCCGCGCCGGCGAGGCCGACGAACAGGAAGGCAAGGCCTACGGCACGCCCTACTACATCTCGCCGGAACAGGTTACCGGCGACCCGCCGCCCGATCACCGGACCGACCTGTATTCGCTCGGCGTCACCCTGTACGAGATGGTCGCCGGCCGGCCGCCGTTCATGGCGTCGACGCCGCAGGAGATCATGCGGATGCACGTGCTCCAGCAGCCGCCCGATCCGCGCGACCTCGTGCCGGAACTCTCCCAGCCCCTCTGCTGGCTGCTTGCCAAAACGATGGCCCGTGAACCCGAGGACCGCTACCAGAGCGCTCAGGAGTTCATCGATGCGCTCGACCAACTGGACCTCTTAACTCTGGATACGGTCGCGTCGGCCCCGCTGGACCTGGTCAGGCAACTGGCCGGTATCGCCAAGACCCAGCGCCGCCGGACGGGCCGCGCCGATGCTGCGGCGCGCGTCGCCCTCACACAGGCCGAATTGGCACTCGTCCGGGCGGTCAAGCCCAGCCGCACGCCGAGCCGCCCGACCAGGCCGGAACCCGCGATCCCGGAACGGAAACGCCCGGTCGGCAGGAACAAGGCGCGCTTGGCGGGAATCGGCGTCTTCGTGCTCGTTGCGACGGTAGGATTGACGGTGCTGCTCATCGTGTTTGGTTTCGGCCAGCCGCACGATACGCCCAAGCCACGGAAGCCGCCCGGTACGTTCCGTCCAACAATCAGGCGCGACAAGCCCCATCCGATGGAGGCAAGCGCCCAGGGCGCGCTGAAGCAGGCCAAAAACCTGGAAACCATGCCGAACACCCGGCCGGAGGCCATCATCAAGGCCTACGAGAACATCATTACGTTCTATCCGGAGACGGAGGCGGCCGAGGAAGCCCAGGCGGCGCTCTACCGTTTGGGCTGGGCGGAGGAAATGCGAACGTCGCCCCCGCCGCCTCCCAAGCCGGCTGGTTGGCAACACATGCGTCCGGGTGCATAACACTTACGTCAATTTTCACCTCGCCGAAACGGGCAAATGCGCGCTTTTTTTGGCTCCGATCCTTGATTCTGGCCCGTGAAGGGCGATTTGGGGGTCGAATGTTAAGATAGGTAAGGCAAAACGCGCTGTTTTTGGGTCCGTTTTTGCGATTTTGGTGTCCGTTTTGTTCCGTTTTTGTTCGGTTTTGTTCCGTTTTTGAGGGGTTTTTGAGGGGGCAAAATTGACGTAAGTCACCATGCCAACATGGCAGGCCGGACCGACGGGCGAAGAGGGCCGAAAAGTTGTTAGAGTTCTAACAAAATCCGAGGTGGGCGCATTTTTTGTTAGAGTTCTAACAAACGGGTCGAAAACGGCAACGGCTTTGAACGCAGAGATCGCAGAGAACGCAGAGAACGGCCTGAATCCGGGTAACGACAAACGGCAACGGCCCGCTGCCGAGCCGCGACAGCAAGGGAGCGGAACGCAGAGAACGGCGTCAATCAGTGTAAAGGCCAACGGCAACGGCGGGAGCCTGAAAGGCTCGCATTCGATAGCCTGGGGCAACGCCCCAGGTCGCCAGGTACGCCGGCCCAACCCACAAATCAAGCCCTGTCCCTACGGACCCCTGGCGTTGGAGCGTGGCTGACGAATTCGAGCCGTTCGACCTCAACGGTTTGGCGTCGCTATCGGTGGTCTTGGGCTGTGAATTCGCCACCTTGACACGAGGGCGGTTATGGGTGTCGCTGGAACTCGAGTCAGGGCCCTGCTGCGCCGGTCCCGGTGCGGGCTTGGCCTGCTCTTCCTCGTGGTTATCCACCAAGGCGAAAACGGAGATCAAGAGGGAGATTGCCGCGACGATCAGTGCAACACGTGTGTAGGTCCCAGCGTTCCTGCCGAGAACGAGGGCGATATGGTCCCCCGTGCTTCTGCCTGGGAGGTTGGGTACGTACATTGAGCATGGTCGGCACGTTAGCCAGCTGCGTAGGAGACACTTTCCTTCCCCCTGTGCGAAATGGCAGTTTTCTCGGTAGAATAGCCACATGGGCGCGTCCCCTATTCGAATCCGATGGTGCCGTTCCTCACCATTTCTTCGAAGTACTCAAAATAGCAGCGCTCCTTTATCGGAATACTACTGAGCTTCTCAAACCCTAAAGCCTTGGCAGCGTCAGCGATGGTGCGTACATTTAGCCTAAGCGACCAACGATGCGGCCTTTTCTCCTTGTGAGCCACATACTTCCCTAGGTTAATGCGTCGACTTCCCAAACCCAAATCCATGGGCGGCACCGTCAAAAGCGCTTCTAGCTTGGGCTCATCGACCATGTAGTCGCTGTCAGGGTTCTCCGGGGAGTAAAGTTCTTGGGTGCCGCGATTGTAGTATGTGCTCTGATAACGTACATAGCCTTCAATGAGGGAGGTCAGTAATACGCGCAGTTCAGTTACGTCTGGTTTCGCCTCGCGAACAGCAGTAATAAGATACAGAAGATATTCTACGATATCCGTATACATGGCCCGCTCGGGAAGACGTTTGTCGTGGTCGTAGTAGGTTGGCCTGATACGCCCGCCGTCCCTGAAGGCGCTGAACATGTCGCTGTACTCTGTCCAAGTTATTAGATGGAAATGATAAGCCCCTTTGGGCGTGAGCTGGTAACAGTGGATCGTAGGGTTGTCGGGATCTTCAACTGGGGCTTTGATGTCGGGCTCTATCAGATGAAGTGCGAGGCACTGGGCGACGCCTCTGCCGATCTCCTGTTGGGTGTGGCCAAGCTCCTGAAAGGACTGATGGAGCATCTGGTTATTACCGACACAATAGTGCAGCCATTCCAGGATGTTGAGAAGAAGCGGGTTGCCGGTACGGGCATGTGAACTCTTGTCGAAGGACCGGAAGTGGGGGTCATTGAGATTGGCTACGGGTACGTCCTCATACTCGCCGAAGAGGTCCAGCACGAGTTGCCGTTTGAACTGATAAAGGCCGCTGGCCTTCGGCTGAAAGGAATGCCGGTTGGAGGTGATGTAAGTGAGGCATGTCTTGACCATGGACAGAATAACGCGCGCGTTGTCATTTGAGGTTTTTTCGAAGAAACGCTCAAGCTTTGGGACGAATGGATATTTGAACTCGCCAGATCGGCGCAGGCCCACCCGCTCCAAGAGGTCGTACAGGTCGTCATCCTGTCGGAGGAAGCGAGCAATAAGCGTTTGCCACCACGGCCTCCGGTCTTCCTTTGCCAGTTCCTGCAGGCGGTTTGTGATCAGTTCGGCAATTGGCAGGACCTGGAGTTTGATGACATGCGCGTTGCACATTACCCGTTTGATCCGATCATCTCTGCAGCCGAACATCCTTGCGGCGAGAAGAGGCCGGACTGCGTAGACGGGCGAGATGCACGGGAGCGCGAGAACGGGACTAAGACCCATCACCAAGTCGTACCAGATGTCCGGCGCATAATCTAGGTCGTCTATAAAGAAGAAGACGTAGGGGGCCTCGTCCTTGTCCTTTTGCAGCAAGTCCGTAAGCGCTTGGGCGACCAAATGAACAGCCTTAGGGCCACTGAGCTGACCGATTTCGTTGAGTTCCTGGCTTCGGAGGGCGCCTATGTCGTCGAGGTGGCTGCGTAGTAGCTCGGCGGCCCTCCTTATCAGGTCTGTTGCCGAGGGTGGATTCTCGCGGTTGAGGTCGAGGAAAATCGCCTTGATGGGCCTACCCGCTTCCGGAAACAAGGTTCCGTCCGAGATCATGTTGACTATCTTTCTATAGAGCGCCGATTTTCCAACGCCCATGCGGCCGATAAAAACCACGGCTTCGCCCAGCATGGGTTTGCAGAAGCGACGGAATGATTCGATTTCGCTCTTGCGATCGACGAATACGGCGTCAAACAATGAATGG
>Ga0114918_10005541_pt1 | contig 10825 bp, 10 predicted proteins | sample LantaG_FD_87015 | JGI IMG/M metagenome (GOLD analysis project Ga0114918, IMG submission 87015) | Deep subsurface microbial communities from Baltic Sea to uncover new lineages of life (NeLLi) - Landsort_02402 metaG | ecosystem: Environmental > Aquatic > Marine > Oceanic > Sediment | place... | reverse complement strand
TTGTTCAATTAGATAATGACATAACTGTTCCTTCTGGTTGGCTTTCTACCTTAATTGAAACTATAGATCTTGCAAAAGTAGATTCTGTAATGTTAAAGAGAACTGGAGTAAAAAATCAAATCAAATTAGATCATCAAAGAAAAATAAAACTTGCTAGTGGTAAATCGGTCACAGTCGCAAACATTCCATTTGTTGTTGCTTGTTATATCACTAAAGCTAATTTCTTTTTTAGTATATGTGATAAAACAATCAGATGCCGTGATTTCGGAAAACTATTAAAGAAAAAATGTATGAAGATTGTTGATATGTCTTGTCATCATATGGATGGATGGAACGAAGGAAAAAAGAGTTATATACAACATCAGAAATATCCTAAGAATGATATGATTTGGGAAAAATTTAGTTAAGGAATATAATAATGTCATTAGAATCATTGGGTCTTAAATATGGAACCGATAAAAGCTCTTCTCGTTTAAATTATTTAATTCATTATGAGAGATATTTTAAAGAGTTTATAAATAGACCAATAAAATTATTAGAAATAGGTATTAAAAAAGGCTCATCTTTACTTATGTGGAATGAATATTTTCCTAGTTCTGTAATTTGTGGAATGGATATCTCTAAGGGTAGTTGTAATAATACCGAGTTAAAGGAAAAAGGAATAAAAACATTCCTGGGGGATCAAGGAAAAATAGAAGATCTAAATCGATTATGGAAAGAATATGGTCCATTTGATGTTGTAATAGATGATGGTTCGCATGTATGGAAACACCAAATAGATACTTTCCATACAATATTCCCAAAAATGAGTAATGGTGGTTTATTCATATTAGAGGATTTACACACCTCTCAATTGCCAGAGCAGTATTCTAAAGGATATAAAGTAAATCCATTAGATTATCTCTTAAAACTGGCTAAATTATATAATGTCTTTCATATAAGAAAATGTTATCCGAAAATCAAAGAACAATCAAATAAGTATGTTGAATTGATTGATTTTATTAGCTTCCATCCTGCATTATGCTTTATCGGGAGAATTTAATGTCACACAAAGAACAAAAAGATTTCTGTTTAAAGGTCAAGAGTGCTTTTCCAAAACTCTTTGACAATGTAAAAGTTCTTGATATTGGCTCGTTGGATATTAATGGAAACAATCGTGATTATTTTTCAAACTCAGATTATATTGGAATAGATTTAGGCAAGGGCAAAAATGTAGATCTAGTTTGTAAAGCCCATGATTTTCCAATTCCAGAGAAAAAGTTTGATGTAGTAATTTCTACAGAGTGCTTTGAACATGACATGTATCTTTCAAAAACAATTGGTCGTGTTATAGAAATCTTAAGAAGTGGTGGTTTATTTATATTTACATGTGCTACCGAAGGAAGAAAAGAACATGGAACAATAAATTCATCAAGATATGATTCTCCATTTACGTTTGATATGAAAAATGGATGGGAAAAATATTATAAAAATGTAACAGAAGAAATGATACGTCAAATTATACATGTAGACAAAGTATTTTCTCGCTATAAATTTTCGGTTGTTCAAAAAAGAGGAGATTTACAATTTTGGGGGATTAAGGCTTGACCAAATATTGTATAGGATCCACTCATAAATCAAAATATTGGTATGAATATCAAATCTATATTAATCTTATTTCTGAATTTGAAAAGATGGGATTTAAATATCAACCTAACTCATTAAATAGGATTTATTTTTTAGGTTGGCCGATTCGTAAAAATTATAGTGAAGCTGGACCTATAGATAAAAAAGCAAACAATATTGGCATTTCATTTTCTCACGCACAAAAAGCCGAAAACATAAAGGCATTTAATAAGTTGTATGTGTCTAGTACCGGAATGCAAAATGTAATTATGAAAAAGTTTAATATTAAATGTGAATTGCTAAAACCATTTTCTTCATTATCACCAAGCAATTTAGAAGATGAGAAATATAAATGCGATCTTGCTTTCGTAGGAAACATTAGAGTGAGGCAAATCGTTGAAGATGTGATTCCTATTGTCGAAAAACTCAATTTGAATTTTAAAATTTTTGGTTATGACTGGACACACTACAAAGGAAATAAAAAAGCTATTAAATTTTGGCAAGGAGATGTTATTCCATATGAGCACCTTCCAAGACTAGCTCATAATGCTAAAATCGTTCTTGTGGACCATCACGCATCTATGAATCAAATGGGTTGTGTAAGTCATAAATATGTCGATTCGTTAATGTCGGGTGCATTTGTCATTTCTGATTTTAATAAAGATGCACCTACATATAAGGGAATAACATATCAAAACAAAAGTCAATTACCAAAATTGATATCTTATTATCTTGAAAATGAGGAGGAAAGAAAAAAGCAACAAAAAAAGCAATATGAAATTGTTCAGACTCAAACTACAGAATCCGCAGCTAAGATAATTTCAATGAATTTTAAATAAGTTAATGCAAGATTTTCGACATGACTTATTTGTCATTATGCTTTTATATTTATTCTACAAACAGAGAACAAGTTAAAAATAAGGAGTGAAAAAAATGGCTAAAAAAAAGGCTACAGAAAAAAGCAAACGGGTGTATTTATCAGCAGAAGAACAAAAATTAATAAATGAGATTAGAGATACTGGGGTTATTCCTGATCAATATCTTGTTAAGTCAGATACCAGTTTCCAAAAATTAAAAGAACGATATAAAGAATCAGATAGAAGATATAAACAAGTATTAAGCGATCTAGAAGAAAAGCAGAGTACTATAGATCATCTTCTTCAACTCCAACAAAAACCATCTGGAAAACCTTTAGCAAATAAAATTAAAGCTAAACCAAATGGAAGAGTGGGAAATGCAACTGCTGTTATTGTTGCATCTGATTGGCATGTAGAAGAAAATGTTGATCCTTCTACTGTTAATGATAAAAATGAATATAATTTAAAAATTGCAGAGAAAAGAGCAGGAACATTTTTTAGAAAAGCATTATGGTTGACTGAACTTGTACGTGGTGGAATTCAAATAAATGATATGGTCTTTGCAATTCTTGGAGATATGATTACTGGTTATATTCATGAAGAACTCCAGGAAGATAACAATCTTAGTCCAACCGAAGCAAGTCTCTTTGTTCAAGATTTATTATGCTCCGGAATTGATTATCTTTTGAAAGAAGGCAATTTCAAAAATCTTATTATTCCATGTTGTATAGGAAATCACGGTAGAACAACAATGAAGAGAAGAGTTGCGACTTCTTATAAAAATTCTTACGAGTGGTTGATGTATAAAAACATGGAAAAAGTATATCGTAAGAATAGCAAAGTTCATTTCATTGTTCAAAATGGATATCATACTTACGTTCCTCTTTATGGAAAATTTAAATTAAGATTTCACCACGGAGATGCTTTGAGATATGCTGGTGGAGTCGGTGGTATTGCGATTCCAACTAATAAGGCAGTATCGCAATGGAACAAAACAGAAAAGGCATATCTTGATGTCTTTGGTCATTTTCATACTCAAATGATGGATTGTGGACCTTTTGTAAGTAATGGCTGTTTTACAGAAGATATGATGGTTACTATGAATAACGGAACAAAGAAAAAAATAAAAGAAGTAGAAATTGGAGAAAAAGTCTTATGTATTGACGGAAAAGTTAATAAAGTTGTTAATAGGCTAACAAGACCACATAAAGATAGGTTAATTAATATTTTATGGCAAGGTTTATTTAGCAAAATAGAATGTACCCCAAATCATGAATTTTGGGCTATTAAGAAAAATCAAATAAATCAAATTATTCAAACAAAAACAATAAAAAAGAAAACACAATACAAAGAAACAGACAATTTCATCTCTCCTTCTTGGATACCTGCAGAATTTCTTAGTGAAGGTGATTTTATACATATGCCATACAACAAAAAAATAAAAGACGATAGTGATTTTTCTAAAGATTTCTGTAAGATGTTAGGTTTTTATTTAGCAGAAGGAAGCATAACTAGATATAAAAGTGGAACCCTTAGTCAAACAGATTTTTCATTCCATATAAATGAAAAAGAATATGCAGATTTCGTATACAATCAATTAGAAGAAAAATATTCTATACAAGCAAGAAAAACAGAAAGAAAAAATAAAACTACTAGGCATGTTATTTTTAATAATAAAGATGTTGCTAAAAAAATATATAAACTATGTGGAAAGGGATCTAAAACAAAAAAACTATGTGATAAATTAATGTTTCTTCCTCCTGAAAAACAAAAGCAAATTCTTTATGGTTGGATAATGGGGGATGGTCATTTAACTAGAAAATTTGGAAAGAAGGGAAGATTTAGACTTGTTAGCGCAACATCTATTAGTTTTGATTTAATTAATCAAATGATGCAAATTGCTTTAAGATGTGGATTTGAACCTACTCTTTATTCTCAAGATAATGGTGGACCAAGAAAAAATAGATCATATACTTTACATTTTAAAAAGAAAGATGCTGAAAAAATAGCAGAAGAATGTGATTTTAAATATATGGTTGATTTTTCTAATTATAGAGAGACAAATATAGGAATAATTAAACACAATGATGAAATATTTATTCCTATTAAATCTATTTGGTCGGAAAATTTTGACGATGATGTTTATGACTTAGAAGTAGAAAATAATCATTCATATGTGATTAATGGAATAGGTGTTCATAACTCTTTAATAGGATGGAACGCTTTTGCTATCTCTATCAAGGCATCATATGAAGATCCACAACAAAGCTTTTTCGTTATAGATCAGGAAAATGGTAAAATTTGTGATTGGCCTATTTTCTTGAAATAAAAAAAATATTGTAATTTTAATCTTACTTTAACCCCAGGCTCGTTATAATAGATAATAGCCTGGGGTTAAATTTTTGTTTTGATTAAGGAAAAAAATGAACGTAGTTAAGCCTAAAGATATGATTATACTTATTGACGCAAATAACACTTGTTTTCGTGTTGGATGGGCAAACAAGCACTTGACTAACAATGGTGAGCCTACGGGCGTTATTTATGGGTTTTTGAGGGAAATACTGGGTGTCTGGGAAAGATGGAAACATGCAAAGATAGGAGTTATCTGGGATTGTTCTTCTGAATACAGGATGAATTTGAGTAAAGAGGGAATTCTGAAGGGAATTATTTCTGAAGAACAAGGATATTATAAACAGAATCGAGAGAGACAACGGAATAAGGACGAAGAAGAGGGAAAGATAAACGAGATTGCTGAAGCTATAGAGATCCAAAAACCAACTTTAAAAGAACTTCTTTCTCAAACCCTTGTTCATCAGATTAAGATTGATGGTTTTGAAGCCGATGATCTTATAGGAACATTAGCAACTATGCATGCAGAAAGAGGGGATGTAGTTAAAATTATCTCATCTGATAAAGACATGTATCAGTTACTTTCTGACCAAATTAGCATTTTTTCTCTTGGTGGTAAAAACAGTATGACCTATGAGAGATTTGCTGGTGAATTTGGGATATCTCCAGCACAATGGATTGATGTAGGAGCAATGGCTGGAGATAAATGCTTTACAGGAGATACGAAGATAAAACTTTTAAATGGTCAAACTAAAACTATGAAAGAATTGGCAGAAAACTTTGCAGATTCATCATTTTGGGTTTATTCTTGTGACCAAAATGGCAAAATTGTTCCAGGAAAAGCATCTAAACCAAAAAGAACAATAAAGAATGCTCCTATTGTTAAGATAACGCTAGACAATGGAGAAGTTATAAGATGCACTCCCGATCATAGATTTATGTTAAAGTCTGGAGAATACAAAGAAGCTAAAAATTTGACAACTAGTGACTCTCTAATGCCTCTTTATTATAGGCAAGATCCTTTTGGTTACGAAGAGGTTCTTTCAAATTTCAATAAAAGATGGTATAAGACGCATCGAATTGCTCGTATTGGAAAATGTCAATGCGAGACTATGAATTCCGACCCTGAAATGCAAAGAAAACAGTTAATAGGTAGGATCAAAAAAGTAGCAGAAAGAGCTATTGAGAAATCTGGAGAGGTTAGCGAAGCAAGCTACAAAGAGTCTAGAAGAGGAAATGATCCCACTTGGGAGACAGCTACCCGAGTTATGAGAATGTCAGTATGCGACATCAATCACAAAATCGTATCTGTTGAGTTTGATGGAGTTGCTGACGTTTATGATTTTAAAGTAGATGAATACCACAATTTTGCTTTGGATTGTGGTGTTTTTGTTCATAACTCAGATAATATTCATGGAGTTAGTGGAATTGGGGAAAAGACTGCCATTAAAATGCTAGTTGCTGCAGAAAAAGATCTTAAAAAAGAAGAAGGATCAACTACATATATAGATATTTTAAATCATTTGAAGGATAAAGACGCTAAAAAAAGAAAGAAAAAGGAGCAAAACGTTATAAATTCAGAGGAAATATTACATTTGGCATATAAATTGAAAAAAATTATTACAGATGCAAATTGCCCAGAATATGTAACCTATAATAGATCTAATCCCAACCTTCTTCGGAAAATGCTTGCTGATCTGGGATTTAAGAGTATAATAGGAAGTACTGGACTCCTCACTAGAAGGGCCTGGACATGAAAAAGACATCATTGATACCACAAATTCCAATAGGTCTTGCCGATCAAGTCATCAGAAAAAAATTCGGTAAACAAAGTAAAATTTTAAGTGATCTTATACTATCTAAGATTGCAGCAGAAGTCATGCTACAAAGTATTGACGAAACTACTGCCTCAAAAAGCAGTTCTTATATAAAAATACAAAAAAGGATTAATAACCTAGAGAAAGTTATTGAAAGGCAAATAGAGTATCTACAATCTTGGTATGAGGCATATTTTAATCTCGCCATGCAGTGTAATGAATGTTCCTTTAATAATGAAGGTAGTTTCTGTTCTTTCTATGGAGAAAACAAAATTCCATTCCCCGATCCTTCCAAAAAAGATAAAAAGTGTGCTCATCGAATACAAACAGGTGAAAGCAAATCGAATCATCCTGGTAATAATTAAAAAAATCGAACATTAAAGTCTTACCTGCTTAAGATTTTAGTTATAATAGACATATATACATTTATATGTTTTATTTGTTATGCAATTTTGGAGATTCAATAAGATGGCAGCAAAAAGAAAAACATCTACGATCAAAGCAAAAATAGAACCAGAAGAAAACAATGAAAATAAAGAAGAGAAAACTGTAGATGACATTAAAGAAGCAAAAGAAAAAAGTTCTTTGAAAGAAAAAAGTTTTGAGAAATCTTTTGAGGATCTTTTTTCTAGTTTAAATGAAGTAAAAGAAAAGGTAGCTATTTTTACTCATGACACTCCAGATCCTGATGCTATGGGAGCAGCAAGAGCGATACAATGGATTTTAGCCAAGAAATTTAAGATTCAGTCTCAGGTATTTTATGGCGGAGACATAAGTCATCCTCAAAATAAAACGATGGTGAATATTCTGGATCTTAGATTGTCTAAAATTGAAGAATATAAACCTGAAGATTTCCAGAAAAGGATTGCTGTTGATTGTACCGAAAAGAATTGCCCGTGCAAAGAAGATATTGATGTCGTTTTTGACCATCATAGGATAGCTACTAATGCGGTTATATCACAAATAGCTTCTGTTGGATCTACATGTACTTTGATTTGGGAATTAATTCAAAAATTCAATATCGAGTTTGAAGATGAACTTGATCAAGATGTGGCAACTGCTTTGTTTACTGGTATTCGAGTAGATACCCAGGAACTAATCTCAGAAAACACAACTGATAGAGATTTCGAAGCATTTAAAAATTTAAGTCATCAAATCAATAGGAAAAAACTTGCGAGTATAATTGATTATCCTTTGCCAAGTTATTTCTTTGAGCTTGAAAAAGAATTAAATAGAGTTGATCAAGAAGGAGAATACATTAATCAGAAAACCGATGGATCGTGTTTTGTTGGATGTATTGGTGTTACTACTCCAAATAGACGAGATGCTATTCCTATGTTGTCTGATAAAACTGTAAGAATGGAAGGTATAGAAACAGCTGTAATTTTTGGAGTAGTTGGAGATAATGTTGTTGCCAGTATTAGATCTCATAATACGTCTTTAGATGTAAATTCCTTTGCTCAAACCATTTTTGGTAAAGATAATGCAGGAGGAAAATTGGGATCTGCTGGAGCTGGTGTTCCTTTAGGCATTTTATCTTTTCACGACTCTCCACAGGAAGTAAAAGATGTTATTTGGGAAGCTATTAGATTGAAGTTATTTTACAAGGTTATCCATGTGGCAACAGGAAACTAAGGAGATAAGATGTCTGAGGAAGAAGTAAAAGAAGAGGCAGCAGTAGAAGAGGCAGCAGTAGAAGAAGAAGCGCAGGAAGAAGAAATTGTAGATATCGATAAGATGCAGTTTTTTAGACAAGAAACAATTTCTAACGCTCAGAATATTGTGATAGATGTGATGGTTCCAGTATCTATTCCTAAATCTGGCAAAATGACTGTTGATAAAACTAAACCTAAGGTTTTTATTGGTAAAACTCCTGTTAATATGGGAAATCAAGTAATACCATTCCCATTTGCAATTGAGGGAGCGAATAATATATATGAAGCTCTTCATCAGTTTGATAAAAGTGCAGCAAGGGCTGTAGAGGAAGCAAATCAAAGAGTTGCTGAAGAATATGAAACTATGAAGAAGAAGAAAGAAAGTGAGATTGTAGTTCCTGGAAATGTAGGTGGAGGAAAGATTATCACTTGAGTTTTTTCTTTCTTAAATTGATATATTGGTTGCTTGCTACATTTCGAAAAGTTTGAATAACAATTTCTCGGCTTAATTTAAGCTTAGATGCTAATTTGGTAGCTGTAGGAGACCAATCATACTTTTCTTCTTCTAAAACCCATATTCCACGAACCCCCTCTGGTATATACAGAGAGGGGTTTTTTTCTGTTACGTCGTTCCAGAATTCTTTTGGAAAAGCATGTTTGATTCCTGGCATGAGTTGAATATCAGAGGCAGGAGCTCCATTAATCATTCTTAAGATGCCATTTGGGACCAAGACTCTCCATATTTCAGATAGAGCTTTTTCCGGGTCTCTTGCATATCCTAAAACATAATTCATTCTAGCAATAGTGATACTTTCATCTGGAATTAGAAGATTATGTACATCCATTAACAAATCAGGCTTGAACCGTTCACACAAATCAAGCCTGATCCATCCAGATTCTACAACTGTACCACATCCGATATCAATTTTTCTAGGTTTAGGAAATTTTTCAAGAAATCCCTTAGAATCAAATCCTTTAATATTTTCTTTGTTTATTCTTCTACGAATCATTAAAGCAGATTCAAGAGCCGGTTGAGTATAGTTTGCTAATTCTATAGATATATCTTCATCTAAACTACTGTTTTCTTTTTCGTTACTCATTCTCTTCTTCGTCCAAACGAGCAGCAATTAGACAACCATTAGATACAGCATTCATTGGATTTTCAGCGTGTACAACATCTTCAATAAGGAATGGGAGTTTTTGTTTGGCAAACTCTTCTTTAATGAGTTGAACACAACTAACAGCTTTTGAAGTTCCTCCACCAACAACCCATTTAATAGGTCTATCAAATGTAGGTATAACTTTTTCACTAGATAAAAGTTCTGAAACAGCTTCAACAAGAGATCGAATATGATAACGATAATACATTGATAATGCTGCTGCAGACCTATCATCTTTTGATGTTCCTTTTGGGTTAATTAAATCAACTTCATTGTTTTCTTTAAAATATGTCATTTCTGCAGCACTTTGCATTCGTGCATGTTTAAAACTCTTTTCATCAATCCAATCACCACCTCTAGCAATACTAAAAGAAATAATAGGACGACCTTCAAAAATGATACAACCATTTGATTGACCACCACCAAGAGAAAATGCTCCTCCGGTAAGTCTATCCTCTTCAGAAGATAATTCACTATAGCAAAGAGCCTCACCTTCATTAATCCCTTTGGCTGTATATCCAAGATTTTCAAGAATGGCAGTCATCATACCCTCATGAAAGATAATGTCGATATCTTCATCATCAAAAGGCTCCGCAGGGACAGAAAACCGACAAATCTCTTTATCTTTAGATGGTTTCCCAAGAGCTTTAGAAACTAAAACTGACATTATTGATTCTGCATTTTCATCAGGACTTAAAACACCTTTTTTCATTGGTCTTCTTGTATCTGAATGATTACTAGCAGCATAAGCTAAAGCTTTTTCTCCAATAACAATAATTTCTCCACCCATTTCAAGATAACCTGTTCCACCATGATCATTTTCACTATCATCGTCTTTTCGACTAGCATCTGTTAATAATTTTTGCATGACAGGATTAGGAGACATTCCATAATAAGCATTTCTAATAGATCTAAATTCTACTTTTTCTCCACGTTGTCTTGCTCCTACAATAAAAGCTGTTCCAACATCTAAACCGACTCCTGGTTGAGGTGGGTTAGCTGCTTTACGTGTTATCTTCTTTTCTCCTTTTGCTTCTTTAGCTTTATTTAAAATCTCATCTGAAATGTCCTGAACTTCTTCCATTTCTTCTTTTTCATTTTCTTTAGACATTTTAAGTTCCTTTTCTTTGACTAAGACGTTTTAAAGACGAAACCTTATCGTCTGTATTTTTACCTTCTGATTGACTAACTACATCTTTACCAGTTTTATCAATAGCTTGTTCAATTTCATTTGCTGCAAATATTTGTGCTGCATCTTTTGCATTAATCGGGTCATTTTCTAGTTTTTTTCTAACTGTGGGTATTTCTTTTTTCACTATTGGAACATTAATATTTTTAACTTCTGAGCCACTTACAGACAAATGGCTCTTATCTATTATACC
>Ga0114918_10005540_pt1 | contig 10825 bp, 12 predicted proteins | sample LantaG_FD_87015 | JGI IMG/M metagenome (GOLD analysis project Ga0114918, IMG submission 87015) | Deep subsurface microbial communities from Baltic Sea to uncover new lineages of life (NeLLi) - Landsort_02402 metaG | ecosystem: Environmental > Aquatic > Marine > Oceanic > Sediment | place... | reverse complement strand
TCAGCAGAAGAGCTGGAAAAAGGTCTTAAACTTCCATTAAAAGTAAGAGGAGTATTCTTAGCAGAAGGAAGACCAAAAGTAAAGTATTACTTAGCAGAAGAATTAGAGAAATCTGCAGATAATCCAATTAACCAAAGATTCCCATTAATGCTTGACCATATGGATAATGAAGCCGGTAAAGTTATTGGTGTAGTTACTAAAATAGAATATGATGATTCAATTAAAGCCTTAAGATGGTGGGGTCATATCAACGATGAAACTTTCGCTAGAAATGTGATAGATAAAGCAATCACAGATGTCAGCGCTACAATATATTCAACTACAGACATGGACATGAGGTTAGGAGTACTTGGAAGAGACCTAGTATTTAAAGAACTTTCATTAGTCATGGTTGGAGCTGAAGATAAAAATTCAATAGAGCCATACTGATAATGCCATACACAAATATAGACTCACTGCCAGTATATGTGAAGAAATATAGTGTAAAGCTACAGCGCCAATTTATGCATGTATTTAATACAACCTATGCTAAAGTTTTGAAAGAAACTAAAAGTAGTAAAGATGCAGAAGTTAGAGCAGTTAAAGCTGGAAACAGTATTTTGAAAAAGAGATTTAAAGGGAAAGACTCAATGACAAAAAACAATCGAACAGATTATTTTACTCATATGGTTGATTCTTGGCTTGGTAATCTCGAAGGTTAATTTAAAATCATATTACAACATGGAGGATGTATAAGATGAAAACTAAGGAAAAATTACAAGAGCAACCAGAAGAGGTTGTCACTCCTGAAGAACCAAAGGAGGAAGTGATAGAGGAGCCTAAAGAAGAAGAAGTTAGCGATGTAGAAGCTCCAAAAGAGGAAACTAGTGAAGAAGTGACCGATGAATCATCCGACGAATCCGTAGATGACGAATCTAAAGAAGCAGTTGAAGAATCACCAGAAGAAGGTGAGCAATTGGCAGAAGAGTCATCAGAAGATGAAAAAGCTGATGAAGACGCAGCACCTGTAGAGGTTGTTGAAGAAGCACCAGCAGAAGAATCAGCAGAAGCTGAAGAAGAATCTGTTGAAGATGTAAAAGAAGATATTAAAGAAACAAAAGAAGAATTAGCAGTTGTTACTGCTGTTAGAGATGAATTAGTAGCTTTATATGCTGATTTCAGAGATGTTGAATCATCTAGAGAACAACTTAGCAAAGACAAAGAAGCATTAACTGCTGAATTGGCTGACGCTAAAGAACAGCTTAAAAGATATAAAGATGCCGAAGAACAATTAGCAGCTAAACAAAGAGAAGACAGAATCGAGAGATTATCTAAAAAGTTCAAACTACTTGGACAAGACAAATCTGTTGAGCAGTTATCTGAAAAGGATGAAAGTACTTTGAAAGAATTTGAAACCATAGTAGATGCAGCTCTTACAAAAAGCGGAGAGATTAGAGAACAGTTGTCAGAAACTGAACCATCTCAAGGCGCAGAAGAAAAAGAAGAGGCTTCAGATGAAGCACCAAGCGATGAGAAAGTCGAGGAAGAAGTAGTAGAAAAGAAAGAAGAGACAGAACAGTTGAGTAACAAGAAATTCTTTTCCAGTATCTTAGGTACAATGGCAAAAGAACAATTGAAATCAACTAGAGGCTCAAACGCAATATACATGTAAAAATCTGGAGGACAGAAACAAAATGGAAAAAATAATTAGAGAACCAGAACAGCTTACCGCTGGAGTTACCATGATTGGTACTTCAAGTTGGGGTTCACAAACAGCTGGTATTGGTAGTATTATGGGAAGTACTTGGAGCGAAAAAATCGTTTTCGATGCTCAACCTGATAGAGTATTATCAAAATACTTCTTAGAGTTCAACGACTTAATGGGAAACAATGATGTTACAATCGTAATTCCTAAAATCGGAGATATCGACCTTATGGGTGGAAGAACTGGAAGTATTGAAGGAACTGCTAGGGTTATGACCAAATTCGATACAGCAGACAACATTACCGTTAGCTTAACATCAGCAGATGTCAAACTTGGTGGATGTTCAATCTCATTCGAAACAGCAAGCGCTACAAGAGTTAGCATTGTTGAAATGGCTCACAAACAACTAGTCAGACAATATTTAAACACACTAGAAACAGACGCTAACGCAACATTGGAAGCAGCAACCATTGGAACAAGCAACGCAGGTTCCGTATTTGGTGGTACAACCGCAGACAATTCAGCAGTTTCATCAAACTTAGCAGCTGGAGACGTTATTGACGTTGACAAAATTGTTGACATGAAAATAATTCTACAGCAAAAAGACTTTGGTAAGAAAGCTGGAGACGCAGTACTTATTATGCATCCAACCCAATTCAAACAGCTATTAAAATCAAGTCAGTTCACAAACGCTGCAGAATTTGGAGCACCAAACGTTGTAAGAAAGGGTGTTATCGAAGAATATGTTGGTGTTAAAATAGAAGTTTCAACACTATGTACTTCAGCAACACAATCAGTTGCAGTACACTACGCATACATGCTAGACCCTTCAGCAGCAGCTGGAATAGTATGGAAAGAAAAAGCTAAAGTTAAAGTAGTTACAGAAGACGACGAAAGAATACACAAAGTATTGTTAGATGCATGGTACAGTATGACCATAATCAACGACAATGCAATTGTTATCGGTGTCTTTTCAGACGCTTAAACATAGCACAACTAATAATCTTTTAATTTAATGGGGGGATTTAATCCCCTTGTTTTTTTAAATGTTAAACTAAAGGAGACAAAAAATGGGACAATATTCATTAAGAAATGGTTCATTAACCACAAAAAAAGTTGAAGTTGGCGGTTCAGCAGGAACTTACGACGCACCTTATATTAAATTAACACCAGTAGCAAATGGCGGAGCAGCAGTATATTTATTTGTTGGAACAGCAGGTTCATTATGTTTAGCTACAGCAGCACCTGTCGGAACAAGCGGAGCTTTTGCAAACAGTGGAAAAGTATTAGGTACAGCAGCTTAAGTTATGGTTAATTAACGCAGCATTCCTTTCACCAGGATTGGTGAGCAACCCTCTTGCGAGGAATGTAATGTATTAAAAATACAGGAGGACAAAAAAATGTCAAAATATGGATGGAGAAATAACGATTTAACAGCAAAAGATATTACCATCGAAAGCGACTTGAGTATTGAAGGAGATTTGTCATTTGGAGATGCTAGTACTGACACTATTACAGTTAATGGTTCAGCTACTTTTAAAGCAGATGTTCAAATAGATGATAACAAAACACTTCAATTCGAAGGAATCGCAGCAGATTTAGATGGAATGACTATCGCTGTTGATAATGCTGGAGATGCAGACATCTCAGTTACAGCAGGAACATTAGTGATTAACACAAGTGATAATGCAATTTCTATGACTGGAGAAACTTTAACAGTTGGAACACTTACAGACGGAACTTGCAGTATAACAGGTGGTGATATTAGTTCAGTTGGTACAATCACAGCAACAACTGTTTCAGACGGAACTGCAAGTTTATCAGCAGGAACTATTACTGATGGAACTCTTAGTATTACTACTGGAAATTTAACAGCTGTAAATACCATGAATTTCACACCAACAGTTGTAGCAGATACAAGTATGTATCCTATAAGAATAGCATATAATTATGCTGGAGCTACAATAAACACAGGAGTAGATATGGACTTATATTCTATTCGTTCATCAATAACACAAACTAGTTCAAATGATAAAGCAACTCTTGGACAAAGAGGATATATGCAAGGGATTAGAAGTGATATAGTTTTAAATGGATTTGCAGATACTGCATATGCATTTTACGCTAATGTAAGCGCTGCTGGAGCTTCAACTGTCAATGGAATGTATGGCGTAACATCAGTAATGAATACTGGTAGTGACACAATCTCATTGGATGAGTCTGGATTTATAGCAGGCGTTAGAACTAATGTTTCTGGAACTGGAGATGTTACTTGTGCTGGAACTGGTTATGGTAAGTTAGTAGGATTTTACGTTAGTTGGTTGCATACAAATGCATTAACTGTAGATAGTGCTGGTTATCATATTGGTATAAAGGCAGGTGCAACATTAGATTCTGGATATAGAGTAAATGCAAGTGGAACATTAATAAATTCATTTCACTCATATAATTCAAGTGGAACAATGACTAATGTAATTAAAGTAGACGGAGCACATTCATTCTTCGTAGATTTTGATGACGCAACAACTTGTGCAGCAGCAATCACTGCAGCAGCAACTACCGCTAAGAATCAAATATTAGTTAAATGTCTTGATGGAAGTACAGGATATATTAACGTATATTCATCTACTGGAACATAAAGAAGATAATTTTTTTATTTTTTTTCTTTTTGATTAAAGTAAAGAAGAAGTAATGAACAAAAAATAATGGAATGGTGAAGAAAAAATGAAATTAAACTTAATGGAAAGAATAACAATATTACAGATATTACCAAAAGAAGGAAGTTTTGCAACATTGAAGATAACTAGAGAGTTGCAAGATAAACTAGGTATGTCAGAAAACGAGTATAAAGAGTTTGGTATAGAAGAACTAAATGGACAGATTAAATGGAACGAGAAAGGTAAAGAAGAACGAGAAATAGAAATTGGCGAAAAGGCAATGGATATTATCTCAGAAGAATTAAAGAACTTAGATAAAGATAAGAAGTTAAATCCAAACCAAATATCTTTATATGAAAAATTCGTAGTAAAATCACAGGAGGAATAAAATGCCAAAAATCAAAGGTCCTATCAAAATGAAAGGTGGATTCAATGCTAGAAAATTCCTACAAGATAATTTAGGAGATGCTAAAGTTAGAATACCATTCGAAGCAACTGGATGGAAATCTGCTAAGAACTCTGATTTAGTTACTGGAAAAAAAATAGCAAAGAAAGCAGAAGTAAAAAAAGAAGAAGTAGTAGAAGAAGTTAAGAAGGAAGTTAAAGAAGTCAAACCTAAAAAGAAAAAATTATTTAGTAGAAAGAAAAAATAGATTAACTCGAGGTGAGTATGATGAAGAAGAAAGAATTAACAACTGAAGAAAATATAGAAGAACTGAGCCAAAAGATTTTTGGCAAACCATCGAGCGAGATTAAGTATTTATTGGTGACAAATTACATACATCAACAACTACTTGAAGAAGAACTTGCAAGAACTGGTTTATATCAGTGGATTAATGTTTTCAACGGTGAAGTAAGAAAACCAAGAGATGTCGTAAACTACAATGATTACGACATTGTACAAGTTAATATGTCAGCTCAAGATGTCAACTTGGTCAGTACAATCAGAGAACAACTTGGAGAAGATAGTAAAACCAAGTTAGTGCTTAACAATGATTATACAACCGAAATATGGGGAATGACATTCGACTTTCCAGAAACACTGGGAAGAGAAATATCCAAAGCAGATATGTTGTTTGGAACAGAGTATTTCCAAACTACAGCACTAAGCGAAGTGTCAAGACGTAAATGCTACGTAATTCCACATCCGTGTGATGTGAAAAGATTTAAACATTTACCGAGTTTACCAATAAAAAATTTGATAACTACAATCTGGAGGAGATACGACAATTTCGCTTACATACCAAGTTTAGCTGTTAGAAATCATGGACTAACAACTCAACTAATTGGATATGATGATAAGAAAGACCCAAAGACATTTTTGACAACAACATTGTACGATTATGTATTCGCAGGCACAAATTGTTTCGAATTTAACGACCAATTAAGAGAAAGTCTGATTGTATATAATCCATTCACATTTCATAGCTACGACAGAACTACCGTAGAATGTGCAGCAATGGGAGTTGCAGTTGTTGGAAGTAGCAGAACTCAATCGATGAATGTTTGCTATCCGCACACAGTATGTGACCCATACGATGTTAAAGCAGCTAGAGACTTAATAGATAAATTGCTTACAGATACAGAGTTTTACAAAAAGGTTGTTGCAACTGCTAGAATTAAAGCAGAATTTTACAATCACGAAAACTCAAAAGAAAGATATTTATTAGCACTAGATGACGCATTAAATGTTGGCAGAGAAAGAAGAGCTACAGTCAAAAAGAAAGAGCTAGAAAAAGGAACTGGCGATGACGTCGATATAATACAAAGTAAGAGGTTGAATAGAGAAAATGTCAAACCGAAAATCGAAAGAAAAAGTTAAATCAAGACTAGAAGTGAAAAAGTTTTCACTAGGTTACATTAGTTTAGTAATCAAAAAAATGTTTAAGAGGTAAATACTATGGCAGTCGCAAAGACACAATATGGAAATTACACTACATTAACAGGAACTCTGTTAGAAGTAGTAGAACAATTAAATGCAGATAATGTTCCAAAAGGAAAAGCTCAAATAAGTGGTACTGCAGCTGCAGCAGTGGTGGTGTATTAAGATGGTAGTATCAACAACAGAATACGGAAACTATACAGTACACACAGGAACACTTGCTGAAGTTATGGCAGCAGTACAAGCAGCTGCTCCAGCAAAAGAGACACTTCAAGTTGGTGGAACAACCGCAGCTGGATGGGCAGTGTATTAAAATGTCACAAAATATATTAGGTGTAACATTTGAAGATTTCAAGAAACTAGTCAAAGATAGAAGAGTTTATTATTATATTGGAGACGGTTTTTGTGAGATGCAATTTTTGTATGATGGCTTTATTATAAAAACAGCTGTCGATATGTCAACCATTGAAAATGAGAAACAATTTTTCTCAGACCCAATGTTTTATAACGCAATAGCACTTACATTTAGACTTCCTAATCCATCTGTAGACCCTGATATGATTGATGGAATACGTTCCATACTAGAAGAACCAGTCATAGATATATTTGCTATTCAAGAAGCAGAATTAAAGAAAACAGATATTCAAAAAGAAGGCGTCGATGACGTCTCTGAAGATTAAGGAGGTTAACCATGGCAGAGTCCATACAAGATAGATACAATCCATCAAGACAGTTAAAAGTAAATGAAGATGGTTCTATCGACATCAATAGTTTAGGTCAGTTTATAATAGGCAAATTCGACTACATTGGTGGAGCATTTCCAGACTCGGTCACAGAAGTTTATACTTATAAAGAGGGGGGTTCTAGTGGTACTCTTGTGGCTACTGTCACAGTAGTATATACTGATGCTAACAAGAATAATATAAGCAGTATCACTAAAACATAAATTGGCGTACAAATATAATCCGTGGACATGTACGCTAGATGCGGTTCTTACATTAGAAAATCCTTTACAATTTAAAGGTAATATTACAGTTAATTCTGATTTTCCAACAAGTGCATTAGTTCAATCTGGTTGGTATTATACAGTAGGTGCAACAGTTACTGATGATGACCCTACAAAAACAAACACTGGTCAGTCTTTTATTTCTGGGGACGAGATAGCTTGGAATGGAAGTAATTGGAGTCTTCTTGGAAATGGAGCACTTTATGTACCTTATACAGGCGCAACTTCTAATGTAAATCTAGGGACACATGATTTAACTACAACTGGTGATATTACTGCTGGAAATTTAAACATATCTAATTGGAATGACGCTTATGATAAAAGAGTAGACACATGGACTGCTCCATTGGATTATACCACACAGACAGTATCAATTTCTAAATCAGATGCATCTACAGATGGTTATCTTTCATCAACTGATTGGAATGCGTTTAATAATAAAGTAACTGAAAGTACATCAGTATCTGACACGAATACTATTAATTTAACTCTTACAACATATGATATTACAGGGGATGTTAAATATCAGAATACCACAACTATTGACTTAAGTGAAGACGCATCTGGACTAAAAGCAGACCTTAATTCTACTCTTAAAAGCAATTATGATGATGCTTATGATAAAAGAGTTGATACTTGGGGAGATGGATTACAATATTCTTCTCAGACAGCCAGTGTAGATTATAATACTACTAATTTAAAAATTACATCAACGGAATTAAATACGATTCAAGATATAGATACAACAGCTACTCCACAATTTTCTGGTCTTACATTAACTGGAGATTTAACTACAGAATATGCAATTGGAAGAGATTCTGATAATGAACTAGCTTGGACTACAGATGACCAATTAGATATAACTATAAGTGGGTCTACCACTCAAATAGCAAGTATTTCTACTGGAACTAGCGATAATGATAAATTAGTTACTCAAGGTTATGTAGATGATGCAGTAGAAGGAGAAAATCTATGGGATAGAGATGGAACAACTCTTGAACCACATACAGCTAATGATAGTATAGATATAGGCAGTGGAGATTTTGATACTACTGGAACTATTACAGGAGCAAATGTAACAAGTGGCTCTGACCCAGGGCATACTCATACCCATAATCTTACAACAAGTCTTCAGGGCGGAACAACAGACGAATATTATCATTTAAAAGAAGAAGAATACACTTGGCTAACAAATACTTCTTCTCAAACTGTTTATGTAGATGGAACTCGAACAGATGATTATACAGAAGATGGAAGTATCAGCAAACCTTTTAAAACTATTAAAGCAGCTTATGCAAGTATCACAGACGCAGGTTCAGATAACAGATACACAGTAAAAGTAGCAACTGCGGTTTATGTTGAACAGAACCCAATTCCAATTAAGCACTATGTTTTTACTCAAGGAGATTTTAAACACAATCCAAGAATAGAAGCAGCAGATGATGATGAACCTTTATTTGAATATCAAGATAACCCAGGAAGCTCAGGATATAGCACTTGTGATTGGGGAGAAATAACTTTTAAAGCTCCTGCAAATAATGCAATATTTAGTGCAACAACAGGAACACCGAAACCAATAACTGGAGTTTATTTCTGTTTGTTTATAGGGAATGGAGCTAACTCAGAAGCTTTTCATAACGAAGCAGATGTTAGTGGATTCCATTTAGTAGAATGTATGGCTTATGGAACTTGGGGAAAGTTTGCTAATTTGGTTGGTGGTAACTGGCTGGACTTTGGTATGCAAGTGCACGAAGGAACAACTATGGCTAATTATGTTTATAGCACAGGTGCAGCAGATATTGATGTTTCATTTCTTACAGCAAAATCAGGGACTTATACCCTTTTTATTTATGGAAACAATGCAAGTAATAAAATCAGATTAAATAATGTTATAGTGAAAGATGATACTAAATTTATTCAGTTAATTGATGGTTCTTTAAAAATAACTGGTTCAGAAAGTAATGGGCCTGTAGATATAGATGGAGGGGAACTTGACCTTAGTAGCTGTGAAATTGATGTTACAGATGGAAGTACAATAACATTAAACACAACAGGAGCAGTTAATATTGTTAATAATCAATTAAGAAACACAGGAGCTTATAACACAATAGAAATAGGAGCAGTACCTTCAACAGCTAAACTAATAAATAATTCATTTGTAACAGGCGGAACTTATAGTGCTTACTCAAGTGTAGCAGTAGATTGTATAATAAATGGAAATGTTTTTGATGGTGGAGTAAATTCAAATATTGTAGATAGCTCAACAAACTTAAGAGCTGTCCCAACAATTTATTCAACTATTCAAGAAGGTTCTAATGCAGCAAGTAGTGGAGATATAGTAACTATTGCACCAGGAACTTATAGTGAAAGATTAACTGCAAAGGCAGGAGTAAAATATTTAGGTCTTGATTATAAGACTACAATAATAGATTATGAAGAAGATACATTAGTTTTTGCAGACGAAGGAGAAAGACTTTGGTTTGAACAACTAACATTTATGTGCAATAGAGGAAACACTTTAGTTTCTATGGCAGATATACCAATTTTTAGAAGTTGCACTTTTGAACATAATGGAGTTGGTTCAGGAACTATTGAGATTGACTTTGCAAGTTTAACAAACACATCAATACTTAATTTTATAGACTGTGAAATAAAAGCAAATGTTAATTTAATAGGACCAGGAACAAGTGTGGTAAAAGCAACATTTACAGATTGTTATACTTGGAATATAAATTGGAGTTCAGCAGGACATGGTTCTGGAGATTTAAACTTAGATGGAACACAAGTAGATGGTGGAACTGTAACTTATGCAGGAGAATCTACCTTAGTTATTAAAGGAAGAAGTAATCTTTGGAGTGAAGAAGCTGAGGCTTTAATTATAAACAGCTCACCTACTTGGGTTCAGATTTATGACTCAAGTATTGCAGGATATGAAGAAGCAATTTTATTTAATGATGTGCCAACTAACTTAAGAATAACAAATAGTGGATTATTTACAAACAATGCAACTTATTCAGTTAATGTAGTTGCCGGAAAAACTATCTCTGATGCTTTAATTTCAGGGAATGTTATGGACACAGAGATGGGTGGAGCTGGAACTTTAGGCTATGAAGGAATAAATACTCTTATTGGTTCAGGAAATATAAATGAGGGAGATTTAGATGTTCAAGGGGATTTATCTGTAAGTGGAGATATTACTGGAACAAATGTAACAAGTGGAGAAGACCCTGGACATACACATACAACTTCTTCAGTAAGTGGATTTTTAAAATTAGATTGTTCAAATGACCCATTAACAGATGATTTAGGAATCGAGGGAGATTTAACGGCTGAAAATGGAGTCTTTAATCAAGGAAATTTGGCTTTAAGAACATCAGATGACTTTGTTAATTTTAGGATGCAACATTGGGAAGAATTTGGAAATACTGATGGAGTAGGAATGTTTTTTGATGATGAAAATGGTTTGTCTATTACTAACTATGATGGAGATATTTATTTTAGTGGGGGTAGGGAAGGAACTCTTAAAACAGGAGTTAGTATAAGAGATAATACTAGTCGTGTTGGGATAGGTCAAGGAATGTGGGACCCTCAATATG
>Ga0114918_10005539_pt1 | contig 10826 bp, 9 predicted proteins | sample LantaG_FD_87015 | JGI IMG/M metagenome (GOLD analysis project Ga0114918, IMG submission 87015) | Deep subsurface microbial communities from Baltic Sea to uncover new lineages of life (NeLLi) - Landsort_02402 metaG | ecosystem: Environmental > Aquatic > Marine > Oceanic > Sediment | place: Baltic... | reverse complement strand
GAAGGAAGCACGAAAGAAAAGCCCACGGTGCCTCGAAAGGAGCGCTAGCTCCGCGGCGAAACTTTTTTGTGAATTCTATCCTCCTTTCGCTCTTTTTTTTGCCTAGTTTACATTTTCAAGTGCGCTCCGCCCCCCACCGCCACCACCACCAACAACAATTCATCCCCCGTCCTCGACGATCCGCACGCTCCGCCTCTGTGCCCGGCGGTCCCACTCGAACGAGACGCGACCGGCGACCAGCGCGAAGAGGGTGTGGTCCCGGCCCTGTTTCGAGTTTTGAGGTTTTTTTTTTAGTTTTGGGTGTCAGGTCTCGTCCTCTCGGAGCGGCTCTCTTCTCTTTCTCTCTTCTCTTGCCCATCCCCTCTCCCTCTCTCGCGCGCTCTCGCCGGGAGACAGCAAAACACCAACGGTATATATCCTCACCATGCCTACTCCGGGGCCCGGGTGCACCCTCGTCCCGCGCTGCCTCACGACGATCGCGCCCGCCTTCGCTGGCGCGCCGCCGCCGAGCTTGACGCCAAGCATCTTCGGGAGCTGGTTGCCCTTGTTGCTGGTGGAGCCGCCCTGCTTCTTCGTGGCGCTGTTTTTTTGTTGATTGGTGTTGATTGGGTGCGTGCGTGCGCAGTTGAGAGGGGCAGGAGTGGGGAGTGAGAGAGCGCGGTGAGTGCGGCGGTGAAGAAGAAACAGAGTCGAGGTATCTTCGTTTTCTTTGATCGAGCGCATCGTTTGTTCGATCGCGAGAGAGAGCAAAGGGGGCAGCTGGCGCGCATCTCCTCGCCACAATTCGTCCTCGAGGGGAAGCAGGGCATCGCAACTTCACGTACCATCGCACTTGACCCAGCGCGGCGCACGCGGCGGGAGGAAGGAAGCTCGGTGCAATCATCGACGTCGGGAAAAGGCCGCCGACGACGACGATCATCTCTCCCCCGACGCCGGCGAGCCAGCTCCCTGTCTGCTGCTGCTGCGTCGAGGCTCCCAGGCGGCGAGCCAGGAGCAGGGGCGCGAGGAATCGCGAGGAGGACATCGCTCTCTCTCTCTCTCTCTCTCTCGTGCTCTTCCTCTCTTGCCCTCGAAGGAACGGGGGAGAAATGGAGAAAGAGAGGAAGAGAGAAAGATCTCTGAGAGAAAAAAGGGGAAAAAAGAGTGATTCACTGAACGGTTCAGAACGAAATTTCTTGCGCACTTCGCCTTCGAAAAAAAAGAAGTCGCTCGGTGACGAGGACTGCTGCTTTTTTCCCTCTCAACCCCTTCGAGCCCGCTTCGCACGACGCCATCGCGAACCCACGGTACGTGCTGCCCACATCCACAGGCCTCCGACGCCCGTCCCTTTGCTCCGGCGACTGTCGCGCGGCGAGACCCAACGCTGAGAGCACGGAGGGCGTGCATCAGAGTCGCAACGGCGGCGAAGAAAAAAGAGCAGACGGCGCGAGAAAAAAAAAACGGCGACGTCTCCCCAATCTCGTTCGCTCTCGGACCGAGCGCAGAAGGCACCGTCGCATGCAACCCCTGGCCTCACGTCTCACGCACAATGCAATCTTTCTTGCGCGTGAAAACATGTTTTCGCACGACAAAAAGAGCACGCACGAGCCCCATGGAGTTGGGGTCGAAGACGCGCGAGAGAGCCTCCTTCCAGCTCCCGTGATCGATTCCTTCGTGGGCCTCTCGCGCCTTTCTCTTTCGCGTTTTCGTCGTTCCGTCGCGTGACGCGCGAGACCGAGATCTCTCCTAGGAGACCGGGAAAGCGCGGAATGCGTGCCACCGAGCGCTTGCGCGACAGATTCTTTTGACGTCGCTTGAATTTGGAAGAGACGACGGCGTCGCTTTTCTTTCTCTCTTTCTTTCCTTTCTCACTCAGCCCCGACCCCTCCCTACAAAACACCTCGCTCACGCACTGTGCCGCAGATACCTAGAGACCGAAAGAGGCACCGAGGCGCGCCACAACTGTGACACGCACCACCAACAACAACGACAACAACAATATCAATGACCGGAACGGCCACAGCAACCGGCACGGCTGCGACGACCGGGGGAGGAGGCGGCCCCCCGCCGCTCCAGCCGCGCGCCGGCGCGGCCGCCGCGGGCTCCCGCGGCTCGTTCGGGTCGCTGCTCGGCCTGGGCTCCTCGGGCACCCTGGCCCTCGACCGCGAGGACTCCGGGGCCGCTCCCTCGGCCAACAACGCAGGAGGTGGCCGCGGAATGAACTCTGTGCTCAGCGTCGAGGAGTTTGGGACCTGGAGGGCGCAGCAGCAGCAGCAGGGAGGAGGCGGAGGAGGAGGGAACGCGCGCGGCGGCGGCCAGGGAGGAGGCTTCTCCCGCACCGACTCGGAGATGGCGTTCCAGGACTGGATCAAGAGGATCCCCTCGGCCGGCAACCTGGCGTCGCACGAGGGAGGGGGCGAGGAGGGAGCTGGAGCCGGGGTGGGCGGCAACGACTGCGGCGTGAACCGCGGCATGCGGCGCCAGCAGCAGCAGATGCAGCAAGCGCCGCCGCCTCCGATGCCCGCGACCGCTCCCGGAGGGGTCTCTGCCCCCGCTGCCCGCGGCCTCCAGGCCGCGGGAGGCCTCAAAGTCGGGGGCATCCCGCGGGTCCCCTCGCTCGACCTGCTGCGGCAGCTCGTCGCCGTCAACGGCGGCGGGAATGAGGGCAGCTCGCCGCAGGGCCCCGCGGCCGTCTCGAGCGCCTCCCCGGCGTCCGCCGGCGGCGGCGGCGGCGGTTTTGGCGCTTCCAAGCCCCCGCTCCGCGCCGCGGCGCCCCCGCAGGACTTTGGAGGCGGGCGCTCGGCCTCTGGCGCCGGGGCCGGCGGCTCGAGCAGGGGCGCGCCCGCCGCCGCCAACGCCAACGCCGCCGCCAACGCCGCCGCCGTCGGCCGGGCACCGACGCCCGGGGGGGGCGGTGCGGGGGGCGCCCCCGCCGCCGCCGCTGCGGCCGCCTCGCGCCTTCCGCCCTACACCAGCGACCGCCGCCCCTCCGCGGACATCGGGGGCGGGGGAGGGAACACCTCTGACGGGTCGGAGCAGCCCGAGCTGCTGCTCAACACCGAGGGCATGACCAAGGCCGAGATCCGGCGCGCGCGCCGGATGCTGAGCAACCGCGAGTCGGCGCGCCGGTCTCGCAGGCGGAAGCAGGAGCACCTCGCGACGCTCGAGGACCGGCTCGCGAGACTGGCCGCCGAGAACGCGACGCTGCGGGCCGCCGCGGGCGCGGGGGAGGGCGCCGCCGGCGTCGCCGCCGCGATGGAGGCCGCGGCGGCCGAGGCGTCGGTGGCCGCCATGCTGCGCACCGAGAACAACGCGCTGCGGGCGCAGCTCGAGAGGCTGGGGGCGAGGCCCGACGCCGAGGGGCTGGGGGAGGACGCGGACGACTACCCTGACGAGGTACCCGCCGCGGCGGCCGGCGGTGGCGGCTCGGCGCCTCCGGCCAAGCGCGGGCGAGGGCCCGCCCGAGGCGGGAGCGGCGACTAAGGTGGGATTTTGACGGGAAACGCTTTGCCTGTTGAGTTTTTTTCCCGATTTGCCTAATCCGTAGACTTTATATCAAACGATCGCCGTCAGCCAATTTTGCATATCGAAAAAAGTGGGCGCGAGCGAGAGAGAGTGAGAGAGAGAGAGACAGAAAGAGAGAGGGACAGAGAGCTCGTTGCCGAGAGACGAGAAAGTGAGAGCAAGAGAGAGTGGAGAGACGAGAACAAGGAGAGAAATGAAAAAAGACAACACAGAGAGACAACACAGAGATACACACTGACACCACTATTTCCCTTGATTTTGCACATCGAAGAAAGCGCGCGCGCGGGAGAGAAAGAGAAAGAGAGAGGTGAGTGACAATCAAAAAAACGAGTGCAAACATACAGAAAGGACAAAAAAACCTTGAAATTACAAAGAGAGCACTCTTTGGCTCTTCTCTCTCCACCTCCTCCTCCTCATCATCATTTATCGTTTTCCTTTTCCTATCAAGTCCATCAGCGGCTCCAAATTGTGCAGCACCACGGCAGCGGCGGCGGAGCCGGCCGCGAGCTGCTCCGGGACACGGACCCGCGAGCAGCGGCAGGCGCGCTCCAGCGCGGCGTCGCCCCTGGCGGAGGCGGTCGAGCTCGCCGCCGCGGCGACCAAGGCGGTGCCCGACTCTCTTCGCGAGGCCGCGGCGACGGCGGCGCAGGCTCCGCGGGCCGCGTCCGCCGCTGCGTCGGAGACTGCGACGCGGAGCGCCGTGGCCTGGGACTGCGTGCGAGGAGGCTGTTGCTGAGACGGCGAAGGAGCAGGCATCGTTCGATTGATCCCGACGTTGAAACTTTTTAGTGAATGAACGCGAGAGTTTTTCACTTTTTTTTCAAACAAGCGAGAGAATTGAGAATTCAAAAACTTCCACCTTCTTCTCCGACTCGGTTCTTCTTCTGTAGATCCTCTCAGCGATGATGCGTGCTCTGGCATCATCGCAACTCTCGGCTCCACGTGGCGGCGTGTCAATCAGGCGGAGTACGGCGGCAAACGCGACGATCCCATCGCCGCCGACGAAAAGTCTAGCCGCTGCTGCTCGTCTCCCTCTTCCGCGACAAAAACACCACCACTACCACTCCCTCCGCTGCCCCCCCTGCGCCGCCGGCGCCCCCTCTCAGCCGGGACGCAAGCGTGGCCCCGGGGAAGAGGGCTCGGAGGCCGAGGCCCTGCTGGCCGCGGCCGAGTCCTCGGTCGATGCGCCGGCAAAAAAGGTGGACGAATCGCCGTCGTCCTCGTCAGAGGCGGCGAGCGGCAACGACAGCGACGACTCTGCTGTTGCTGCTGCGGCTGCACGGGAGCAACAGGTAGGAAAGAGTGATCTGCATTTTGCGTAGGGCGGAGAACGAGCAGAGAAGAGCGGAAAATTGTGCGGGGAATCAACAGCCCTTCGTCCTGGTCGGCGGCTCTTCTTTCCTCTCTCAACCCCAACCTCCTCCAAAAACCAAAAACTCCAAAAACCAAAAACTCCAAAAACCACCTCTCTCCAGGCCGCCGCACGCGCAGCCTCGGCCGGCGCGGACACGCCCGGCGGCGGCCTCTCCCCCGCCGACCTCGCCAGGATCAGGGCCGCGCGAGCAGCGGACAAGGAAGGAGGAGCCTCTCCTTCTTCTTCGTCCTCCGGCGCAGGGATCGGATCGGGCTTCTTCGGCGACGTCCTGGCCGAGGCCAAGCTCATCGAGTGGCCGTCTCTGAAGCAGGCGCTGGGCGACACTGTGCTCGTGGTCGGGATCGTGCTTGGGAGCGCACTGCTGCTGTTCGTCGTCAATACGCTGCTGGCGGACTTGAGCAAGGTCATTTATTGAGTTTTTTAATGGATGGATGGATGGGAAGAAGAAGAAGAAGAAGAGGGAGGAGGAGAAGAAGGGGGAGGAGGAGAGGAGAGAGGATGGAGAGATGAGACGGGAAAAGGTCGATTTTAAGAAAATGATTATGATGGCTTCCAAACGCCCCTCGCTCTCCTCCGTTCTCTCTCTGTGCTCTCGAGTAAATTGCCTGAAAAAAACAGGAAAAAAAACTGGTTACACAAAATAGCAGCAAAAGACAAGAGGGGGGGGGGGAGAAACGAAAGGAAACCCCCCTCTCACCCCTCCCGACCTTGTCTTCCCTTCTCTTCTCCCCCGAACCGCTCTCTGAGGATCGCTCTACCCTTCCAGCGCCGCCGCCCCCGAGATGATCTCGATAAGCTCCGTCGTGATCGATGCCTGCCTGCTCCGGTTGTAGGTCAGCGTCAGCTGGCCCAGGATCTCGGTCGCGTTCTTGGTCGAGTTCTCCATCGCCGACATCCGCGCGGCATTCTCGGAGCAGCCGTTCTCCAAGAGCGCGTTATAGAGCGTGGCGGCGAGCGTAAACTCCGCGAGGTCCTGGAGCATCTCCGCCCTGTCGGGCCCCTCCACCTCGTAGCTGTCGAGCGAGCCGCCGGCCTCGGCGCGGCGCTCCAGGGCCGCGGGGGAGAGCACGGTCGCGATCGTCGGCTTGAACGAGATCGCCGACACAAACCGGTTGAAGACGAGCCTCGCGGCGTCGAACTCGGTCTTGAGCAGGATGTCGGCCACGGCCGCGGCCTGGGGGAACGTCACGCGGACCTTGCCCACGTCGGCGACGGTGGCGACGATCGAGTCGCGCGAGTCGCGCACGAGCTGCGACCGGCCCTTTTCCCCGACGACGACGTACTCGGCGATCTTCCCCTCGCCGGTGGCGACGGCTTTCACGGTCGCGCGGCTGTACTTGGCGACGGCCGAGTTGATCCCGCCGCAGAGGCCCTTGTCGGTGGTCACCGCCACGGTCAGGTTACGCTCGACGTCGGCGTCGGGCGTGTCGCCGAGCAGGCGCACCAGCGGGCGGACGAGCCCGCGCGACTCCAGCGTCGCGGCCTGCGCCACGCGCATCTTCGAGGCGGCGACCATCTTCATTGCCTTGGTGATCTTCTGGATGTTCTGCACGGAGCGCATGCGCTGCTTGACTGCGCGCGAGTGGTTTCGGTTTTGGGGGGGGCGCGTTGAGGGAGAGAGAGGGGGTTGGGGGTGAGTAAAAAAGAGAGGGCGACGAAGGAGGAGACGCCGCTGCCGCCGGCTCGATCCGCGCGCGTATTTGTTTTTTTCCCTTCATTCGAGGCCGCGAATCACTGCCTGGTTGTGCTTGTTTCCGCCCGTTCTCGCCTCCAAGCTCGAGTCATCGACGCGCTCTACACTCAGGCCAGTGTGCGGCGTGAGGCAAGCCGAGAAAGGTGCCGAGAATCGGAGCAATCGATTGAGGAGGGAGGAAGGAAGAGGGAGAGAGAGCCTCCAGGGATTCTTTTTTGTTCGTTTTCTTTTCGACGTACCAGCAAGCTGCGACGCGTGCCGCACGCCCTCGGCGGCGAATCTGTTGATTAGAAAGTGTGTGGGAGCCAAAGGGGTGGAGAGAGCGAGCGCTGGAGGTGAGCTTGGGGAGAAAAAGAAGGAGGAAAAGGGGTGCTGCTGCTGCTGCTGCTTTTTTTCGCCATTGCGTCGCCCTTTCCCTCTGTCTTTTCATCCATCCATTCTCACCCTGCCGTCGCCTCCGCTGCGGCAAAGGAGCCCTGTGCGGGCCCGCACAGGGCCTCAGCGACGGTCGCTCGCCCACCCCAGAGGGCGCGCGCGAGGCGGAGGCCCTCCCTTCGGGCGGACATCACGAAAGAAAAAAGAAGAGAGGGTGGTTTTTTTTTTTTTGGCTGAGAGAGCTCTCTCCTCCGAAGAAATTCTGAGTCAAAGTCACTTTTTTCTTGTGAAAGAAGAAGAGCTCAAAAAACCAAATCCTCCGTCGTTTGTGAAACTCCGTCTCCGAGCCTTTCGAGAGGAGTGTCCGTGAGCGTGACATCTTGAGCGTCATGGCGTCCTCTTCGAGGCACGGCGAGGAACACGTAAGTGAGAAAATGTGGGCTGAGAAAAGAAGAAGAGTCGCGTCTCGATCGTGACGGTCTCAACCTCTTCTCTCAACCTCTTCTCTCAACCTCAACCTACAACCCTCTCCTCCGACCCCCCGCTTTCCCTCACTCCAACAGGCCGCCTCCCCTTCAGGCCGTTGCCGCCGCTTCGAGGGGAAAGTAGCCCTCGTTACCGCCTCCACGGCGGGCATCGGCCTCTCCGTCGCCGAGCGCCTCGGCCTCGAGGGCGCCTCTCTCGTGCTCTGCTCGCGCAGGCAGGCCAACGTCGACGCTGCGCTCCAATACTTGAAAGCTAGGGGCGTCTCCCGCGCGGTGGGGACGGCGGCGCACGTCGGGAAAGAAGAGGACATCGAGAAGCTTTTGGAACTGGCGCGGCGCTCCTTCGGCAGCGGCAGGAAGATCGACGTCTTGGTCTCGAATGCGGCGGTGAATCCTTTCGCGGGCTCGATCCTCGACACGCCACCGGAGGCCATCGATAAAGTTTTGGACATCAACCTCAAGTCGGCCATCATGCTCTGCAGGCTGGTCGTGCCGCGGATGCCGACCGACGGCACCGCCTCGATCGTCTTCGTCTCGTCCGTCACGGCCTTCAGGCCCGAGGCCCCCCTCGGCATGTACGCCGTGTCGAAGACCGCGCTGGTCGCGCTCTCCAAGGCCCTGGCCGAAGAGCTCGCGCCGCAGGTGCGGGTGAACTGTGTGGCCCCCGGGACGGTGCCCACGAAGTTCGCCGCGGCGCTGACGGACGACGCCGGGGGGGCGGGGGGCGGCGACGGGAGCGGAGGGGGGGCCATCTCGCCGCGGGAGATTGCGATCTCGAGGACCCTGCTCGGGAGGCTGGGCACCCCCGAAGACATGGCGGCGGCCGTGGCCTACCTGGCGAGCGGCGACGCGAGCTACGTCACGGGGGAGTGCCTGGTGGTTGCGGGCGGGATGATGGCGAGCAGGCTTTGAAGTTTAAGAAGGAAGTGGAAGGAGCAGAAAGGCTCGAGTTTCTCTCCTCCTTTTTTTTCGAGTGTGTAATTTCCAAGTTCCTTTTTTACAGTCAGTGCTCTCCCATCCTTTCTCCCCCCCCTCTCTCAGCGCCAGACTTGCCACCACCGCTTGCTGCTGCTGCTGCTGCTGCTGTTCGTGGCGGTCATGGTGGCCCTGCGTCTGCTCTCAGACGACCCGCTCTCTTCCGTCCCGTCTCCTCCGCCGTCGTCTCTGTCGCACGCGGCCTTCGAGGGGCACGCCGCCGCCGCCCGCCCCCGCCCCCGGCCGCCGACCCCCGAGAGCCCGCCCCAGGAGACCGTGTCGCCCCCCAGCCCGGGCATCACCGGCGGGAGCAGGAACGGCCCGGGCAGGGGCAGCGGCGGCCCCCCCCCGTCGGGACGGCCGAGCCCCGCGCGCCCGCGGGCGAGGCCCCGCCCGAGCCGCTCGGCCACCCTCGCTGGCCTCTGCGCCTCCCTGGTCGCCGCGGTGTTGGGCACCCTGTGGGCCAGGAGGCACCCCATCCACACGGGCAGGTGCACCAGGGACCCCCTGAAGAGGGCCCTGGCCGTGCCGCTCGAGGGCCGGGCCCAGAAGGCGGCCGCGAGCGCGGCGAGGACGCCGGAGGCGACCGCGCTCTCGGTCGCGAACGGCGCCGACGCGGTGCCGGCCGCGACGGCCAGGAAGCCCAGCGGCATCAGGTAGAGGCAGTTCCGCAGGGCGCAGGCCGCCGTCCTCTTCCCCGTGGCGTCGGCGAGCGAGAGCATCCTGTGCCCGCCGCGGGCGTAGTCTTCCCTGCAGAGCCAGGCCAGGGACATGAAGTGCGGGAGCTGCCAGAGGTAGAGGCCCGCCGCGAGCACGAACGCCGCCGGGGGCAGCGCCGGCGGCGGCGGCGGCGGGGGCTCGGCCGCCGGCGCGCCTCCCGCCGCCGGGGGCTCCGACGCCTCCCCCTCCCCCCCCTCTCTGGCGCTCCCTGCCGCCGCCGCCGCCGCCGCCGCTCGGCTCGACGCCGCGGCCCACCCGATCAGGGGGGGGACCGCCCCGACCGCGGCCCCGACCCAGGTCGCCCCGGGGTGCACCTGCTTCAGCGGCGTGTAGACCGCGGCGTACAGGAGGACGTTGCCCAGCCCCAGGGCCGCCGCCTCGCGCGACCCCGCCCCGAGCAGCAGGGCGGAGAAGCCGGCCGCCGCCGAGGCCGCGGCGAACGCGACGGCGTGGAGGCGGGTGATCCTCCCCGCGGGCAGGGGCCGCGCCGCCGTCCTCGCCATCAGCGAGTCGGTCCTGACCTCGTATGCCTGGTTGAGCGCGTTGGCCGCGGCCGAGCAGAGCGCGGTGCCGAGGGACGCCCAGCCCAGCCCGCCCCAGTCGATCTCCTCGGGCGAGCCCGCGACGTAGCCCGCCGCCGCGGTGGCGACGACGAGTGCCGAGAGGCGGGCCTTGGAGAGCTGGCGGTAGACCTTGAGGTAGGCCGAGAGGGACTTGGGGGCGCGCGGGAGAGGAGGTGGAGAGGGGGTGGAGGAGGTGGAGGTGGGGGAGGTGGAGGGCGGGGTCATCGGCGACGAAGGTGAAGGCGCTCCAGCAGCCGATTTCAATCCCGCTGCTGCTGTCACGGCCGCCAAGCCAGCGGAGATAGACAGTCGTCGCGCGAGCATTAGCAGTGGAGGAGCCTTGGGAGGAGGAGAAGCAGCAGGATTGGGAGGAGGAGGGGCGGCGACGAGTTGGTGGCGGTGATGGAAAAACCGAATCGAGGTGCTTCGACCAGCATTGCTTCGCCCCGTCGCCGCTGCTGCTACCGCCCACGAGCTCCCAGACGAGGAGGAGGCGCCCAGGCGAGCCGCCGCAGCAGCTGCAGTCGCCGCATGGACGCGGCAGCGGGATGCCAGCAGGAGCATCCAGTGCTCGCTTGAGGGGGAGGAAGACGAGTCTTGAAAATAAAAGAGTGAGATTTTTTTGATCACTTTAAAAAGACAAAAAGAAGCAACACAAGACTCTCGACACCTCCTTTCTCGGCGCATCTTCAAAATGCGATCCTCGTCCTCGATGCGCACAGCATCCCATCGCGACGGCGCAAGTGTCGCCGCGAGATCGAAGAGGGGAGAAAAGGCAGCCAAGGCCGCCCCCAGGGCATCGCCTCTTCGCCAGATCGTCCACGTCATCGACGAAACCTCCGGAGCGGCTTCGGTTTCCCGCCGCGGCTCCCTCCTGGCGGCGGCGGGCGCGCTGATTTCCACGTTGTCGGTCTCGGCCTTTAATGCTGGCCCCGCTGAGGCATTGGGGTGGGTAATTTGGGCGGGAGGATTCGAAGGCAGGAGCTGCTGCCGCTGGACTAACCCCAATCTTGACTTTTGCCTCTTTTTTTTTTGCAACCGCTCTCAACCTCTCACTTTCGGAGCATCAAAATCTCTCTCTCTTTTCTCTCTCTCTCTCTCTCTCTCTCTCTCTCTCTCTCTCTCTCTCTCTCTCT
>Ga0114918_10005538_pt1 | contig 10828 bp, 12 predicted proteins | sample LantaG_FD_87015 | JGI IMG/M metagenome (GOLD analysis project Ga0114918, IMG submission 87015) | Deep subsurface microbial communities from Baltic Sea to uncover new lineages of life (NeLLi) - Landsort_02402 metaG | ecosystem: Environmental > Aquatic > Marine > Oceanic > Sediment | place... | reverse complement strand
TTTATCATACTCTTTAATTTAGGGAAGTCAATCCAATTTCGTATCTCGTTGTTCGTATCTCGTATCTCGTCAATTAAGCTTTTGATTAAGCTTGTAAGTACACGAAACTCGTGATCAATTTTTTCTGCTAGTGACATCCGTGACTATCAAATGATATATTCTCTTTCTTTTTAATTATCTACTTCTTCTTTTCGAGATACGATTCACGAGATACTAGATACGAGATTAGTAACGTTTTTCTATTTCTGTCCCCGGATAATAGAATTGAAGAATGTCCTGAAAATTACGCCCCTCTTCGGCCATTTTCTTTGCTCCCCACTGGCACATCCCCACACCGTGTCCTGAGCCCCTGCCTTCAAACCGAAAATAACTTGCCTCCCTTTTTACCCATCTTCCTACCTTGAATAATGTGCTTTTCAACAGGTACTTTCCTACCCACCGCCTTATCAACTTACGAAACTCAGTTCCCGTCAGGTCTTGATATCCTTCTTTGTAGTATATGCGAAGCTTAGCTACTCTACCTCCCTCCTCAAAACTAAGATCCTCAGTCCGACTAAGAACCTGGAGACGGTAAATTTTACCTACGGAGAATCCCTCCTTGACTAAAATCTTCCTCAGCTCGCTCACCTCAATCTCCCATTCCCACTTATAGTAAGGACTTTCCTTGCAAAATTCATCAGGCCCAACCTTAAGATAGGGAAAATCCTCTCCTCCCCAGACATCCCCGCTAGAAACAGTATGTCCTCCACAGCAATTATGATAAAAAGCTTTTATTAATTCTCCCTGGTAGGTGATTACTTTTCCTCGAGTGTCATCCACTGCTTGCCGTGCCTGGCGAGTCTCTGACTCTACTCCACCATATACCTGATCCTCTGTGGTCCATGAAAGATGATAATCTTGCTCTTCAGCTAAACGCTCTAGCCTCTCTATTTCCTCCAGGGCATAGGTTCTAGCAGCAATGGCCTGAGCGCACAAAACATCAAAAGGCCAGCTCGATGGAATCTCCCCTTCCATTACCCCATAAAGGTATTCTTCCAGAGGAAGTTCGTTTATAACCTCTAGAAAATCTTCTTTTTGTTTAATAAGAAGGCTTCCCCGATATCTTCTTCCATTGACTAGACTCAGAGAATCGCTTTCTTTGGGTTTTATCCAGATTTGCTTGCCCCAGAGGATACCAGCAATTTTTATTCCGGAAGAAGTGACTTCTATCCTCTGCGGTGAAGTAGAAGACGGATAGGAGAGAATTTTCCTCCCTTCACTTTCTATTTGAAAGGAGCCGGTAGCGCCAGCAGTTATACTTTCCTTCCCCTCCAGAATCTTTATTCGAATAATAGGAGAGAAGGATTGAGCCTCCGAAATTAAAGGAAGAAAAAATAAAAAACACAATAGAAATTGGATTAAAGTAAGAATTACGCTTCTAAATTCGTATCTCGTATTTCGTATTTCGTATTTCGTGCCCCCCTCACCCTTTCCCTCTCCCCTGTGGGGAGAGGGAACACGATGTACTATGTACAAAGTACGATGTACGAAAAGTGAGAACAGCGCTCGTCCAAATCCAGTTTTACTTATATACTTCCCCTGGCTCAAAAACCTTTTCTCCTATCAATTCTAACTTTCCCTTTTTATTTATTTTTCTAAAAAAGCAAGATTTATACCCCTTATGACAGGCAGCTTTTATCTGCTCGACTTTAATGAGTAAAGTGTCTTCATCACAATCTATCCTTATCTCCCTTACTGACTGATAATGACCAGAGATTTCTCCTTTAATCCAGAGCTTTTTCCGGGACCTACTCCAGAAATGGACTTTACCTGTATTAACAGTTTTCTCTAGAGCTTCTTTATTCATCCAGGCCATCATAAGAACTTCATCTGTCTTTATGTCCTGGACTATGACCGGAACTAAACCTTGCCTGTTAAAGGCGATCTTTTCTAAAAATTCCACTTTTCGTTTCCTCTCATCCGCTGGCCATTGCAAGAAGCGAGATTCCTCGGTTGCCTTCAGCAACCTCGTGACGCTTCGCGGATTGCCGCGCCCCTTCGGGGCTCGTAATGACGATTTTCCTACCCGCTAAACGCTATACGCTATACGCTAGTTTTACAGCTTCTTCCAACTCAATTTTTCCCTCGTACAAGGCCTTGCCTATAATTACCCCTGTAACCCCAAGATTCTTTAGTGCGCTTACTTTTTCAACATCCTCTAGAGATGAGATACCACCAGCAATAATCACATCTACACCAGCTCCTCTTGCGAAATCCTCAATGAGCTTAATGTTCACCCCTTGCAGGGTACCATCTCGAGTGGTATCAGTAAAGATTATAGTCTTGACTCCTGTCCTGGCTAGATTCCTGGCTAAATCCCTGGCCTCTAGAGGGGTTTCTTTCTCCCATCCTTCTAAGACTACTTTACTTTGGCGGACATCAATAGAAACAATAATTTTACTTCCAAACCTAGCACAGGCACTTTTTATAAAGTCTGGAGAAATACTCTGCGTTCCCAAAATAGCATAATCTATCCCTTTGGCAAAAACCTCATCCAGGATAGCTTCCTCTCTAATTCCTCCGCCAAACTCTATAGGTACATCTACCTCTCTAGCTATTTTTTCTACTACCTCTAGATGAACTGGTTTTCCCCTAAAAGCTCCATTCAGGTCTACTATATGAAGTCTCTTCGCTCCTTTTCTGGCCCATATCTTAGCTACCGCGAGAGGATTTTCTGAATAAACTGTCTCCTTATCTTTTTCCCCTCGCCAGAGCCTGACACACCTGCCTTCTTTTAAATCAATAGCTGGAATAATCAACACTTGAACGTCTCCTTATCTCACTTAGCCTCTAAATCAACCTGGCTATTTTCCTTCTACAATTTTAGATTGCACAAATCAATTATCTTGTTTTTTGGCATGAATCTTAAAACCCGTTATTTCAAAACTCGCTATAGACGTACCATCGGTTATATATAACTAGCATTCACGAGTGGAAGATAACATCCCTCAAAAACTTCATTATCGACTGGGAAATATCCTTTTTGCATGCCAATCCCTAAATGCGGAACCGATTTCTCCCGTAAAGCTAAAAATGCTTGGGCCTTAGCTTTTGATATAATCTCAGAAACTCACTAGGACTTATTATTTTTATTCCTTGAAAATTTTTAAGGGGCAGAAGATGTTTATTGTCACCACTGATGAGATAATCAGCTTTCGCCTCAACTGCACACTCTAAGAATTTATTATCCGGAGGATCTTCTTTAATTACATCTATTCTCAATCCTGGATTAACTAAAATAATGGCTACTCTTGTTAGATTCTTTAGAAACACTTCTTTTTGGAGTTTTTCAAATCCAAATTTAGGATATTCCAATACCCTCGATAATTCGTTTATCAAATCTACAGAAGTGTAGAGTTCTATCTCTCCTCTTAAGACTAATCTATATATATCCCTTGCTTTGCTTCTTGGTTTCAGTAGAGAAGAAATCAAAACATTGGTATCCAATACTACTTTTTTCTTGACCACTTAATAGCATCCTCAATATCTTTATCAGTAATTCCAAGTTTCTTAATCTTTTTGTCCAGGGTTGTAACTAGTTTGTTAAATTCTTCTTCAGGAGATACCCTCGCTTTCTTAAGCACAACTGCACCTTTTTCTTCTGTGAAAAGGACAAAATCTCCCGGAGCCACCCCCAGCTTATTTCTTATTTTTTTAGGAATTGTAATTTGTCCCTTAAGACTTACCTTGCCTGGATAATTCATTTTATTCCCCCTCAAAAGTAAAGAAGTTTTACTTTCATAAAAGTATACTATAAAAGAGGAAAAAGTCAATTGCCGGAATAATCAGCACCTGTTATCTCTCCACCTCGTTTTTTCTCTTGGCTTAGCTAACCTAATTACATCTCTTTCCTACAAAATTTTATTAAGCTCGTCCTGGTAGATTTCCGAAAGAACGACTTCTTTTCCTCTGTCTATTAGCCTTACTCCCTTCTCTCTGGGAACAACTTCTCCGATTACACTACACTCTATTCCTTCTTTTTTATAAATTGGGCAAAGTTTCTCTGCCTCTTTTAAATCCATACTCAGGATCAGAGCTCCTGAAGCAAGAAGTCCCAAGGGGTCTAATCCGTATAACTCACACACCGCTTCTGTCTCTTTTAAAATAGGAATTTTTTCTTTTTCTATCCTCATTCCTACTCCTGAGGCAGAAGCTAGCTCCCATAATCCTACCCTTAAACCCCCTTCAGTGGGGTCGTGCATAGAGTGAACCTTGACGCTATCACTAGCCAAAAGAGCTTCTTTGACCACACTTATTCCCGGCTCATGAATTAAATCTTTCATTTTGTTCAGTATTTTCATAGGGACTCGCTTCTTCAACTCTTCACCTTTCTCTTGATAAATAACATGAGTACCTTCTATGGCCACTCCTTTAGTAAGAAGGACAACATCCCCTACCTTTGCTCCTGAGCTACCAACCAGTTTTTCCTTGGCAACCTCTCCTATCATTTGCCCTACAATGATGGCTCGATTTAAACTAGGAGTAACTTCAGTATGACCTCCTACTAAAGAAATTCCCAACTCCTGGCAGGCAGAGCTCGCCTGTTTAAAAATCTTCTTCACCAAACCTTTGGAAGCTCCTTTTTGAGAAAGAAGTAAAGTGGCAAGAAACCAGCGAGGAACAGCTCCCATACAAGCTATGTCATTAGCATTGATGTTCACCACATACCAGCCCAGATTCTCATGGGTAAAAGTTATGGGGTCGGTTTTTACCACCAAACAAGTTTTCCCAAAATCAATAACTGCTGCATCCCCTCCAACCATTGGCCCCACAATAACTCTTTTATCCTGAGGAAGGGAGGAAATGAGCTGGCCTAAAAACTCAGGGCTGAGTTTACCAGGATAAAGAAAATCCTGGCTGGCTGGTGTACTCTGAACGAATTTCACTTTCTTCATTTAACCAGTCCCCTCACCACCGACATATTCTTTAGGTCGTCTGTATCGTTTTTGCGAGGCGTCTCCATTATGGCAGGAAGATGAGAAAGCCCTCTATGATTAACAATTCTTCTAAAGCCTTCCAAACCAATATGTCCCTCTCCGATGTGCCAGTGTCTATCAATGTGAGAACCGAGGGAGTTTTTAGAATCGTTAAGGTGAAGAAGATAAAGTTTATTTAAACCAATTAGTCTGTCAAGCTCTCCTATAGTTTCCTCTAATCTCTTTTCTCTAGATAAATCATAGCCAGCTTGAAAAGCATGAGCCGTATCCAGACAAAGGCCGACTCTATTCTTATCATCTACTCCATCAATTATAGCCTTAATTTGAGAAAAAGTATGCCCAAATTCTGTTCCTTGACCAGATGCATTTTCCAGAAGAAGAATAACTTTATTTTTTACCTCATCAAATGCATTATTTATAGCTTGAATAATTCTTTCCCTGGTTTCATCTTCGCTGGAGGTTATTCTCCTTCCAATGTGAAGAACGAGATAGGAACTACCGAGTATCTGTGCTCTTAGCAAATCCTCCTCTAAGCTTCTAATTGACTTGGAATAAAGATTCTTCTCTCCTGAAGCTATATTGGGAAGATAAGGCATATGGAGAAAAACAGGATTGATTTTCTCCTCTTCTATGCCTCTCTTAAATACTTTCACCTCATTTTCAGCTAAGGGCTCACTTTGCCATTGGCGGGGATTGCGGGAAAAAATCTGTATTGTTTCGCAGCCAAATCCTTTGGCCCGACCCACCACTTTAGAAAATCCCCCTGAAATTGAAATCTGAAATCCGAATCTCATATATAGTTAGCGTATAGCGGGTAGCGTAGAGCGTTTAGCTTTCTACTATCCGCTAGCCTTAGGATTCAGCACCCTATACACCATACTCCTCATTTCCTTATTTCTTACCGCTTATCCCTTAACCCTCATCAGATTATAGTCAAAATTACTTGAGGAGTCAAAAAGAACCCTGTATCTTGAGAGCCCTAACAAATTTCAAGTCTTGGGTTTCGGTGGTCGGCAACCGATAATCGCTTTTTTTGTCAATGAACTACGAACTACGAACAAAATTAACGAGATATTTTTGACAGAGGACGAATTTGTGCTATTCTACAAATGAGGAACTAAAAAAATGGCCAAAGAGCTTGCTTATCTTCTTATCAATCCTTATACTATTCGTAAATCTCGCACCGGCGGAGTGATTAATCGCCTTCTTTCCTGGGTAAGGCTAAACCTAATAGCGGCGAGAATGTTTGCTCCCAGTAAAAGATTAGTAGAGGAATATGCTAAAGCTGTATTAGTTTCAAGACACAGAGAAGAGAAAAATATAAAGGTCATTAATGAAATTAAAAACTACCTTTTTACTAATTATCTTGCCAAAAAAAAGGATAGCTTTCCTCCCCGAATTATGCTCCTTCTCTTTAAAGGAGAGGGTGTCATTCAAGAATTAAAAAAAGTAGTAGGACATATCACCAGAGTCTCGGTAGGAGAAACTATTCGAGGCACTTACGGAGACTATATAGAGGAAGAGGAAAAAATTAAATATCTTGAGCCAGCCGTACTTATTGGTGCGGATAAAGAAGGAATAAAGCGGGAACTTAGGATCTGGGCCAAGTACTCCCGGACTGATGGTGGACTTTTAAAAGATATAATCCCCTATCCTCGTAGAATAAAGCCAGAAAGAACCCTCGTCCTTATAAAGCCTGGCAGTTTCCGAGAACTTAGTTCCAGAGCTGGTAATATCATAGACAGATTCTCCCAAACAGGTCTTTTTATCATTGGAGCAAAAGTAATTCGTATGGGAATTGAGCAAGCAGAAAACTTTTATGAGCCAATAAAGGGTAGATTGGCAGAAAAAATGAAAATAAAACTTGTTGAAGAAATTAGTGCTTCTCTAAGGGAATCGCTCGATTTTGAACTTCCAGAGAGAATAGAAGAGAAAATCGCTGAGGAGCTTAAAATAAATAAAGCCCAACATGAATTTAATAAAATCATAAAATTCATTACCGGTAAAGACCCCGAGGAAGCTTCAGAAGAGGAAAAGAAAAAAGAGGGTCTGGAAAAATGTTTAGCTTTAGTCTATGAAGGAGAGAATGCTATTGGAAAGATTAGAAAAGTCCTCGGAGAAACCAACCCCGAAGATGCTGCTCCAGGAACAGTTCGCAGAGATTTTGGCTATGATATAATAAAAAATGGAGCTCATGCCTCTGATTCTCCTTCCTCAACAGAAAGAGAAATGAAAATTATCCAGATAGAAAAAGATGATATAGTAGAGATAGTAGAAAAATATTACGGAAGAATCTAAAAGCCATCTTTGCTATGAGCCTTGCTAAAAAATCTTTCTGACTCATTAACTTCTTACCTCAATATCAGGATAAAACTGGTGGAATAATTCTTCCCCTATTGCCATCCAAAGAGCAGCCAAACGCACCATGTTTATAATCGTAATCAGGATGTCGCTGTCTGACCCCAGATTCTATAATCATACGAAGTCCATCGCTCAGTTCAAAAACCATATTGGCACGAGTCTAGCTTCGGGAGAAGCCCGGGTCCCGTTAAGTAAAATGCCTAAGGCATTTTGCTTAACGTTTTGCAGATAAAAGAAGTTCTTGCGAAGCAAAAATTTGGGTGAGCCCGAAGGGTGAATCTTTTATGCTGTGTTATGTGAATTTGGTCGCTTTTAGTATACTCAATGTGCTTCGATATTAAAATCTTCTTCTGAATAGCCAAATAATGATAAAACATCCAGACACATTTTTACGATACTGTTTGCACTTAAATTTATTTCTACAAATATCTCTGTGCCTTCTATCTTTTCGGGAATCCTTAACTCATTGGCATTCTTGGTGAAATAAGGTCTTTTCCTCCCTTGAAGACTAAGAACACGCTCAAAATTATTTCTATGGATACTACTCATCAAGTTACATATTTGTATAAGTATATCCTTCCAAAACCTCACCTCATATCTCGTATTCTTGAAAATGAATGCTGTTACCGACTTACCAATATAACTTTCAATCCTTCCTACACCAACTTTTCTTATCGGTGGTCTTAGTTTCCTTTCTATCTTCAGCCTATGAAATACCTCAATTTCTGAAATGTTAACGGAAATGAAATCCTCAACTGTTGAGTGGTCAGGTTTATGACCACATAGTTTTTCTGTGTTTTCAGCAATCAAATCAATAAGTAATTCATCTGGTTCAGATATTAATTTGTTCCAGGCTTTCGGAAGTGTCTCCTTTATCAAGTATCCCTTTTGCCTACTCTTATAAATAGCTTCGGCGTTTGTTATAGCTTTGCCTGAAACTACATTCTCTTTTGCAAGGTAGTCTATAAATCGACCTGCTATTTCTTCGGCATCTTGGTCATATATTTCGATTGTATAAAATTTCCTTTGCTCCCAACTGCCTTCATGTAAAGGTAAATAAAACCACCAAGTAATTCCGTTTGTTAAAATTGATAGTTTTACCCCTTCTTGGAAAGAATAATTCAACAATTGCTCTTGGTGCTTTTCTAAATCTTCTCCTATCTTCTTTACTTCAATAAATGTTTTGTTTGTGTTTGAATGACGCAATGAAAAATCAACTTTCTTTCCAGAAATTGAATATTCTGGCACAACTTCATCAATATCGAAAGTATCCCACCCAACCAAAGATAAAATACGCAATATAACAGCTTGTTTTGTAGCTGCTTCGTCAAACGAAACAAGTCTTCTATCTGATTTTAATTGCTCAACTAGCTGTAAAAGCTTTTCTTTCATTTTATTCCCCTTTCTTTAGCGACTAATTTCGTCTATCGTTCCTGCTGTTTGTGAAACCCGAAGGGTTTAGGCGAATCCGCAAAATGCGGATGAGCCACAAACAGCGTGTTAGGTAAAGTCACAAAACTAATAAGTTCAAAAAAGATCGTGATCCGTAGCCGTTGCAATAGATTGCGAGTCAATTCTCTCTGGGCAATCTGCTTTTGAAATATCACAAAAACGACATTCACCCCAACTAGGAACTTTTATTGGTGGTTCTGACCCTCCAATACTCAAGACTGTCTTTTTGAACAGTTCTTTTAATTCATCATCAATTTTTGATGAAGGAATGTCTGCAACCAAATCTTTGTATATTATGCGTCCTTCCAGTTTCAGACCCTTGCAATGTGTAGTAGCAATCGGCAGTGCTAACATATATAGTAACACTTGCATATGATCTGAATGTTTTGGATTTCCCGTCTTACAATCTTCAACGTAAGCTTTACCTTCTTTGATTGCTACAATATCAGCCTTCCCAGAAACTTCAATACCTGTTTTCCCCACTAATTTGAATGAGTTCTGATCTTCAGTGTATACGGTAAACCCTTCAGCCTCAAGTTGGACTTTACGCTTATGCAGCAATTCATTATGTTCAACAGTCCATTTTGGTAGGTCAAAATCACTTGGCAACTTATCCCACTTGTAGTGAGAACGAAACCATGATGCCCATTGGCATTGACTTTCTCCCGCCATTAATTTGGTAAGCCACGTTACCCATATAAATGGATTCGCTCTTTCAACGCTCATAAAATCTCCTTTACTTGTTTTGTGATTTCATCTAACGGTTCGAGCGTATCTGAAGTTCCCCGAAGGGGAACTTGGGCGGAGTGCCGAAGGCACGAAGCCGGATACGCTCTGTTATAAGCCGTTTCATCATGAATTTGAGTTATTTGGATAATCATTTTAATTCTCCCATATTCGTGGTAGGCTCAAATTATCAATAATCTCAGGATCATTTTCATCCCCTGTTCCAATAAGTAATTGGGCTGGATACCACTCATCTAAAACTTTATATAAAATTTTAGTTGACTGAGTTCTCACGCTGGGTGATTTTTTAATTGGAACTCTCCCCTCGAAATTATCACAAATGAAATGTAGGTATTTACCACATCTATGAAGTGATGCAGTAAGAAGAACTTCCTTTTCATACAATAGTATAATTGCCAAAGAAGGTTGTGAAGGATTAATATAAATAGAACAGATAGAATTTTGTTCCCAATTACTTGCCGTTATCCTTTTTGCAACATTACTATCAATTACATTTGCTAAAGATTTACCACAACAAGGGCAATATTCAATTGGAAGTGGCTTATCTACTATTGAAAGTGGAATATTTGATCCAAGCCAGCGAACTTCATCAATTGCAGAATCTATCCAACTTTCAGGTAGTCCTGTAAGTAAATGATATAGTCCTTCAAAAATTATTCTTGACTCAATTGTCTGGAAAATTAATCTCATAGAATGTATGCTTTCTTCAGTCCCGTAAATATTTATTACAGCTAGCACTTTGGGGCTTTCTCTTTGTGCTTCTTTTACAAATACTTCCCATTCAAGCTTGTATTTTAATATCTTTTCAGCACCAAGCTCTAAATGATTCATCTGTGTATAAACCTGAGGTCTATGATGTGCATCATGATCCTTGACGCAAAGAACAGCTAAGTTTTCAAGGACAGTGTTGGTATTGTCACCGTCAATATGATGAAAATTAACACCTTGTCCTCTTGTTTTGCATACACAACAAACTCCCGCATTCATCGAGAGCAATTTTTCTTTCTGTTTAGGTGTGGGATCTTTTCTTTTAGATTTCATTGACATAAGTTAGACCTCCTTTAATAACTCGAGTTGGGGGATCGTAACTTCTTTGAAATGGCGTCTAACGTTTTGAGTATATCTGAAGTTCTGAGCTAAGCGAGGAATTTGGGTGAGGGCGTAGCCCGAACCAGATATACTCTGTTAGACGACGTTTCTTTCCTAATATTGTCGTAGTTCACTAAGCGGTTTAACTCCACTACCACCACACTCCTTGCAAATAGGTGTTCTGCCATCTCTATCTCGGCTAC
>Ga0114918_10005537_pt1 | contig 10829 bp, 6 predicted proteins | sample LantaG_FD_87015 | JGI IMG/M metagenome (GOLD analysis project Ga0114918, IMG submission 87015) | Deep subsurface microbial communities from Baltic Sea to uncover new lineages of life (NeLLi) - Landsort_02402 metaG | ecosystem: Environmental > Aquatic > Marine > Oceanic > Sediment | place: Baltic... | reverse complement strand
AGCGCCTCTCCTCCAAAGGCGCCGCCCCCGCCGCCGCCGCCGCCGCCCTCGCTGGCAGCCCTCCGGGCGCCGCCGCCCTCGCGGAGGGACCGTCCGGGCACGTCGCCTCCCGGCCAGAAGCCCTCGACCGGCGGCGGCTCGAAGCCGAAGAAGGAGTCCTGCTGCTGCTGCGAGGAAGAGGCCGCTGCGGCCGAGGCCCGCGCTCGGGGGGCGGGAGCAGATGCAGCAGCAGGAACAGCGGAAGAAGAAGAAGAAGCTGCTGCCGATGAGGAAAAAGAAGAGCGATCGGACGAGGGCCCAAGGTCGAGGAAGCCGTCGTCGTCGTCGTCATCGTCTTCGTCGTCGCTCTCGTCGTCGTCGTCCCCTCCCTCTCTCTCCTCCTCCTCTTCCTCCGAGAGATCCTCCTCAAATGCAGCAGCAGACGCCCCGAACTCCGGAAAACTCGACCGGGGCCTCCAGACTCCCCCCTCCTCGGCTGCTGCTCCTGCCCCGCTTCCGCCCATCCTCGTCGACGGCACGACGGCGGGCAGCTCTGCAAGGCCCGCGGACCTCAGCCTCGCGAGCTCCAGGGCTGCCTCGACCTGCTCCCCGGCCTCGACAGAGTCGTCGGCGAGAAAGCGGATCTCGGGCACGGAGCGCAGCCTCATCGCGGACGCGACCCTGTTTTTCGTTGGTTTGATTTGGGTTTTTTGTTTGTTGGTCGAGGTTTTACCTTCGAGAGGTGCAGGTTTTTTTTATCCCCTCTTTCCGCTCCTTTTTCTGAAAAGAGGAAGAGACGAAAGTCCGTACCTGCGCCGAACGTAGGGCTGGAGCCTCTCCAGCGCCCTCATAGCCGGCGCCCTGTTCTCGGCGTCGGCGTAGACAGAGACGTAGACGCGCGCGAGCTGCAGGTTGGACGTCAGCTCGACCTCGGAGACCGACGCGATCCCGGCGAGCGAGCCGGCGCGCTCGCGCTCGCGCGAGGGCGGCGAGACCGCCGCGCGGAGGGCGGGGTCGGTGAGCAGGAGCATGCCGATCTCGCGCTCGAGCTGCTTGGCGACGCGGGCGACGCGGCGCGGGTGGGCCTGTTTGGTGGTGGAGTTTTGTAAGGAGTCACGGAGGCGCGGGGGAGGAAGGGGGGGGGGGCATGAGAAGGGAGGAGGTTCTCAAGCGAGCCGCCACCAACGACGACGAAAAAACGAAAAGAACATCATTTCTCCGTCTCGGAGAATCGCAATTAGCGACCTTTCGAGGCCTTTGCGTTCATATAAACATGACTACATCGGTGACTCACCATGCATACGACCCTGAGAGAGTGTCGGGAGCCCGGAGAAGGGAGGGAGCGTCTGGGAGCGAGCGGTAAAGGTTGGGCTGTCCATGTCGTCGTCGGCCGTGCAATCAATGCCGCCGCCGCTGGCGAGAAGAGCGCTGCTGCTCGCAGCAGGGAAAGGGCCATTTCGATTGCTGTATGCTCAGCTTGAGAGAGAGTGTGTGTGTCTCTTTCGCACTGGGAGAAAAGGAAAGCAGGAAAAGCCGAGCTCGAGAGGGCACAGCTGGCCGCAACTCGAGAATTTCAAGGGAGAAGAGGAGCGAAGAGGGAGTGGCCGGGCACAAAGGCGTTTTTTCCCCCATTTTTTGGCAAAGAGCGAGAGCCTCTCTCTTTCTCGCTCTCGTTCTCGCGCTTCAATAACATAGCAATCATGCGCGCCTCATCTGTAGCTGCGTAAGGTAACCCTTACCGTGTCTCTTCGAGGAAGAGAAAGCACGAGAAGTTGCAAGGCCTGCTGAGGAGGAAGCAAAAAGGAAAACAGACTTCGACTCCCCCCCCCCCCCAAAAAAAGAGGCAATCGAGTTTCTCTTCAAAAGCCTTCTCTGAAGCCATGAACGGCGCCGACGACGGCATCCTGGCCCGCCGTATGCGGCAGGCCCTGGGACTCGGCGGCCTGAAGAAGCGCGACTCCGTGCTCGAGGCGGGAGAGCACAAAGGGAGGAAGGAGAAGAGGGCGGAGAAGAAGAAGGATGATGCGCCTCCTTCGTCGCCCAAGGCTTCCATTGACGACGACAACGACGATGCGCCGCGCATCGTCGCCTATTCGGACTCTTCCGACGACGAGGCCGAGGTGGCGAGGAGGCAGCGCAGGGCCGCTGCGAACGCCGAGGCGAGGGCAGAGCATGCCGAGGACGAGAATGAGAACAGGGCCAAGTCTTCGCCGTCGGCATCGGCGTTGGCGGCGTCGGCGGCGTCGTCGGGGGCGACGAGGGACGAGCCTTCTCCCTCGGTGTCTTCGAGCTCCGCTTCGCCGGCTGCGATGTCCACGTCACGCGCTCCGAGCTCCGCGGCGATGGTGATAGCGGGCACGAACCCTGCGGGAGTAGCAGCAGCTGCGGCAGCGTCGTCGTCGGGCTCCGGCTCTACCGGCAACGGCGACGGCGACGGCGGCAGCGGCGACGGCACGCTGCAGACAGAAACCCGCTCGATCTGGAAGCGCCGCCCCTGGGGCGTCCCGGCGTCGGCCCGGAGGGCGGCAGCCGCAGCGGCGGCCACGGCGGCGCAGAAGGAGCACCGGGAGCGGCAGGCCGAGGCGCGGAGGCTCTCTCGAGGCCCCCTCTCGCGGGCCTTCGACTCCGCGTTGGCCGGCGAGGGCGGCCCCGCGCTCGCCGCGGCCGCCTCGGCCTCGGCGCTCTCGACGGCGGAGGCTGGCGTCGGGGGCGCCCTGCTGGGCAGGGCCGCCCTCGTCGCGGTGCTGTCGAGCAAGACGCCGCCGCTGCTCTCGGCCCTGGCTCTGGCGGCGTCGCTCGCGGCGCCGCTGCCCGACCTCGCCGCATCCGTCTTGAGGCGGCGGGACCGCGCGCGGCGAGGGGGGATCCCGTCGCTGCTCCAGCAGCCTCCCTTCGCTTCCGTGCTTCCGGCCCCTCTGGACAGGCTCGCGGTCGAGCTTTCACAATTCGCTCCCGCATCGCTGCTCTTCGTCGCGGCGAGGTGGCTGTGTGCCCTTGTCGAGGGGCGGCGGCGGCGGCGGTCGAGGCCGAAGCTGCGCAGGACGCTCTCGACCGCCGTCGCGGCGCTGAAGGCCGCCTCGGCCGCGGACGCGAGCGCATCTTCTTCTTCTTCTGCTACTGCTGCTGCTGCTCATGGTGCTTCTTCTTCTTCCGCTGCTATTAATGGCGCTTCTTCTCCCTCGACGTCGTCGCAACAGAACGGCGCCCCGGGCTCGCTGCGAAGAGAAGAGGAGCGAAGGGAAGAGGCGGAGCCACTCGAGCCCGAACCCGAGGAGCTCGAGGGGGTCTTCCCTCCGCTCCCGGACTTCGCCACTGCGGCCCGGGGCCCCCGCGCGGCCGAGGTCGGCGAGCTCCGCGAGTCGCTGCACGAGGCGTTCCGCGTCGTGGCGCTGCCGACGGCGCGGTTTGACGCCGCGGGGGCCGAGCTTATGCGGTTCGCGGCGGCCGCGGGCGTGAGCCTCGTGAAGAGGAAAACCATCGAGAGCTCTCCCTCGGCGTCCGCCGAGGAGGCCGCTCAAGCCGAGGGCGAAGGCGGGGGGGAAGGCGAAGGCGGCGAGCCGAGGACGCCGACGACGCCTGCGACGCCCAGGGGCGAGTCGCACGAGGCGGTCGCCGCCGCGCTCGAGGCGGCCGCCACCGCCGTCATCGACTCCGAGGAGCACGCCGCGCGGCACCTCGGCGTCCCGTCTCCCTCGAGCGACGCAGCAGCTTCTTCCTCTGCCGTGTCCGCCTCTTCTCCGTCCTCTGCTTCCGCTTCGACGGCCGCTGCCGCCGCCCTGAAAGTGGGCGTCCTCGCCGGGGTGATCGGCGCCGGAAAGAAGCGTAGGCTGAGCGCGGGAAGGCGCGCCGCGCAGCGCGCCTTCGACCTCGGGGACGTGCGATGGGCCGGGAGGGACCGCGCGGGGCGTCCCGTGCTCGCGGTGAGCGCCGCCGCCGCGGCCGGGGCCGATAGCGACTCGAGGGGGGCGAGGGCGGCTGACGCGGTCTGGGCGGTCATGGCCTGCGTCGACGACGCCGCTCGGAGCAGTGACGCTGACGGCCTCGAGGACCCTCCTCCGACGCCTGCTGCTGCTGCTGCTGCTGCGGCGGCGGCTCGTCCTCCTCCTTCTCCCTCCGCGGAGAACGGGAGGAGAGAAGGGGGGGAGGAGAGAGACGCCGCTCCTCGTCCCCGGCGCCCGGCCTGCGCGCCGGCGGCCGACGGAGGGCTCGTCTGCGTGCTCGACTGCCGCGGGGCCTCGCCGCTCGCGGCGACGCGCCGCGTCCGCCTCGTCAAGGACGCCGCGCAGGCGCTGAGCGAACGGTACCCGGGCAGGCTCTTCGCTTGCCACGTCGTGGGGCTCCCGACAGCGCTGCGGTGGATGGTGCCCGCCGTCGCGGCGCTGCCCGTCGCGGGTCCTGCGGGTCTGTCGCTTTCCTCGGCCTCGGCCTCCTCTTCGACCTCGATGATCCCGTCGCGGGTGCGGCTCTGCGCGCCGGGGGACGCGGCCCTGCCCGCGTGCGCCCGGTTCTCTCCGCCGCGGGCTCGGGTCGCTGCCGCTGCCACTGCCGCTGCGGCTGCTGCTGCTCCTGCTGCTGCCGCTCCGAGGGCCGCGGATCCTGCTGCGGTGCCCTCGGCCTTCGCCGCCGCGACGGAGGACGCCCCCTCTTCTTCGCCGGCGCCGCGGACGCCCGCGACCCCCGCAGCAGCAGAGGAAGGAGAAAGCAGCGACGGCGACGGCGGCGACGACGACGCCTCCGGCGCCATCCGACGGGCCGCCTCGGCCCCTCCTCGCTTCGACAAGGCGAGTCTGAGCGCCGCCACGGCTCCTCCGGCCCTGCCGAGGCTTGCGCTCTCGCCCCTGAACCCTGTGGTGCTGTCTCCGTCGCGGGGCGGCGACGTCGACGACGTCGACGTCGACGACAAGGAGGAAGGAGGAAGAGAAGGAGGAGGAGGAGGAGGCAAAGCCGCGACAACGAGTCGGGCGCCCTCGGGCCCTCTCTCGGCGGCCTCGCCCTTCTCCTACGCCGAGGCCGTGACCCGGTACCTCCCTGCGGCAGCAGAAGGGCAGAAAAAGCGCGTGACGATTCCCGAGCCAAAGGCCGGCGGCGACGGCGGCGGCGGCGACGACGATGGCGGCGGCAAAAGCGGCGGCGGCGACAACTCAAAGTCCGCGGCGTCTTCCTCCTCCCCCTCTTCCCCTCGCAAGAAGCACGCCCCCTCGCCTCGCGGGACGGCTCCGTCTCGCTCGGCCCTGCGGAGAAGGTCGAGGTTCGGCCCGACGCCCGAGGGAGCCGAGGGAGAAGAGGAAGAAGACGGAGAGGCGACGACGACGGCAGCGGCAACAGCGCCGGCGGTGGCGACGGGAAAGCGCTCCGGCTGCGGCGGCCTTCACTCCAGCCACCACCGCGACAACGACAGCCGCCACCGATCCTCGGCCCCCAGCCTCAACCGGATCAGCTCCTCCGCTTCCCGCGGCGATCTGGGAGCAGACGACGACGGCGACGGCGACGACGGCGACGGCGACCAAGGCGCTGCTCCGAGCGGCCGCGAAGAGAGCAGCGCCGACGACGACGAGGAGGAGGAAGAGGCCGCGCTCCTCCGGGCCCGCATGAGGAAAGCCTTCAGGCGGAAGCGACGGAGCAGCAGCGTGGGGAGCGGCCGAGGGGGGAGCGACGAGCATGCCGAAGCGGCGGCGCTGCGCCGCATCGCGAGCGGCTCCCGCTCTCCCCGCCGGAGGCCCGCCCGCGGCGGCGTAATCGACGACGACGACGACGACAACGACGGAGAAAGCGGAGGAGCGCCGCTGTCGCCGACGACGCTGCGGAGCCGCGGGCGCCTCGCCGCTGCTGCGGCCCTGGCCCTCGCTGCGGCCGCCCTGGGCGGGATGGGAAGGACGGAGAGCGGCCGCGGGGCGCGCTCCGTCTTGGGCGCCGCGGCTCGCGCCGTGAGGAGGGGCCATAACGACGCGGGAGCGAGCGGAGGTCGCGGCGGCGTCGGCAAAAACGATAAAAAGAAAAAGTAGCAAGTCCCGCTTCTTTTCCAGTCTTCCTCCTTTCCCTTCAATACCCTTTCCTATGCTCCAGAAAGAAAAAGCGAAAATTCACTTCATTTGTCCCGTATACGAAACCTTGTGTTGTATCCTCAATAGGCTGCAAACCTCAGAAAAAAACTACATGTTTTTCCAGCGCTTTTTTTGATTCTGCTTTTTTGGACTCACACACACTTTTTCAAATTATTTCTATGGAAGATAAAACGAAAGCACAATGAAACACTCTGAGGAGGAAATTGCTGAAACAAGTTCTGGAGACGATAGTGAAGGGGGGAGACGGGAAACGGAAAACGTGGGTTCAGTTCAACAGCACGAGCTCAGCGAAGACGAGATCCTCGCCCTCGCCGCGCCGCCGAGCCCTATAACTCCTCCGCCTCCCGCGCCGCCGCCGCCGCCCCCAGCCAAATGCATCCTCCCGCTCGCTCCCGTCTCCAGCAGCGCGGGGGTGTCCAGCACCTTGAGCATCAGCTCCTCGAAGGCGTCGGAGACGGCCTGCCCGAGCTTCGCCGACGTCTCGGCAAAGAGGCAGCCGTGCCTCCGCGCAAACGCCTCGCCCTCGGCCCGGCTGACCTCCCGCTCGCCCCCTCCCTCCCCGCCGGCCCTGTCCACCTTGTTCCCCACCACCATCCTCGCCGCGGCGTCCACGGTGGAGTACAGCTGCACCTCGCGCATCCACACGTCCTCCAGCGCGTCGAAGGTCTCTCGGCGCGTGACGTCGTAGGCAAACACGACCGCGTGCGCACCGCGGTAGTAGGAGCTCGTCAGGGTCCGGAAGCGCTCCTGGCCGGCGGTGTCCCAGACGGTGAGCTTGAGGCGCTTGCCCTGGAGGTCGAGGAACTTGAGGCGGAAGTCGACGCCTTGGGGGGGGGGGTTCGGTTTGGTTGGTTCCGTTGCGGAGAGGGTCAGTGTTTTTTTTTCTTTTCTTTCCGTCGTCGCCCTCCGTTGGGAGCGCGATGGATTGCCGCGTCGAAATCTCGGCGGCGGCGCTTTCTTCTGCTTCGTTTCTCCCCGTCCCGTCTCGCCGTCTCGCTCGGGCGCCCTCGCTTTCGGGGAGAGAGTTCCCGACCACCTGGTCTCCCCGAGATCTCGAGCGCCTCCGTCCCGTCGCGCGAAGAGCGCCGCGGTCCGAAACAGCGGGAAAGCAGCAGCATGCCCGAAGACATCGGCGTCGTCAAATCATCTTACCAATCGTCGGCACGCTTGCCTCGTCAAACTCGTTGGACGTGAACCGCAGCAGCAGGCTCGACTTGCCCACGCCGCTGTCTCCTACGAGGAGGACCTTGAAGAGGTAGTCGAACGAGGGCTGGTCCGACGGGGCAGCCATTGTAGCTGCTGCTGGCGCGGGAGGGGGAGAGAAGGGCGCGTGAAGGAAGGAATCCGGATTCTTCGTTCGCTGCCGCCGGCGAAGAAGTGGGAGACGAGTTCACTTTCTTCTCCCCGTTTGCTGCTGTCGAGGAGGTCCCCTCCTCTTCTCGACTTTTTTCTTTCCTGGTTTCTTTTTTTAGCAACAAGGAGATACGAAACCGAAAACAAATGATGATCGCAAGGTCGCCCCCCTCTCCCGTCGCTCCGCAAGCAGCAGCAGCAGCAGCAGAAGAAGAAGAAAGCTCTTCGACTCCTGCGGCGCCGAACAACCCTTCTCCTTCCCTCCTCCTGGGGAGCTGCGCCGGCGCCTCGGCCGCGGCTATCGCCCGCGCTGCCGCCCGCGTCGCCGCCCTCCTTTCCTCTCCTGCTCCTCCTCCCTCCTCCACTTCCTCCTCCTCCTGCCCTCCCCTGCCCCTTTCTCGCTGGTCGTGCTCCGACGTCGCCGCCTGGCTCACAGTGGCGCACGCCATCGGAAGCGTCCAGTTTCGGGCCCTGGCGACGACCAAAGCGGCCTTCGCGGCAGAGGGGATTGACGGCGCGACCTTGCTGCTGCTCGCCGCCGAAAACCCCGCCGCCCCTTCGTCTTCTTCCACCTCCTCCTCGCTCCTGGCTTCCCTGGTGAAGGAGGCCGGCCCGAGGCTCAAGCTCGCCGAGGGGCTCAAGAAGCTCGTAGCTCTCTTCGAGCCCTCGCAGGAAGCGGGAGAGAAGCGCGCGGCCGCGGCGAGGGAGCTGTCCGCGGCGGCGGAGGCGCTCTCGCCGTCGTCGCTGCTCCTCTCTTCCTCTTCGTCTTCCTCTTCCCCCTCTTCTCCTTCGCCGCTCTTCTCTTCTTCGCTCTCTTCCCCTCCTCCTCTCCTCTCCAAGTCGCCCTCCTCGCTCCCTCCGGTCATACTCATGGCCGAGAAGAGGCTCGCGCGAGCGAAAGTCGTCGCGGCCTCCCTCGAGGCCGCGGCCGAGCGAGCGACCTCCGCGGCGGAGAGGGCCAAGGCCGCCGCCGCCGCGGCCGCCGCCGCGCTGCAGGCGAGCAAGGGGAGCGGAGGAGGCAGGGCCGCCCCGGCGAGGCCTCCCGCGCTGCTTTCCCCCCATGCCTCGGCCCTCGGCGGCGCCTGGCTCCCGACGGGGAGCAGAAGGATATCGACGCTCTCCACCGCCTCCGTGGACGGCGGGGGCAGGCTCTCCGGGAGGGGAGGCGGGTCGCGCCCGCCGCCGCGCCGGGCGTCCGTTGCCGGCCCGATTGGCTCGTCGCCTCCCTCGTCCCCTCTTTCCGCCCCCGCCACCAGTGCCGCGCGCAGGGCCGCGTTCGAGGCGCGGTTGGCGGCGGACGTCGAGGCCAGGAGACTTCGCAGCGAGGCGTCGCTGCGCCCGCGCCGTCCCCTCCCTCCCGCCTCCCCCCTCGGCGGCTGCGGCGGCGGGGCCGCCGCGAGGGCCGCCGCCGCCGCCGATTGGCGGGCCCTCGCCAGTGTCCTGGAGTCCCACGACGCTGCAGCGGCTGCGGCCCTGGTCGCCGCCGCGGAGGAGGCGGAGGCTCCCCCGCCGCGGCCGGAGAGAGGAGGCGGGGCGAGGAGAGGCGAGGCCCCCCCCTCCCGCCCCCCTCCTCCCTCCTCGTTCGCTCGCGCCGATGCCGCGGCCTCCGCCGCCCTCGACGCCGCCGCCTGGTGCCTCCGAGAGGCGCTGGGCCTCTCGGAGGCGCAGCTCTCCGCGAGTGGGTTCTCTTTGCCTCCAGCTGCTGCCCCCTCTGCCGACGGCGGCGAGGGAGCTGCTGCTGCTGCTGCTGCTGCAGCTGTCGCCGATGCTGCCGCCGAGGCCAAGGCCGAGGCCGAGACCGAGGCCGAAGACGTCTCTGCCGCCGCCGCCGCCGCCGCCGCCGGCGCCGCTCCTCCTCCACCCCCTGCTTCCGCAGCTCTCCCTGCCCAGCCTCTCCCCCCCCGCGAGGCGCCGGCGCCGGCGACGACGGCGGCGAGGAGGGCGCGCGCCCTGCTCGCCGCGGCGCGCACCGCCGCGTTCCTCGCGCGCCTCGCCGCCGACGCGGACCTGCGTCGGCGGCGGCGACGCGAGCTCGCCGAGGGGCTCGCGTTCGGCGGTGGCGCGGCGGGGAGGGCCGCGGCGGCCGTCGAGGCGTTCGACGCGTTCTTCGCGCCTTTGGGGTGGCCGAACGTCGGGTCGAGCGGGGGCGGAGGCGGAGGCGGAGGAGGGGGAGGGGGAGGGGGCGGAGGCGGAGGAGTTGGAGGGGGCGGAGGAGGAGAAGAGGCGGACGAGAGGAGCGACGCTGCTCCGTGGCTGGAGGCGGGCCGCAGGGCCGCCGCTCTGCTCGCCCGAGCGACCTCTGCCTCGGTCGCCGCCGCCGCGGGCGCGGGCGCGGGCGCGGGCGCGGCGACGCCCGACGGCGCCGCGCCGGCTGCTGCGACCGAGCCCGCTCCCTCTTCCCCTCCCCCTCCTCCCCCGACGCAAGGGGACGAGCTGGAGAGGCTCCAGAGCGCCGCTCCTGCCGGCGCCAAGAAGGAAGCTTCGGGGTCCCCACTGGCGGAAGCGGTCGCCGCGCTCGCGGCAGCGCCCCCCGCCGAGCTGTCCCGCCTGCGGGCCCTCGCCGCCGAGGCCGCCGCCGCGTCCGCGTCGGCCCCCGCGCCCGCCTCCTCCGCGAGGGCGCTCTGCCTCGCCGTCCATGCCGCGATACGCTCCTCCCTCTTCCTGCGGAGCTCAAGCGCCAAGGCCGCGGCGAGGGCGCGCGCCCTCGAGGCCGCGGCAGCGGCGGGGCGCGCCACGGCGGCGGCGGCGGCGGCCAGGACCGCGCCACGCGGGGGGCGCGCCGCGGCGGCGAGGAGCTTCCTCGAGCGGCTCGCCGCGGACGGCGCCAGGAGGGCGGCCGCCACCGAGGCGCGGCGGGCAGAGCTGGAGGCGCGGGTCGTTGCCGCGAGGGCCGCGAAGCCGCAGCATAGGGGACGAGGTCGGGGTGGGAAGAAGGAGGAAGAGAGGGCAGCAGCGGCAGCTGCTGCTGCGCCCGCGCCCGAGGCCGCAGCAGCGGAGGCGGAGGCGGAGGAGGAGGGCAAGGGCGAGGAGCAGCAGCAAGTGGATACTTCCGCTGCTGCTGCTGAGAGAGCAGCAGCGGCGACGACGGCGGGGACTGCTGCTCCTTCTCCGGCAGAGCAAGCTGCGGCGACAGGTGGCGAGTGAACAGGGGAAGAGAGAGAAAGAGAGAGAAAACCACGTGGGAGCGAGGGCAATCGTCAATTGAGAGACATGATGCTGTTGGAAGGTGCGCCAGCCCTTTCGAGCTTCGAGGTGCCAATTCTTGCAAAAAAACTTTTTATCGACTTAAAAATAACAAGAGTGATAGAGGGAGGCGGCGGAAGGATCGGCAGAGAGAGAGAAGCAGCTGGCGGTCGACTGTTTTTTTTTTTTTGGGGGGGGGGGCGGGAGGGGGCGTTAGCGCTGGTCTGTCGACCCGACCCAGCGGGGGGGAGT
>Ga0114918_10005536_pt1 | contig 10837 bp, 10 predicted proteins | sample LantaG_FD_87015 | JGI IMG/M metagenome (GOLD analysis project Ga0114918, IMG submission 87015) | Deep subsurface microbial communities from Baltic Sea to uncover new lineages of life (NeLLi) - Landsort_02402 metaG | ecosystem: Environmental > Aquatic > Marine > Oceanic > Sediment | place... | reverse complement strand
GTTGCCCCGCTCGATGAGGCCCGCCTGCGCAAGGCGCTGTGGAACGTGTACTGGCGCGGAACCGCCGACGTACGCGAGCGCATCGAGGCCGAGCTGGCGGGCGACGGAAGCGGCCGTCCGTCACGTGCCGAGAAGCCGACGGTCGACCCTCAGGAGGTGTGCGGTGACGTTGACACGTTCGTATCGCTGGCTCGGGCAGGCGCCTATCTGGCCGGGGACCGGCGGGTGTCGCCGCGGGAGCGAACGCGGTGGCGTTTCACCTTCAAGCGGCTGGCCACCGAGGCCCAGCAGGCGTTGCGCACCGCGGAGCCTGGCTCGGCTGAAACCGCGCTGGAACAACTGATCGACCTCGCCTGTGAGACAAGCGGATACGACTATTTCCGCTCCGACGACCCGATGGCGGCGGCCGGATTTGTGGTGTCCGATGCGGTGGCGGTCTTGTGGGCATCGAAGTGGGAACGCGAGGGGTTTGCGGCATTCGCCGACTCCGCGGCGCCGCAGTTGATTCGATGGGAGTCACGTTACGGTTGGACCCGCCACGGCTACGGCCCGGTCGCGGCGAAGGAAACCCCGCTGGCGGTCGTGCTCGCCGGCATGCTGCGAGTTGCCGACACGTGGGAGCGCTTCGCGCAAGCGTATCTGCGGGCGTTGGACGAAGTATCGACAGGCGGTGCGAAATCTTCCGGCCGAGCCAAAGAGGAACGGGCCGGGGAGCTGGCCCAATGGCACGGCTTGCTTCTGGAAAATCTGGACGACGCCGACGGGGGTGTGCTCGACCGGATCGTCGGTCACGACGCTCTGGCCGGTCCTGATCAGAAGTTTCTATCCGCGCGCCTTGCCTACCGGCGGGGGGACGCCGACCGTGCCCGCGATCTTGTTTCCCAATGTCTGCGAAAGCTTCCTGGCCACAGTGACTTCCGTCAGTTCGCAGCCGAGATCGGCGCGGCAGTTCCGTAGTGAGCAGCGGCGGACCCGAAGGAATCCGCGCCACCAGTGGGCGCAAACTCACCACGATCGCGACCAAACATGCCCTGCGGATGGGCGCACGTCAGTCCAGAGCCATGTCCCAGAACGCCACCTCGTGAGACAGCACATCGGCGATCAGCTTGTCGTACCCGTCCGGAACGGCGAGCGCACCGAGGGCTTCGACGTAGGTCGCAAACTCGGGCGCGGTCCAGTGTTCGACGAACTCTCGGAACGGCGAGGTTTCCGAAGCGGCGGTCGTCCAGGCGAGCAGGTACATCCGCTCGATCACCCATAGCGCGGAGATGGCGGCGTCGTAGGGCTCTGCATCGAGCCGGTTCAAGCGGTCGCGGTAGGCAAGGGTGGCCGGCGGAGTTGTTCGGACGCCGCTAGCCGTCGTCCGACCGAAAGAATGATGTCGCCGCGTTCGAGCGGGCCTGCCACGTCGTCTCGCACGCTCGTCGCCACGAGTCCCTCCGGCCTGAACCCGAGCGCGGTCGCCGCCTGTTACCGTTCCGCGCGCGCGAATTCCGCCAGCAGCCCCTCGAGCTGCGCTTCACTCAAAATGCCGCGTCGGTAACAAGACCGGGCCATGTCGCGTAGGACCGGCAGGGCGAAACGGTGCCGCCCGCCCGTGCCGATGCGAATCGGCTCGATCACCGAACCGTCCGGGTGTACGAAGATCTCCTCGCGCATCCCCCGGTAGACTCACTGGACGGACCTGCCGAAGAACCTCGCGACCTCGCTGGTGCTGTAGAACTTCTCTCCGACGCTGGTCGGGTCGCACAGCTCCTTGTCTGCCGGCCGGATGGTCGGCACAGCTTCGGACTGCGCGCCGGCCTCGGCCAGCGCGAGCTCAATCTCATCGGCCAGCGACCGAGCACCCGCGGTGGCCATCACGGCGCGGTCGAGACCGTCGACAGCGCGAACCTCGGCCCGCAGAGCGACGTCGATCTCATTGAAGCCACCGTCCACGGGGGCCGGCATCAGTTCCCGGCCCATCAGTAGGTTGAGCCCGCGACGCTGCAGGACCAGGCTCAGCCGGCGGATGTGCGCCTCGCGGCAGAGGTCGGGCAGGGGGAACGGAACCCAGACGTCGGAGCGGGTGCAGATGGCCCGACTCAGCGCCGTAACCACCGCCTCCACGTCGGCCAGGTCATCTTGGGATGCCGCCTCGCCGAATTCGAAGCTATAGATCTCAGCGATCACCGCGCCCTGCTCGGCTGCCTTCTCCGCAAGGTCAGCGCGCTGAGCAGTATCGCGATCCCCGACCACGATGACGGCCTTGCCGGTTTTGATGGACCGTGTCATCACACCACCCCTTTTCTGATCGTGAACGACTGTGTCAGTGCTGCGCCCGCGCGCCGCCTGCCGCCGGTCGTTGAACACGGCCCTCTCGCCCGCCCCTCCAAATCTCCGCTCTAAAACCATTGCTGGGAACAGGTGGCAATCACTACTTGAGCGCCAAATGCTGGTTTCCCAACTGAGGGGGCGCCAGGCTGGAAGCAGGACGCGCTGAGGCAATTTTAGCGAGGGGGTACGACAAGAAAATTTCCACGACTCGACTGGCCGCACCCCACGGACTGCCCCCGACAGATCGCTCATCTCGGCAGCGAAGCTGTCGTACCCCGGTCGGATGATTGTGGGATGTCGCAAACCATTCACCACCATCTCCACATCCTCGAGGCTGCCGACTGGAAGGACGCGGCGATCACCCTGCTGGCGCCCGGGTCTCCGTATCAGCCGTGGCGGCATGGACCCGGTGAGGCCCGGGCAGGCGATCGCGTGGCATTGGTGCTCGGGACCGACCCGCCATCAGTCGTGAGGCAACTCGCCGTCGTCGGCGACGACGGCCGACCTTCCGGCGCCACGGTGGACACTCCTCGGGGACTCGGCCTAGTCGACCTGACCACATTGGCGATGATGCTCGATCTTGGTCAGGGTGTGTTCACCGGATGGCGCCTCGACGGCGACGCCGCAGAACAGCTGGTGCGTGCGCTTAACGACTGCCGGAGCTCCGGTGCACAGTACGACCTCTTCGGGCATTCGTCGATGGTGGCCGCGCGAAACCTGTTGAGGTTCAGCGGAAACTGCGCCGGATGCGGCGTGCGTGTGGATCTGACTGAGCCCGACGCCCGCGATCAGATATTCGTCCACACGGTCGACCCGTGCCCCAGCGCGGAGCCGCCGTCCCTGTCTACGCCAACCGGCGAAAGCTACCGTCGCGTCCCGTCCCTGAGCGATGCGGCGCCCGACTGGCCTGCCGTGGTGTGCCGGCGCTGTCACGAGCGGATGGGCGAGGGCGAGTACCGCACGTTCCTCGACTTCCGCTTCGACCAGAACCCGCACTGCCCGCAGTGCGGCAACCGCCGGAGCCGCGGCATCATGTACGGCTTGCCCGCTGAGCCGTGGAGCATCCCTCCGTGGGTTGACATCGGCGGCTGCTGCATCGAAGACGTTCAGTGGAGCTGCGATGTGTGCCATCACAGGTTCTCCTTATGACCGACTGATCACTTCCAACCGTTTGAAGAAGCGTGACCTCAGCTGATCGTCGATGTCGATTTCCAGCGCGACGGCGCCCAGATGCACGACGCCCGTGGCGTGCTGCAGCACCTGCGGCAGCGCCTCGACCACGTCGACCAACTCTCCGATGAACTCCCGGTAGCTCTGCAACGGAATGTCCAGTAGCTGTGCGCAATCGGTGAGGACGTCGGCGTACTGCGATGGCACGGACAGGCCGCGGCAGCGTTCCGACAGCCCCAGAAACCGCTCGTGGTAGTCCATCGTGCGGTGTGCGATGTGCTTGATCGCCTCGGGATCGGTGGCGGAATCGTCGGCCGGATCGCCGAACGATGCCATGAACGCCGGTGCGGCCATGAAGCTGTCCAGCTGATTCGCGGTCGCGAGCAATTCGTCGATCAGTCCCACCAGGATGCGCCCCAGCTCCGAACCTGTATCCACCCGTGTGGTGGCCGCCAGTGCGAAAGCGAGCTCGCTGTCTCGCAGCCGGGGTAGGAGGGGAGTTGTGCGCTGCACCAGGATCGACGTGAACAGCGTGTACTGCCACGCCCGCGGTTTATCCCTCTCCAGTGCGGCCAATTCATCGGCGGTGGCGGCCATTCTCGCGATCGGCCCAGAATCCTGCGCTGCTTCGTCGTTCCCGTCAGGAAGCGACGGCTGCGCCATTTCGCGCATCGCGGCCGCTCCGTCACGGCCGTAGACGCCTCGACTGTCGCCGGTCAGCATCCATCGGTGCTGGCGGTCGGCGCGCCGCTTGAGTGCGGCCTCCCGCTCCTCGGCAAGCTCTCGGCGCTCCCGCATCGTTCGCGCCAGCGCCCGGCCGCCGAAGAACAGGCCCACCAACGCTCCTGCCCCGGCGATCCACCAGAAATACTGAATAACCAGACCGATCGCCAGCAGCAGGACGAACACGGCGGCAAACCCACCGTCGGAATTCGATCGTCGCCGCGCTGCCATGCACAACACGGTACGAACGAGCACCGACAAGTTTGTCGACGTGCGAATGGCAGTCGGCAAATTCTCGCCCGAGGCGTGGGGCTACGAGAGCGCTACATTCGTGGCATGTCGGAAGTGGCTTCTCGTGAACTGTGCAACGGCACTGCTGGCCTGCTTCGGCGCATCCAAGCGGGAAGACATCACCGTGACGGTGAACGGCAAGCCCGTCGCGCGCCTCGTCGCATACGAACCCGGACGGCGCCGGTGGCTGACCCGGAATCAGCTGATGTCCCGCATTCGTCGCGCCCAGGCCGACCCCGGACTGCGCGACGATCTCGCCGAACTCGCCGGCGACACCACCGACGATCTCGGGCCGCTGCGGTGACTGCAGCCGGGGTGCTCGACACGTCGGTGTTCATTGCCCACGAAAGCGGTCGGAAACTGAACGAGTCGCTGATGTCCGGAAGAAGGCGCGACGACAGTGATCACGTTGGCCGAGATCAACGTTGGCGTACTCGCGGCCGTATCAGCTGATATCAGAGCACGACGAATGTCCACGCTCGACGCTGTCGCTGACCTGACCGCCTCGCCGGTTGACGAAGGCGCAGCGCGCATGTGGGCGCGCCTGCGGATCCACCTCGCCGAGACCGGCCGCCGGGTCCGCATCAACGACCTCTGGATCGCCGCTATCGCCGCATCGCGCGGGCTCCCGGTAGTCACCCGGGACGGTGACTTCGACGCTCTCGAGACCGTCTCAGGGTTGACCGTCATCCGGGTCTGAGCCCGCCTGAGTATCGAGGCCGGTGAGCGCTGGACCGGCATGGCCCGTGCTCCTGGGCATCTCCGGCCTGTCAGGATGAAGGACATGAGTGTGGTGTTCGTCCATGGCAATCCCGAGACCGCGGCGATCTGGGGACCCCTGGTCGCCGCGCTCGGACGCGACGACGTGGTGCTGCTGTCGCCACCGGGTTTCGGCGCCCCGCTGCCCGAGGGTTTCGGTGCGACTTTTCCGGAGTACCGCGACTGGCTCGAGAATGAGCTGGAGAAGATCGACGGGCCGATCGATCTGGTCGGCCATGACTGGGGCGGCGGCCACGTCGTCAATGTGGTCATGCACCGTCCCGAACTGGTTCGCAGCTGGGCCAGCGATATCGTCGGCCTCTTCGACCCGGACTACGTGTGGCACGACATGGCCCAGGTCTGGCAGACGCCGGGAGCGGGTGAGGAGCTCGTCGAGAACATGCTGGGCGGCGGGCTGTCAGCACGGATAGAGCTGATGACCTCGCTCGGTATTCCGGCCGATGTCGCTGCGGCCATCGCCGAACATCAGGATGACGACATGGCTAAAGCGATACTGGCGCTTTATCGTTCGGCTGCGCAACCCGCAATGGCCGAGGCGGGCCGCGCCCTGGAGTCGGCCGCCGCGCGGCCAGGGCTGTCCCTGCTCGCCACCGAGGACCCCTACATCGGAGCCAGCGACACCCGCCGCCGCGCGGCCGCGCGCGCAGGTGCCCGCACCGAAGTGCTCGAAGGTCTGGGCCACTGGTGGATGCTCGAGGCTCCAGATCGCGGCGCGGCTGCGCTGACAGCGTTCTGGGAGTCCATCACCGAATAGTTGCGCGGCAGTGGGGCGTCGAGCGGGGCCGGAACCAGCAGCGCGACCGCAGCGTCGTGTACACGAGGCAGGACTGGCGCGGCTAGCGGGCACCTGAGCGGCGTTACGGAAGTGATCGCCTGAGTGTGGGATCCGCTGAAGGTCATGGTCGGTGCAATGTTGATCCCAGGCGCTCACCCGGTGCTTGGCATGTGTCATCACATGATGACGCTTTGAACAGTGCACATCGACTGGCCGTCCTACAGCCACGTCAGCGGGAAGCTGATGTCGAGCCGTTCACGCCTGCGGTAGCCGGCCCATGTCGGTACCCCGGCGGGCTGAGCCCGGTAGATTCCACGGGCGGCCGCGGCCACACGGTCGCTTTGTGTCGGCCACTGCAGGACCGCGGCGATCTCCTCCAACACAGTCACACGGTCGTCAGCGAGGGCTTGGTCAATGATCAACGGCGTCGGCAGCGCGCTGCTCTTGTCCGTGTTGCAGCGAGCGCACGCAAGCACCAGATTGGCCAGTCCGTCGATGCCAGCCAGTGACCACGGCAGCACGTGGTCAATTGGATTGCCGGATGGCAGGTGGGTGTTGCAGTAGAAGCAATGCGGACCGAATGCGTTCTTGTACGGTTCACGGACGGCGGCCAGCGCGATGCGTTCGCGGCCGAACAGATGCCCGCTGATATCGGGCACCTCCGCATCGAGAAACTTGTTCATGCGGCGTACATCCTCGACCCACATCATCTCCAATGCGGGTTTGAGCAATCCGGCCAGTCGTGCGAGTCCGTGCCCGACGCCTGGCTTCAATTCGATGGCGTCGCCCTGGGCCCGCAGCGTGGATCGTGTTACGTGATCGTGCAGGAAGTGGTCGTCGTAGAGGAAGGGGTCGCTGGTCTCTGATCCTGGCAGCTTCTGCAGGCGGTGCAACGGCTGTTGCGCAAGACACAATGAGATCTCGTCGATCGCCTTCTGGTAGGCCGCCGGCGCTTGCAGCCGCGCTGAGTCAACCGAGCCTGAGCTGCCGCCGGCGACTGCGCGTAGATCATTGATGGCGAGGAGGATTCGCGCCCTGGGCTGGGTGGACTGGCGCAACTCCCGACCATCGAAAGGTCGCACCTGTCGCCAGTAGATCTCGAGCACCCGATATGCGAGGTCGGGAATGGGGACAATTAGCGAATCCGCTGAATCGTCAGGCAGATTCTCGATGGAGTGCTCGATCAGCGCCATGAGCGTCGCAAGTTTGTAGGTGGCAGTGCGACGGCCCGTCTCGAGAATCGCGACGACTCGTTGCCCAAGTAGCAGCGGGTCAGCGTTCACATTCCAATTATGACGAGATGGTGGCTCGTTCCGAAGATTATTCGAGCCCGAGCGCTGCGCGGAGCCGGTCGGCGTCCATACCGCCGCGGGCGGCCGCACCGGCAGGGAAGGTGTCCAGCAGCTTGATCAGGTCGCCGCGTCGGGTGGGGTCGTCGGCGGCTTGACGCGGTGTGTGGCCATCGAGTGCGGGGATTTGCTCATCGAGCCACCTGGTCTCGTAGCCGTGGACGAAGTCGGCGAGGACTGCGGCCATCTCGGGATCATCGAGGTCCAGCGCAGCGCCGGCACCACTGGGCAGCTGCGGGGCCAACTTGGCGGCCTCACGTGCGTCGCGCATTGATTGGCGGGTGTCGTCGAGAACCGTCATCGCGGGATCAACGCGACTCACGGTGGCCAGTACCCGGTCCATCCGCGCTTCGCTGTTGGTTTCCACTCGAAGCGTGTCACCGTCGAGCACCAGAGTGGCCCGGATGCGCGGCATGCCGTGGGTCGTGACATGTTCCAGCCAGCTCGGCGGCTCCTCACCCGCGAGCCGGTCGTAGGTGTCGTCGAGCGTGGATTCGATCCCGCCCGGATCGCCGACCCGCACGGTTGCCTCGCACATCGTCAGCGGATCGCCTTCGGTGTTCACCAGCGTCGGCGGCGCGAACCGTCGACTCAGCTGCGCCACCAGCTCCACCGGGTCGGGCTCAGCATCGAGGAGGGCGATCAGTGCGTCGCGCTCGTGCAACGCCACCGGCTCGACGGCGCCAAAGAACTGCATGGTGTCCCCGGCCGGCACCGCCCGTGCGCAGAGTAGCTGCCCGGGCTGCACCGCACCGCTGGCCGTGCGCTCGCGCACCTCATGCCGGTCGCCGGTGCGCACGTCTCGGATAGCAATGCCCCGGCCGGGGTGCACCTCGTCGACCTCGAACACCGAGCGGTCCACTAGCAGCCATTGCTCGGCCAGTGCCCGCTCGTCCTCAGGCAGCAGCGCTCCGCGCAGGGTGAGAAAATCCTCGAAAGCACCGCCCTCGAACAGCACCGCGTCCATCACCAATGGATCGGATATCCCGCTGACATCCATGTCGTCATCGTCTTCGGCGTAGCGGGTGCGTTCGAGCCCGACCTCGGCGAGGGCTTCACGCCAGCCGCTGAGCAGGGTGTGCTGGGCAGCTTTGGAGTACAGCCAGCCGGCGCGCTCGGCCATTGGCAGCTGTTCGCGCCCGAGGTGGCATTTCTTGTACTTGCGGCCCGACCCGCACCAGCACACGTCGTTGCGGCCGATGTCGGGCCGCGGCTTGGGCCGGTGACGCTCCAGAAGGGCGACCATCGGATCGTCTGGTTCAGCACCGGCGCGACGTAGCAGCGACAGGCCACGTTCGGCGTCACCGCGGTCGGCAGCGAAGCGAGCCAGATCGAACAACACCGGCGTCCATTCGGTGTCCATCGACTCGGCGGCCAACAGCGCTTGTTCGGCCTCCTCGATGGAGCCGGTGCGTTCCAGCGCGATCGCGCGCAGCCAGCGACACGCGACCCGGGCCGGGCGAGGGACTCTGGGCTCCAACGTCTCGGCGAACAAGCCCAGCGCGGCCGCCCCACCGGGGCCGGCGCGCAGCGTCTCGGTCAAAAGTATCTCAGCCAACATCGGGTCGGCGAGTACCCCGCCAAGCTCACCGGTGAGCTCAGCCAGGCCGGGGCCCTCGGACTCATCAGACTCCTCGGACCCCTGGGGCTCCTCGTCATCCGTGAGCGCCGAATCATCCAACGGCGCCCAATCATCCAGCGGTTCGTCGGGGTCGGCCATCTCGATCAGCAGCGACATCTGCTTGTAGATTTGGAGCAGGGTGTGCAGCGCGAACGCGTCGTCGGGTTCGAGGGCGTACCGGTGGGCCAGCGCAGCACATTGGCGCTCGAAATCCCAAGCGCCGAAATCGAATCCGGGAGGACCAAGCCACTCCTCATAGTAGGGCAGGCCGGCGTTGTCGACGATCTCGCGCAGCGGCGGAAGCGGATTGGTGAACAACGTTGGGTTCTCGGCGCAGGCTGTCAGCACCGCCGCGTCGAAGAACGCTGGTTCGTCAGCGTCGAGCACCGCTGCCAAATGCGCGCCTACCGCAGCATCGGCGGTCGGGGTGACCCGCTCGACCACCAGTCCCTGCGTGGTCAGCCGCACCCCGACTGTGTCGCCCTCGGTCACGCCCAACCCGGCCAGCGTGCCCGGAGTCAGCAGCAACACCCCCAGCGGATCGACCAGATCCAGCGGAATCTCCCGCTCGTCGAACAGTTTGAGGTCGAACATTGATAGCGCGACGTGTGCGGGCGATCCGTCGGCGAACCGGGCATACTGCTCGTTTTCGCACAGCGCGATGATGGGGTCCAGATCCGGGGTCACCGGCAGCATGTCGTAGGCCAGTTCGGTTGCGCTGAGCCGGAAAGTGAACACCCGATCGGCGAGCAGACTCGGCAGCCAAACCCACCGGCCGTCGATCAGTTGGCGTGCGGCGCCACTGACGTCGTCGATCAGCTCATCGAATGCGTCCTCCGGGTCGGCCACGCCGGCCGCCTCGAGCCGTTGAAAAACATCGTCTTCAAGGATTGGGCCGTGCTCGGCCAGGATTTCCGCCAGGGCTGCCATCGGGTCGGGTGCATCTTCCACGGTGATCACGATAGACCCGCACGTGTGATTGGGGCTCTCACAGGCTGGCCCGGCGGTTTCCTGTCATGTGCCAGGCCAACGCGTGGTGAGAGGGGTTGGCGTCCATGCTGGCCAGACGGGGGTGCCGACGACGATTCCGGCGGCAAGTTGAGCCACGATGCGCGGGCCGCGGACGGTGCTGTTGTCGTAGAACGTCGCCTCGTCCGCTCGACCGGCCGCGGCGGCGACCAGATCCCAAAGTCGTTGATAGCGCATGCGAATCTTGGATTCAGGAACGTCATGGCCGCCCGCCCGCACCCGATGTTGGACGCGGAGTACCGCAAGCTCCTGTGGGATGAGCACGGCGTGCAGGATCACTGTGTAGCCCGCTGCGTGAGCGGCGTCGAGGAGTTCGAGCTTCGACGGGTGGGAGAACACGGTCTCGGTGATGAAGGATTCGCCGAGTTCGATGAGCTTCGTGCGAGCGTCGGCTGCGTTGCGCGCCGCCTCGTAGCTGTGCCCGGCGGGATCGTCGGGCCAGCGTCGTTGCGCGATCTCGTCGGCGTTCACGTAGACGATGCCCGGTAGCAATGGTGCGAGGGTCAACTCGATGAAGGTGGACTTGCCGGCGCCGTCTGATCCCACGACGAGGTCGAGGCGCCTCACCGAATCAAATTGCTCTTGAGCCCGGTGACCTCGCTGTGTGTCCTCACGCGCCGCGGTCCAGTCGTACCGCGCTCCCGTCGGGCTGGTACTGCACTATCTCGCCATCGTCGTCGAGCGCGACCGTGGTGATTCCTCGCGCGGCCAGCACTGCGCCGTAGTCGGCGCTCGCGAGGCCTTCCTGGATCGCTGCGGAGATTTCGGCGTTGAATGCGACAC
>Ga0114918_10005535_pt1 | contig 10840 bp, 19 predicted proteins | sample LantaG_FD_87015 | JGI IMG/M metagenome (GOLD analysis project Ga0114918, IMG submission 87015) | Deep subsurface microbial communities from Baltic Sea to uncover new lineages of life (NeLLi) - Landsort_02402 metaG | ecosystem: Environmental > Aquatic > Marine > Oceanic > Sediment | place... | reverse complement strand
TAAATGGTTAAGAACCTACCTGGCAATAGCATGTTTTATTTTGATGATTATAACTTCAGGCGGTATATATGGGTTTTTATCCGGAGCCTACCAATCAACAGCTAACCAATCTGAGTTACTAGATAAATCATTAATGATACTTAATCAGAAACAAGTTAGGTTCGAAGAATCAAAAGAAGACTTAACGATTGAGAAGACCCAAATAAATAAGTCAATATCAGACTTAAGAATATCATTATCAAGCCCAACATCAGTATCATATTGGGATAAAAATTCCCAAACAGTTATCACAACATCGTCTAGTTCAGCAAGAAGAGCTTTACAAGCAGAATTAAAAACAGCAATCTTAGACAGAGACAATATCAACACTAAGATAGAATCTGTAATGGACTCCATCAATAAAACTGATATAGCGTTACTAGACAAAGAAGTGTCAAATGAGGCAGAGAGTGAATTAGGCCCATTAAAATACCTAGCTGAAACCACAGGTCAACCAATGAACCAAGTTGTTAACTGGTTTTTATTACTTATTATATTCGTATTTGACCCACTAGCAATAGCATTAGTAGTAGTGGCAAACATGGCCTTTGCTCAAATAAGAAAACCAGAAGATAGTAAGCTTAAAACTGATTTAGACGATATAAATGATAAACCTTATAGTTTAGAAGAAATGCGTCAACAAGAAGAAATAGAGGGTGAGTATTTTAAAGACTTACAATCATACCGTTATCACACCCCAGTAGATATAGATGAAAATAGAATGAATATAATAGGGCAGAACGGTAATGATGGTTTACATTATAATGAAGAAGATATTGCATTAGATAGGTTAACAGACACCACCCAAACACTAATAGTGGTTAAACAAAAAAACTTTAAGGTTATAGAATCAAATAACCAATTAAAAGAAGAGGAACTAATAGAACTAAGTAAAGAAATAGGTAAAAAGGAATTAGCTGATGAGGAACCGATAAAACCAACTGAGGAAGACCTTGAAAAATTAGCCTTAGCACTTAACATTAGTAAAAAAGAAGAGTATGGCGACAAAAAACTTAGATATAAAGGAAGGTAAGACAAATCAAATACTCCTATGTAATACTAATAGAAATATTAAAAACTACCTCAATGGTTTAAAATTTAGAAATAACGGTAACTACCAAAAAACGCCCAACTACATTGTAGATAAAAAAGGTAAAGTCCACAAACCAACCATTAATGATGTATCACAACACTACCTACATGGGTATCGAAAACAGGGGGTGGTCATTATTTGTTTAGAAAATAGGGGTTGGTTAACTAGAAGAAGTACGGATGGTAAGTATGTTGATTGGTTAGGGGATATTTATAATAACAAAGTATTCTCTAAAAAATGGAGAAATAAATTATTTTGGGATAGATATCCCGACACACAAATAGAAGTGACAAAAAAACTAATAGATAAAATATGTAAAAATAGTGAAATACCTAATGAATTTATAGGACACAATGTTCTAGTAGATGGTGTAGAAAATTTTAAAGGTATTGTATGTAGAAGTAATTATAATGAGTATTGGACAGACATAAACCCATCATTTAATTTTGAAATATTATGAAAAACACAAATAGGCCTAAAGATTACACAGAATATACTAATAGTAGATATGATGAAATGAAATCTTTATTAGATAAATCTAGAAGATTAACAGAACAAGTACGTGATATAGAAAACATTACCTTAGATAGGGAAAAAGAAAAAACTAAAGAATATGATGTATCTAGTGGTAAAATAATTGTACATGGTTATACCACACCAGACATCACACTAACTGATGAAGAAAAAAATTCCTACCAAGAAACAATGGATGACTTTGTAGAACAAGTATCTGACTTAGTTGATTACAACTCCTTAAATATATATAAAAATAATGTTGAGTGGTCTGGTGTTTTAGTTAAGTTTGATACGGAATTCTTTTATAGTGTAGGTGAAGAAAATGGTGTATACATAACCGGAAGTATGGTAAAAGTAGATGGTGAAGCGTTAGAAATGTTAAACAACCTAAAGGATTATTACCAGATATTCTCCGCTAAATGGGCAAAAGTATTAGCTGATAGAAAATCCACTAAAAAAACAGAAAACCAAAACGAATAATATGGAATTTTTAAAAAAATCATGGAAGTGGATACTAGGGTTTATAGGGTTCTTTATTGGGTTAGTGTGGATGGTAAACGCAAACTCCACTAGAAAAGTTAAAAAGATTAAAGAGGATATTAGGGGTAACGAAAATAAAACTAGTGAGGTTGATGGTAAGATAAAGTATATTAAAAAGAAAAATGAAGTTACAAAAAAGAAAATTGATGATACTAATAAGGAGCTAATAGACATCAAAAAGAAAAAACCTAAAGTAAAAAAGAAGTCCGGAAAACAGGCATCAGATTCATTAAAGGGTAGACTTAAAAAACGTAACTAAGATGAAAAAACTAATACTAATACTATTATTGTTTACCCCAGTATGGGCCTTCACTCAAACATACGATTTTACTGAAAAAGAAGTGGTTGCAATGGACTCACTATTTCAAGTATACGAACAAAATGATAGCTTACAGAAACTAGAGATTAAAATCCTCAACACACAGATTGGTAATTACACAACATTACACATACAAGATAGCCTACATGTCGCTTTTATGATGGAGAAAACTGACCTACTAAATCAAAGAATAGAACTATACATTGATTTAACAAAAGAACTAAGACCAAAATGGTATAACTCACCAAAAATACATTTTTTTTTAGGTATTGTCGGTACGGTGGTTTTAATACATACAATAGACTACACATTACCTAGATAATACTAGATTACTTTATATTTATAATATATGGCATTAACTGATACAGACAAAAAAGAAATTGAAAGAATATCTCGAAAAGAGATAAAAGACTTTATGGACAAACCACAATTTAAAAATGAGGTACAAAAGGTTGTGGCCGATGAGATAAAAAAAGGTAGAAACACTAGGTCAGAAATTGTAGATATTGTTAGTAAGGTAATGTTAGAATTATATAAAACATTCTGGTTTAGACGTAGTATGTGGCAATCAGAAATTAAAAGAGTGAAATAATGGGAATAAAAAACAACTTTGAAAAAGCATTAAAGAAAGCAATTAGTAAGGACCCTATTGGTTATAAAGCTATGTTAGATGAAGAACATGATTGTAAAAAAGTTCACCCAAGTATGACACACGAAGAATGGGATAAAACTAAGGAAGAAGTGGGTGAGGCTACGACATCAGCTAGTGCTGGTGCTTTTATGGCTCCAATGGGAATGGACCCTAGATTTGCTGGTAACAAAAAGAAGAAAAAGAAAAAAAAAGAATTTGATGAGTCTACCACAGCCGCAAGTTCTGGACAATACTCCACACCAAAGATATGGGCAAAAGACGAAAAAAATTGGAGAGGAAAAGCAAAGACTCAGTGGCCTGGAGGCAAATTTGTAAAAGTTAAAAAAAAATGTAGTAAATTTCCTTATTGTAACCAAGGAGATATTAATGCTTTAGAACTAACTGATAATAAAATGGTTAAAGCCGCGATAACAGAAGTCGCAAAGAAAACAGGTAAAGATAAAACCTATATAAAAGAACTAGTTAAAAAAGAAATAGAGGAGATTATAAGAAGAAGTATTTATAAATCACCTATAACAAGTTTAGTGGGAACAGGAAAAATGGACACACCAATAGGACAAATATATACAATGGGTTCTAATGTAGGTGGGAAATACGAATAAATAGATATTTATAATAAAAAGAAATTATGTCAATATTAGCAACAAAACCAGATTTAGAAAAAATCATCACTAAAGCAGTTAAAAGGATTGGTGAAAATCATGCACTAGCTCGTGACAATAAAGGTGTAGAATTTAAGGCCTCAGAAATTGAAGAAGATAGAAAAGAATTTAGAAAAGATAGAGTTAGTGAAATTAATTCTGTTATAGAAGAATCTTTAAAAGCAGTTGCTGATGAAATGGCAGAAAAAATGGTTTTAGAAAACACAATTGATGGGATGATTAAAGATGTTATAACAGAACAAAGAATAGGTTATGACACAGATTTCAATAGACTGTCTAGTGAAGATGAAGATAAAAAGAAATTAAATATATTACAAAAATTTGATAAATTTATTCAGACCACAACAATGAAGAACCTATCAAAAAAATTAGCGAGTACAGATATTAGTATGGAAGACTGGAAGAACGCTTTAGAAGCTTATAGACACGCTAAAGGTAGGGTGGAAGATTTGGAAGGTATAACACCAGAAGATTACGTTGACTACAAGGAAAAAGGTGGTGAAGAAACAAGGGTTAATGAATCCACTACACACATAATCAAAAAACTAGTAACTAAGAAATTAAAAGATAAATTGGGTGAAGGTAGACATCCAGGGTATGACGCTTATGAAAAAGCGGTAAAAAAATCAAAAACGGAAAACGTTAAAGCGATGAAGGACACCAAAAAGAAATTCAAAGAATATGAAAATTTTGAAGGTAATGAAAATCCTGAGTTTCCACACCAAGAGATGTCACAAACTAATGCAGATGGACAATACCAGTACTACAGAAACGATGAAAAACAACAAGAATTTGTTGACGATTTTGCACACCCAGGATTAATAGATTTTGATATAAATAATGTAAATATGGATAGGTTAACTAAATATTTAGAGGGGTCAATAGAAACTGGAAACGCACAAACTGATTCAGATGGAAAAGCTTTAGGTAATGTAGTACCTAGTGACTTAGGTGAAAAAATGTTAAAGTCTATGAAAAGAAGAAAAGAGAAAATTGCAGACCAAAAAGATTCAATGACTAATTTAAGGGGTATTACACCAGATGTACAAAAAGTAAAACAAGTAAAAGAGGATGTTAATATTGATGTTGAGATAATGAAAAAGTTGTGGGATTACAATAAAAAAACCCAATAACACTCTTTCCTCTAATATTCAGACAACCTATCTTTAAAACTATGGAAGATATGGGAAGAAGAAGATTATTACCAGAACAATTTTTTAAATACGTGACACAACCACTAAGTCGTGAAGATGTAAACCTTTGGGTTAAAACACAAAATATTAGTGTTTCTAAGGTAAGTTTATTTGGTGACTATTTAACATCCCTATATAATTTAATAAATGACACTTATCTAGGTTTAGATGTTATAAAAACCGATAAAGAAATTACCGGCCACTTTAATTGGTGTTGGGAAAAAACCATAAGTAATTTTAAAAAAGAAAATATTAACTTCAGTATTGAAGGAACTCACTACAATTACTTTGTCCATTTCTTTTACGAATCGTTTTACCTTAATAAAAATGACGAACACCTAGAAAAATTAAAAAACTTCATAAACATACTTTTTATTTTACACGCCCAAAAGACAAAGTCAGAACTGGACATGTTATCTGAGATATATATTTTATTAAATGAGAGCTTGACTGTCAAATAATCTTTGACTAAAATTAAACTATGAGAATTATTAAAATAATAACCAATGAGTTAGTTGTACAAAAACAAAAACTTGAAGCCGAATTGGAAAGAGTTTTAAATATGCAGGATGTAAGTATTGAGAAAAAATTAGAAAAATCTTTAAAACTTATAAATAAACTAAGTATGGTTAATCAGAGTTTCGTAACCTGGGAATCATACCAACAAGATAAAAATAATACAGAAGAATAACATGGAAACATTAACAGAATTAGAAACATTAGTAACATCAATTAAAGTAGACGCGGAAAAGTTTTTTGACAAAAAAAATAAAAGTGCTGGTATCAGAGCTAGAAAATCATCACAAGAGTTAAAAGCGGTATTACAAACATTAAGAAAAGAAATCTTAGAAGAAAGTAAAAAATAAATGGAACACTGGGCATTTACATTGTTTTTTATATTTTCCATATTGGTTATAGTACGTAATAGTACGATGATTATTAGAAAATTGTATGCAGACGAACCAGAAGCTTACGTATTACCATACCAGGAAGAACTATTACTGGGATTAACAATTGCTTACAGCATAACATACTTAATATATTAGATGACACTATATAAACAGATATCAAGTTTTAGAAACAACTTTAACAGTATTAGAATGCATGAAGATTTTGTGGTCATAGATTTAAAAATACCTAGCAGTTGGGAAGACCAAAAAATTATTGATAGTAGGGGTAATAAAGTGCAAATTAAAAAGGGAGAAAAAAATAGTACACATAAACTAGTCTCCTTTTTTAATATGTTCAATAAGGACGCCTGTGATGTCTTAGTAGAAGAGATACAAGCTGTAATTAAATGGAATACTGATGTTGAAGAAAAAAATAGTCTTCTAGAATTAAAAATGATAGAACTAAGAAAATTATTTTCTGAAAATGAAGTAGGCTATTTAAGAAAATTAAACTTTGATTTTGAAACTAAAATAAATTTAAATGAATAACAACACAGAGAATTGGTTTCGTCAGGAACTTTTGAAGGACCAGAAGGACATTCTAAAACATAAGAAAAAGATAATAGAGGAAATAAAAAAAAGTAGTATCCAGGAAGTGGTAAATAAATATCAGAGCTCCGAAACAAAAGTACAAAATAAAGGAAATAGTGGGATATGGGAGAAAATCAAAAAGAGTCTAAAATTTTAGAAGATTGTGCTGAAATAGCACAAAAATTAAAATTAAACCCAAATATTAAAAATACACAAATAACAATAAACATCCCAGGTAATAAATTTTTGGGTATTATACTAGAAATAGAAGAGTTTGTAAGGATTAGAGTTGATAGAAACCAATCAAAGATATCTGTGGATATTGAGGAGGTGGAATTTATTTTTACTAAGGACTAGTAGGTGTATTGTTTTCTTAAAAAATCTCTATTATAACCATTATTTTCTAAAAGATTGTAGAGTTGTTTTCTCTGCACAGTACTATTGTCCGTCACAAATAAACAATCATAACGCCCATTATTTAAAAATTCTAATTCTATAACAGTAAGTAATCTAATAGCGTCAGAAACAGTCTTTAGACTAAAAACATTAAAAGTCTCATCTTTTTGGACCACAACTTTATTGTTTAATGTGAAAACTTGTTTAAAAGAATTATCTGCAAGATAATTTTCCATTACCGTAGAAAAACTAACTTTAGTTTTTAAACTATGGTCATATATTTTTTCCTCCTTCCAGTAAGGTAACATCTTTATAAATTTATATTCAGAATCATTAAGAGCAACCTCTTTAGTACGACCAACAGAATCCTTAACATATAAAGTATTTTCGGTGGACTCCTTAGTTACGACAGCCAGTTCAAACATAATTTTTTTACGTGAAATATATTCCATTATGAATTTAGGTTTCTTTTCTTCAATAAATTTAGTATATTTTTCTAAAATACTTTTTTTGTTGTTAGAAGAAAACAGCACTCTACTTCTTTCACCATTTTTAAATAAAACAATTTTATATTTATTTCTATCGTAAACCATATGAGTAAAGATTACTACAAAAGTCTAAATATCAATAGAAATGCCACCCAAGATGAGGTAAAAAAGGCATTTAGAAAGTTATCTAAGACCCACCACCCGGATAAAGGTGGTGATGAAAACACATTTAAAGAATTATCTGAAGCGTACGACACATTAGGAAATGGTCCTAAAAGAGCAGATTATGATAATAGGTTAAATAACCCTTTTCATGGTTCACAAAGTCATGGACATGGTCATGGACCTAATATGGATGATGTATTTAACCAATTTTTTGGTGGTGGGAACCGAAGACAACACAGACACCAACAAAAAAAAGGAAGAGGGTTAAATATACCATTAACCATTTCTTTAGAAGACGTATTTTTTGGGGGAATTAAAAAATTAAGATATAACAGGGAAATGAAGTGTGGTACATGCCAAGGGAGTGGTGGTGTTGCACCTACTTGTCACGTATGTAATGGACAAGGATTTGTGGAACAAATGGTTGGTAATGCATTTTTTAGACAAGTAAAAAGAGAAAACTGTAACCAGTGTAATGGTAAAGGTAAAATAGTTGTAGACCCTTGTAAGACATGTTCTGGAAAAGGAATGTTAACAACCCCTAACACGGTAGATTTTAAAATACCATCAAATCTAATGACTGGACAAATATATACGTTTAGACGTTTAGGTGATGATGTTGAAAATGGAGAAGCTGGAGATTTAAACATACAAGTTGTTATCGCTAGACACCCAAAATTTAAACTAGTTAATATGGATATTATATATGAAGTTGATATATCAGTATTGGATATGATAGTGGGTACTGAATTAGAAATTCCTTATTTTACAGGCACTATAAACGCAAAAATCCCAGAACTAAGTAACTTAACACAAACATTCAATCTAAGAGGGAAAGGTGTAAATAATGATATGGGTAGAGGAGACTTAATTATTAAACTAAATGTTAAAATGCCAAAATCACTATCAGAAGAAGACAAAAAAACACTAAACAAACTTAAAGAAACCATTAAGTAACTAAACTTATTCTTAATAAAATAAAGAAATAATAAATTTAACTATAGTAAAGTACCCAATAGATAAAGGAACCCAAGCGAATAATATTAATGTCCAACGTTCCCATTTTCCAAGTTTACCCATTGAATCATCCCAAGTCTTACTTAATATTTGTTCTTTACGTGCTTTAATATCCCCACCAAAGTTTACATCACTACCCATTTTTTCTAGTTGTTTTAAATACTTAGATGTTTTTTCTTTACAATTTTTACAAGCCATTAGTTTTTTTTTTAATTATAAATATTAGTATTTAATAAGTAAATAAAACTTGAAATTAGTGTTAAATTAACTTACTATTGTACTATGGGAGAACAAACAACAATATTTGATGTTATAAAGGCTGAGGAGTCTTTTAACTTTGAAGATAAAAAACAAAACCTTATAGATAATCTTGACATGCTTAAAGAAATGTCGGTAGAAAAACAAACACTTTACAAAAAGTGGCAAGAAATGAATAAGGGTGGTAAGATGGAAAAGGTAAAAAATAAATTGTACAACTATCGAACAAATCTATGGGTGCCGTCAGATTTAAATGATGTTGAACACACTATAAGACAAATTGAAGATTTGGAACCCTACGTTGTTATGGCAACACCAGGAAAGGGTGTTGCAGAATGGGTAAACTATCGTAAACTTATCCACACGATGGAATGGGTTGCAAATCCTGGACGTAATATGAAATTCTGGGTAAGGGATATGAAAACAGATAAAGTCCTTGGTTTGATTTGTTTGGGGTCAGATGTTACAAGTATTAAAGTTAGAGACGCTTACATAGGCTGGGATAAAACAAACAAGTTTAACCAACACAAGTTAAACAACACAGCTATCGCTACGACCATATGCTCAACTCAACCAGGAGGGTACAACATGTTAATGGGTAAATTGGTAGCAGCATTAACTACTTGTAAGACAATCAGAGACGCGTGGGAAGAAAAATACGGTGATAAGTTAATTGCTGTAGGAACTACAGCACTGTATGGAATCAACTCAATGTATAATGGAATGCCACACTTCAAAACAATGGGTGAGACCTCAGGTAAAGTTAAGTTAAAACCTGATGATAGTGCATACCTACCATGGAACAAATGGTTAAAGGAGAATCACCCAGAAGAACACGCGAAAGCTATAAGTGCTACAGGACCTAAACAGAACATACTTAACAAAGTTTTTAAACATTGTGGGATAAAGGGGTCAACATACGACCACGGGTTCAAGAGAGGGGTCTATCTTGCAATGATGTATGATAATGGTTGTGAGTTCTTAAGAGGCGAGATAGAAGAAAAAGACTTAAAGATGAAAAAGAAATTCCAAGACGATATTCCATATACGGATAAATGGTGGAAGAAAAAAGCAATTAGAAGATATAAAAGTATGTACGAACAAGACCGAATCAAACCAGAACAACTATTTTATTGGGATGTTATTGGGTTATCTTGGGAAGAAACACAGGAAAAATACATAAACGAAGTTGGAAGATGATGGAGAAAACATTACTAATAGCTTTATTTATTGTAGAAATTATAGCTTTTGCCTGGCTAATTTTGGAAGCAAAATCCTCAAGAAAACAAAGAGAGACCATACTAGAGGTAGAGAAACAAATCCTAAATCTAGAAAAAACAATAATAGCGATGGAAAAAACCCTAATTAAGAAGGTAAATAAAATACATGAAGAATTAATAAAAACAAAAAAATAATATGAAAGATAATAATGTAGAGTCGGATTGGGGAGTAATAGAATCAAATGAATTTAAAACGAACCCAACCCCCAATAAGAGGGTGTGGACCGTAGACAATTTTTACGAAAACCCAGATGAGGTTAGAAATTATGCCCTAAACCAAAACTATTGGGATGATGGACATGGTGGTGTTGGTTGGAGAACTAGAAAACAATTTATATTTGATGGTGTAAAAGAAAAAATTGAATCTATAATGGGTGCCAAAATTACAAATTGGGCTGATGTTTATTCTATTTGTGGGGTATTTCAAGCTGGGTTTGGAGGAAGAGATGGTATACCCCCTCAAGTTTATCATTGTGATTCCCAACAGTGGGCTGCTATGGTATTTTTAACACCAGATGCCCCTTTTGAAACAGGGACTAAAATTGTCGCAAATAAAAAATCAAAAATATATCATTCATCCCAAAGCGACAATGTCTTAGATTATTTCCCCCAACAGGAAACTTTTTGTGATGGGACCTTATATGAAGATGTTGATGTAATGGGTAATGTATACAATAGAATGGTTATTTTTGATGGTCGTGCTATCCACAGTTCATGTGGGTATTTTGGGCATAGTATAGC
>Ga0114918_10005534_pt1 | contig 10842 bp, 11 predicted proteins | sample LantaG_FD_87015 | JGI IMG/M metagenome (GOLD analysis project Ga0114918, IMG submission 87015) | Deep subsurface microbial communities from Baltic Sea to uncover new lineages of life (NeLLi) - Landsort_02402 metaG | ecosystem: Environmental > Aquatic > Marine > Oceanic > Sediment | place... | reverse complement strand
GGAGAGGGAGAGAGAGAGAGAGAGAGGGAGAGAGAGAGAGAGAGAGAGAGAGAGAGAGAGAGAGAGAGAGGGTCGGGGTTTGTTTTTTTTCTTCGAGCGAGTCACCCAGTGCAAACAAAAAGTTCTCAGTCTCTTCCATTCTTCCGTTCTTTTTCTTCTTCGGCGCTGCTTTCTGATCTGAAGGGCGTCGAGATTATCCTCCCACATACTCTCTCTCTTTCTCTGCCTCTTCCCCTCCGCCCATCGTTCTCGCGGCGTCGAGACCGACGCCTCGCGTCCTCTGGCGCAGGCTTCGTGCGTCCAGAGCTCGTGGAGGTCTGCGTTTGGAGGTGGCAGATTTTCGACGTTTGTCGTTTTTTTTCCAGCGTTGCGGCGGCGAAAAGCAGTCGAGCGACGACGCTCCAACTCTCTTTTTTTTCTTGACGACAACAAGAAAGACCATCGACGACTAGCACTAGCCCCTCTAGCGCCCATCGTTCTCCTCTGAAAACCCGAGAGCATGGTCACGGCCGTCGCTGAGGCGCAGGCGAAAGGTGGAACAGGCGGAGGCGAGGTGAGGAAAGAGAAGGAGATCAGAGAGAAGAGAGAGAGAATGACGATGCAAAGCAAAAGCGAGCGACGCCCGCGAGGGGGAGAGAGAGCCGTCGCTTTCTTTTTTTCTCCGCCCTCGTCGCCGCTTCTTCTTCTTCAACCTCTTTTCCGGCTCTCACCTTTTCTCTCTCTCTTTCAATCTCATTAACTCTCTCAGGCGCTTTATGAGGTGGGCTCCCGCGTGCTCTGCCGCGCATCCTTCGACGGAGAGATGCACCTCGCGACGATCGTCGAGCGCCGCGGGGGAAACTTTGCGTCGTCGTCCTCTTCGGTGGGGCCTTCTTCCTTCAAAGTGCCGCTGGCGTATTACGTCCACTACGCGCAGTGCGACAAGAGGCTGGACGAGTGGGTGGCCCCCGGCAGGATCGCGCCGGTGCCTGCCGGTGGTGGAGGTGGTGGAAGCGGAGGTGGTGGTGGAAGCGGAGCTGCTGCTGCTCTGCCGTCGAAACATGCAAACGGCAACGGCAACAGCAACGGCGCTGCCCCGGGCGCTTCCAACGGCGCTGCTGCTGCTGCTGCTGCTGCTGCTGCTGCTGCTGCTGCTGCCGCTGCCGCTGCTGCTGCCGCTGCGGGCCCTTCGGGCGCCGCTGGAACGACGGGAACAGATCCATCGACTAGCGCAGCAGCAGCAGGAGCAGGAGGAGGAGCCACCGCTCCCCCTCCTCCCTCCATCGCCACCGGAGCCGCCGCCGGCACCGCCGCCGCCTCTGCGCTCGCCCAGCAAAAGAAGATGACCCGCCGCCTCAAGCGCGTCTACGACCAGACCCACCACGTCTCTCCCACCCTCGACGAGCTCCCTCCACTGGACGCCGCGGCGGAGCGAGCCCACCAGGAAAAAACGCGGCTGAAAAACATCCAGTCTGTGGAACTGGGGAGGTTCGAGGTCGACGCTTGGTACTTCAGCCCGTACCCGGACCCCTTCTGTTCTTTGCCAAAACTCCACATCTGCGAGTTCTGCCTCAAGTACTTTGCGAAGAGGTCGACGCTGGTGAGGCACGCGGCCAAGTGCGACGCGAGGCACCCTCCGGGCGACGAGATCTACAGGAGCCCGCCGCCCTCGGCCGCGGGCAGGGGCGATGCGCCGGCGTCGGCGGTGGCCGACCCGCCCGTCGCAGTCTTCGAGGTCGACGGCAAGAAAGATAAAGTCTACTGCCAGAGCCTGTGCCTGCTGTCGAAGCTGTTTCTGGACCACAAGACCCTCTACTACGACGTCGACCCTTTTTTGTTCTACGTCCTGTGCGAGAAGGACGCGAAAGGGTACCATATTGTGGGCTACTTCTCAAAGGAGAAGCACTCGGAGGTGAGTTGGAGTTTTTTTCTACATTTTTTGACTTTTTTCTTTTCGTTTTTTCAAAGAAACAAAAAACTCACTCTTCTCTTCTTCGTCTCTCTCTTCTCTTCCAATTTTTTTTCCAAATCAACTCTTCTTCTTCCTCATCTTCTCCCAGGAGGGATACAACCTCGCCTGCATCCTCACCCTGCCCCCGTACCAGCGCAAGGGCTACGGCCGCTTCCTCATCGCCTTCAGCTACGAGCTTTCGAAAAAAGAAGGCAAAGTCGGCACGCCAGAGAGGCCCCTCTCCGATTTAGGTGCTGTCTCCTACCGCTCCTACTGGACGCGCGTCGTCCTGGACGCGCTGCACGCGCACAGGGGGAACCTGTCGATCAGGGACATCTCAGACCTGACGGCGGTGCGGTCGGACGACGTGATCAAGACGCTGGAGAGCCTCGGGTGAGTCTCTTTTTTTTTTTTTTTTAAGTTTTTTTCTTTTTTTTCGGATTTTTTTCCTTTTTTCTTTCTACGGAAAACTCACCCTCTCTTTCTTTCTCTTTCTCTTCCTCTTTCCCCCGCTTCCCACCCCCAAAAAATCCTGCTCCAACCGCAACGTCAGGCTCATCAAGTACTGGAAGGGAGACCACATCATCAGCGTCATCCCGCGCGTGATCGAGGAGCACCTTAGGCTCGCCGCGGCGGCGGACCAGGGCGGCAGCGGCGGTGCGGGAGGGAGTGGGGGCAGGAGGGCTCTCGGAGTCGACGCGTCGAGGCTGCACTGGACGCCGTTCGTCGCGCCCGGGAACAAGAAATAGAGAGAGAGATCGAGAGAATGAGAGAGAGAAAGACGATGAGAGAGAGAAAAGAGAGAGAGAGAGAGAGAGAGAGAGAGAGAGAGAGAGAGAGAGAGAGAGACAGAAACGGTTTTTTTATCTTTTGAGAGAGAGAGAGTTTCTTGGAGTTCTTTTTTTTTTTTTGCAAAAAGAGTTTTGGCTTTCAGTCTGCGTTTTATTTCCCCCCCGCAAAAGCATCAATCTCCCGTCTGAAAGGTCTTTTTTTTATCTTTGTTGAGATCTCACTATGTTTTGATTTTGTTTTTTTCTTATCTATCTCTCGGTGTTGGTTTTGGTTGCGGAAGTCGTGGGAAAGGAAAAGTGGTGGAAAGGGTCGAGCGCGAGTTTCGGGTTCTTTTTTTCTCGTCAAAAGAGAAGGAAAAAAGAGTTCCCCTCATCTCCTCTTCTCTTCTTCTTCTTCTTCTTCTTCTTCTTCTTCTTCTTCTTCTTCTGCTTCTACAGCCCGGGGAGCCTCTTGGCGACGTCCTTGACGACCTCCGAGGCGTCGTCGTACCAGTCCTTCTTGTCGAGGACGTAGCGCGTGACGAGCAGCGGCAGCGCCGCGGCCCCCAACGCCTCGAGCGGGAACCCGACGAAGAAGCCCCCCAGCGGGCCCTTGCCTGCGATGATGAGCAGGTGGAAGTAGACGAAGGAGGCCGCGGAGGCCCAGCCGGCGACGGCGACCTTGTTGTCCGACTTCTCGAAGGCCTCGGCGCCCTTGGCAAGGAGCTCGTCGAAGGAAGGGGTCGCGGAGACGGCGATGGGCGATTTCGAGTTCGATGATGCGAGCGAAGAAGAGCGCGAGCGGCGAATCGGGAGCGACGCGACGCGAGGGGCGGGAGCGGCCGCCTTGCTCGCCGCCGATCGCGAGGCGATCGGGCGGACGACGGAGGCGCGGACGGCGATGGCGGGAGACATGGTGGTGGAGCGGAGGAGTGTGGCGGAGGAGGCGGAGGAGAGGGAATTGAGACGAGAGCCGTATGTTCGAAATGTGATTCAATCGATTGGTCAAACGACCACTTTTTCGTTTTCGAAAAAAAAAAAACAGAGAAGCAAAAACGATGATTAAGTTTGTCCTGCTCGTCAACAAGCAGGGCCAGACCCGCCTGTCCCGCTATGCCGTCGGGGCGAGGCCTCCTCCCGCCTTGCGGGCGGCGTTCGAAGGGGAGGTGGTGCGCAAGTGCCTGACGCGGTCGGACAAGCAGGTAAGAAGAGAGGAGGGAAAACCGATGATGATGGGCTCTCCGTGGCACCATCGATGCGTCAGGGCCCTGTTTCTAAGCTCGTTTGGCTCCATTTACTTCGCCCTCGCGGCTGAACCTCGTCGACATCACGCGCGAGAACCTGGTGGAGATAAATCGATCGAAACGCGAACTCGACGCGATCAAAACGGAGGCTCTGCTTCGTCTTGAAGGGCATCGAACGAGAGAGAAACAAAAGAACTCAAAAAAACTCCAAAAACCTTGACCTCAACTCCAACAAAAAAAACCTCAGTGCTCCTTCGTCGACCACCGCGGCGTCCGCGTCGTCTACCGCCGCTACGCCTCCCTCTTCTTCCTCGTCGGGGTCGACAAGGGCAGCAGCAGCAGCAGTACTGCTGAAGAAGGCGGAGAAAACGGGGAAGAGAACGACGACGAGACGTTCGGCGACAACGGCCTCGCGACGCTCGAGCTGATCCACGCGCTCGTGGAAACTTTGGACCGCCACTTCGGCAACGTCTGCGAGCTCGACATCATGTTCAACCTCGAGGCGGCCCACTACGTGCTCGACGAGATGATCTGCGCTGCCAGCGGGGAGGTGGTGGAGACGAACAAGGCAAACGTGCTGCAGCCGCTGCAGCTGCTCGAGCGCGCCGCGGCGCAGGGGAGTTAGGAAGAGTTTTTTCTCTTCTTTTTCTTTCGTTTTTCTCTGCTCTGTTTTTGTGTAACATTAATTCATCACTTCACTCGCCCTCTTCCTTTGCTTTTGTTGTTGGCTCTCCTCGGGCTCGCTTCTTGGGAGGGGTGGTGTTCGCGACGACGGCCTCTTCTTCTTCCGCCGCCTCCCCGACGACCGCCATTGCCCTCTTTTGCTTCGGCGGCCGGCCCCTGCCCCTAGCGGCGGCGTTGGTGGCGGAAGCCTCAGCAATCCCCGTTTCCTCTTGCCCCCCGCCGCCACCGACGCCACCGACGCCAACACTCCTCTGCATCCTCGTAAAGGCCACCCCGGCCCTCACCACCATCCTCGCCAGCGAGCTCCGCGTCCTGAACGGCCACCTCCTCAGACCGGCAGCCCGGCACACTTTCTTCAGCGTCGTGATCCCGACGCCCAGTTGCTGGGAGGCCTCGGCGATTGTCATGTCGAAGAAGCCACCGGCCTCCAGGGTGGCGGCGGAGACGCGGGCTCCGGAGCCCGGGCCCGAGAGAGGGTGGCACGGGGGGAGGAGGGAGGAGGGGGGGCGGCGGGGGGCAGCTGCCGCTGCTTCTGTTGCTGCTCGTGCCGCCTCTCCCTTTCCTTCTCCCTCTCCTTTTCCCTCTCCCTCCCCGCCGCTCTTGCTGCTCCCCGTGGCGGTTCCTGGCCTCGGGGGCTGGTTGCCCGGTGGAGGGGAGAGCGGCTGCGTGAGGTGGTGCTGGAGAGGGGCGAGGAGGGAAGGAGCGGAGACGGCGACGAGGAAGTTTTGACGAGGAGGCAGAGGAGGAGGCAGCGGCGGAGGAGGTGGTCTTGGCTTCGGAGCTGCTGCTGCTGCTGCTGCTGCTGCTGCTGCTGCTGCTGCTGCTGCTGCTGCTGCTGCTCCTCCGAGAAGCAGCGAAGAAGGGAAAACACTCTCCCCGAGTCCCTCCTCTTCTTGCTGAGGAGGAGGAGGAGGAGGAAAAGGAGGAAGAGCCTCCTTCGAAGGCCCCACTTCGTCTGCTGCTGCTGCTGCTCTTGTCGCCGCCGCTGCCGCTTCGGCCGCTGCCGCTTCGGCCGCTTCCGCTTCTCGTCTTCGTCGCCGCTCCTCCTCTTCCACCCGTACAGTCGCAGCCTCCTCTTCCTTCCCCTTCAGGAACTCGTGAGCCCTCTCTATGGCCTGGCGCAGCATCGCGCAGTCGCAGCGGTGGTCGGGGTTGGTGGGAGGAGGAGGAGGAGGGGCAGAGGCGACGGCTGCGAGCGTTGCCGCCGCGGCCGTTTCCGCTTCGGTCGCCGCCGCCGCACCTTTCCCTTTCATCCTCCTCCGCGCCCTTCTCCTCTCCTCTTCCTCGTCGCCCTCGCTGTCTTCCTCTTCTTCTTCGCTCTCATCCTCCTCCTCGTCATCGTCGCTCAAGGGGGCGGGCACGGCGACGGCCCGCAGCGTCGGGAGGAACCTCGGATGCGCGGCGGCAGGGGCCTCGGTGGTCGGCGCTGAGGCGACGGGCGCGGCGATCTTCCTCTTCCTCGGCCTGCCCCTTCCTCTCCCGGCCGCCGCTTTTTCTTTTTCTTTCTCTTCAACTCTCGCCGTCGTCGTCGTCGTTTCGGAGAGCCCAGCGGGACCCAGGGAGGCGACTACCTGCCCAAGAAGCCAGGGGCGGAGGTCCCTCTTGCGGTTCATGCCGGCGGGGAGCGGGAGGCGCACGAAGGAGGGCGGGGGGCGCGGGGGCAGGCCCCGCGAAGGAAGTTGAGGTGGAGGTTCTTATCGCGGCAGAGTTTTCGTTTTTGTCGTCGCTCCTTCCCGCCTGCCCAGCGGAAGAGGCAGAGGCCCCGCCCTCTCTGGTGCTCCTTCTTTTTCATCTTCCACCTGTGCTTCCCTCTCGGAGCAGAAAAACTGCTGCGTCGGAGGTTGCGGAAAAGGAAGCGGAAGCGGGAGGTGCAGCGGGGGGAGGGTCAGGGGGAGGGCATGCGGCGTAGGGGCGACGGCGACGGCGACGGCCGCCGCGACCGCGGCGCTCGCCGGCGTCGGCCAGCAGCAAGAAGCCTCGTTGCTTCGTTTGTTGTTGTTGTTGTTGTTGTTGTTGTTGTTGTTGTTGTTTCCGCAGCTGCCCAGGGAGGCGCAGCACGAGAGAGGCTGAAGACCCGTCCAGGGGCTTGCACCGGCCTGGTTGTTGTTGTTGGCGTTGTTGGTGTTTGTCATTTTGAAAAGAGAGAAACGAAAAAGCAAAAAAAAGTGTGATTTTCTTCGCGGCAGTTTTTTTTTCTTTTTTCTTCTCTGAGGTTCCTCTCTCGCCTACAAAATCCGAAATGAAGACCCTTTCTCTCTCTCTCTTTCGTTATCTTCTCAACAAGTCTCTCTCTCGATGCGTTTTTGTGTAAATCAGAAGGCAAAAGTTGTGCGTTGTTTTGTTTTTGTTTTTGGTTTTTGTTTCTCAGGTGCAGCCGTTTTTCTTTTGAATTCCTCTCCCTCTCTCTCTCCAAAAACTCCACCTCTCTCTCTCCCCACCTCCACTCTCTCTCTCTCCCTCTCAAGGCAGCACCGACACCCTCTGCTCTCCGTCCACCCTGAAGTCGCCCCTGCCCGTCAGGAACGTCGACAGCTTGGGCAGGGAGGTCGGCCTCTTCACGGCGGAGCCAAGGCTCCCGAGCTTGGTCGGGCCGTGCTGCTTGATGAAGTCCTTGAGGGCGGCGGCGTAGGAGGCGGACTCCGCGCTCTCGTCGCCTTGCGTCTTGGCCTTTTTGGACGCAGGGAGGGGCTCTTCGTCGTCTTCAGAGTCGGCGTCGGAGTCTGAGTCGGAGTCGCTTTCGTCGTCGCTGTCGCTCTCGCTCTCGCTCTCGCCGCAGAGAGGCCTCTTGCCCGTCGCGGGCGTCTGCGGCTGAGCGGCCCTCGAAGCAGCGAGGTAGGCCCTTCTGGATGCGTTCGGGTCCTCCTCGTCCTCCGAATCGTATTCTTCGCCGTCGCTCTCGCTGTCATCGTCGCCAGAAGAGGAGGAGGAGAACTGGGCGCCTTCCTTGGCGGCGGCTCTGCGCTGCTTCAGCTGCTCCAGCTTCTGACGCTGCTGCTGCAGAGGCACGCCCAGCGGCGCTTCCTCTTCGTCGCTCTCCTCTTCTTCGTCGCTGCTCGAGAAATCCTCATCCTCCTCATCCTCCTCGCCACCGCTGTACCCTCTCTCGTCGTCCAGCAGCGACGTCACCGTCTTGTAGCCCGTGATGTAGACGTCGGACTGGCCCGTGTGCATGAACGAGACGTCCCCGCAGCCGCCGTCGATTCTCCTCCCGCCGGCCCCTCCTCCGCCGTCGTTCGCATCGAGCATGCTCCACATCAAGTCTATCGAAAACTGCTCCGTCTTGCCGACCTCCAGCGTCCCGATCGGGAAGGCACGCCCCTTGCCCGTGCCACCCAGCGACCTGACGGCCATCACCGTGTGTCGCCCCGGGGAAGGGTTGGGGCCCAGAGCGACCTGTGTGGCGTGGACGAGGGCGACGCCGTCGACGAGCATGGCATCTCCGTCGTCGTCGTCGCCGCCGTTGATGCCGTTTTCGCCGTCGCTCCCGCCGCTCGACGAGGAGGGCGAGTCGTCGCGCCTGTCCTTGTCCCCGAACGAGACGGTGGCGTTGGGAGGAATGCGGATGCCGAAGAACTCGACGTCGGGCTCGAGGGCGGCCATGTTGAGGGGTGAAAGGAGGGGGAGTGAAGAGGGAAGACAGGAAGAAAGAGAGAAAAGAACAAAAGTTGTTGTGAAGCTCGAAAGAGCTAGCCGTCGTCGAGTCGTCGCCTCGGCGAGAAACAAAAAACATTTTTTCGACGTCCCTCTCTCTCAAAAAAAGCAAGCAAGCAAGCAAGCAAACATGGCCCGCGGCGGAGGCAAGCGCTCCTTCCACGGCGGGGGCGGTGCAGGTGGCTCCGGAGGCGAGGCCAACAAGCGAGCCAAGTACCTGCCCAAGGGCTCGGTGAGTCGGCGAGAGAAAAAGAGAGAGAGAAAAGAGAAGGGGGGCATCGGCAGATCGGCGGCCATCGAAGAAAAGAAAAAAAACTCAACCTCGACTATCCCTCTTCGACCTCCAAAAACAAAAACAGGGCAACTCCATCCCTCTGGGCTCCCGCGGCTTCCTCGTCTCCTGCGTGTCCGGCAAAGAGGCCGAGGCCGGGAGGGAGATTGTTGATGCTTTAGAAGAAGAGTATGAGAGAATGGCCAAGGAGGAGAGCAAGAAAAGTTTGAAGACTTCGAGTGCTGCTGCTGCTGCTGCTTCCGACAAGGAAGGAGAAAAGGAAGAACAAGAAGCACCAGCAGCAGCTGCGGCAGCGGAAGAAGGAGACGAAGAAGAGGAAGATGCCAACAACGGCGCCGACCTCGCCTCGGCGCTCGCGGCGGAGATTTCAGACCTGAAAGGGAAAGACGCCCCCTCCTCCGCGGCGGCCAACGCAAACGCCGGCGTCCAAAAGAAGAAGAAGAGGGGTCTGAGGTTTCACGCGCTGGGCCTTCCCGGTCTCGTCTTCGTCTCCGGAGCGGGCTCGGCGGCTATCGCAGCAGCAGCCGCCGCAACCGAAACCACAGCAGGAGGAGAAAAGGCAGAGACGGATGCGGGAACTTCGACCTCGCCTCCTCCTCCTCCTCCTCCGTCGTTCAACCCGCCCCCCTCGGAGGTCGCTCGCTCGCTCTGCGCCCGCGTCCGCGGCGAGAGCGCTGGGACGACCCGATTCTGCCTGCGGCTGCTCCCTGCCGACGACGTGGTGTTTGTTGGAGGGGTCGGAGGAGGAGGAGTTACGGGAAAGACGGACACAGAGGAGGCCGCCGCGGCGAGCAAGGCCGCGGTCGAGGCCGCGGTGCGGGCGATCACCGTGGGGCTCAGGCCGCTGCTCGCGCCGCACTTCCGTCGTTCCTCCCCTTCCCTCCCGCGGGCGAGGACCTTCGCCGTCGCCTACGAGAAGCGCGCGTCGTCGGCGGCCCTCGAGCGCCGGGTCGTCATCGACGCCGCGATGGCGGCGCTGCCCGCGAAAGAAGGAGAAGGCGAAGGCGAAGGAGAAACAGAGGAGATCAAAGTCGACCTCGACGCTCCAGACGTGACGGCGCTGATCCAGGTCGTGAAAGGAGCGGCGACGCTGGGCGTCGTCAGGGACTACCGCGGCCTGCTGAAGCTGAACCTGAGGGAGCTGGCTGCTCCGGGCTCGACGGCGGCGGCGGACAACGCGAGGAAGAGGGTGAACGGTGGTGGTGGGGGTGGAGGTTTGGCGGGGAAGACGGAGGAAGAGAAGAAGGAGGAGGAGGAGGAAGAGAAGAAGGAAGAGAAAGCTGAGTAAATAAAAACTTGAGAAAAACGCACAAAAAAGATTGATCGAGAGACATTTTTCTCGACCCCCTAGTAGAGGCGCTCTCTCCTCTTTGACGAGCGTCTTCTGCTGAGATGCACGGCCAGATCCCTCACCGCTTGCCCGAGGCACACGCTCAGGCAGGTGGAAGGGCGAAAGAGGGCTCGACGAGGGCACCGGGGGCCGGCGGAGGAGGAGGGATTGATTATGGCTTTGTTGACGAATTTCGATCGGACTTTGCCGCTCCCGATTCCGAGGGCGTTTCTCCTTCTCTTTCCTCTTCTTCAGCCGCTGAGAACGACAGAGGAGCAGCGGGGACGATCGTTCGAGACCTCACGGAAGAAGAAGGAAGAGAAAAGGCAGCAGGAAGAGAGACGTCGAACGCGGAAGGAGAAGGAGAAGGAGAAGGGCGAGCAGCAGCAACCTCGACCTCGACGGCGGCCAGCGATGGCGACGCTGCTGCCGCCGCCGCTGCCACCGCTTCAACCCCTTCTTCGACCCCAACCAAAGCCTCACCGCGCCCCTCCTGGCCCCCACCGCGCCGCCCCAAGAAGACCTACCAGCAGCTGCAACTGCCCAGCCCCGAGCAGATGGCCCAGGAGGAGGCCATGAACAACTGCGGGGTGCGCACAGCTCTGTCCGGAGTGATGGGGGCCGGTCTCGGGGGGGTGTTTGGGATCTTCATGGGCACGATGGACATGGCTGGCGTAAGTATTTATCTATTTTGATTTTCTTTTCTGCACTGTTTCGTGAGAAGAGTGCAGCACAATGGGAGAGAGCGCGGAGAGATCGTCCCGGAAAAGTGAACCTTTCTCATTTTTCCCTCTTCAAACTCTAAAAAAAAAAAAAAAAACAGCCCCAGGCCGGGGGGCCCCTTCCCCCGGCCCCCCCCGGCGCAGCGGCAATCCCCCCCGTCACCCCCCCAGCCACAGCAGCAGGCGCGGCCGGGAAGGACGGAAGAGGGGCGGGGAGGG
>Ga0114918_10005533_pt1 | contig 10844 bp, 13 predicted proteins | sample LantaG_FD_87015 | JGI IMG/M metagenome (GOLD analysis project Ga0114918, IMG submission 87015) | Deep subsurface microbial communities from Baltic Sea to uncover new lineages of life (NeLLi) - Landsort_02402 metaG | ecosystem: Environmental > Aquatic > Marine > Oceanic > Sediment | place... | reverse complement strand
CGTGGGATTCCATGTGCTGGGCGACCAGGCGGGCCATTTCCCAATCGAGAATGCGAAAAATCTGCGGGAGCATTTCGACGAGGGTAACTCGGCAGCCCTTTTGGACCAGCGCCTCGGTGACCTCGACCCCGATCAGACCTCCTCCGACGATAACAACGTCATGGGCCCTTTTCTCGGCAAGGATGGCCTTGATGCCTTCGGCGTCCTGAACGCCGTGAAGTGTGAAGATATTGTCCAGTTGCACTCCAGGAATGGGAGGGACAACCGGAGCGGCGCCTGTGGCGAGGACAAGCTTGTCGTAGTCCAACCAGGATTCGCTACCGTCGGCAACGCTTTTGACTCGCAGACGCTTGTCGGCGCGGTCTATCTCCATCGCCTCGGTTCGGTTCAACACATGGACGTTCTTGACCTTCTGAAAGAAAACGGGGTCACGGACAACACCCACCGGCGTGCACATGAGTTCGGCCTGTTCCTTAACAACGCCGGAAATATAGTAAGGCAGCCCACACCCGGCGTAGGACAGAAACTCGTCTCTCTCAACAATGGTCACCTCTGCGTTCGGCATGAGGCGGATGATTTTGGAGGCAACCTTGGGCCCGGCCGCAACTCCGCCGATGATGACGACTTTCATTTTACCGTTCATTCGCTTGTTCCTGTTCAGCGAGTTGCACCACTCGTTTCGTTCAATCTCAATGCCACTTCCGCCACGCGGCGGCCGAGATTCCGGGCGGTTTCGAGGCCGCCTTCGTCGGTTTCGACGCCGCCTTCGCCACCGCTGTACAAGGCTGCCCCAAAATGCCCGCTGGGCTGCCCATCTCCGACGCAAATCATGTCGTGACACAGCATCGCGGCCCGGACGGCCTGGAGTGTCAGTTCCTGCCCGCCATGTCGAACGCCACCGACAGCCAATACACCGCCAACCTTGTCGCGGAGCAGCCAGCCGTTACGCCGGAAAACCACGCAACGATCCAGAAGCGCTTTGCACTGGGCCGTCATAGACCCGAAATAGACCGGCGTGCCGATGATGACTCCCACCATATCGCTGTCGGCGAGAAGTGGTATCAGTTCTCCGAAGTCATCGTCGATGCCGCAGATAAGGTCCTGTTTGCAGATATTGCACGCAATGCACGGGCCTATCTTTTTGCCCGCCAGTTCTATGAGTTTCGTGTCAATCTTTTCGTCCACTTCACGCGCCGCGGCGAGACACATCTCTATGGCCTTGAAGGTCCCTTGCCCCTTCCGCGGACTGCAACAGATGCCCAGAATTGTCATTGCTTTCACATCTCCAGTAGGTAGCTATCGCAGTCTAATTGGCGTTCGTCCGCCCATGACCTTGACAGTGCCGGCTCCAGTCAAAAGGTTCGCACTTAAACCACCCTTCAGCCGGCAGGGAGTCGAAACACACCGGCACCGGGTCCTCCCAATGCCCATCGCCTTGGATGCGCCATTTCGTGTAGCGATTCATCGCCGAGGCCGTCTTGTCAATACGATAACCATCGGGGTGATAAGCGATTGTGACCTCCTGAGCGTTGCATGCCTTAGCCATAACGCACCTTGTTCCAGATAATGGCCGCCGCTCTCAGCATGATTTTCACACGGATGACTGGTCTTTTGCTTTGTAGTAGAGTTTGCCTGCTGTTGAGGTGTGCTCAATTAGGTTGTCGGCGATGAGCTCTTCCACATACTTGACAACCTCATTGCGGTGCATGCCGAGCCCGTCGGCAATATCATCTATGGAGCAGGGACGCCTTCGCAATAGCTCCACAACACCCTCTCGCCCAGCGGCAAACTCACGTTGCTGGTGCACACCCCGATAGTCGGCGATCACCTCGGCGGGCGGGTCAAACATGGCCGCCAGTTCGTTTAGGCGTTGGCGTTCCACCGTAACGGCATAATCTTCTGCGGGCGGACGAGTTGCCGTGTTGAGCTGCACGCGGTCGGGCTTGATCAGCCTGACGCAGTTTACCAGCTTGTCTACCTCGGCGGCAATGGCGTTGTGCCCGGCCAGCAGGACCACCTCCAGCCAGTATTGACCTTGGAACTCACGCCGAAAGTCAATGAGCCCTTCCAACATCCTCTCGAAAGAGATTTCCTCGTGCGGTCGATTCACGGCTTGAAACATTGCCTCGTCGCCCGCGTCCAACGATGGGATGACCAAATCGGCGTTTAGCAACTGGCCGCGGACCGCCTCTTGCCATAGCAGAGAGCCGTTCGTCAAGACCGCAACGGGCACATCGGTCATGGCCTTGATGCGATCGATTAACTCGCCAGTTCGCGAGTACAGCGTCGGTTCACCGGACCCGCTGAGAGTGATGTAATCCGGCTGGCTGGAAAGCTTGGTTCTTAACTCCGCGACAACTTCATCCAATGGGACCCATTCCTTCAGCTGGACTGTCTTGTTCGTCGTGCATCCGAGCTGGCAATAGATGCAGTCGTAACTGCACGTCTTGAACGGGACAAGGTCAACTCCGAGTGATCGCCCAAGCCTGCGAGACGGCACGGGGCCAAAGACGTAGTTTCTTCTGGCGGGATCCAATTATGACCTTCGAATTCCATGGTGGTGCCAACCGTGCCGGACCGGCATTGGCGTGGAAACGCCTTTTGCAGTTTCGTCACCGCCGCCGCACCAGTGCAGTGCGCGGGGATAAGGTGGACGATGTTGAGGCACTGAAGGGCCTCAATTGTCCGGCTTATTCGTTCAGGTGAAGCGTTAACCAGGTGCATCCCGCCCATCACCGCGTGGATCGGCCTGTTGTTCGTCAACTGACGGACATATGCCAGCGTGTTGATGACACCGGCGTGGGCGCACCCCAACAGCACGACGGTGCCGCCGGTTGCCTCAAAGAACATCGCCTGATCGTCGATCAGCGGATCAGGCTCTTGGCATTGTTCGTCAAGGAAGAATGCGCCACCGGTGTCTTCGAAATCAGTCACACGGGGAATCTCGCCGGTAACAAACAGGCCGTCCCATATCTCTGTCGGCCGATTAGTCCAGATAAGTTCGTCCGCTCTTTCACGAATCTTGGTCTCGTCGAGAAACGGCATTCCGATGTCACGAGCCGTTCCGTTCATGTTTCGGGCATACTTCGGCCGAAAGGCCGCCGGATGGGCATAAACCTTCGTCCGCCGTTCGGCCCGCAAGGCATCACGCAGCCCGCCGGTGTGATCATAGTGCCCGTGGCTTAGGACGATTACGTCGACAAGTTCAAGACCGACCCCCAGCTTGCGTGCGTTCCCCAAGAGCACGTTCCCTTGGCCTGTATCGAGAAGCACCCTCTTCGGGCCAGCTTCGATCCAAAAAGACAAACCATGCTCCCCCAGCAGGTCTCGCCCGCCCGCTGTGTTTTCAACCAAGATTGTAACACGTATTGTCCGACTCATTTGCGTTTTCATCTTCCTGCCGCCCAATCCCCTTGGTCCAAGAACTTCCCAGTTGCGGTCGCCTTAAGCTGGCTATCTTGCAATACCTCCGCCTTTACGAGATACAATGGACTCGCCGATCGCGTGATCCAGGCGTGAACGGTCGCGGTTCGGCCGGTGACCACCGGATGCCGAAAACGCACGTTTAACTCGGCGGTTACGCCAATGCAACCATGTACGAACATGCAATTGGTCATTGCACCGTCCAGAAGGGATGCAACCACCCCGCCATGCAGCACGTTGTCATACCCCTGGAAGGTCTTGTCGCAACCGAAGGCGGCTTTGACGCCGCCGTCTTGCGACAGCGTGAATTCCAGCCCAAGCCCGCGCTCGTTGGAAGGGCTACATATGACGCAATTGGCGTGTGCTTGTGATCGCATCTCGACTGCTTCGGTTTGCATAAGATCAATGATCACAAATGTTATCTCCAGTCTGCAAAGCTCCGTCGAGATATGCCGAAACGATCTGTTCTGGCGTATCTACCAATGCGCCGACGACCACGGCGATGCCGTTTTCTGCGAAGAGTTGTTGGGCGCGCTGCCCCATGCCGCCGGCGATGATGACGGTTGCGCCTTGTTCGTGCAGCCAGTGTGGAAGTACACCCGGTTCATGGCCCGGTGGTGTTAGCAGCTCCGTTTCACCGATCTTCTTCGCGGCTTCATCCACCTCCACAAGGGCAAACTGTTCGCAGTGTCCGAAATGCATGCTCAAACGGCCATTGGCTAAGGGGATTGCAAGTTTCATGCTATTATTCTCCATGACGGTATCTACTGGTACTGGTCGATCCTGTGGCTGTTCAACCACGATTGGGCCGATTACATCGGCAAACGCCTTGGCTGCTGCGCTGTCCGGAAATCTTTGTACGAAGGGCGTTCCGGAATCGCTGGAAGCGACGATCTGTGGGTCTATTGGAATTCGTCCGAGGAACGGAACGTTCATTTCTTCCGCAAGGGCTTGGCCGCCGCCGGTCTTGAACAGGTTGATTCTCTCCCCGCAATGCGGGCAGATCAAACCACTCATGTTCTCGACGATCCCGACCACGGGCAACGACAGCGCATTGCAGAACGAAACGCACCGCCGCACGTCCGAAATAGACAGGTCCTGAGGCGTGGTGACAATAACCGCCCCGGCAGGTGATCCGACCAATTGCGCCACCGATAACGGCTCATCGCCCGTACCAGGAGGAGAATCAACGACCAGATAATCCAATTGCCCCCAAGCGACGTCCTTGAGGAATTGCCGAATTACGCCGTATTTTCGCGGGCCGCGCCAGATTACGGCATCGGTGTGTGAATCAAGAAGGAATGCGATGGACATGACTTTCAGGTTGTCCGCCACGTGCAAAGGTTGCAGTTGTGCCCCATCCGTCGTCGGACGCCGGCCCTCAAGCCCCATCAACTTGGGAATGCTCGGGCCGTGGATGTCCACGTCCAACAGGCCGACCGTCTTGCCGGCAGCCGCCAGAGATACAGCCAGGTTAGCAGCCACCGTGCTCTTACCGACTCCGCCCTTGCCGGAAAGAACAAGTAACTTCCGGCCGATGTCCCGCATTCGCCCCTGGAGCATCAATTCTCCCAGTTCGCGCTCCGTTTCATCCCGGGGTTGGTCATGCCTACATTCTTGGGAACTACTCATGGCTAATCTCAATTCGTTGATTTCTGTTTGGTTAATATCAATGTTCGGAATCTCTTGCCAGCTTGGCCTCCGCGCAAGGTATACAAAGCGACATGCCATCCACGGTCAAAGTTCGGGGCTTCATCACCATTTCGCCACAAAGCTCACAGATGGAGCTTTCGTGAATTCGTGCGGTTTCGGGCAAAAGGATAGTCTCTTCGCGGACAGAGAATAACTCATCTGCTGGTTGCTGGAGCATGTATTGAATCTCGAAACCGCGGCGCTGCTGTGAGTCCTCCTGTGTCTGTTCGATATTCGGGTCTGTCTTGGGCTTAAGACACACACGGGCCGCTCGCCCGGAGGGTCTTAGGGCGAATATGAAGACCATTTTCCCGTAGTCGCGTAGAAACAAGTTGCCCTTGCCGGTCGTGCAGCCGGTAAATACCTGAACGCCATCCACGGCACACGAATCGTTTTCCACGATGGCGATCAGTTCCTCATCCTCTGATCGCTCTGCCCCCAGGCGTTCCATTCCGAGCTTGGACGCCAGGTATCCCATGACCAGCCCAGGGCACAGATGCCCGTGGAACTCTACCGCCTTTGCCAAAGGCGCCGGAATATCGTGTTCAGGCGTTGCCATTGCCTGCCTATCCTTTCTCCGCGTTGAGTCCTGCTTGCACATTGGCCCAAAGCCCTCGAATCTCATTGGCAATTCCGTTCGAGGCATACTCGACGACGGATAGCCTCTTGATTTGCGCCTCGGTGACCGCACGATCATAGCGGACCTTGCCGGCCAGCTTCAGGCCGCGATGAAGCGCTTGCGTCTCAATCTGCGAAGCAATGTCCTCATTCAAATCCCACTTGTTGATACATACGAACGTTTCGATTCCGAAGTGCTTTGTTAAATCCGCCACACGCTGAAGATCGTGTAGGCCGCTCAGCGTCGGTTCGGTTACCACCAGCACGAGGTCAGCCCCGGTGATCGATGCAATCACCGGACAGCCAATGCCCGGTGCACCATCAATGAGAACGAAATCGAGGTTATGGCCTTCGGCGATTTTCTTTGCCTGTGTGCGGACCAGGCTGACGAGTTTCCCGGAGTTCTCCTCCGCCACGCCGAGTTTGGCGTGAACCATCGGCCCGCAACGGGTGTCCGAGATAAACCACTCGCCGTTGACCACGGGGCCGAATTCAATGGCTTTGTCCGTGCAGTACCAGGCGCACACACCGCATCCTTCGCAGGCTATCGGATCAATGCGATATGTCTTATCCACCCTTCCGTTGCCGGGCCCGTCGAAGTAGATCGCGTCGAAGCGGCATATTTCTTCGCATTTTCCGCACGCGGTGCAGTGGCCGGATCTGATCCTCGCCCGCGAGCCGCCGGAGAACTTCTCACGTTTGACCGTCGTCGGCTCGAGGATCAGGTGCAAATCGGCTGCATCCACGTCGCAGTCCGCCAGGACTGTTTTCTCCGCCAAGGCGGCGAAAGACGCAACGATAGACGTCTTCCCCGTCCCTCCCTTGCCGCTGATGACCACGAGTTCCCTGGGATTATTTGCCATTCTATTCCTTTGTCTTCAGTTCCCTTGTGGTTTCTGTAAGCCGGTCAATGACTCAATTGCCGTCTCGATTGTCTCCGCGGGGTTGTCGCCTGCTGTTTTGATTACCTCAATAGTCTGCTCAGCGACTTTCTTGTGGCTGCTAAATAACCGTACGATGCGTTCCAAAAAGGCATCACGCTGCTTGGGGTCTTCGAAGTGGTCAAGCAAATGGGCCACCCATTGAAGGTTCGCAGCAACTTGTTGAGGTATCCGTTCGCCGTCATGGCGAACGGCATCCTGCGGACATACCTCATGGCATCGCCCGCAGCGAATGCATTTAGCCTCGTCAATCTCGGCAAGGCCGTCAGCTTGTTGCTCAATCGCGTCGACCGGGCATTCCTCGATACAAATTCCACAGCCTGTACACATGTCTTTGTTTATCCATGGCATAGTATTTAGCCCTTCTTGGACTTCGTCAGGTTAGTTCCTATTTGCAACAATTTTTCGTTCTTCCGGCGTCGAGCAGAATGTCTCCAGCGCCAAGGCCCGATCCCAACGGTGCAATCCAGGAATAGCTTTGCATTTCGACGGGCACGCTGCGCAATAAACCATGTAGCCGCCGCTGAGATTCACAGTCCGATAGCCCACTTGCTTGAGGATTCTGCAAACGAAATAGCTGCGTATGCCCGTTAGGCAATATACGAGAATAGTTCGATCCGTCGGGAGCCCCCTGACGCGGTCGCGGATCTCGTCAATTGGGATGTTTGTTGCTCCGTCAATATGGCCGCGATGAAATTCCCCTACTGTTCGCACGTCCAGAAGGAACCCGCCGTCTCGAATCCGCGCTTCGATCTCATCCGCATGGAATACTTCCACGTCACCTTCAGCAATGTTGCCAGCCACATAACCGGCGATATTCACCGCGTCCTTTCCGGTGCCGTACTGCGGGGCGTACGCCAGCTCGAGTTCGGCAAGATCACGGACGGTCATTCGCGCGTGAAGGGCCGTCGCTAGAACGTCGATTCGCTTGTCTACCCCGTCAATGCCCACAATCTGTGCACCGAGAATTTGTCCACTGTCCGGGGAAAACAGAAGTTTCATCACCATTGGAACTGCTCCCGGGTAATAGCCAGCGTGTGAAGCGGGGTGCGTGTACGATTTTTGGTAGGAGATACCTTTCGCCTTCAGGCTCTTCTCGTTGGCGCCCGTTGAAGCCACCGAAAGGTCAAATATACGCACGATGTTCGTCCCCAGAGCACCCGGGAACGAGACCTTCTTGCCAAAGATGTGATCGGCAGCCAGACGTCCCTGCTTGTTGGCCAGGCCCGCGAGGGGAACAAGCCGTCGCTCGCCCAGTACGCGATCTTCCGTTTCTATCACATCTCCTATCGCGTAGATGTCCTCATCGGCAGTTTGGAGATATTCGTTGACAAGTATCCCCCCGTGCGGGCCAATCGCCAGACCAGCGTCCTTTGCAAGCGAGGCTTCAGGTTTGACCCCAATCGCGGAGATCACCATGTCACAGGCGATTCTCTTTCCACCAGCAACGGAGAGCATCAATTGGCCCTTTTCGGTTTCCTCAAAGCCTTCCACAGCACAGCTCAGGAGAATATCCACGCCGTGAAATCGCAGGTGCTGGTGAATCAATTCGGCCATCTCGGGATCAAGAGGAAGCATGACCTGGTCGGCCATCTCGATCAGCGTGGTGTGAATTCCAAGGTGACCGATGCTTTCCACCATCTCAAGGCCGATGAATCCTCCGCCCGCCACGACAGCATCGTGTGGATCGTTTGCCTCTATGAAACTCCGGATTCTTTCAGCATCTTCTATGGTGCGAAGAGAGAATATGTTGGGGTTATCCATACCCGGTAGCGGAGGATGCGCCGGCTCAGCCCCCGGAGAAAGCACCAACTTGTTGTACGGCTGCCAATAAGTCCGACCCGTCTCATGGTCCAGGACTTCGACGGCTTCCGTCGCCCGATCTATGGACAGGACCTCGTTTCTGACACGAACGTCAACGCGAAAACGCTGTCTGAAATGCTCTGGCGTTTGAACGAGCAGCCTATCTTGGCTTTGGATCTCGCCGGTGACAAAATAGGGAAGGCCGCAATTCGCGAAGGAGATATGCGCTCCTCGCTCGAGCATGATGATGGTCACCGATTCATCCAATCGCCGCGCGCGGGCCACAAATGACGCTCCGCCCGCCACTCCGCCAACAACTACAATCGTCTTAGCCATAATCCTATTGCTCCTCGTTGACCAACTTATCCAAAATGACGGAATACTCGGTTTCCTGGCGCAGACCCACAAGACGCTTCTGGACCTTGCCGTCCTTGAGAATGAGAACCGTTGGAATCGCACTGACCCGGTATCGTCCCGCCAAAGCTGGAAGATCGTCTACATTCACCTTGCATACAGTGGCCCTGCCGGCGTATTTCTTAGCAAGCGACGAAATGGTCGGCGCCAGGGCATGACAGGGCGGACACCTGTTGGAGAACAGGTCGACCAGACAAATTCCGTTCGTCTCAAGCACTTTCGTATTGAAATCAGCTTCGCTGTCGATGTGAACAGGGGCATGGGCCGATACGGCGGTGACAGGCGTATGCTCGGACATCGACCGATCCGGGTGGGGCGACTGGACGTTCGAGCCACGCGAAAACCCCAGTGCCACTATGACCCCTAACGCCGCTCCGAAGAACGCTCCGCGGTATGGATTGGCGGTAAGTGGACATGTTCCAGAAGAACATTTCCCGAAGTGCCCCAAGGCAGCGCCGATTCCGGCCCCAATCAACAGTCCCAATAGAACCTTTACAATCATGATCCTGTCCTTTCCGAAGATCTTCGGCATCAGCACGTCTCTCTTCGTCCAGAGCCTTCCAGGCTTGGGCGATGTCCCGTGATCCACATAATCTGTCCTCGCTCAATCACCTTGGCGCAAAGTTCAGCAAAGCCGTTTTTTAGCAACATCCGCTTCACCTGCTGCGGTGAGTAGTAGTTCTCGTTCCACAGCTTCTGTGCAAGCGAACCCCGGGGAAAATCGACAATCAATATCCCCCCGCCCGGGCGCAGCACACGGTATGCTTCGGTCAGGATGGCTTTGGGATGCTCCATCTCATGCAGGGCCCACATCGAGACCACTGCGTCCATGCACGTGTCCTTAACGAACTCCAGGTGCTTGGCACTCTTGCGGATGCACCGAAAGCGTCGGCCATTGGACGTATGGCGACGTTTCGGAAAACTTCCGCCTGAGATATCTACGCCTGTAATCTGCTGGTGATATGTCCGTGCCAAGTATTGCACGAGGTCACATGCGCCACACCCGAGGTCGAGAATGCGACCGGCAAGACGCAACTCGCGACCAATCCGCTTATGTAGGCGCGGCTTGATTTGTTCGTAAAAGTCTTCCGGTAAGTTCTCTCTGGCCATACTCTCTTCCGTCACTCCCGACATGTGTCACGAAAGCGGGCACGTCCCTGTCGGACAGCTCGAAGCGCCCGAGGAAGAACCGCCGCATTTCGCCGCGAAAGTCGAAAAGATTTTTTCAGTGTCCCTGGAACCGCATTTTTCGCAGATGTGAGCCTTCTTGCTCGCGGCCTTTTCCAAAAACGAACTAACGTGGTCACATTTCTTGCATTGATATTCAAAAATCGGCATTTGGGATCTCCTATTTCTTTCGACCAAAGTGTTTCTCTCTGCACCACGCCAAGTAGCCCCACGGGTTATCCCATCTGTATTTCCCGTCGGTTAGTTCTCTAGGCGCAGGTCAGTTTGCGAATTCCTATCTTGCACTTATCCTTACCTCTTCATCGGTGTCACTGAGCAACCGAGCAAAAACCGACGCGTATTTAGGGATCGCCTCACACACCATCTCGCCGCGAGAGTACGCCTCGGCAATCTGGCGATCGTCGGGGATCTCCGCCAGTATCTTGATATGGTTCGTGTTGCAGTAGGAATGTGTCTGGCGGTCGCCGAGGTCCGCACGATTGATAACCACGCCAAACGGCAGCTTCATGGCTCGAATCATCTCGACAGCCAATTTTAGATCATTCAGGCCGAACGGCGTCGGCTCGGTTACGAGCAACACGAAGTCCGAGTCTCTGACGCTTTCGATGACAGGGCAGGACGTGCCAGGCGGGGCATCGACGATCACCAGGTCTACGTCGGGAGCCGCCGCCTTTACCTCCCTGATCAGTGGCGGGCTCATCGCCTCGCCGATATTCAGCACCCCGTGCACAAATCGGATTGGACCGGCCTGGCCCGTCTGCAATT
>Ga0114918_10005530_pt1 | contig 10848 bp, 11 predicted proteins | sample LantaG_FD_87015 | JGI IMG/M metagenome (GOLD analysis project Ga0114918, IMG submission 87015) | Deep subsurface microbial communities from Baltic Sea to uncover new lineages of life (NeLLi) - Landsort_02402 metaG | ecosystem: Environmental > Aquatic > Marine > Oceanic > Sediment | place... | reverse complement strand
TGATTCTGACCGGCCGGCCGAAGATCAAATGTTCTCCAACAGCCAATTCTACGGAAAAGGCCTCTTCTGCGAAGAATAGAAGCGCAAAGTTCTTTGCGTATTCCCTTGACTTTACCGCAAAAATCCTTGCACAATGTCCCCCGATGGAACGGATACCACAACATATAGTAGGAGACAGGCATGAATGAACGTATTGGCGTAGTTGGTAAGAATGTTTTTGTGGGAAGTATTATCCTTGGGCTTGTAATGGCTTGCATTATCGTAATTGCTGGCCCGGGCAGCTGGAAGTATAGTCCTTCGGATCTTTCTGATACTGGCTGTATTCAGTCCACCATTGACGATATTGTGGGCGGAACTTACACAAGTGCTGCAATGAACGTCACGAGCCTAACGGCAGTTGGTACTGTTTCAGGCGCAGATGTAACGGCTTCAGATGACGTAACGTCTGGTGATGATGTGATTGTTGGCGATGCTCTAGTAGTTCCTGTCCAGGCTTCTACAACTATCACAAACGGCCAAGTCATTACGCTTTCTGGCGTGATCCATAGGCTTGCTGCGAGTGGTGGGGCTGCTCTTACCACAAATACCATTACACTTGCTAACGTGGATGCAGCTGGTCAGTTATACTGCCTGGTGAATACTTCAGTGAACACAAATAGAATTTGCATTCAGCAAACTGGCAATTGGGATGGCCCGGAAATTTCCCTTTCAGCCAATGAATCCATGTTCTTTTTTGCTGTCGACACGAATTCTTTCTACGGAATCGAATAGCTCTCTTCTTCTTTGCTGAGTAATGGGGAGTGGAGTAATTCACTCCCCGCCTTCTCTTGAGGAATAGGACAATTAAATGCCCAAATCAAAGCTAGAGTCTCTTGAAGATCTCAGGAGAAATGTGCTTTCAGATATAGCGGATCGTCAAACCTGGGCAAGTAAGCAGGACGAGATCGCACGCAGGCGGCTTTCGGCGCGACCAACGAATAAGACGAAACCTTATGTTGGTGCGCCGAATTTCGTTGAACCTATCATCGATGACAATGTGCGCGAGAAGACTGATCAGGAAATATCCATGCTTCTCAATGCCCCGGTAATGGCGCACGCCATGCCACTAAGGGCCAAACTTTCCGCCAAGGACCGCAATGCTTTAGAGCATGGTTTTGACACGTACCTTCGCAATGTTATCGAGATTCGGCCGATTATCGAAGAGGGTATCGACACGAAGAACGAGCGAGGTTTCACGGTCTTTGAAGTTATTCGTTCCAAGAACAATCGCTTGAATATCGACCTTCCCGTTCCTGCGGTTCGTGACCCGAAAGATGTCATTGTTCCCACAGATACTCAGCATCCACAAGACGCAGAGCGCATTACGCGGGTTATCCGACTTTCTCCTTTGGGTTTGCGCACTGAAGTTGCCAAAAACGAATGGAATGAAGACGCGGCGAAGGAAATTATTCGCAGGATCAAAAGTGGCGGAAGGTCAGACAATGGATCTGAAGAGGAGCCTATCCACGAAGTCACTGCGGATCTTGTCGGCATTGCTACTTCTGAAACGGAAAACAGTAGTGACGGCCAGCGCAGCATCAAGGAGATCGTGATCTGGCAGGTTTATCATTATGCGGACAAGGACGATTTTGCGCGTGACGATGAGCTGATAGAGGATCGTAGAATGGTTACGGTGTTTTGTCCGGATGTGACGGATGTTGTCATTGCAGAGTTTCCCTGGCGCGAAAAGGATGAGCAAATCGCGATGCCAGAAGGCTTCAAGCTTGATGAGGTAATTAACGCCCGGGGCGAAGGTCGCGAGCCCAATTTTGCTATTTCTACACCAGGCAAAGATAAGCCTTGGCCAATTGCACAGCCGCGGCACGAGAGCCGGGCAAATTTTTGGTATGATTCCAGGGGTCTTGGCGAACTGCTCATGGATAATCAGATCAAGGCAACGCAGATGCAGAATGCGAAAGCTGTTCTGACCGACTTCTACGCCGCTCCAATGTATAGCGGGGATGTGAGGAATTCGGGGAACATGAGTTTCCGGCCAGGGAGTCGCGTGCCAAGTAACTTCTCGTGGGTAACGCCTCCTCAGATTTCTCCTCAGTTTGATTTCGATGTTAACCAGGAGAGAATGACTGCGGGAAAAAGGGCAGGGGCGCAGGGGCAGAATTTATTCTCAGGTGATGTTGGTCGGCAAAAAGTGGAGAAGACTGCGGCAGAAGTGAATACGGAAAGCGCACGTATCAACATGGTATCCAGTGCTTCCGTGGATCGTTTCAATACTCCGATGGGACAGCTTTTCCAGCTGATCTGGGAAGATCTAAAACGGATTCGTCCAACATTGCCGATCCTGGTTAACAATGAATTTGAAGGCGAAATGGACCCGAGCCTTTTTGATCTGGAAATCTTGTGGTTGCCGGCAAGTAGTTCGAAGACCTTGAATCCGGAGCTTCAATTGCAGCGAAGCGTTGGCATGGCGAATTTTGCAATGAGTCTTGCTCCTTCGGGTCTTGCGGTTAATCCGGAGTCTATCTTCAATACGGTATCTTCTTACTGGGATTCACAGCTCATTTCTGACTGGGTAGTGAATCCGCAAGAGGCGGGGCCCCAGGGCCAGCCCCCAGTGTTCCAGGCAATTCAGGGTATTCAGCAGCAGATGCAGCAGATAAGCCAGGTTCTACAGGAATTCGGCCAGAACCTACAGGCCTCTCTCAAACTTTCGGACGAGAACAGTAATCGTTTGGACAGGCAGGAACAGAAACTTGAGGCGATGGAAGAGAAACTATCAAAGCAATTGCAATCGTTGCAAGATCAGATAAGGAGCCAAAAGCGTGTCGCTACTGTTCAGGATAGTTAGAAAGATTCGGAAGAAGATAGGATCTCCGCATATTCTTGTGCGGTATTACCCTCCTTTCGAATGGACTGGCGCTGACTGCGCGGTGGTTCGTGCGTTTATGGCCGGCCACAGTGGCATTAAACTTCGTCGGCTCGTTGATGATGCGATTATTTGCGCCCGTGAAGACTTGAAATCGGACGAGTATTGTAAGGGCATGATCGCAATGCGTGATTATTTCTATTCTCATATTGGGCAGGAGCCTGAAAAGATTCTCGAAAATGTAGGTAGTTCAAGGGATTCCGGAGATTGGAGTACGCTTCCGAGTGACTTCATTCGGGATTCCATTGACGATTAATGCCGCCCGGGGCTAACCGGAGGAAGGTTGCTGCGAACCTAAAAATCGCTGGTAGGAAAACCAATGCAACAAGACGCTGAAGACGGGAAGAAAAGCCCAATGGACGAGGAATTGGACAAAGTAGAAGAGCAACTTGACGCTCTTGCGGATGGCCCGGATCTCTTTGAGAACCCGGATGCCGAGTCCATTGTACCTGAAGACGCACCCGAAGACGGGAAATCCGCGGAGGACGGTGACGCGGCACCAGAGAATCCTGAATTCAAGGATGAGTCTAAGGAGCAACCCTCGGACAAACTTGATGAAGCTGAAGACAAAGCTGATGTTGATGATGAGGAAATTCCTGATCTCGCAGAAGGCGAAAGTCCGAAAGCTGAACAATTCAAGAATCTGCGGCGAATAGCGACTGACTTCAAGAAACAGAGAAACGATTCGATAGACCAGACGAAAGCTCTGGAAAAACGTATCGCTGATTTGGAGAGTCATACAGCTACGCGGAATGCGCCTCCCACTACTCCTGCGTCCCCGGAACAGCCGCCATTATCGGCGGGGCAGGTCTTCGATTATATGGTCCGTGCAAAGAATCGTGATTTCGATGAGAAGTCGCTTCCGATGGGCCAGACAAACGAAGCTCTTGAAAGATCAGCCAGGATCGCGCTGCAGGCTTACGGGCCGAAGCAAATCTTGGAAGTTCTGGAAGCTGCGCAAGCGGGGATGTATGGCTCGTACTCTGACGATGTTATAGAAGAGGCGAGGATGGTTCTGATGGAGTCGCAGACGCGTGCAGCCGTAAACGGCAATGAAGCCGGGTCGAGGCCTCCTGCTTTGCAGATCGCCCCTGAACTTGCTTCTCAAAGGCAGCAGTCTTTGGGCCGTATGTATGCGCGTCATCCTGAATTGAAAGATCCGGAATCTGAACTCGGCAAGAAGGTTATGGCTCATGTAAAGGATTTCCAGTTGCGCCATTTCGGCACTCCTGAAGCTCCGGGGCCAGAGGCTTGGCGAGCTAATTCAGATCCTAATCTTCCTGAATGGCAGTTGAATCAGATCATGAAGGAGCTGGAAGGAAAGGTTCCAAGTGATCCTGAAAAGGCACGGTTGGCATTGGAAAACGAAGAGTTGAAAAAGAAAGTTGACAAAAGCCGCCAACCAGTTAGTGCAGCAGGCCGGTCTTCTAGTCCAGGACAGTCCGCGGGGAAGAAAAGCTCCGTAGAGGAATTGGAAAAGAAGATAGATAATCTTGTGTCTGCGGCAAATTAGCTGATTGGCTTTTAAGAAAGGTTAGCCAAAATGGCCAATACACTCGCGACTATTCTTGACGATGCGGGAAATCGCGCATTAGTTAAGGAGTATCTGGAAAAGCAGTTTCTAGCTCGTAGGGACTATGACACTGCTTTGGTGAACGCAAAATCCGCAATGCGTCAAACACTCCCCTCTGGCGAAGGCCAGTATGTCGAGTGGACCAGAAAAGGTCGGTTCCGCCTACCTGAAAAGGTAGATCTCACCAACGAAACAGCAGACCCGGCGTCTGGTGCTTTGATGGCTGTTGAGAAGGTAAAGTACCCCATAGAATTCATCCATGAGTATATCCCGGTTGGCACGATTGCTTCCATGACCTCGTGGATCGACCTGAAGAATTGGGCGAAAGATGACCTCCCTACGGCTCTCACGCGCAGGTTGCACAGGTTGGCACAGAATGCCTTCGCTGTTGGTCGCTATCGGCCTGGTAAGTATGACGCTGCTGGAGCGGAATCTGTGGCTTTTGATACCACAGTCGAGGCCACTTCCATCAGCATGTACGGGTTGACCTTCACCTTCGCTTCTGCTCCGAAGTATTACGCGAACAGCCGTCCTACGTTCAATGCACTCCAGGCAAGTGATAGAGCGCAGATGGATGACTTCAAGCGTATTCGCACGAAGCTGCGTCTTGCCGGCGCAATTGATTTTGGCGGTAAGCTCATGGCTTACATTTCGGAATCAATGCAGCAAGACCTGATGGATGACTGTGAATACTTCGAAGCTGCGATCCGTAGTTTTGTTGCAGGCACAAAGAGTCTCGTGAATGGTCACATCGCTGACTACGCTGGTTTCCATTGGGTTATTGATGACGAAGCTTACACCGAAGACTGGAATACCGAAGAGACACGCGCAACGGAAGGTGCAATCCATAGTGCGTTTATCTGCGGCAAAGATGCTTGGGGCTACATTGGCCTGGGCAAAGACAGTCGGTTCAAGCCTCGTTTCAAGGTCCAGGATATTACCAAGACCGGTGGCGAGCACACCATTGGTTACACGGTTCCCTTCCAGGTCGGTGTCGTCAATCCTGATTGGTGCGCCGTCTATAAGGCCCCTGTGTCTGAATTCACCCCTAACAACAGCTAGTCTACTGGTCGTCTTGAGTTTTTGAGGCGATTCTTTTTAGGAGCAAGATCATGCTAAAGACAGTAAACAGAGGTTCTTTTTACGCGACAGGTTCCGGTTCGGCGGAAGCCATTATTGGAGCGGCTGGCGGATTGATTCATTGCACGAATTTGTCCCTTTTCTCTGACGCTGTTGGAACTCTGAAGTTCTACCTGGCTTCCCAGAGAACAACGGCCAATGCGGCTGTTGCGGCAAGTGCTACACTGACCATAGATACCAATCCGCTTGGCTATGTGGGCGGTGCTGTTCTGACCGCCAGTGATTATGTCATTGTTGCGGACAGCTCAGGAACGGGATATCAGTTGCGCTCGGTTTCAGTTGTCGGGGCTGTGTCAGGTTCGGTGGTTGAACTAACACTGGGCGCGGTGATGACTTGTGCCGCCGGTGATGTGGTCTTTGTTGTAAGAGCAGCAAATATCATATCTCGCGCGACCACAGCCGACGAGGCTACCACAGATGCCAAAGACCAGTTCAATGGTTTCAGTGATATGCCTTGTGCAGTTCTCGTAACTGCCACCGGGACTGATGAAGTCTCAGGCACGTTTGACGTAGAAAGATAGATTACGCCCTGGGAGGGTCTGGTGTACCCCAGACTCTCCCAGCTTCCGGAGGGTAGGACATGACAATAGACGCATTGATTCAAGACTGTGTGCAACTCGCACTCGGATTGCCGCGTAGTCCTATCCAGACGGACGTGTATAACGCTGCACTGGCCGCGGTGAATAGCGAAGGCCAGAAAATTTGGGACGCTTGGCCTTGGGACAATACGAAGCTAGACGAATTCGAAACACCTACTCCGGTGGCAGATGCCTTTGGTGATGGCGTTATTACCTTTGCCGCTAATGTCGATACGATCAGGGCTCTCCGTACAATTACGGATACCTCTGACGGATCTGGCACAAGAATTTTCAATCAGAACGATATCCAGGCCGCGGAGCTCGGGGAAACGATCAGCTCCACGAAATTCATTTACTTGGCAGACGATGCTTCAGGGTGTCGCAGGATAAAGGTCAATGATTCCACTGGCACATATCGCGCATTAGCAACTTTCCGATTTACTCCATACACCACAAGCACAGCCTTAACTGACTCGTATCCGATAGACAGAGCAGAGCAAGCTCTACGGTCTTTCGTTTGTGACGCTCTGCGTATCTGGGGTGGTGAGCAGGTAGTAGGTGATGGGCCAAGCCTCTTGGCTCTTGCGCATGACAAAGAAAACGAAGTTGCGGATCGAGATTTTCAAATGACTCCGCGTTCTCCAATGTTCGAAGATGTAGGGAATTGGTGGTAATGCCTAAACCTTCCAGACAGGATCAAGGCTTCGATGGCCAAGTAAAGTTCGATGGCGGCATGAACCAGTTGGAGCCGGCAGCGAACCAATTCCTATGGGGAAAGAACATTGTAATCCGTGATGGTCACGTTACGACACGTCCAGGGATTCGCAGGGCATTCAAGAATTCAGGCTTCAAGGAAGGCTTCTATTTCAACGAGGATGCTGCTAAATGGAACGATGCTACACACACAGGCTTCTGGTTTCCTTTTGACTTCGTAGGGACGATCTGGAACAGCATCCAGGGCGCAGAGGTGATCCGCCTTCCTGTTGATGAGTTTGAAGTTCTTATCGTTGTCCAGGACGGCAAATGCTATGTCAATAATACGGGTGTAGTTAAGGAGATCGCGACTTCTGTGACACTTGGCACGGATGAGGTGATCAACTTTACGCAGGCCAATAATTTCATCTTCATGTGGCGCGGGGAAGATCTGGCACCATTATACTGGGACGGAACAGTGACAGGCTTTATTGCCGTTCCTGATGCGGATACGCAATCGAATATCCCGAACAGCGTTGATGCGGTCTACCTGCTGTCAAGAATCTGGGCCTTTCGGGACCGGTCAGAAGTGGGAGCTTCTGATGTCCTTGACTTCAATGACTGGGACAGGGTGTTTTCCGTTTTCAATCTCGCTCCTGGTGATGGTGATGAGCTTGTAGCCCTGTGGCCGTTCCATGATGATAAGTTGATTGCGTTCAAGAAGAATCGAATCTTTGGCATGGACGGGCTGACTGGAGCTACTTTATCGAGCAGTCTTACAACGCAGGTCATTGATACGAAACGTGGAGCCGTTGGGCCAGACGCAATGGTGACGTTTGGCGAACACGTTGCATTCATGGGTAGTGGCCAAGTTTACGATATGATTCGAAACGAAGAGAATCGAATGCGCGGGATTGACGTTCCTTTGAGCTGGCAGATCCCTTACTTAATGACAAGGATTTCCTGGGATGATGCAGATGCTATTGATGGAATTGCTGCGGTTGATCATGATAATTATCTGCTATTTGCTGTACCTTTTGATGCTTCCGGGGTTAACACTGCTATCCTGGTTTACGACTTATTGGCGAATGGTGGTCAAGGCGGATGGTGCGGCTATTGGCAGAGCGGCCAAACGAAGGTCAAGAAATGGCTGAAGATTCGGGGCCAGCTGTACTTCCTTGGCTATGATGGCGTTATTCGGGAAATGTTCGTAGACGTTCCTTGGGATTCTGATCCTGATGATGTGTTTATAGACACTGAATCCTATGACGCCGCGAAGCAATATTACATTAATGATTTGGTTTACAATAATAGTACGGGAACAGATCAGATCTACAAGGCAGTGCGAGATTCGCTGGCCGTCGCCCTGACGGATACGGACTACTGGCTTCTGCTCGCTGATCCCGTTCATGCTTACGATATCGAAACGGAATTAGTTACCAGGGAATATCGGTTTGATGACGTGACGCCAAAGATCACCGATAAGACAGAGTTCTTGTTCCGGCACCAAGATCCTGAAATAGACCTCTACGTGCGTGCTGAAGATTACCAGACAGAGCAAAGCCTGTTTTCTGGTATCGAGTTCTCCCGGGTTGAATACGATATCGTTAACACTACAGACTGGGATGACACGAATACCAATGGCGATTTTCGTGACCCGCACAGGAAAGACTATACAGTGTACTGGCCTACGGGCGGCACCATGTATATGGATCAGACTGGTATTGATTTTGGTATTTGGGAAGAGCATACCTTGCGCTTCATCGCTCGATTGATGAATGATCGAGCCTTTGCCTTGCGCATGGTAAGCACTCGGGGCAAAGTTTCCGTTAGAAGCATACTTACCGCAGGCCGGCTTAAAGCCTTTGCTGCGAAGGAGAGATAGAAATGGTTGACAGCTTTACACCAGGACTTGCATTTACCGCGGCTACGGGTCTGAAGACCGGAGCGAATCTTGATGATCTGGTTGCATTGGCTCTCTTTGCTGCCGGCTCACCGGCGTTGGATCAAGTCACCCTGGACGATGACGGGGCAGGCGCGGCACGGATCAAGGCAGGCGGCGTTGATACTGCACAGTTGGCTACAGGAGCCTTGAGTGCAGATGCTACTGGCCGGGGTAAGATGGCAGATGACTTCTTTACTGGGCAGGATGGCCTGGATAAATTCGCAGACGGTTTCTGGAGCGCAGATGCAGCAGGGCGACTTCCCTTTGGCGCAGGCGTGATCAGCAATGCCATGTTGGCTGCAGATGCAGTGGACGCCTCTGTAATCGATGCCGGGACCATTACGGCTACCCAACTGGCTACACGAGCAGGGCTGCCTACCGGGGCTGAGATCTTCGCGTTTCATGTTTATGCCAGCGGGAACCTTTCAATTACGTCTGGATCTACACAAGTGCTTAAATTGAATACGGAGTTGTATGATGCCGGCGCGGTCTACAATACAGGTACTTGGCGGTATGTTCCTGGGGTGATCGGGTACTATTGGATTTCCGGCCAAGTCCAGATGAGCAACATTGGCATTGGGAAAATGGCTGAAGTAAGAATCTTGAAGAATGGGTCAGTTGTGGAGCAGGGCGATAGCCAGAAGACGGCTGTTATAGACGATCCGGCAAGTACAGTTTCAGGCCTTGTTCGTCTAACGAGCATCACCGATTACATTCAACTTGGCGTTTATCACACTCACGGGTCAAATCGCGACGCTCTAGGCGGGACGCCTTCTCAGACGTATATGACCGGATTTATGGCGTCGAATTTCTAAGGGGATACTATGACAACAGTTAATGCGAATGTAACTCGCGGCAAAACCTTCGTGCCAGACGCGCAGGGTATCTATCCTGTAACCATTGACGGGCTGCATCAGCTTGGAGTTCCCACTGTCTCTGTGAATTTGAGCGGCCAGATAGTCAACGCTGATATTGATGCTGCTGCGGCGATAGATCCCCTGAAGCTTGCTGACATGGCCGCGGACGGCATTCAGGTCAAGAGAACAGCTCGCGCTACTTATGATTTTTCCGTGCATGGCGGGGTGTCAGGAGACATCGAATTGGGCATTACGGCGGCTGCGGCCGCGGTGGTAACGATCCCGAACAATGCTATTGTCACCCGGGCATGGTGGGATGTTACAGATCCTTTGACCAGTGGCGGATCTGCACAGGTAGCGTTTAAGGTTGAAGGGGCTGCGGACCTCCAGACTGCCGCTGTTCTTGGCACGCATGGAACTGCGGGTTTGCACGAAGGGATTCCAGTGGATTCCGCGGCTACGATGGTCAAGCTTACTGCTGCACGGAATCTGGTAATGACTATTTCTGTTGCGGATCTCACTGCAGGGATTCTAACTCTTTTTGTTGAATATGTTGTATCGTTGTAAAGGAGAAATCAAATGTCGAAATTCGTAGCATATCTGCCCCTTAGTCGCACAATCAGCAACGCCTCTCTCTTGGCTGTTCCTGGGGTGTTTCCCATTGAAGGTGTTACCGCATGGGCGGCAGGGGAAACAGTTGCCATTGGCGATAAGCGCAGTTACAACGGCAACGCCTATATGGTCATTGCATTCACTGACGTTACTACTGCAGCGAAACAGCCTGTAGCGGTGGACGGCGACGATGTTACCGATTCCAAAGTTACATGGCGGTATATTCGGCCGGTCAGGAAGCAACTTATCATTACGAATGATTCTACCGTGGTGATCTACTTGGCTTTCAAGACGGCTGCAGTGGCGAACAAAGGCATTCGACTGAACGCTAATGGCGGCACATTCAATGCCATTTCGGATCTTCATTATGTTCCGGAGTGCGATATTTATGCGATTGCGGCAAGTGCCGGCAGTCATAACCTCTGCATCCAGGAGTCGTAAAATGTTGAGAAAGAAATTCTTGCAAATCTGCTGGCTGCTTTGCCTGACAATGCCAATGGCATACTTCGGGGGAATGCTTCTCGGGA
>Ga0114918_10005529_pt1 | contig 10850 bp, 13 predicted proteins | sample LantaG_FD_87015 | JGI IMG/M metagenome (GOLD analysis project Ga0114918, IMG submission 87015) | Deep subsurface microbial communities from Baltic Sea to uncover new lineages of life (NeLLi) - Landsort_02402 metaG | ecosystem: Environmental > Aquatic > Marine > Oceanic > Sediment | place... | reverse complement strand
TCGTGTTGTGTGTGAGTGGAGAGGCGTTTCACCCGGAGATGTTAGCTGGTTTGATGGTGTTTCTTCCATAATTATGCGCAAATGACGGTAGCTGAAAGAAAACAAAGAAAATCAAAATCCTCATCATTAAAAACTTCCACGATTGGTTGAAGTCACCTGTCCTATCCTCGGTGTGTAAACTGATCACGGACTCCCTGAAGAGAAAACCCGTATCCCACACCTTGACCGAGTACGGTTCAAACACAACCACCTCATCTTCACACAACGTACTAGTTCCAAGAAGAGAAGCCAATAACAGTGCAAGACTGATATAAAACACGGATTTAGGCGTCATATGGTTTCATTTACTATTATGTAGATATTTAATTTGTTTCGTTTATTGTTCTAGATGCAACACAAGATCCGCATTTTCCTCGATGACATCTATTCCCTTAGCGGAAAGAGTGGTATCTTTTAGTTTAGTATTTTTCTATTCACCGTTCTGGGTATATATCATCCATGCATGCTTGCGTTGTATAACTCAATAATGACAATAATAACAATAATCAAATCGAGTCTATAGGGGAGCCACTAGGGAGAACAATTATTTCGAGACTTGTTCTGGACAATGTGCGCAGTTTTATTTCTGAACTACTGCGCGCGGGGTTTTGTTCCTCTAGGCTGTAAAAGTCGTTACGTTGAACATAGGCCCATACTGTGTCAAGCTCTCGTTCGGTCAGTGCCAGCTGGACTGTAATCGATGGGTCCAATATCAAGTCTTTCGTAAATGTGTCCTCTCGGGTATCCAGAACATTCTTCGCGGAGACCCCGTACCTGAAGACTAGCTCAAACTCTTCCGGTCGATCAGGCACAGAGTCGAAAGGCCTGAGATTATAATAAGCAAACACGACTGCTAAGGCTAAAAGACCTACGACGAGACCTTTTCTCATTTTTCCCGACAATTTTGCTGGTCTTTGTCCCTTTATCGCGTTATCCTCCATCATTATTGGATTATTTCTAGTTCCGTGTTAACACTGGTTCTCGTGCCTAGTAGTTGGATCTTGAATCTTAACTGATGGATGCCGGCATGGGCTTCTGATGATGCGTTCAAAGTCACGTTGAATGTGGCTGGTTCCCAGTTGGACAGCTCTCTAGTGCCTTGTTGGATTATCACCGTGACTTCGGGGGGTACTTGATCAGCCGAGAGGGTTACCGGCAGCCGAACTTCTAGCGTTGGGGACGCGATTACCGTGACGTTGAAGGTGATGGATTCTCCTCTTTTTAGTTTGATGTGTTCAACCGTGTTGCCTCTGAACATGAGATCTGGCAGTGGACTGTCTTCCAGGGCTAACTCTATTTTCCCGGTTTCCGCGTCTACGAGATAAGCCCCCGTGTAACCTCCATGTACCTCTGGATACGAAACGTACTTAATGAGCCAGTAAATTCTCGGCTCGGTTTCGTTTACCTCTGCTATATACAGTCGGCTGTAGTCTCCGATGTGGGCGAGCTGGCTGATCCAGTCTGGTTTGATTATGCGTGGCTCGGCTAGCACGAGGTTCTCGGGCGCGATTATTTTGTTCTCTGGGTCTGTGAGGGGGCTTGTGGCTGTTATGTTGATGGCTTGTTCTCGTGTTATGTTTAACGTGTTTGCTGGGAGGCTTACTTTGGTGCTGTTATAAAAGTGGATTAATTCTCCTGTGATAGGATCGATGACGATGAAAAGTCCGTCAATTAAACCATCTGCATTGATGAATGACCGGATACTGTCAGGAGGTTTTATGAGCCCACTCTTTATCCAGTTGTTGGAAGCTGACCAATATGACGCCATTACTGGTCTATTTTCATAGATTTCCAAGATGATGGTATCCCAGCTTAAACCATTGGAGATGCTTGTTTCGTCGTATGTTCTGATTCGGATAGTACCATTTATGTTGCTTCTGTATGATGCGGAGTGGTTAGATAATTGCTTCTTGACTTCTTTCATTGAGAGGGGGAAATCGTATCCTTTCGGTGTGTTATCTATAATTTTCGGATATGTGGAGCCATAGTAAGGGTAAGACCGGCTCTTCCAGTTGATGGTATCCCAGCCTATGTCAATATGGTAACTTGAAAGCAATTCACCGGTATATGCATCGATAAGGAAAACAGGAGAAATACTCGTGGGAACTCCGCCTAGTAATCCCCTCCCTTGGACCGAGACACTCCAGTAGAGGCGGTATGGGGATCGAATAAAGAAATCGTTAGGTGGAGATATCCAGATACCGTGAACACTTGTTGATTCAGCTGTTGCGAACTCCATGTATTCTTTGAAGTAGTCTGCAGCTAGTTGCTCGGCTTCCTCGGAACTAACCGTAGGAGGATCGAATACGGGTATCTCAGTTACCTCATTGAATTCGTTATAATCCACACTGGTCTCACCAGTTTCCGTATAGACAATGGCCTCGAAACCCACGTTGAAGATCGTGTAGTTACCCGAGTGCAGTCTCCATTGTACGACCCAGTTAGGCCCCTTTGGTCGATATGTGTAGTACTCAAATGTAGGCTCGGATAGGTTTGGGTGCCCAGGTGGGTACTGTGTAGCTGATATGAGTTTCTGCTGTGCTAGTGTCTCGGCGAGGGCTGGAGTCATGGTGATATTTGTTTCGTTGGTGTTGTGTTGGTAGGTTGTGGCTTTGATGATGCTTCCTTGTTCGTCTAGCTGTGCTTCATAGAGCGTGTTTTTCTGTCTCCAGGTGTAGACGGTTATAGTGTGGTTGGGTAGTTTATACTGTTTGATTCCTAGAAATTCTGCGTTGGCTGGTGTGTTTAACTGGTGTTTTATGCTAGATAGTTTGATGTATTCCTTTATTCGGGGGTCTGTCTGGTATACGTACGCTGCCGAGGCTGTTATAATGATTAGAAGCATTGCTGTGATGGCTACTAACTGCTTTCTCGTCTTCAATGATCTCGACCCTTTGTTCATTATTTCAGGTTGATGTGTATATAATACTAATTTTTAGAACATCCACTCTACTTAGTTGACGTAACTAGCTTCATTTCCGTATTTTAAGGCAATCCCCAGGGAATGATCTCGCCAGTCGCCGCGTCGACGATGTAAAGCCCGGGCGGGGGTATAGAATGAGGTGATCCGACTCTATCAACGTCCACGTACCAGACGTACCTATAAGTCGAGTCGCCCACCACAACTGGGGAATAATCCGACACGGGTTCCTTCACCTGGTGCAGCACCTCACCACCGGAGCCACGATCCGTGGCCCAGAAATGCATGTAGTATAGGCGGGCGAATACCCTCATACCCGCTAGGTTCGAACTGTTCCATCCGCCGTGCTCCAACGAGATCAGGATCGCCTGAAGCTTCGACACAGGGGGACGGAGGGGGTCATCAAACAGCCCGAGGAAGCTTGCCTCCAACTCTGAATATTTTACCTTCATCTCTTGGATTGTATTGTTTAAATCGTCGGAAGAGGCCCGCAGCTCAACGAAAGATGCATGCAGGTCACTATAGTCGCGATCCAATATTTCTCTCGACAGGCGCAGCTCATGGTTCTCCCACAACAGGACAGCGTTAACGATCAATGAAGTAAGCAGGCCGATGATCAGTATAATTTTCAGGGCTCCTTTTCCTTCCATGAGGCTAACAAAGAATCAATTCATTATATAACTATTATTTTTTCTGGACCCGAACCTATACGCTGAGCTGAACGTGGAGAAGTACGAGCTGGGGAAAACGGGGAAGCTTTTTTTCATCCTCCCGGAGGGCACCCTCGACAACAGGTTTTGGGTCACCGCACTAGCTGTTTACGCCATTGAACAGGCTCCGTCACTGCCATCGAGACCCATCGCAAGAAAGATATGAACCGTATATCATCACTAAAATAAGATTTAATTAAGTTACGAACTTGAAAGGTGTTGGAATGCATCTGACAGAGAGCGAGAGAAGGTTCTTGTCTTTCTCTGTATTCGTAGGTGGGTGTATTATCATCGTCTATCTGCTCTCCGCGAAACTTATAGACAGATCATTTGCAGCATTCCTCTTCTTTGTAGTCATCGTATTAACGGGTATTCTGAGCTACAAGGGATACGAGCACAGCTTCTTCAAGGTGAGACCTTGGTAGCATTGGAAAATAATGCACGTGTTTTATTACATGGGGGCTGATATTGAATTTCTCACACTGACATAAATGATAAATGTGATATGAAATCCGATGCTGAGCCTTCTTATCTAAGGAACTTGACGGAGCTAAGCAGCAGTTTCGTCTCCACCAACGACGATTAAATCCTTAGAGTCAAGCCATATCTCATAGTAGCCTTGTCCTTTTTTATAACGTATCACCCAGCATTCTCTTATCTCCCTGAGTTCAGGTCGAGAGTACCGAAGCTCGGTTGTAAGCCAGAAATTAGGCTCAATCATATCCAGCTCGATTTGTAGATATTTTCCTGGGTGCTTTCCCTTCTCCATCAGAAAATCTTTCCCAATCTTAACCGCGGTCTTCTGCTGTTCATCCAATAAGTGGAAACTTGGGTTATAGAAATAAGTGACAGCGAATATAAACACTAAAATCAAGCCTAGTGATATATAGATTTTCTTTGAAACCATAGTATAGTTTAATATACATTTGAATATATGGATTTATTGCTAATGCGTATAAAATTTGTTCATTGATTAAATATTGTTTTCACTAAACGAACTGATGGAATGATGAGTAGTCTGCTCAACCTTTTCCACAGCATCAAAATATTTAATTTCACTTCAAGAATATAGATTTTTTAAATAAGCTTTATTTATACTCCTCCAGCGAGGAGCCCCCTCATGCTCTTCCTGTATTCCTCGAAGGCCCTTCGCCCAGCATCCGTGAGGCTGAGCCGGGTGTTGGGCCGCTTATCCACGAAGGACTTTTCCACCTCTATGTATCCAGCCTCCTCCAGCCTCGTCATGTGTCCACTAAGGTTGCCGAATGTGAGACCCGTCTGGTTCATGAGGTACAGGAAATCGGCGGCCTCCAACACATAGAGGTTGGCCATAATGAGGAGCCTTGCTGGCTCGTGGATGAGCCTGTCGATCTCATTCAAGGAGGGGAGGTTTTTATTGCTAGGTGAAGTCATCAAATTGTTAAGCCTCTTTAGGGTACTTTACGATGAAGCGTCGAAGGTGTAAGACTCCATATCCCACCATTACTACGCCGATGATCGCGCACTGAGTGCCCATGTTCCGCAACGTGACCATGTAAGGTGAGTCTAAGTAAAGATACCCTGCAGGAAAGACCAGTAGTGATAGGACGGAGTAACGGTAGAGCCGGTTTACACCCATTATTTTACCCAGCATGAAAAAGATGAAAGCGAGAACACCTCCTTGGAAAAGTAGGTTAAACTTGTTTAGGAGCAGAACACCCCAAGGAGCACTTTCGGGCGAACCCATACCAGTGAACAGCCCTGTGAACGTCACGAACGCCGCAATTAATATTACTATAATCGAGTCTCTCGCGATTCGTGCCCTTCTCTCTTTTGTTAACTTCATGTAACCTATGCGGGGATAAGTCACAAGTTTCTTTACCTCATTGTAAAGCAATACGCCCAGACCAGGAAGAATGGATAATAGAATGTTGCGATGCTCCAACTGGATGAAAGCCTTCAAGCCGGAGAAAATCAGGTATCCACCAATGAAGATGTCGAGCAACCCATCCTCATTATAAGCCTTCATGGCTCTCCGCTCTATCTCCTCAAGGTCTATCTCGTCGCTCAATGCCGCTCACCTGACACCTTATAAAGGTTTTCTATATAAATAACTTTGTGTCATAAAGTGAATTGGTATAATCAAATATAAAAGAGACAGCTTACAACCCATTCTTTCCCCAAGAGCCACCCACAACCAACGAATCACCGAGCAGCACGAGTTTATAATATTACAATTTATAGAACAGCCATTCTACTCAGTTGACGCAGATCCGGTGTCAGAGTAGAAGGAATTCATGCATCGTCTTCTACCCAGAAATAGTCTTCTCCAAAGGCTATGGAGAAGGATCTACCTATGTTAAACGCTTCATACAGCCCGTTTAGGCTGCCATCGAACTCCATCGCAGCCATGGCTGCCTCCGTCATCTGGTCCTCGTCATAGACTATCCTGGGACTTGATCCCAGCACCAGTTCCTCTGGAAAGGCCGTCCACATCCGCTCCAAGTCCTCGCTGATCCTTTCGAGATACAACTCCTGACTGAAACTGGTCTCGATCCATGTGTCGCCGCTGGAAGCCATCTTGCCCATGATCTGCTGAGACGCCTGCGCGAGGCTATCCGAAGCCTGCCTCAGCGTGTTCCACTGTTCCCGATGTTTCCCGTCAAGGATGGAGGCTATCCTGAGGTGTCTCGATGCCTGCATCATGTCACTCTGGAGAACGTTTAAGGCCCCCAGTTCAAGCCTACCTTCATCTAGGGCTGCGTTTAATGTGTTGATTGATTCTCCAATGTTTCCTCTTGCCTGCAGGAGGGTCCACCCCGTTGCATTCGTTTCATCGTTCGATAGAGTGCGAATGGAATAAGCGAGATAAACGTTGGTAGATAGCAGGACTACTACGATGAATGCGAGGACCCAGCTTACCAATATCTTCCTACCGAACACGTTGAGTGTGCCTTCTCTGGGTTTCACTGGTTCCTCGACTCTTTTTGTCAGGGACAGCGTGGCGGCCCCGAACTCGGAGAGCCTGTATTTTTCATCAGGTCCTTTGGTGATCAGCTCGTTCAGGTTGTTCAGGTGATAGTTTAGTAGGCCGTTGTCGATCCCCAGCTCGTTTAATATGCCGGTGAACGTCGTGGGCTGGGCGTCTAACCGTCTGAGTATTCTCCTCCTTATCGGGTGTTTCAATGCATGGAAGATGACGTTGTATGTGTCTTCTTCAGAGCCCATTTTGTATCAACAATGAATAATACTGTGGTTTTAAGAGGGTTTTCGAGAAGAAATCTTCACTATTCTTATTAATCTGTAGAATTTTCTTGGAGAAGAAATTTTTTCAAGCATGCATACCGTATTTTTGGGTGTTCTAATCTTTAGTATTATATCATTATTATATCGTCTTTTAGTTGAACTGGTGTGCGCGAATCATGAGTATAAGAGACTTGATAGGTGGGTTTCACCCTTCACTGGTTTTTCTGAGGAGGGTACCAAGGTGAGTTTGATTGATCAATTACTGCTCGGAGCCTTGGCGGCGGTATCTCTTGTGGTTATAGTGTTAATCATCAAGATATTGATGGAAAGGCGGGAGGCCGCGGGTCAAGAAAGTAAAGCTTCGCAGCCCATGGAAAAAGAGCTGGAGACCGTGGAGCCAAGCGAAGATGTTGAGGGTGATCTCGTTGCTCTCGAAGTATCGGATGAGAACGGCTAGCTTGGTAGCGATGGTTTTAGGTGCGAGCTGGCTGATGTGTTTCCTGAAATGCATGAGGTCTTTGCGGAAGTCCTTGTCCTGCTGTATGTATTGGAGACTAACCTCTACTAGTTCGTTATCAAGTTCCTTTTTGCTTAGTTTTTGTAACTCTGGATAAAACAGTTTAAAGAAGCCTCTTAGAGTTGAACGATAAACACCTTGAGTGTTTTTGCTACTGTATTGTGATAAGAAATCCTCAACACTCCATTTATCGGTCATGTATATCTAAGATAGTGCTCATTATATAATCGTTATCATTTATGACAAAAATATTATGAATAAATTCAATTTATGGATCGACGCGAGGTATCAGCGTCTCCTCTACGGCGTCGTGTGTGGCAGCCTTATATCGTCGAGCACCTGCACGAGAAGAAGTGAGGCTCCGGCGGCCACGCGAACACCTACACGCTTATACGAGGAAAGGCGTTCCACATGAGGGACACCATGGGAGACGGCGGGTACAGTTACTATAAGCCGCGCACAGAGGCCGACGTCGAGCAGGTATACGCTCTCATGAGGGGTGTCTTCCCCAACGAGGACGTGGACGGCCTCGTCAGGCGCCTCCTGGATCTCTACCCTCCCATGACTCTGGACCACCTGTTCGCGGTCACGTATGGCGATGAGACCGTCGCCTCCCTCGTTCTCATACCCCAGACCTGGATAATGGACGGCGTAGAGCTCAAGGTCGCCGAGATGGGCTGCGTCGCCACACACCCGGACCACAGGGGCAGGGGCCTGCAGCGGATGCTGAACGAGAGGTTCGACGAAGCCGCCAAGAATGGGGGCTACGACCTCTGCACCCTCGCCGGGATACCCTATTTCTACCGCCAGTTCGGGTACGAGTACTCCCTGGAACTCAACCACAAGACCATCATACCTGTGAGTGAGCTGCCGGACACGCAGCAGAGCTTGGAGGCCCAGACGTTCACAGAGGCCGATATACCAGCTGCCGCCGAGCTCCTCGACTCCTACCACAGCAGGTACATGGTGCACTGCCCCCGAACAACGCCTGTATGGAGGATGCAGCACATGACAGGCATCTACAACGGCGAGCCCTACGAGGGCTATACGCTCCACGGCGGCGGCGAGGTGCAGGCATACGTGAGGGTAATCCCCCGCCTGAGGGACAAGACCCTAGTCCTCAAGGAGGCAGGGGCCGCGCCTGGAGCCTACGGGCAAGTGCTGGCGTTCCTGAGGAGGCACTGCGTGGAGAACGGGCTTGTGACGCTCGTCTCCACCTTGGGGTACGTGGATCCTCTCTCGGAGCTGCTGGCGGGGTTCGGCGCTGAGCAGTCGCTGCCGTACGGCTGGCAGGTCAAGATCGTGGACAATCTGAGGCTGCTGGAGAAGATCGCGCCGCTGCTGGAGTCGAGGCTCGCCGGGACGAGGTTCAGTGGGCTCAGCGAGAAGCTGAACCTTAACTTCCGCAGGTTCAGCGTGGATCTGGTTTTCGAGTCAGGGGAGTTGGCTGGTGTCTCTCTGAGCAGCGACTGCTCCGACAGGACCATCGGGCTGAACCCTTACGTGTTCCCTCAGCTGCTGCTCGGCTACAGGAGCAGGGAGGAGCTGGAGTACGCCTACCCCGACGTCAGGGTCGCCCCGAGCCACAGGATGCTGGTGGACGCGCTCTTCCCCAAGAGGCCGTCTTACATCCACCACGTCTACTAGCCACCTATATACCCGTGACTCCGAGTATATGACGCCCCGGTGAAGCCCCATGGAAGCCATGTTATTCGAGGACCTGTCGTTGAGCCCGGAGATACTTCGGGGGCTCGGCAGGATGGGGCTGGAGCGTCTAACACCCATCCAGGCCGCGGCATTGCCGCTGCTCCTGGAGGGCAGGGACGTCATGGGGCAGGCCCAGACGGGTACCGGTAAGACCGCGGCCTTCGGCGTCCCCATGCTCATGAAGGTGGACGCCTCCAAGCCCTGCACCCAGGGGCTCGTCCTCTGCCCCACGCGGGAGCTCTCGGAGCAGGTGTCCGGCCACATCAGGGGCTACGCCCGTTACATGGACACAAGGGTGGTGACTCTGCACGGCGGCTCCAACGTGCACCGGCAGATCGAGGTGCTGGGTAAGCCCGCGCACATCGTGGTGGGGACCCCCGGCAGGATAATAGACCTCATGATGAGGAGGAAGGCGCTAGATCTGTCCAGTGTCCGGGTGGTGGCCGTGGACGAGGCAGACAAGATGCTTGAACTGGGGTTCATCAGGGACGTCGAGTGGATTCTTGGGGCCACGCCCTTCGTGAGGCAGACCAGCCTGTGGTCGGCTACCCTGAGCCCAGAGGTTCTCCACCTGTCAGTCAGGTACATGAGGTACCCCCGGAAAGTCCTCGTGTCGAGGGACGAGGTGGCCCAGATCAACGTAGCCCAGTACCACGTCTCAGTCGAAGGTAGCAGGGTCGAGAGTCTGTACGGCGTGCTGAACGCCCTCGACGCCAAGAGAGGCATCATATTCTGCAACACCCGGGAGACCGTTGACGAGCTGGCGGAGACCCTCAAGAAGGAGAGCTACCTCGTGGAGGCGCTCCACGGCGGTTACACGCAGAGCCAGAGAAACGTGGTCTTCAGGGACTACAAGCTGGGGAAGATCAGGTACGTGGTAGCCACCGACGTGGCGTCACGCGGCCTCGACATCAGAGGCATCACCCATATAATCAACTACGAGGTGCCGGAGGACCCTGAGGTCTACTTCCACCGCATCGGGCGCACCGCTAGGAAGGGCGAGAAGGGCGTCTCCATCACACTGGTCTCCCCCGAGGAGGCTTACCTCTGGGAGCGGGTCAGGGAGATGACCGAGACCGAGGTAACCGAGTGGCGATGACCATCGTTTTTTCCACAGACTTGCCTGTAGTTAACTGCACCTAATGGATAGTTTTTTACACTAATTGACCTTAAACAGTTCAGGGGGCTTGTATGAAACGTAGGCTTCTGCCCTTCCTGGTAGTTTTGACTGTCCTGACCTCTGGTCTTTCCTTGGCGTGGGGGGCTCACAGCTTCGAGTCTATGCCCTACACAGACGAGCTGGGCGACGGAGTGGACTTCAACATGTGTTTCATCATGGACACCATCGCCCCGATGCCTATACCGATGGATGTGGAGTCGGTCACGCTGACCCCCGCGGAGGAGCTTGACGCGGGCGACGTGACCCTCAACGTCGAGGTCAAGTTAAACGCTCCGCCCCTGCCGCATCAGTCGTACACCATAGAGATTGGCATAGACGTTGACATGGACCCCACGACGGGTGCCAGTAGCCCGGGATGCTTCTACAACGGGCTTGGAGTCGACTACGACGTGGGGGTCGAGGTGTCTGAGGGCTCTGTTGCGTCGGTGTGGCTGGACCGCTACGAGGCCGGGGAATGGGTGACCGTGGCTGAGCCCACCGCCGACATCGTGGAGAGAACCGTGATAGTTGGCTTCCCAGTCGACGCGCTAGGGTCCCCCCTCCACTCAGGGC
>Ga0114918_10005528_pt1 | contig 10851 bp, 23 predicted proteins | sample LantaG_FD_87015 | JGI IMG/M metagenome (GOLD analysis project Ga0114918, IMG submission 87015) | Deep subsurface microbial communities from Baltic Sea to uncover new lineages of life (NeLLi) - Landsort_02402 metaG | ecosystem: Environmental > Aquatic > Marine > Oceanic > Sediment | place... | reverse complement strand
TACTCCTTGTGAAATGTGTACTGACCGTAAGCGGAAGGAATTGGAGAAAAAGGTATGGGCATAGGTGATATTTCTTATTAGTTTTAGGAAATAGTTCTTACAATATCATGGGAGTTGGTGACTATATAGGTAAGGAGAACACAAAATGAAAAATCAAGAAAAAATTGATGCTTTACGTTCTGCTTTGGAACGTGCTTTATATGCCCTAAAAATTCGCAATATTGGAAAGCCTTATGCTTGTCTTGATGAGGTTTTTGCAGAGGGCGAACATGCTTTAGAAAAGACAAAATTAAAGTTTGGTTGTCATTGCGACCTAGAAGATGGACAAGAGCCTGATGATTGTGTTTTGAATGTTGGTAGTCGTTTTGATTGTACTTATGCTGAAAATATAAAATGTCCCGAAGATTGTGAATATTGGAGAGAAAGCTAATGTCTGATACTGAACTACTCAAAGAAACTCCTGTTGCGAGTTGGCTGTCAGTTTTGGGCTTGTAAGGGATATGAAGAGGAAATTGTTCATATGCAGACTTGTCATGCTTGTCAGACTTTACATACAATTTTTGAAGAACATCCTGAATGGAAAGAAGAATTATGTATATGACTCCGAATGGTAGATTTATTTTTACCGACAAGGAAAGAAAAGCTGCTAACAAGGTAAACGGTACTAATGCCTGTACTGGTTCTTGTTCTGATTGTGAACATGAAGACACTAAAGATGCTGATAGTCCTTGTGTTTCTTGTATTGATAATCGTGGGAAATACTTCAAGAAAAAGAAGAAATAGATTACAATATCCGGCTAAGTGGTGACTATATACACATAAGGAGAACACAAGGGAGATATAAAATGAAGATAGACAAATTCAAAGAAGATGCCGAGAAGTTAATAGACCAATTGGAAGATTTAATTCAACAGTTACCACAAAAGGGTGATACTTCTGATACTTGCCAAAGAGTAACATTACAACAAGCATTGAATGAATTTAGTTATACTGTTAATGGAACAGAGCAAGAGGATTTAGACAATGAATGTAAGACGAGCACATAAAAGCCATGAGATTGCAGGTAATTGGGAACAGGGTAATGCAAGAAGAATCCTGAAGGCTATGAATGTAGGTCAGTTGGTTCAGGATAAAAAGATTAATCAATGGGAAGTTGATTTTCTTAATAACATGAAATATAACATTTGTAAGTTTCGATATACTGTTAATCAATATTCCCGCATCATAAAAATCAGCGAAAAGATTGAGAAATAAACCTCACAATATTCTGTTTTCCAGTGACTATATAGGAAAGGAGGACAGGATATGGTTACTATCACAGCAAATAAAAATGCAAAGCAACGAACAAAGAATAGAATAAAAGAACATGGACCTCGCTTTGAAGTGTTAAGAGAACTCAAATCTGTTCAATGTCTGGCAGGTAGAGCGGGTGTTCATCTACATTCCGAGAGTAAAACTTCAAGCGATAAAAAAGGTGGCTGGGATGAGTGGATGGGTTGGTTGCCGCTTGATGAAATTACAGTTGAGGAAGTATAATGGACAGAAAGCCAGGAAAAAGAGTAGGTTCTTGTGTTTATGTTCATAGGCAATACGAATCTCAAGTAATTCCAGAAGATGTATTGGAAAACGCTAAGAAGTTAATGAAGTGGGAAGATATTAACCACAATTTGTCTCCCTGCTATGATTGTGTCAAATGGAATAAGAAGACCGGAGCAATCACTTTTCAATGGAGTAATTACACATTTGATAAGTGGGATGAGCCTGAAGTTGGCAAGTGTATTTTGGTTAAAGACAACACAATAAGAACTCTCCCTAGACCAAAAGAACAGCAAATCTGGCATCATAAGTGGATGTGGGTTGCAGATGATTATACGGGGTTTAATGTAGAGGAAAGTAAAGCCCGTTCTAGGTTGTGGGAGCCTTATGTTACCAAAGAAGAAAAGAGAAAGATAGGGTATAAATCTTTTTGGGATTCGATAAAGAAAAGGTGGGAAAAATAGATTACAAAATTCTGTTTTCCGGTGACTATATAGGTAAGGAGAACAAATAATGTTTATGTTTGATGCTTACGAACTCACTTTAATATCTGAATTTCACGACAAAGATGGTGGTATATTTTGTCAGCCATATGAAGAGGGTGATGAAAACGAGCCTGACTTTAATCAAAAAATATGGTCTATCTATGGTCATTTTCCGAGTTGTGGTAAGTATAGAGACCCCGATACAGGTCAAGCTATGCACGGAGTTGATTGTCTTTGTGATTTTCGGTTTGAGGCTGAAAATTATGCAAGAGATGTTTACGACCACCTTACGAAAACTCTTGAACTTGCTCAAAAGATAAAAGAAGAATACAAATAGTTCTTACAAAACTCTGTTTTCCGGTGACTATATATGCAGGAGAACACAATGAATAATACAGCAGGTGAAATGGTAGAGAAGTATGGGAAAGATTTAATAGGAAAGACTGTTCTTACTGCACCTATGGGAGAATATCCTGGAGGTCTTGCAATTGTTACTGAAATTGAGCCTGATGAAAACAACACCGAAATCGCCTTGAACGTAAATCATCCTGTATTTGAATCAATGGGAATTTTTTATTATGAAGAAATGACTGTTCTTCCTTCTCATGTAAAAATTAAGGAAACAATTGATAACAGTTTACTTGAGAAATTCAGATTACAAGCTCTCGATGGTAATTTCATTGATGTAACAAAAAGTGCTGATTGTTACGGTTTATGTGAAGATGTCAGTATTGAGTTTAAGAAATTTATTGGCTACGGCGAATTATTGTGGCTTAGTCTTAAAAAGAAAATTGCAGATTATCCTGTTGTTGAATCTCGATTTACAGGTGATAAAGCTGAACATTGTGTAGTGATTGCTTTTAATACTGTTTATGACTGGACTCCGAAGCAATTTGATAATGATTTGCCAGTCCCTTATATTTGGGATTTATCTTGTATGAATGAGGAAGATATAGAGAAAGGATTAGTAATATTAAAACTGTTTATATTGTAGTTGCCTTTAACGTATTGACTCTTAAACCTGAATATCCCGCAGTTTTCTTTGATGAGGATAAGGCTGATGAGTATGTGAAGGAACACAATACTGGACAATTGGTACACGGTTATATTGATTCTAATTTAATGGACTAAGAAAAATAAAATAGTTCTTACAAATTGTTCTTTTTTGGTGACTATAAGGTAAAGGAGAACACTATGAGAACGATTGAAGACTTTGTAACCGAACAAATCTGCAAAGACCGTACAAAAGAGCAGGTAAGAAGTGTAGCTCTATCTACTCGGTGGGAGCCTGTAACGGATAAGGTTCTGGAAATGTACGATAGTCTTTGTTCACCTTTGACAGAAAAAGAAGTTGCATAAAGGAGAATATTGTGAATCTGACTATAAGAAAACCAACGGAATTGGAAAAGCTGCATACTAAGATAGCAGTAATGAACATAGACCAACAGAATGAAGAGGTCAATAAAAGACTTGATGGAATTAACTCAGGTCTAATAACTGGTTCTGAACTCGTGAAGCTGAAAGAAGAAGCTATTTTCATTGCCAGTAAAATCATAAGACGCTAACAAATGTGGTTCTCCTGTGTCAAAGGGAGGGGTAATCTGTCCCCCTTTTTTACCCCTCCCTTCCCCTCCTTAAAAAATAATAAAATAAACCTTACAAAATCCAGATTTTCGGTGACTATAAGGTAAAGGAGAAAAAAATGAAAGCTGTTTTAATTGCTCAAGACGACCTTACTGGTACAGATGTTGAGATACGAGAAAAAGCCAAGAAATATTGTAATGGTGAATATTGTACAATTATCTGTAAAACGTGTGGAGGATATTTTCATACGATAGAAGGATGTACTGAAACTGCTGAAATAGTAGAAGTGTGCAAATTATGTTTTAAGGCTAAATCATGAAAACAAACGCTCAAGAAATCCATGAAGGTTTGGGAATAATTTTGGATTACAATATCTCATCTGAAATTTACACAAAAACTGATGTAAATGAAATTGTAGTTGATGGAATAGTAAAAAGTGCTATGATGGAAAACGATTACAAAAGAATGATTGAACTTAATTGGTACATGGGTGCTGATACTGAATCTATGTGGCTTCATATTGTCTAGTAAAGGAAAGTCATGGAAAATCTACCAATGTCTCTTACTATTTCTCGGGTTTGTTCCTCAAATAGGGAAGAAGATATAATCAGGGTGTCAATCAGAGATGAAACTTCAAGCACTAATTTTACAGAAATTCAGTTGTCTCTTGCTGATTTTGCCTTGTGTGTTACTGGTCTTTCCTGTATGAAGGGTGAGGGTAGTGTTCGCAATCTGGACCGTGTTGGAAAGCGTATGGAAATGGAGCATATTTCTTTTGAGATTCCAGATTGCTTGTATGAAGAGAGAAAAGAAGTTGCTAAAAAGCATGGTGATAAATATCTTGTTGATAAAGGTTTGTCAAGAAGTGGATGGATTGTATCGGATTCATTTAACTCTCAAAATTCATTCTATAATAAAGATGATAAACACTATGCCAGAGCTACTATCAGGAGATGGGTATGATTAAACCGCAAATAGATACCGAAATGCTTTATCAATTAGCAAAAGACTCCATTGCTACAGGAGAACATGAAAGACACTCTAACTGCTTATTTCACGCAACTCAGGCAATGAAAGAGAATGATGATTGGTATCTTGGTTTGGATGTATTAGCAAGGAATTATTTTATTGCTCTTTACGGTGGTGCCTTTTCTGAACAATTTTTTAAAAAGGAAATAAAAGTAAAAATTAAATGGGGGAAATCTGAGGACGGATATATAGAAAGCAAGTGTGATAGATTCAGGATTGTTCCTAATTTTTGGGGAAGATGTAACCCTCAAGACTTTACTGTTGAATATAAAGATAATGACAAAATAATAAAAATCCGTTCAGGGTGTGATACTCAAAAAGAAGCAAAACAAGAAGCTCAAAAATGGCTCAAAAAGAATAAAGTAAAATAAATTTATGATGATTTTTCAGAAAAAAGTGTTATTATATAAAATAGTTCTAACAAAATTACCCTAAATGGTGAATATATAGATAGGACAGACAAAGGAGAACAAAGATGAAAAGAACCCCGTTTACTGGAGCAAAAATTATTACTGCCGATAAAGCCCACGAGTTGATTAAGGAAAAGGGTGGCCGTTGGTTCTGGACTGCCTTTATTCGTAAGGGTGACAAGAAGGTTGACGGTGTTGTTGTTGCCCGTAAAGGTGACATTCGTTATATGTGTTGCCGTACTGGTGTTAAGAAGGGACTCAAGACCGAAAATGGTGAAGGTCGCAAGTACAATTATACTGATAAGCGTCTTGCAAGCGTATGGGATAGACATGCAGGGGCTTATCGGGCTTTTGGTTGGGATAATCTTGTTTACTTGAAGATTGGTGGCGAGAAGTATGTTGTATTGACTGAGGCTGCCCGTCAATTTTGTCTCAAGAATCCAGACCACGAAATGTCACAATCAATGAAAAAGAATCGAGTTGCTATATAAAAAACTGATTTAGTTCTAACAAAATTTAATCTTTTGGTGAATATAAGGGTATGAAAGGAAAATAAAATGCAAAATCTAAAGTGAGCGCCTTACCTACCTTTGGGGCGTAATGACATAAATTGCAAGGTGGGCATCGGGGGTTGATCGCCCCGATGATGAAAATATAATCCCTCTCTGATGATTCCAAAAGGATGAAACTCAATAAGGGTTAGAGGGTAAACGCCGAATAGGAGGGTGGTAATGGGCCTTAGAGCTTGTTATCATCTAAGAGCGACGGATAGGACGTTTTAGCTCCCTTGGGATAGCCTATGTCCCTTGCCATGTAGTCAAATACTGAAAGGTGTTTGTCGAATGGAGTTAGCTCTTCTTGATTTTATTCTTACAAAAACAATTATTTTGGTGACTATATAAGTAGAAAGGAATAATATTTAAGCCTTACAGATGTTCAGAACAGAACCGAGATTCGAGGGTGGTGGCTCCTGTTCATATGAGAACCCTCCTGTAAGGCTTTTTATAGAAATACAGAATAAAATAACAAGTGCGTTGAAAGAGTAATTAGTCGATACTCGCAAATCAGGGATAAGGTTGACTTAAAAACAAACCCCCTGCACTTGTTTTTTGGTTTTTGTGCCTCACGTAGGGTACAGAAGGACAAAATCTTGGTCTAGGGTTGGATTCCCTAGCAGTTAAAGAATAACTCCTTTATGGAGAAAGCAACCAAGACAGGTAATCGGAGATAAATAGCCGGTGAACTTCTGTGGCGAACAAGCCCTACATTTTTATCTTTCCATATCTTAAAAATCTCAAAATAAACCTTACAAAAATCATTCTTTTGGTGACTATATATTCAAAGGAGAATCAAATGGATAGAACCAAAGTAAAAATGCTCAGAGCTGCAATGGAAAAGGAACTCAAAGCAATCGAAGAAAAATTTAAGGTGCAGGTTGATATCGGTAAATGCACTTATACCGATTCAAATTGTACTTTTAAGGTTGAGTTTGCAGATGTCGGTGATAATGGAGAAGTAAAGTCTAAAGAAGTAGAAGATTTCCGTTTATATGCTTCTATGTATGGTCTTAAACCTGACGACCTTGGGAAAATATTTAGCACTAATGGTGAGGAATATGAAATTACAGGTCTTAGCACCAGAAAACGTAAGTATCCTATTTTGGGAACTCGTATCAAAGATGGTGCTAAATTCAAGTTTCCCGTAAGCCAAGTACAGTTTGGTTTGAAAATGTACGAAGATGCAAAGGGAGTAAAATGAAAACCCTAGAGGAAATCAGAGATAAGTGGGAAAGTGGTTTCGCTCGTTTTCTACTTAAAGATAATCAAGATAATCCTACTTGCGTATTGGTTGTATTGGACAAAGATTGCGGCTTGTACGATTGTCACAGGTATTTTTCGATAGGTGATTCATGGCAATGTTCGGTTGATAATTTTAACATTACCATTGAAGAAGTGTTTGAATGGCTAGAACAAGAAACAAAAATAAAATAAAAAACTCCTTACAAAAACAATTATTCTGGTGACTATATAAGAGCGTGGTTAAGAAATCGTTTTAGACAGAATAACTATTTTTATACTGCTAGACAAAAAGGAGAATATTATGCGTTGATTAATTATCTTAGCTTGGCAGGGAGTCGCTCAATTGACTATACTCTGCCCCATACGATGAAAACACCTAAATCCTACTAGACAAAGAAAGAACGGCTATGACTTGGACTTGACGATGATAAAATTTTATGTAGTTCTTATAGATTGACAATACAAATTATGAATAATGGGGGTGGGGTTTTTTGCCTCACTCCCATACTGTTGGGGGACAGGGTTGGAAGTCATGACGGGTCTTTTTGAAAGGCTTGTTATGAATATTATTAAATTTTATCTGGCTACAACTCTCGCAAAAATCGCTCACCTACTCGCTATCTTGGCTATCAATGTTGCAGGTAAAGGAATGGTAGATATCGTCATAGAAGGCGATTATGAGCGAATAGACTGGGATTGTGTCGGTGGTGCTTTCCTAGTAATATCATTCTTTTTAATATTCTGGTTTATTACTCCGTAAATACTTTTTCTATGACTATAATATGGGAAAGGGAGAATTAAATGAGGATATCTATTGAAGATGTAAGAGCAATTAAATGTGATATGATTAAATATGTTAGGATTGCAGGTGAATATCGTTTCTGTCCAATAGAAGACAAACATACTACGTTGATTGATAAAGGTGAGAAGGCTTTATCTGCCGGAATTATTGCTATCTATAAAGACTGCTGGGAGTTTCGTGACCAGTATTCATTGACTCTTAATATTGGTACAGATAAACACGACGAAGCACGTTTGATTATGGTGCTTGGTAAAAAGTATAAAGAAGATTAATTCACACCAAAAATTAAGTTAAAATATTCGACAAAACTTCTTACAAAATCATCTTAATTGGTGACTATATATACAGCGGGAAGGGTAAAACCTTGGTCCAGAGGTACGCCAAGGTCTAATCTCACAAGGCATCAAAATAAAATCAAAATATTCGACAAAACTTCTTACAAAATTTAAGTTTTTGGTGACTATATGAATATGCCCAAAGGGGGGCAAACAAAAGGAGAACACAATGAATTATTTCGGAAAAGCTGAAGATACTGCTAACACAATTATCAAGGCGTTTGAAAGTGGTAAGATTCCTGCTGCTCTGGGAAGTATGTTCATTGACGATGCTGCTGAAAAACATTGTGCAAGTTGGTCATGGCTTAATCGGCTTGTAACGGTTCTCAATGGTCATTCTGATGCAATGGGGTTCAAACAGTGGAAAAAGCTTGATAGAGCCGTTAAGAAGGGCGAAAAAGCCTTCTTTATCCTCGCTCCTATCCTCAAGACTATCAGTGATGAAACCGTCATAGGTAAAGATGGAAAGCCGGAGAAGAGACAAATCTGTGTCGGTTTCAAGGGTGTGCCTGTTTTCGGTCTTGAGCAAACTGATGGAAAGCCGATTGAGCATGGTGAAGGTACTGTCAAGTTTCTGGATACTTTGCCCCTTCGTAATGTTGCTGAAAAATGGGGTCTGGATATCAATGCTTACAACGGTCAAGAGGGTGCTGCTAAGGGTGCTTATCTTCCCGGCAAAGCAATTGACCTTGGTGTCCAGAATTTGTCAACTTGGGCTCATGAACTCGCTCACGCTGCTGACGACCGCAATGGCAACCTGAAAAATGGTTCAAGGGGTAAAGAGGATTACGCTATTGCTGAAGTGGTTGCAGAAATGGCGGGTGCGGTGCTTCTGGAGTGCATTGGAAAGCCGGAAGAGGCAGACCGTGGTGGTGCTTATGAATATATCAAGGGATGGGCTGAACGGGTCAATATGAAGCCTGTAGACGCTTGCCGGAAGGTGCTGACAAGGGTTACTGATGCGGTTAGTCTGATACTCAAAGAGGCGGGTCTTGATTCTGAGGAAAAAGTTGCGTAATCTGAATGGGGAATAGGGAAAATAAAAATCCTTATTCCCCATTTTTATCTTACAAAAATTAAGTTTTTGGTGACTATAAGATATACCCAAACACAAAGGAGAATCAAAAATGTCATATTGGATGGATAATGGTAGACTTGGTGTTGAAGTAGACGACTATGAAAACGAAGATGCGAGAACGTTTATAGAGGATTGTGAAATAGCGGGGTTGCATCCGTTTCATTATGAGGGTCGAAACTTCTGGCAGGGTCCAGCGGTGATTTGTGGAAGTTTTGGTGAGTTTCAAACGTCGGTAAGGGTACAGCATGACAATATGGGAATGGATTACGTTGTCTATCCTGTATCAAGAGCTAGTTTGGTATCAGAGACTCCTAAGGACGAACTAGAGCTAGAAGATGAAGAGGAGCAGCAACGTCGAGATGAAAAAAATGGGTTGTATGCTGACAAGATTGACATTGCTAATTAAATCAAAAAATTCTATTAGTTTTCGGAGATATTATGATTACATTTCATATAACCAAAGCCATTATTAAACGAAATAAAGTTAGAGATGGAATAGATATATGTCCAGAAAACATCAACGAAGGAGAGTGTTTTATTTGGGCTTTGTTGTTTTATCAAAATTATGGTGGGTCTTTATATACTGTTCGTTATTGGGGTGGGCATGCTTTTGTGTTACATCAAAACAAGTATTACGATTCCGAATCGCCCAGAGGAATAAAAGACTGGCGAAGATTAAAGAGCTTCAAGTACAAAAAGAACATTCCCGAAGGATATGCGTCAAAAATGTCTCTTGCTAAATTCTTAAAGTATTGGAAGATTACAAAAACTCTTATTCGTTCATATCAAAAATTCTTAAAATAGTTCTTACAAAATCCAGGTTATTGGTGACTATAGGGGTAAAGGAGAACACAATGACAGCTACTGAACAGGGGACATTATTCAAGATGATTCATAAAGTATCAGAGACAGACTTTGGTCGTCTATACCGTCAAGCTCGTTTGATTCAAGAGGGACTGAAGCTCTCTTTCCGTATTTATCTGGATACTGTGGAAGTGTTGGATGATAATACCTTCTGGAGCATGGTGGATGAATTGCGGGAAAAGCTTCTCAATACCGTTCCTAAGAGGCTCAAGAAGTCAATTAAGAATGCTGATATTAAGCGTGGGATAGAGCTTTTTACTTGGGAATACGCTCACGGTTCAAAGAGTGATGATTTTGATAACATTCCTCGTTTTGCAAAGACCTATAACGTAAAGCGTGGTGTTATATATCGTCCTCTCTATGATGTGATTAAGGGTTATGGGGATGATGGTTATGGTGACTTGTTGGATTCGTTTCCTCTATGGGGTCGCAAGCGTTATGAGATGGCTCTGGAAGGCAAGATTAAGGGTAAAGTAGATGCACAGTATCAGGGTGAGAATTATATATCAAGTAGGCTTGAAGATTCTGCCTATGAAAAGTTTGCTGTTCTGGCTCGATACAAGGCTGATGATGTAGAGAGCGAAGAGACTGGTAAGGATGCTTATTATGTCCACCAGAATGAAATTTACGGTCAAATGGGATTGAGAAATGATGCAAAAGTATAAAATAGTTCTTACAAAATCCTAACTTCTGGTGACTATAAATATATACAACAATATAAGGAGAATAAAATGGGTTGGTGGGATTGTGGTATTTTTGGTGGTGATACTCCTCTTGATATGCTTCACGACATTGCTAGTGTATTAATGGTTCCGAATATTGATGATAAACATGACGAAGCGGGTGAAGAGTATGAATCTTATATGCTTTATCCGGTTGAGCGGTGGAGTGATGAACGGGCAAAACTGATAGCAAAGGCAATCAAAAAG
>Ga0114918_10005526_pt1 | contig 10854 bp, 11 predicted proteins | sample LantaG_FD_87015 | JGI IMG/M metagenome (GOLD analysis project Ga0114918, IMG submission 87015) | Deep subsurface microbial communities from Baltic Sea to uncover new lineages of life (NeLLi) - Landsort_02402 metaG | ecosystem: Environmental > Aquatic > Marine > Oceanic > Sediment | place... | reverse complement strand
TTCCTATTTTGTTTGTTTCACAGCATTAAAATAGGTGAAATTTTTCAGTTGTCAAGCATTGTGTAAAATACTTTTACACAATGCTTTGGCAGCTTATGTTAATAACTTTTTGCGGATTTAAGGAAAGTATTAATTCCAATTAATAACAGAGGCTGATAAATATATTTAGTTACTATCTTTGGAAATACTATTTTAAACATGCTCGATGAAACCCTACATTCTAGCCGAAACAAACTGGGAAACCATAAATAATACTCCTGTTGAGCTTGCAGTCCTTCCATGGGGGGCACTTGAAGCTCATAACCTGCATCTTCCCTTCAGTACCGATAACATTGAAACTGAAAGAATTGCCGCTGAGGCTGCCGGCAAAGCATGGGAGAGGGGAGCAAAACTTATCGTACTACCGGTAATACCGTTCGGAGTAAATACCGGTCAGCTTGACATAAAGATCAATATTAATATGAATCCGACAACTCAGTTTGCAATTCTCAAGGACATTGTTGATGTATTGAGCAGACATGAGATTTATAAATTCCTTATCCTTAACGGTCATGGAGGCAACGATTTCAAACAGATGATAAGGGAAATGGGAGTCCTTTACCCCAAAATGATGATCTGTACCTGTAACTGGTACCAGTCGGTTGAGAATTCCGATTTCTTCGAAAAGGGAGGCGGCCACGCCGACGAGATGGAGACAAGCCTTATGCTTTATCTTGCCCCGGAACTTGTGCTGCCGATAAAAGAAGCAGGCAGAGGAGCCGCGAAAAAATTCAAAATAAAAGCACTGAACGAGAAATGGGCATGGGCGGAACGGAAATGGTCAAAAGTGACTGCCGATACCGGCATCGGAGACCCCTCAATGGCAACTCCCGAAAAGGGGGAAAAATATTTCAATGCGGTAGTTGAAAAGATAAGCGACCTGATGCTTGGATTATCAAAGGCAGATATCGATGATATGTATGAATGAGATCATGACGCCCTGAAGAAGCTGAAATTAACTCCCCCGTAACTGCGATGTTCAAAGAATATCCTGTGATCATTGAAGCTCATATTCCTCGGATGCTCAAGTATTAAAAATCCATCTTCTGCGATGATGCCTGCCCCTGTTACCAGATCAGGGATGTCCTTCAACCACTTCAGATCATAGGGAGGATCGGCAAACACGATATCATATTTAGTCTGACAAATCTTAAGATAAGCCTTAACATCGATATGAACTGGTTTGATGTTTGTGAAGCCTATATCTTTAATTATGCGTTTTATACCGGCAATATGTTTCTTGTCCTGCTCAACAAGATGAACCTCACGGGCTCCCCGGGAAGCAAACTCATAGCTTATGCTCCCGGTCCCGGCAAAAAGATCCAGCACACTTATTGCTTCGAAATCAATACGGTTGTTCAGGATGTTAAAAAGACTCTCCCTGGCAAAGTCGGTCGTGGGCCTGGCTCTGAAACCGGGAGGCGGAACGAGCCTCCTGCCCCTGTATTTGCCGCCGATTATCCGCAACTGGTTATAGTAAAAAGATTAATGAACCTGTGAAGCTCAATATCATTAAAGACATAGCTGAAGGTGAAATTACCGGAGGGACCTGAAAACTTCATGTTCCTGATATACAATACAAAATTTGAATAAAGGTCATCATACTTCTCCGTGAGTCCGCTGAAATGTATTGTCTCATCATTTCCGATTCCGAGACTCTTAAATACATTAAGAACAAAATAAAGAATGTCGGATATGTTTCTGAAATTGAATGCATTACTGAATTTCAGAGTATTATGTTCAAAAACAAAGATGTTGAAAAATTCTCTTTCAACATGCAGATGAACATACCGTCCGTCAATACTCCGGCTGTTATGGAACATCTGACTCATCAATGGCCTTGTATGGTGACTCGGATGTACTCCGGGGTAAAAGCCGGCAGATACATCAATGTATGATTTCGGCGCTGAGAAAACAATATACGTATCAGGATCCGGGATCTTGTTGACAATAATCAGGTCGTTCTCTTCCTTGATATGATTCAGGGTATAATACTCTTCCTTCTTACCGGGATCATAGAGCGGGGAAGGAATAAGGGTGGATTTGAATGACGGAATGATTAAGTTAATGCTCTTATATTTCTTTGTCAGAAAATCATCCATGGTGATGATCTCGCTTATCCTGTCAGCTGAGAGGTACTTGTCATCATCAGGATCATGTGATCGAAGAAGAATATATTTATTCCTTAAAGTATCCAGGATGGTAAAGGCAAAACCGTCACGGCTCATCTGCACCGACAATTCATAGTTCTCAGTCGAGTTTATGTCAAGTGTCTCATCAAAAAGCTCCAGGAACGGCATTGCAGAAATATTGGTTTTTTCTCTGTGTAACTCTGTGTCTCCTCTGTGTAAGTTCTTAAAAAAATATTGCACAGAGTTCCACAGAGGTTTATTTTAATTGTTGTTCAGATTAATTAAGTTTACAAACAAAATTAGAAAAAATATCCATGCTGCTATTCTTTCCCTGTAATTTGTGATGAGAGATACGATAATATATAACAACCTTTGCAAGAACCTGGTTAATACCCCGACAAATGATCAGTCGGAGGCCATGAAAAAGATCGCATTATATATTGCAGAAAACAGCAATGATGTAATTTTTCTTTTAACAGGCTATGCCGGAACAGGAAAGACAAGCGTTATCAGCTCAATAGTGCACACCCTTGATCTGCTCAGGATGAGATCGGTACTGTTGGCTCCCACAGGCAGAGCTGCTAAGGTGCTGGGATCTTACTCCGGAAGACAGGCGCTGACAATCCATAAGAAGATATATCGTCAGAAATCCTCAAAGGACGGGATGGGCAGTTTTGTACTCGACAGGAACCTGCACAGGGATACCTATTTTATTGTTGATGAGGCATCCATGATCTCAAATGTATCCTCGGATATTTCTCTCTTCGGGAGCGGAAAGCTGCTCGACGACCTGATTGAATATGTGTATTCAGGAACAGATTGTAAACTTATCCTTGTAGGTGATACTGCCCAGCTGCCACCGGTTGGATCAACACTCAGCCCGGCGCTCGACCTGCAGGCACTTGAAGGGTATGGTTTTGCACTCAGAAGTGCCGAACTGAAGCAGGTGCTTCGCCAGAGTGAATCTTCAGGCGTGCTGATGAATGCAACAAGTATCAGGTTGCAGATATCGGAAAATAACCTTGCATACCCCTCGATGGATTGCACCAATTTCAATGATGTAATAAGACTGAGCGGAGAGGACCTGATTGAGGAGCTGTCAACATCATACGGTACCTGCGGACTGGAGGGGACAATCATAGTTGTCAATTCAAACAAACAGGCTAACCGCTATAACCAGGGAATACGCAACAGGATATTCTTCAGGGAAGAGGAGATAAACACCGGCGATATGGTAATGGTGGTCAAAAACAATTATTTCCTTGTTGAGGATGATAACGAAGGCCCGGGATTCATAGCAAACGGAGATATCGCTGAAATAAAGAAGATAAGGAAATATGAGGAGCGTTATGGATTCAGGTTTGCAGATATGACATTATATTTTCCCGACTATGACTTCGAGGTGGAATCAAAAGTGATGATGGATGTCCTTAATCTTGATACTCCTGCATTGCCTAAAGAAAAAAACACCGAATTGTACCAGAATGTTCTTGCTGATTATGTTGAAATCAGAACACGGAGAAAGCAATATGAAGCAGTACGTAATGATCCGTGGTTCAATGCATTACAAATAAAATTCGCCTATGCTGTCACCTGCCACAAAGCACAGGGCGGACAGTGGGAGAGGGTCTTTATCGACCAGGGTATGTTCAACCGCAACGAAATCACAATGGATTACCTGCGATGGTTCTATACTGCACTCACAAGATCAACCGACAGGGTTTACCTGGTTAATTTCGGAAAAGAGTGGTTTGAAGAATAGGCGAGAGGGCGAGAGGATGGCTTAGATAAAGATTCCCTCCCGGGAGATCGGAACCCCGCTTTGCGGGATAAACTCCGTGGAGATTCCGCGTTAGCGGAAGCCTGTCCGGCTTCATCTGCTTCCCTGGTCAGCTTGCCCCTGGAGGTGCTTTTTGAAATAATCAGAAACAGGATCATGATCTTGAGATTTGAGCTCATTTTGATTTTATTCCATTAACTTTACGGGAAAAAACATGAAGTCATATCGTAAAGAACTCTGGTTTGAAACCCCGACACGCAGGGCTTTTGTAAATATCACAGGAGAGGTTGAGAGATGCCTTAATGAATCAGGAATTCAGGAAGGGCTTATACTGGTCAACGCAATGCATATTACAGCAAGTGTTTTCATTAATGATGATGAATCAGGTCTTCATCACGATTTTGAAGTATGGCTTGAAAAACTCGCTCCTGAAAAACCTTATTCGCAGTATAAGCATAATGGCTTTGAAGATAATGCCGATGCCCATATCAAGCGCACCGTAATGGGCAGGGAGGTTGTCGTGGCTATTACAAAAGGGCAGATGGATTTTGGTCCATGGGAGCAGATATTCTATGGCGAGTTCGACGGTAAACGACGCAAAAGAGTGCTGGTGAAGATAATAGGAGAATAAGATTTCACTTGAAGTACACCACCTCCCCCCTGACGGTATCGTCAGGGGTACTCCTCCTCTGAAGAGGAGGAGAAAGTTAAAGTATTAATATTCAGCACTTTCCCCTCCTTTTTAACTACCCTTTATACACATCTTTTCTTTTTAAGTATTCTAAAGCCATTTGGAACCCGTCAGCTTTATCATAAAACCTATCAATCCCATCCTTAATTGATATATATCCTGGTGGTCCCTGAGATTGATAGCCGCTCCATCCACCTAGCCTTCCCATGGCCCATGTAGCCCATTGAAGAGAACCCTTTTCATATGGATTTTTGAGCTTTTCTGTTTTCCCTTCAAGCTTCTCCATATAAATTGTAAGAAAATGTAATTGTTCTTTTGAAAAAATAATATTGGCGTTAACCTTATGAGTATTTGAGAGTGATAATTTCAATGTCATGGTTGTCAATGCTACTTGTAAAGCTATGACAGCAAGTTTTTTAAGCCCTCCGCCTGTCTCTAATTGAGATTCTTCAATAGCTAATCCTTTACTCTTTAAAACACGGAATAACTCTTCTATGAACCATCGTTGACTATACCATTCAACACACTTGAGCGCATCCTCAACACCATCAATTATATGTGTTGTTAATAACCGCCATAAAACTGGATATTCTCTAGCGGGGACACTCTCAGGTAGTTCTCTTGCTTCAATAGCCCACATCTCAACATAGCTTGGCTTATTATCCAAAGGTCTGTTCTTAGGATGTTTTATTTTTACTTTCTCATACTTTAAGGACATCTTCGCTTTTCGTTTTGCCCTTTTATGGTTATTACGGATATCTAACTCGTAGCTTGACCTTTGCTTTGATGAACTCAATTTCTCAAACAAATTTTGGTCTTCACCAAATAACTTACGATTGATGCTCGACCTGATCAATAAATGAGTCCGGTGATCAGGTATTAACACGAACTCATCGTAAATATCAGATTCTCTGTCTCCTATAATTGTAAGACAAGAAGCTTTTGTGAGCAACTCTTTGGTCTTTTGTGCACTAGTAACCCATCTGTAGGACTCTTTCTCTTTAATATCCTGATTATGATAATCACGACCATACTTATTCAACTTATCCCATGATCGATTCCAAATATCTATGGAAGATATGCCTATGGGAAGTTGATTAGAAGGATCTATTATCAACATAGGGTGACAGAAAAACCCGGTATTATCATTTCTTCTAACAGGTCCAAGATCTTTATCTTCTCTATCTATCCGACCCAAATGATGGCTAAAGTTAATCTCTGAAGTATCTTGAATACAAAGTAAATGAACAGGATGGACGTTCTTTTTACATGCCCGGTATACTCCATTGGCTAGATCATTATGGTCAAAACTGTCGTTTCCCAGCATCCTGTAGGCTCCTATTTTTTCCGTACTTGTAGGACAAAATTTATTTACCACAACATTACCAAAATCCAACATATCTACCATAATTTTTTCTGCTCTTTTTTCAATTCTTGAATCTGGCAGAATTTCCTTAAAAAATCCCTTGAACTGTTTGTTTCTCATGTAGTTAAGATACGAAAAACAAACATTAATAACAAATTTAAAACACTGACTATCAGCTACTTATATTAACAATCCTCATTAACTTATCAACATATCAACCACCCCCCAAAAATAAATGTGTATAAAGGGTAGTTAGCCTTAAGGGAAGGGGACGGGGGAAGGGTTTAAAATAATATCAAAAAAAGAAACTGTCCTCGTTTTGAAGACAGCCCCTTATTACTACTGATATCTAACCTAACCTTATATAATTACTTGCGTCCTTTACCTGATGCAGTTCCTGCTTTTACTTTATTCTGTTTCATTGCATTGGAAGGACGTGCTCCCTTGTTTGCAGCCTTATTCTTTGTGGCAGTTTTAGTCATATTCTTAACCTGGGCACCTTCCTGGATTGCAGCTTTACTCTGTGTTTGTGCCCTTGTCTGGGTCTGGGTCATTGTACCCGCACCCTCTTCAGTCCTTACCTGCTCACGTACCTGGGACTGTACCTGAGTTGCCTCACCCTGATTCATGGTCTGAGTTTTAACCTGTGTTCCTGTCTGAACCTTAGTTTGATCCTGAGTTTGATCCTGAGTCTGGGCAGGTTCCTGAGCTGTGATGCCTGCACTTATCAGAAGTGCTATGGCAGTCATAAAAATTGATCTTTTCATCTTCTTAAATTTTAAATTAATTAATGTATAGATCAAATGTAAGACCTCGAAGATGAAGATATTATGAAATTTCGGGAAAAATGAAAGAAAATGTTGTTCCTTTTTCTGATTCTGATGATACCACTACTTCTATTTCATGAAAATCAGCTATTGTTTTCGCTATTGCCAGTCCAATTCCTGTCCCGTCACCACTGTTTTTATCCCTCATTTTGAATCGTGAAAATAATTTACTCTTCTGTTCTTTCGTCATACCCTTTCCTGTATCAGATATCACTACTATGAATTTACCCGGATTCTTATTGCCGGTAATTCTTACTTCACCCTGTGCCGGAGTATTTTTAACTGCATTATTTATCACATTGTAAAACATTGAGAAGATCAGTGACCGGTTAGCCTCTTTATACATGAGATCATCACCCAACTCCTGTTTTAATACAACTCCTGCATCTTCTGCTACAGGATCTATCTCGCTGATTATATCCTGTAAGACTTCCCTTATCGAAAAAGTATCTTCACGAAGGTACTGATGACTCTCGATCCTGGCAATCATGAGCAATGAGTTTACAAGGCTCTGAAGCCTGTGTACTGTTTTCAGTGATTCCTCTATTTTATTCTGGATGTCGGGATCAAGTTCCTCTCTCATAAGAAGATTTTCCAGCTTGCTTCTTAAAATTGAAACCGGTGTAAGGAGCTCGTGTGATATGTTGATCGTGATCTCTTTTTCTTTCTGGAAGAGGATGTTAATATGCTCCATGAGTTCCCTGAGAGCTCCGTCGAGGCGCTGAAAATCGGAGGTTGTAGTTTTAACAGGTGTCTGGTCAAAAACAGAGGGATCAGATATACGTTTCAACTTGTTCTTGATTTTATCCAGTGGTCTAAGCAAAAACCTGTTATATTGTGTGTCGGTGAGGAAGGTAATTAATATGATGAATACCAGGAACAACAACATTACTTTTTTGATATTCTTTTCCGTGTGGAGAATGCTATCAAGGCTTTTGCCTACTTCAAGAAGATAGGTCTGCCCGTCAATTATAAAGGAATAGTTTAGTACACGGTAATCAATCTCTTCTCCCTCTATCAATCTTGCTGTAACCTCGATAAAATTCCAGTCTTCACTGAGGTTAACCTTTTCGATGCTTACAAACTCTTCTTTAAGGATATTATAGCTTCCGAAAGCATCAGCTGAATCTGAAGTTATGAATGGTTCTATCCCGATATTGGAAATAAGGGTAAGCACCTGCTCCCTTTTCTGAATAAGTTCATTATCAATATGACGCAGGTTTATCCTTTGAATAATATACGGCATCAGGATCAGAAACAATGCTGTAAAGGCAAGCTTCGAAAGCAGGTTAAACAGTGAAAGCTTTGTTTTTAGTCTCATCATAAGCCGGCCCGGTATTATTGTTCTTCAGTACTGACTCTGTAACCTACTCCCCTGACGGTTTCCAACCATGGAGTGGGAGCGTGATTATTTAACTTTTTTCTCAGGTTTTTAATATGAACATCAATGAAGTTGCTGTCGTATTGATCGTCAAGCATGTTACCCCAGATATGTTCATAAAGCTGCTGCCTTGTCAGTACCCTGTTTTGATTAAAAACAAGATACTGAAGCAGGTCATATTCTTTTCTGGTAAGTTCTACTTCATTCCCGTTGCATAGCACTCTTCGTGCCTGTGCCTGAATAATATAATTGCCGAGGGTAATATCCGGATTGCTTATCTTGAATTTCCTTCTGGCCACAGCATTGATCCTTGAGAGAAGTTCGGGAAGTGCAAATGGTTTTGCCAGATAATCGTCAGCACCAAGATCAAGTCCTTTAACTTTATCCTCAACGGCACCACGAGCTGTTATTATAATAAAAGAAGACTCACTGTTCATCTTTCGGGCCTCCTTTATAAGGTCAAGGCCTTCGTAGTCGGGTAAACCAAGATCGAGGAGGACAAAATCATAAAGATTAACTGCTATTTTTTCAGAAGCATCCATCCCGGTATACGCAAGATCACAAAGGAAATTTTCTGATTTAAGAAATTCTGCAATTTCCACAGCAAGGCTTTTTTCATCTTCAACAATCAAAACATTCATAGTCGCAAAACTAAAATATTTTAAATGACTAACAGAAATGAATAATAAATGACTAGATTATTTCTTTTATATTCCATGAACTCATCCCCCCTTCCCCGTTGACTTCGTCGATCCCGCAAGCGGGATTCTCTTGCAAGCAAAAGAAGGGGGTGAGACGCTTTTAGCCCCTCTTTGCGAAGCAGAGAGGGGTTGGGGTGAGTACATGAAAGTAAATAACAAATATCCATATAGTTAAAGTAATTCTTTTTTGAAAACCAATTCTCAAAATATTTTAAAATAGATACTCACCATAAAATTAAAACCCTTAAGTCCCTGATATACAGGATCATCATAAACAGGAAGAACATACCCGGGTTCAGCTTCAATAGTCAGACGGTTGGTATTAAAGGATATAGGTAACCCGAAATCAATTTCGAGGAAACCGAAAGAGGAAAGATATTCAAAATTTGTTGTGGTGGCTTGTGAAGTGGTGGGAGTAGCGGACGTTGTACCCGATCCCGTACCAACACCCGACCCGGCACCTGAACCCATACCTCCTCCGCCACCGTAACCATTTGCCATGCCGCTTCCTGATCCTGAAACGGATCCGGATATATTTTTAAGAAAAGGATAAGATATGGTAATTATCGTATCAGTGGATGTTTCAATACGTGTAAGAGATCCAAATAAAAGATTTACATAAGGATCGAACGAAAAATAAACTTTTTTCTTTGAGAATGCCGGAGTTTGAAAATACCTTGAATTCCTCAGTTGAAAATAGCCCTGTTTCCCGTATGAGAACAGGCTGCCTGCTGAGATTTTTGAATAAAGAATCTTCCAGTCGAATCCAACAGTTATATCACCGTAGAAGAAGTTGTCAAAGAGAGAGTCCACCATCGACTTTGAGAACTGGTAACGATAAAGACCTGCAGAGATATCAAACCAGGAATTGAATGTGTGGCTGTAGCTAAGTGACCCTATATAGAATGCAGGAAATTCATTCTGTCCGGGGAGGGCGACAGCTGATACAGATGCAAAAACAGCATCCCTGAAACCATATATCAGAGAGCCATATCCATACGACTGGTTTTGGGAAAGGGTCGATCCCAGATAGATCATATTGCTTCCATAACCTGCAGAGGTATAGAATGAATGCGGCGGGCTTTTTGCTGCATCCGCTTCCGCGTCTGTTATAGTATTTGTCGTGTCTGACTGGGAACTGACATTAAGCGGTATGCCTGCAGCAAATACAAGACATAACAAAGTAAATATTATCTTCGCTGAATTCATAATTATAAGTCATCCATATTACCTGCCGCCTATTCTGCGTGCTCCTCCGGGTTTGCCGACACCTTTCGGGATATTTGATCCGGATGGCCTTACGATGTTAGGCCGTGCCCCCCTTGATTTGCTCATATCCGGCCTTGCACTTCTTACCTGCTTGACAGCCTTGGTGTTTGAAGCTTTCTGATCATTAACCTGATTCTGATTTTTCAACTGGTTCTGTTCCTGTACCTGTTCCTGTTCCTTTATCTGATCCTGATTTGCATTATCAGATTCTGTCTGGTTTTGACGGACCTTTGTAGTATCAGTCTGGACAGAAGCCACTTGAGAAAAACAGATCATGTTGGTGAATGCCAGAAACAGTGTAAATAACAATATTCCGGGGAACCGGATCTTTATATTTTTAATTTTTCTCATATTTGCTTACCTTTAATATGAATTAGTTCATCTTCAATATGTTCAAACCTGCCTAAAATATTTTGAAACAAAAATAGGCATTAAAAATGAAGAAATGATGAATAAAATGGAAACAAAGAACCTGCAACCTGCAACACCCCCCCTAACCCCCCTCAAGGGGGGACTAGCAACCAGCAACCAGGACCCAGCAACTTGTTTTGATAAATAATTTGTAACTTTTTACCGAATCATATATGTACTACAAATCCACTTACTCATGATAGTAACCTGTGTATATGTTCACGTTAAACCTGATGCAGTTCAGGAATTTATAGATG
>Ga0114918_10005525_pt1 | contig 10854 bp, 8 predicted proteins | sample LantaG_FD_87015 | JGI IMG/M metagenome (GOLD analysis project Ga0114918, IMG submission 87015) | Deep subsurface microbial communities from Baltic Sea to uncover new lineages of life (NeLLi) - Landsort_02402 metaG | ecosystem: Environmental > Aquatic > Marine > Oceanic > Sediment | place: Baltic... | reverse complement strand
TTGAAATATATTATATTTCGCTTTTGATACTGTCAAAGATTGTAGGAGGGTGGTCCATCTAGATAATGAGTTAATCATTAAAAGATGGTAATGATGGAAGCAGAGAAGTTATTATCACTAACCCGGAAAATATTTCTCGAGCTATTCGAGGTGAAACCGGAACAAGAATAATAAAAGATTAAATAATAAATTATAAAAGGAGGAAATTATTATTATGTCTAAAAAAATATCATTAGAAGGAAGGGATCTTCTTTCTATCACCGATCTTAGCAGACCTGAAATTGAACGTATATTTGAGATAGCTAAAGATATGGAAGTTATTGTTAAAAATAGGACTAAAAGCCAACTTCTTCCTGATAAAATATTAGCTGCCTTATTTTTTCAACCAAGCACTAGAACAAGACTTAGCTTTACTTCATCTATGCAGAGATTAGGTGGGACGGTTCTTGGCTTTCATAGTGCGGAAGCTTCAAGAGCTGGGGATCCAAGTTATGCTGAATCATTAGAAGATACAGCTTTAATGGTCAGTTATTATGCAGATATCATTGTTGTTCGTCATCCAGAAGCTAATGCACCATATATTATTGCAAAAACTGCGGATATTCCTGTAATTAGCGGTGGATGTGGCTCAGTTTCAGCTTTCAAAGGTGGTTCTAGTGGAGAGCATCCAAGCCAATGTCTATTAGATCTTTATACTATTTATAAAAAAAGAGGTAGTTTAGATAACCTTACCATCCTTTGTAATGGAAACATGACTTCACGAGCGACTACCACACTTTGTTATGCTATGTCGATATTTGATAATTGTCGGGTTTTACTGAATTATCCGAAACAATTAGAATTTCCAGAGGACTTTCATAAGCGGTTAGAAGAACTTAAGGTTAATTATGAAGTTATTGATTCCTTAGAAGCCCATATCCCCGAAGCTGATGTAATTTATGTTACAACTATGAAGAATGCTATGGGTTTAAAAGCTACACCGGATGAATACCTAGTAAATAGAGTTAAGCTCGAAAGTAAAGCCAAGAATGGTTGTTTAGTAATGCACCCTCTACCGAGAACAGATGAAATTGCTAAAGATGTTGATGATACTCCATATGGAGCGTATTTTGAAGAAGCCTGGAATGGTCTTCCAATTCGAATGGCACTACTTGCTATGATTTTAGGAAGAGCTTAATTTAGTATTTAGATGCTAAAAAGAGAATTAGAGTAGAGTTAGCTTTAAATTAGAGAAAATACCCCAACTGAAAATATGAGGTATTTTTTCTGCCTCATATTTGTTTTTTATCATATCATGTAAAAAGAAAACTGAATAACATTAGTTTATTTTTTATAGATAATAAAATATTAAATCTTTCGATTTGCTCTGCATAAAATAAAGATATAGTAAAAGTATAATATTAATTATATAAACCACGTCTATAAGGCGTGGTTTATATAATTATAATATCAAAAGGAATAAGTTATGGAAATCACTATAAATTCTAGTTTATGCTATGGTTGCAAAACCTGTCAATTAGTATGTTCATTTCATCATACCGGAGCCTTTTGGCCAAGTAAAAGCAGCATAAATGTTTTTAGAAACCCACAAGACGGAATTGTTGAATGGAGTATTAATTCAACGTGCGATGGTTGTAAAAGTGAAGATACACCACTATGTATTAGATACTGTGTTTATGGAGCCCTCAACCTTTTTAAAGAAGAAAAGAAGGAGAAAAAGTTATGATTAAAGAAGGTTCTATTAATGGCTGCTTAGCTGGAAAAATTCTTAGAATTAATTTGTCTAATAAAAAAATATGGTCTGAACCTACTGCCAAATATGCAGAGGAAACATTGGGAGGAAGAGGTATCAATTCTCTCATTATGATTAATGAAATAAAAGTAGGAACAAAATGGAACGATCCAAAAAACCTTCTTTGTTTTGGAGCAGGATCTTTAGTAGGGACAGTGGCACCTGGTGCCTGTAGAGTAGATGTTTCTACAATAAATGTATTTTCTGGAGGAAAAGGATCGGCCAATATAGGAGGCTTTTGGGGACCAGAATTAAAGTACGCAGGTTTTGATAATATTATTATTGAAGGTAAGTCAGAAAATCCAATATATTTATATATAAATGACAGCGATATTGAAATTAGAGATGCTAATTTAATATGGGGTAAAACTATTTTTGAAACAGAAAACATATTACATCAAGAACTTAGTGATCGTGAGATAAAAATAGCTTCAATTGGTCCTGCAGGAGAAAATCGTGTTAGGGGTTCAGCTATAATTATAGATACTGCAAAAGCCGCTGGTGGATCAGGTGTAGGCTGTGTAATGGGAGATAAAAAACTTAAAGCTATTGTGGTGAGGGGACATGGAAAAATAAATGTTGCTGAACCAAAAAGATTTATGAGAGAGGTGACAAAGTGTTACCGACAGTATAAAAATGAACCCAATGTAATAATGATGAGAAAGGCTCCATTTAATAAATATTCTAATCCAGATTATGAAGGATGGAATACTAATATGGTTGTTAGAAATGGACAAGATGACTATTGGGAGAAAGAAAAAAGAATTGAATTAATGAATATTAAAACAGGCGTTCCAAGTATGCAAAAGGAAACAAGAGCATGTTATTTGTGCCCTATTGGGTGTATGCCTTTTATGGAAATAAATAAAGGCAAATATAAAGGTACTAAAGGTGAGGGGTTTTGGATTAATACAATTATGGGAAATGCTTGTCGATTTGATATATCTGATCCTAAAGAAGTAATAAAATCGTGGTCACTTACTAATGAGTTAGGATTAGATAGTGATTATGTTGCAGCAGGTTTATCTTGGGTTTTTGAATTATACGAAAGAGGAATTATAACTAAAAAAGATACTGATGGCTTGGAATTGACCTGGGGGAATGGAGATTCATTGAATAAGCTAATTATAAAACTTGCCTCCAGGGAGGGAATTGGAAATTTATTGGCCGATGGTATGATAGAGGCAGCAAAAAAAATTGGTCATAATTCAGAATATTATCTTATTCAGGTAAAAGGACAGCCTTCAATTGAACCTTTTCGTATACCCAAAGGTTGGTCACTCGCAGTTTCTACTTCACCTATAGCAGGGAGACATTTAAGGGGAGCGACTATGGGGAGTAATACTTGTGGCCCTAGACCAAGACCTGGTAATTTTAATGTAATTGACTATAATAATCAAGTAAAGGGTGTAATTTGGCAAGGAAAAACTAAAGAGTTAGAGGATAATCTAGGTATTTGTAATTATGTAGCAACTTGGATGGGTGCTAATTTTTTAACTCTTGATAATTTTGTTGAACTCATTAATTCTGGTATGGGAATCTCTTTAACTAAAGAAGAATTAATGGAACATTATGCAGCTATAGGAAGAAATCTTGAAAAGGCGTTTAATACACTTCATACCAATATGTCTCGTGAAGATGATATTCCTCCAAAGAGGTTTAGAGAAGAGGAAGTAAAATCTGGACATTATAAAGGTTTTAAGATTGATGAAAATAAATATAATGAGATGCTTGATGAGTTTTATGAACTTTGGGGGTGGGACAAGAAAACTGGTAAACAAACAAAAATAGGATTAGAACGGCTTGGATTAAAAAAAATTGCTAGAAAAATTTCGAAATATGGTAAATTAATTATATAACAATTAATATATTTAAGAGGTTTATGTTTTGATAAATATTATAGGTATAGAAATTTTATTACAAAAAAATAAGAGGATGCTGTTTGAAAGGAGAATAATAATATATAATGAAAAAAATATTAATTGTAGATGTTATTCATGAAGAAGGGATTGAATATTTAGAAAACAATGGAGTAAGCGTAGTAATGGCTAAAGGAACTTCGTTGAAATATTTATTAGACCAGGTAATTGATGTGGATGGTATAATTGTAAGAGGTACTGAAATATCAAAAGAAATTATTGAAAAAGCAAAAAAATTAAAAGTTATAGGAGATCATGGATCAGGATTTGATAACATTGACGTTGATTTTGCTACAAAGAAAGGTATATTGGTTGTGAATATTCCGGATACACCAACGGAATCAGTTGCTGAACATACAATAGGTCTTATGCTTGCAATAGCTAAAAATATAGTATTAGCAGATAGAGAATTACGAGAAGGTAAAGAAAAATATAAATATGATTATCTAGGTAGTGAATTATATAGGAAAAAATTAGGGATTATAGGACTGGGTCGAATAGGTTTAGCAGTAGCAAAAAAGTGTATAACCGGTTTTGATATGAAAGTAATAGGTTATGATAATTATATTAATAATGAAAGAAAGAAAAATATTGAAAAAGTAGGGATTAAATTAGTAGATGACATAAGTATTTTGTTAAGAGAATCGGACTTTATTTCACTTCACATACCTTTAACAAAAGAAACTAAAAATATTATTGGAGTTGAAGAGTTAAACATTATGAAATCAACTGCATATCTTGTAAATACTGCTCGTGGAGGAGTTGTAAATGAACAGGCTCTTATTGAGGCACTGAGAGCAAAGAAAATTGCTGGAGCTGGTTTGGACGTATTTGTTACAGAACCTCCACAACCAGACAATCCTCTTTTTAATTTGCAAAATATTTGTGTAACCCCCCATATTGCTGTGCAGACAAAAGAAGCATTAATACGCATGTCTACAACTATTGCCATTGAAGTTTTTAAAGCTCTCAATAACAAAAAACCAACTTATATTGTTAATCCCGAGGTATGGGAAAATAGAATAAATTGAAATTATATTTGGATAGAAAACAATTATAATCATCCTCACGGAAGCTAAAAGAGACAAACTACAGAAATAAATAATTCACACCAGGAAAGACACGTAATTAAGGAGGAAAAATATGAGTTTTTTAGTTAGAGGTAAATATGTTATTACAGATTCCAAAATGGGAAAAGAAGGTATTTTAAATAATTCAGCCGCCTATATATCAGAAGATCAAATAGTAGAAATTGGTGATTATAATCTTCTAAAAGAAAAATACCCGGAAGCAGTAATAAAGGGAAATGGAAGACAATTACTTATGCCCGGTTTGATTGATAGTCATAGCCATGGTGCAGGTCTAACCCCTTTTCAACGAGGAGTATCTTATGATTTCTTAGAAAATTACCTCATGGATTCACCCAATGGAATCACATTGGAACCTGAACTTAATGCAATGATGTGCGGGATTCGCCATATAAGAAATGGCTTTACCACTTTGCATTGCATTAAATCAGATAATAATCTGGACCCGGAACCCGTAGAGAAACTTTTTAAAGGTTATCAAAAAGCTGGAATTCGATTAACTTATTCAAGCGGAGTAAGAGATTTAAACCAGATTACCTATGATGATGTGGAATTCTATAAAACCTTACCTTCTGAATTACAAAAAGCGGTGAAGCCAATTATTTTCAATGATAAGGAAACTTTTCGAAAAGAATATTTTAAACATTTTGAATATCTTTATGAAAAATTCAATAATGAAAATAATAAAATTGTATTTGGCCCGCTTTGGGTACAGGGTTCAGCGGATGACTTTCTTCAAAGAATTAAATCCAAAGCAGATGAATTGGGGAAAATTCCTCTTCACATTCATACGTTACAAACTCCGATTCAAAAAGCTTTTGGGTTGAAAAAATATGGAAAATCTTTATTGGCCCACTTAGATGATTTAGGTTTAGTTGATAAAAATTTGGTATTAGGACATGCTGTTTTTCTAAATAATTTAGATATCGAATTGTTGGCATCAAAAAAAGGATCAATAACTCATCATGCCAGTTGTAATCTAGTAGTCCGAAACGGCATTTCTCCCGTATATTTTCTCAATAAGGCTGGAGTAAATGTTTCCCTGGGTATTGATGATAAAAGTATCAATGATGATGAAGATCCATTTATGGAAATGAGAATGATTTATTATCTACACCGGGTTTCAGGATTTGATTTAACCAATACACCTACTTTAAGCAGTTTTGATGTATTGAGTATGGCTACCCAAAATGCGGCAAGGGTATGTAATTTTGCAGGAGTAATAGGTGTGTTAAAATCCGGAATGAAAGCAGATCTTCTTTTAGTTGATTTAGATCATATTATGGAAAATCCTTGGGTCTCTCCCAATGTAAACATTGTAGATTTACTAATCTGTCGAGGTAAAGGAACAGATGTTAATACGGTGATGGTTAATGGTGATCTAGTTATAGAGGATCATAAGTTTTGTAATATTGATATTGATTCAATTTATGATGAAGTTAGAGAACAAGTTAAAAAAGGTATAAATCCCAAACAGAAAGAATGGGCAGAAATCTTGCAGAAGTTAAAACCTTATGCTCAATCTTTTTACAGACGCTGGCCAATTCCTGAACTTGTTCCTTATTATAAAATGAATAGTCAGATATAAATTATATTTATAATAAAAAATAATTATTGTCATTTTTATCGATAAATTAAATATAATAAAAAACCAAATACTATTAATGTTTTAGAAAAGCGGAATAACAATAATTATTAGACTAATAGGAGGTTATTAAATGGGAAAAAAGGAAAATGAACCTATTAAAAGAGAATACTGGACACACAGTGCATGTTCTATGTCTACAACATGCCCTTTAAAAGTAAAAATACGTGATGGGAAAATTGTAGAAATAAAAGGCGAAGATGTTCCCGGTTGGGATGGAGCGACTTGTGGAAAAGCAATTGCAGGTATATCGGATAGAGTATATGCAAAGGATAGAACATTGACTCCTTTAAAAAGAATAAGAAAAAGGGGAGAGGGAAAATTTGTCGAATGCACATGGGATGAAGTGATAGATGCATTAGCAACTAAATTAAAACAGTATAAAAAAGAAGGACATCCAGAAGCTTTTGAAATATGGTGGGGATGTCCATTTCAACAGGATAGTATAGATTTTTTGTATTATTGGAGTGTTATTGTAGGATCTGGAATATCGTATTTGCATGGCCAGGTTTGTAATGGGGATAATATGGTGGAAAAGAATGTAACTTTTGGTAAAAATCATTCCCAAACCATGCTAAGTATACTCGCTGATTGGCCCAGAACAAAATATACGGTTATCGCAGGGCAAAATTTTCCAGGAACCGGACAGATCCATGGTGGTCCGTGCAATATCCCTACTTATGCTTTAGTTAATGCTGCCAGAGAAAATGGATGTAAATTTGTCATTATTGATCCTAAACTTACTGACACAGGGGCGTGGTGTGATGAGTGGATTCCTATTGAACCGGCGAAAGATCAGATTTTTGCTTTATCAGTAGCAAATGTTTTGATCTCGGAAAAATTATACGATGAAGAATTTTTACTTAGATATACCAATGCTGCTCAATTAATTCGTACAGATACAAGAGAATGTTTATCAGATGACAAAGGAAACTATTTAGTTTGGAATGATTTAAAACAGGGAATGCAGTCTTTACCTAAAGCCGGGAAAATGGATGGATTATCCTTGGGGTATAATAAAACATATTATACTTACCTTAAAGATGAAAAAATAGAATGTAAAACAGTTTTTCAGATTTTTTCTGAGATGGTAAAAGAATATTCTCCTTCAAAATTTTTATTTAAAGATCAAGTTATAAAAATTGCTAGAAATTTAGGAAAAAATAAACCTTCTGTCGTGTTTTCATCTGGTTTTACATCGGGAAGATATCCTAATTGGTTTCAGACTATGCGTGCATTTAGTATTGTCAATTTACTATTAGGAAATTTTGATAAACCAGGTGGATACTATTTTATGAAAAATGAATTCGATATAAGCAATAGTTGGCCAGTGCCGCCAGAAGTTCCTGATTATTCTAAAGATAAAAAATTAGTTCCCGCACCTTATAATAATATGACTTTAGAATACAATATTGACCAAAAACCTTGTTATTTAAAGCCCAGAAAATATCATCCTGCTGTTGCTTCTTTGCCATGGCTTCATTTTCAAGCCATGGAAGAAGGAAAAGTGAAAGCGATATTATCTACCACTGAAAATTCTGTATTAACTCAGACAAATACTAGATGGGTAAAAGAACACTTGAACAAACTGGATTTAATCATTGTTGGAGATCAATTTTTGAAGGAATTTTCTGATTGGGCTGATTATATTATTCCAGAAGCATCTTTTTTGGAAAGAAATCATTTATATTATAATAGATATGTAAGTAGTGACAGTATGGAAAATTTATTATTATACATGAGATCTGCAGCTATTCCACCAGAAGGAAATTCAAAACCACTAAGTTGGTTCTTAATTCAAGTAGCTAAAAAAATTGGCTTGGAAGATTATGTTGAAAATATTGATTTACAGTATAAATGGTGGGATAGAATGCTGGAAAGAGCAAAATTATTTCCAAAAGTAAGTGCAAAAAAATTAATTGAAGAAGGCCCATATTTTGAAAGATACCCGATTAGCTATAACTTACTTTTTAAACCCATCGAAACAAGAAGCGGCCGTTTTGAAATATATTCTAATGAATTGGCTGAAGAGTGTTATTTTAATCCCAAATCAGAATGGCATCAAAACAATCATGTCAATCCTTTCCCGGTTGAAATAGAGATCGCTCAACCTAAAAATGAAAATGAATTCTTCCTTATCTGCGGAAAAGCATCATGGCATCAAAAAAGTGCCACTCAACATAGTCATTACCTCATGGAAGATGCTCTTGAAGCAGGCTGTCCATATATACCAGTTTATATTAATTCAACAAGAGCAAAAGAATTAGGGTTCAGGGATGGCGAAGAGGTAATTTTAGAATGTGTTGGTCCTAGAAAAGATCAGGATCAATGTGTTATTAATGATGATTCGGTAGGATATAAGGATAAAGCAATTATTAAAACAACTGAAGGATTACATCCAAAAGCTTTATGGATTTACTGGGCTTCAGGGCACGAAGAAAAATCAAACACCATGGCTTCTAAAACTAAAAAAGGTGTTAAAATGAATTGGTTTCTTCCTACCAGTGCAACTCCTTACTCGGCAGGAGTAGGCAAAAATTATTCTATAGTTAAAATTAGTAAGATTAAAGGATAAAAAATGAAAAAAGAATATATAATGATTATAGATTTAAATAAATGTGTTAGGTGTAGAACTGGATATATTGCGTGCAAAGTAGAACATAATATTGTTGCTCATCCAAGAGATAATGAACATCCGTATGAATATTATGCTCTGCGATATGTAGAATGGGAATATGGTAAATTTCCCAATGTTGAAAGAGCCTTTATACCTATTCACTGTATGCATTGTGAAGGTCCTATTTGTATAAAACATTGCCCAACTGATGCTATTTATCAAGACGAATATGGCATAGTGCATATAGATAAAAACAGATGTAATGGTTGTGGTAAATGTGCACTTGCATGCCCTTATGGTGCTATATATATAGGTCCGGATGGAAAAGCAGGAGTATGTGATTTTTGTATTGATAGATTAAAAAAAGGAAAAGAACCTGTTTGCGTTGAAAATTGTCCACCGGGAGGTGCTAGAATTTTTGGTGATCTCAGTGACCCAGAGAGCAAAGTCTCAAAACTGGTGGGTTCCGGAAAGGCCAAACCTCTCCTTCTGCAAGGGATTAAAAAGACTAGGGTGTACTACATTCCTTCCCAACATGAGCCAGATTTTTCGACCTTGCCAAATGATCCTTTATTTTTGAAAGCATTAAAAGAAAGAAATAAGGATTTACCTCCCATTCAGGGAACTCTATAAAATAGTGTAATAAATAAAAAGATAAGGCGGTATTTTGATCATGAATTTAAAAGACATTCATGAAAAATCAGAAGAGTTAATGAATTTACTCCGGTTAAAAAGTTTTCCTTTGGCCGTTAAAATGCTGGAAGACGAGAAAAGTATTCCCAGTGAAGCCAAAAGACCGATGAGGGATTGGGGTTATCATTTGGATCTTTGTCAGGCTTTTTCCATGTCTCGCTGGGAGGAAAAGACCATTGCCATGCTAAAAAAAGATATGTGGTGTTTCGAACCGGTGGTTGGTTATGGATTAGCGGAACCCCCGGAAGATTTTCTAAAGGGAAATAATCGTTATCCTTTTTCTGCTATGAGCCAGAAAGCAGGAGAAAAATGGGCAACCTCTCTGCCTAAAATGAGGGGCGGACAGTATGTTGGTATTGTATCTGCTTCTTTAAGAAAATGTACTTTCGAACCGGATGTAATGATGGTCTATGCAGATCCCTCTCAAATTACTCAAATATTAATTGCGAAGAATTGTATTGACGGAGAAGACATTAGTTGTTCTCTGTCAGGCCATGCTGCCTGTGTCTATACAGTGGTTCCGGTAATACAAGAGAAAAAATGTAAAATAGTCTCTCCTTGTCGAGGGGATAGACGTATTGCTATGGCCCAGGATAATGAAATGATCTTTTCTGCCCCCTATGGCATTTCTTGAAGATCTCATTCGGTCTCTCAAATATTTAAAGAAACAAGAATGGGGATATCCATGGTTTTATAACTTGAAACCCGAACGCGAATTAACTAACAATTATGCAGAACTAGGCAGAAAGATGGGGATGGATTATAAAAAAGTCTAGTTAAAATTATTTTAATCAGATAAAAAAATAAGAAATTGTCTGTGGATAAAATAGTACAGATGGCCATATATTCCCATATATGGCCATCTGTACTTATAAATAATAGATTGCTAATGGCGACTTGCTTTAATCTAACGGGAAATCCTCACCTGTAAAGGTGAGTATGAGAGCATTTTCCTGTTTCTTTCGTTCGTTCTTTGCTATAATGGAAACATTAAATTACATAAAGCAGCTCATATCGTATATAAGACTAAAATATCATATTGTCTGGATAACCCGATACCAAAGAAAGATTTTACTAACCGGAATAAAAAGTTATCTGAA
>Ga0114918_10005524_pt1 | contig 10855 bp, 6 predicted proteins | sample LantaG_FD_87015 | JGI IMG/M metagenome (GOLD analysis project Ga0114918, IMG submission 87015) | Deep subsurface microbial communities from Baltic Sea to uncover new lineages of life (NeLLi) - Landsort_02402 metaG | ecosystem: Environmental > Aquatic > Marine > Oceanic > Sediment | place: Baltic... | reverse complement strand
GGAGGAGGAGGAGGAGGAGGAGGAGGAGGAGGAGGAGGAGCAGAAGCAGGAGGAGCAGAAGAGGAACTGTTCGACGCGAGCGCCTTCACGGCAAAGGTTCGCGCGGCCCCGTTGGCGTACGCCGTCTGCACCTGCCCGATCGTCAGGGGGAGCCCTTCCTGCCCCTGCGCCTCGGCGGCCTCGTTGAGCTGGCCCAGGATTTTCTCTTTCACGAAGAGCGCGAGCAGGGAGGCAATCCTGTCTCCGTCGAGCAATTTCACCTTGCCTTTCTCTTCTTCATTCTCTTCGTTCTTCTTCTCGCCGGTTGTTGCTGGCGCGGAGAAGAAGACGACGCGATCGGCGTCGCCGTCCAGGGAGGCGCACATGGCTCCGGGGGGCACGGAGACGACGGCGGTTTCGTCTTCTTCTTTCTCGTTTGCCGACGAAGAAGAAGAAAAAGAAGAAGAAGAGCTCGAAACAATCTTCATTCCGTCGGGCAGCGCCCTCGTCTTCTGCACAAAGTCCGACCCACGGCGGTGGTTGAGGGCCTCAGGGTCCCTCCGGGAGACCTCGGGCCCGTTGGCGACGCGGAGCAGCAGCCCTCCCGGCTCCGCGCATTTCGCGGCGAGCTTCTCCGTCGCGCCGCCGCCGACGCCCGCGGCCGCGTCGACAAAGAGAAACCCGCCGCCGCTTTTGTCGTTTTCTTTCTTCTCCTTCGTCGTCAGCGGTTCCGTCCCGGCCACCAGCTCCGCGTGCCCCCGCGCCAGCTCGTCGTAGTAGTCCTCGAGCGAGGGTTTCGGCTTTGATCCCTTGTTGGCGGCGGCGACGAGCCAGTGAAGCTGCGGCGTCGTCATCTCGCCGAGCAGCTCGGCCTCGGCGCCGCCGGCCTCGGCGCCGGCCTTGGCCGCCGCGGCGAGCGCCGGAGAGGAAGGGCGCGAGTCGTGCGCGATCCAGACCACGGGACGAGATGATGAAGAAGATTGAGAGGAAGAAGACGATTCGGAGATGGCTTTCGCAAACAGCTCCCGCGTGAGCGCCTCGAGCTCGTCGTCGCCCTCCGCCCGCGCGAGCGCGTCGGCCGTCGGCTCCCACTCCTGAGACAGGACGTGCCCGCTCGGGTCGATGAGCTTGACGCCGTTGTCTCGAGGGGGGTTGTGCGAGGCCGTGACGCAGATCCCGGTGACGGCGCGGTTCTTGGAGAGGGAGCGCGCGACCATGAGCACGCCGCAGCTGTTGAAGGGGAAGAGGAGGTTGAGGGGAAGAAGAGGTTGAGAAGATTTTTTAAAAAAGAAAAAAAACTCCATTGCGAATTGAAGAGAACCTATCTTTCTTCTCCTCCTTCTCTCTCTCTTTCTCTGACAATTCCCGTACCGAAACAGCGTCGAGTCCAGCAGGCTGGCTTCGGCCCTGAAGCCCGCGGTGCCATACGAGGGGACGAAGGCAGAGGGCTTGCGGAAGGACGCCGAGGCCGCGGAGACCGACTTGGCGATTTCATTGGCGTCTATCATCTTTTTTTCTTTCTTTTTTCGAGAGATCGTCCGCGAGTGCTTTTTTTTGGTTTGCGAGTTTTGTTGTTGGTCGTGCGTGCCGATTTTCGATTCAGCGGGCGCGCCACACGGTTGTCTAGAGAGCAGCAGACGATGTCACAATTAGACAAAGGGAGGGAGGGTCTTTTGTGTTTCCTCTTACACTCAAGAAAAGAAGAAGTAGAAGAAAACGAGTTTTGTGCTTTTTCGACCTGAAAAAAACACTCGGCTCTCTCTCTCTCTCCTTCTCGACCTCCTCCTCTTGCCCTTTTTTTTCTCGATTCTGTCTCTTAAGCTCTCTCTCCCCACCCAAAAAAAGAATTCGAAAATCTCCCCCTCCGTCGTGGTAAATAATCAAAAAGAAAAAAAGAAAGTGAAAAACACGCATTTTTATTTTGTTGTTGTTGTTGTTGATGGACCTCTCTCTCTCTCTCTTTCTCTCTCTTTCTCTCCCAAAATCATCTCCTCAATCCACTTCCAACACTCTACTTGCCAGCGACCCTCTTGGCGGCGGCCACGACGGCGTCCTTGGTGATCCCGAACTTGGCGTAGAGGATGTCGGCGGGCGCGGAAGCACCGAAGGTGTCGATCCCGACCTGGGCGCCGTCGGTCCCCGTGTACTTCTCCCAGCCGAAGGTCGAGCCGGCCTCGACCGAGACGCGCGCGCGGCAGTCCTTGGGGAGCACCGACTCGCGGTAGGAGGCGGGCTGCTCGTCGAAGACCTCCGTGCACGGCATCGAGACGACGCGGACCTTGAGGCCCGACTTCTCGAGCTCGACGCCGGCGTCGACGGCCATCGAGAGCTCGGATCCGGTGGCGATGAGGATCACGTCGGGCTTGACTCCCTCGCCGGCGCTGCCGGCGACGATGTAGCCTCCCTTGGCGGCCTTGTCGATCGACGAGCCGGGCAGGTTGGGCATCCCCTGGCGGGAGAGAGCCAGTGTCGAGGGCCTCTTCTTGCCCTGCGGGTTCTGGCCGTTGGCGTTCTCGACGGCGACGCGGTATATCGCGGCGGTCTCGTTGCCGTCCCCGGGCCTCATCGTCAGCATCGACGGCATCGCGCGGAACGAGGCCAGGTGCTCAATCGGCTGGTGCGTGGGGCCGTCCTCTCCCAGGCCGATCGAGTCGTGCGTCATCACGTAGATGACGCCGGCCTGCGACAGCGCCGACATGCGCATCGCCGAGCGCATGTAGTCGGTGAAGATGAAGAAGGTCGCGCAGTACGGGATCAGCCCGGTGTCGTGCAGGGCCAGGCCGTTGCAGATCGCGCCCATCGCGTGCTCGCGGACGCCGAAGCGGAGGTTGCGCTCTGCGTAGCTGTTCTTCTGGAAGTCGCCGTACATCTTCATGAGGGTCATGTTGGAGGGGGCCAGGTCGGCCGATCCGCCCAGGAACCCGGGGATCGCGGGCGCGAGCGCGTTGAGCATCGTCTGCGAGTGCAGGCGCGTCGCCAGGCCCTTGTCCTCCGGGGTGAACGAGGGCAGGGACTTTTCCCACCCGGCGGGCAGTTTACCCGAGAGCATCGACGTCAGCTCGGCGCCCTCGGCGGGGTACTTCTTGACGTAGTTGGCGAGGGTGGTCTTCCACTCGGCCTCGGCGGCCTTGCCGCGGGTGGCGGCCTTGGCGAAGACGTCGTAGGCGGCCTTGGGGACCTGAGAAAGAGGTGGGAGGTGGGGATGGGGTAGGAGAGAGGGGGGGAGAAGAAAGTGAAGAAAAGAGAAAAAGTGAGTTTCTTGTTTTTTAATTTTTCCTACCTCGAAAAAAGAAAGAAAGAAAAAGAAAGAGGAGAAACGATTTCAAAGAAACTTCTTTACTAACCTCGAACTCGCCGTACTTCCAGCCGAGGTTCTCGCGCGTGGCGGCGGTCTCGTCCTTGCCGAGGGGGGCGCCTAGGGGGAGAGAGTTGTAGAGGGAGGAGAAGAGAGGAAGAGAACAGTGAGCGTTTAAGTGCTTTTCTCTCCGTCGACCTCGAGAAACGAAACGAAAAAAAAAACCCGATTTCGAAAAAAAAAAACAAACCCACCGTGCACGTCGTGCGAGTCGGCCTTGTTGGGCGACCCGTAGCCGATCAGCGTCGAAACCTTGATCATCGACGGCTTGTCCGTCACGCTCTTGGCCGTCTCGATCGCCTTGCGGATCGCGTCGAGGTCGGTGTTGCCGTCGGCGACGTGCTGCGTGTGCCAGCCCAGCGCGTCAAAGCGTGCCGAGACGTCCTCGGTGAACGAGATGTCGGTGTGGCCGTCGATCGAGATCTTGTTGTCGTCGTAGAGGACAATAAGCTTGCCGAGGCCCCAGTGGCCGGCGAGGGAGGCGGCCTCGGTGGAGATGCCCTCCATGTTGCAGCCTGGGTTGGGGGTTGAGAGAAGACGAGGAAGAAGAAGGAAGAGGAGGAAGAAGAGGTGAGTTTTTTCATTTCGTTTTTTCTTCTTTTCTTTCCATTTCCCTCTCTTCCCAAAACACTCACCGTCGCCCATGATGCAGTAGGTGTAGTGGTCGACGACCTTGGCGTCGGGCTTGTTGAACCTGGCGGCCATGTGCGCCTCGGCCGCGGCGAGGCCGACGGCGTTGCAGATGCCCTGGCCGAGCGGGCCTGTTTTGTTGTTGGGAGAAGAGGTTGAAAAAGGAAAAAAAAAGAGGTGAAGGTGAGTTTTGAGTTGAGAGGGAAAGGGAAAAAAAAGTTGAGAAGAGAAAATCGACCATCAATCACGCCTCCCCGCCGACACGGGTTCCCGAGCTCGCATGCGCAATTGCTCTCCATAGGAGGCTAGCGCGTGCTCAATCATTTCCCCTGGGCCCAAGTTTCGGAGGACGCGAGGGCGAAAAGAGATGGGAAAGCGTCGCTCGCTCTCCGTGGCGATCTGGAGAGCAGTCTTCTGCTTTGAGAGGGAGCAGCAAAAGAGGAAGAAAGAAGAAGAAGAAAAAAAAAGGAAGAAAAAAAATTCATCATCAACTCACCAGTGGTGACCTCGATACCCTTGGTCTCAAAGTTCTCCGGGTGGCCGGGCGTCATGGAGCCCCACTGGCGGAACTGCTTGAGCTGGTCGATCTGTATGGCGAGTGGAGAGGGGGGCGGAGAGCGCGGGAAGAGGGCGCGGCGGGGGGGAAAGGGGAGGGGGTGAGATGAAGAGTTGAAAAAGAGGTCGACAGAGGACCAAGAAAAAAAACGAAAGAGGAGCGAGAACGCGAGCGAGCGAGAGAAAAAAGGGAAAACACGCCCACTTTCTCGACAAGGAATGCAGCGTTGTTGGGGACGTTTTCCGCTTTTCTTTCCAACAGAGAGCGAGAGCACATCAGTTTCAACGCTCGGGAGCTAGAATCAGGGCAATCGGAGCAAACAGCGCGCGATTGCCGACGAGATCAAAGGCCCTTGAAGGTTCTTGCCCTCGCGCGTGTTGACGCTAGCCAGAGGGCGACGGCTTGCTTTTTTTCGTTTTTCGTTTTTTTATTCGTTCGACGCTGATCATCTCGGGACGAGATGCCGCGGCGTTTCGGTCTCGATTTCGATTCTGTCGCGTTCGATGGAGAGAAAATGTCGAGATCTCGTCGCTGGTATGGAGAACGAGGCAAGAAAGCGGCAGTTTGGTAGCGAGCGCGGGGCACAGAGAGGGCGAGCGTCGGCGTCTAATTTCTCTTCGACGACGACGACGACGGCGACCACCAACGACATCACCGCCCTTCTTCTTCTTTCCCGCGACCAAACAGCAAGCAAAAGACGGCCACACAACACGCGTCAGCCCACGCATTCTCCTTCTACTTACCGTCATGTCCTTGTAGCCGAGCAGATGGAGCAGTGAGTATTGGAGCATCGAGCCGTGACCGGCCGAGAGGACGAAGCGGTCGCGGTCGGCCCACTTGGGGTCCTCCGGGTTGAGCTTCATGTATTCCGAGAAGAGGATGCTGGCCATCGGGGCGCACCCCATCGGCAGACCAGGGTGGCCGCTGTTCGCCGCGTTGACGCCATCGATGGACAGGAAGCGGACGGCGTTGATGGCCTCGCCGATGTCGCCCGGGATCTGCTTCGCGACGTATTTGACGGACGTCGCGCTCGGCGCCGCCTGGGCGACGATTCCGCGCGCCGAGGAGCGCTTGGCGACGGGGGCCACGCGGTGGCTGACGGCGGCGGCGGAGCGCACGTTGCGCACGGCCGAGGGCCTGGTCATGGAGGCGGCAGAGGTCTGCATGGCGGTGAAGATAACGAGGGGATTTGGGAAGGAGAAAGGAGAGAAAAAGAAAAAAGTCGAAGTTGTGTTATTTGTTTTTGAAATCCAAGGCTCTCCTTCGCCGAGAAAAAAAAAGAAAATTCGCCGGCACTCTCGTCTTGATTGATTGCTCTCTTTCACTCCCCCTTTTTCTCTCTTTCCCCTCAAGATTCGACGCGCACAGCGCTGGGACCAGACCGTGAAGAGAGCGCGTCCATCTGGAGTTGCGAAAGGCTCGTAACTAGATTTCCGCGATGCCCCCGACCCGCCGCTCCTCGCGGCTCTCGTCGCCGGCGAGGTCGTCTTCCTCTTCTTCATCGAGGGGGGCCGCGATCAAACCGTCGACAACCTCGACCCCCGCTCCTTCTTCCACCACCACCTCGACCACCTCGACGAAACCGCACTACGAGTTCGGCGGCCCCCTGGGCACGACGGCCATGCTCTTCGGCCTGCCCTTTGTCTGCTACGCCCTCATCGCCTCCTGCAACCCGAAAGGATGCTCCCTAGACCCGCGAAGCTGGCACTCGCCGCTCGACTTCGTCCCCACAAGCAAGGGCGGGGGCTCGACCTTTTTGGTTTCGTTCGCGGCCATGGTCGCCTGGTTCGCCGCGCAGGCGGCGCTCCACCTGCTGCTCCCCGGCCCGCTGATCGAGGGCGTGCTCCTCCCCACGGGGAAAAAACTAAAATACAAGCTCACGGGCTTCAAGAACCTCCTCGTGACCCTCGCTGTCGCCCTGACCCTGGGCCTGAGGGAAAACCCGAGCACAAAGGAGCCCTGGCTGGCCCTCTGCTACGACTACTACGTCCCGCTGCTGACGGCCTCGCTGGCCTTCTCGACGCTGCTGTCCGTGGCGCTGTACGCCGCTTCGTTCAGAGGAGGCGGAAATGGGGGAAGAGGAAAGGAGGGGAAGAAGGCGAAGACGACGAAGAAGGCTCAGCTGCTTGCGTCGCACGGGACGACGGGCTGTGCTGTCTACGACTTCTTCATGGGGCGGGAGCTCAACCCCCGCTTCTCTTTCAGTACTTTCGACTGGAAGGAGTTTTGCGAGCTGTACCCGGGGCTGATAGGATGGGTGGTGCTGGACCTGGGCTGCGCCGCGAAGCAGTGGTCGGTGAACTCGAAAATGGGGAGCGGAGGCGGAAGCTTCGGCCTTTTCTCGTCGCTGCTGCTCTCCTTCTCGCCGAAGGCTTCTCCTTCGACTTCGACTCCCCTCGTCCCAAACCTCTTCTCCTCCTCTGGCAACCTCTCCGCCTCCCTCCTCCTTGTCTGCCTCTTCCACGCCGCCTACGTCGCCGACGCCCTCTGGCACGAGAGGGCGATCCTGACCACGATGGACATCACGACCGACGGCTTCGGCTTCATGCTGGTCTTCGGGGACCTGACCTGGGTGCCCTTCACCTACTCGCTGCAGGCCCGATACTTGGTCGATTACCCCAACCAGTTGAGCAAATTTGCCATCGCGTTTATTCTCATGCTGAACATCGGCGCCTACGCGGTCTTCAGGGGGTCCAACTCGCAGAAGGACGCCTTCCGCAGGGACCCCAGCGACCCCAGCGTCAGGCACCTCAAGACGCTGCAGACTCGGACGGGGAGGAAGCTCCTGGTCTCCGGGTGGTGGGGCGTGGCCCGCCACATCAACTACTGCGGCGACTGGCTGCTCGGCTGGTCGTGGTGCCTCCCCTGCGGCTTCGGGCACGCCGTGCCCTATTTTTATGTTGCTTACTTTGCCGGCTTGCTGCTGCACAGGGACCGCAGGGACGGGAAGAGCTGCGCGGCCAAGTATGGTGCAGACTGGGAAAAGTATTGTCGCATCGTCAGGTGGAGGATCGTGCCGTTTGTCTATTGAGGCCGTTCACAAAGTGCAAAGAAGGAAAGAGAAGGAAAGAAGGAGTGAAAGAAAGAGAAGGGAGAAGAGTTTTTTTTTCCTCGCTCGCCTCTATCCGAAACATCGGCTAGCTCCTTCTTTTCCACACCTCTTCTGTCCTTCTCTCTCTTCTCTCTTTTTTCCCTATCCCAAAACTTTCATTTTCAACCTTTTTAAATGCTCGTGTCCTCCCGAATCACCCGGGCGACGCCGCTGGCAGCAGTAAGACCCGTGCGAAACGCTGCCTCGCGAGCAGCAACGGCATCAGCATCATCATCGTCGCCGAGTTTGATGCAATCAACTTTCAATCCCACCTCTCCCCAGCGCCCTTCGCTCCACTCGCAGCGCCCTCTTGCCACTCGAGCAGCCCCAGGCGAAGTGTCGACGGCCAGTGAGTGGTTGATTTAGCCGAGAAAAGGGATAAGAAATGGAAGGGAAACGTGCGGAAAAAGGACGGAGGGGCCGCCGCTCGCCATTCTCGGCATTCGCTCACCCCCCCAACCTCGACCTCCACCAACCTCAAAACACAGCCAAACCCCTCGAGCTCCACGTGGGGCCCACCACGCTCTCCCTGCCATTCAACCAGCAGCGAGCCATGGAGCTCAAGGCGGCCCTGGCCCTGCTCCTCGCCACGTTCGCGGAGAAGGCCAAGGCCGAGAGGCCGAAGCGGTGGCAGTCGCTCGAGTACAAATTCAAAAACGACGACGGCAGCGACGAGAGCACTACCCCGCCCGGAATCGCCCTCTTCGAGGTGTTTTGCAACCCGAACGCCGCGGCTTCCCCTTTCGACGCCAAGGTGCTGGTGACGGTCAAGTCGACCGAGGGCGGGGTGGGCTTCACCACGGAGGCGCCGCTCTCGGCGCTGAGGGCAGACCTCGAGGCTTACTAAAAAGTGATTTTTCGACTTTTTTCTTCTTCTTTTTCCCGCGTTTTGCTTCTCTTTTCCTCTTCTTTCCTTCGTTTCAAAACAACAGTGTGATGTTCGCCTCTCTTCGATCTTTCGAGAGAGATCAATTTACATGTGGTTTGGGAGCTGTTTTGTTTTTTCATTTTGTCAGTGCCAAGGTCGGTCCGCGGCGCCCTCGTCGTCGGCGACGCTGCTCCCGTTCCCATTTCCGTTCCCTCCTCCGCCGCCATCGCTCCCCCTCTCCTTCTTCTTCGCCTCTTCCAGATGCGCCCACGGGTTCTCGAGCATGCGCGGCGAGACGAAGGCCGAGATTGGGAGGAGGTCGTCGCGGGTCGGAGCGTTGAAGCCTCCTCCTCCTGCGTTGCCTCCTCCCCCTCCTCCGCCGCCGAAACGACCGCTGCCGCCAAAGCCTCGGCCACCTCCCCCCTGCCAGCGCCCCCCTCGCCCGCCGCGGCCCCTGCCTCCGCCGCCGTGGAAGCCCCCTCCGCCCCCTCCGCCGTAGAACTGCTGCTGCTGCTGCAGCGGATGCTGCTGCGGGTGCTGCTGCTGGTAAGGCTGGTTGAAGTGCTGAGGAGGAGGAGGATGCGGAGGAAAAGGGGGAGCAAAGCCCTGCCGATAAAACTGCTGCTGCTGCTGCTGCTGCTACTGCTGCTGCTGCTGCTGCTGGTGATGATCATGAAACGAAGGAGGCTGGAACGGCGGCATCCCGCCTCCTCGTCCCATGTGCTGCGGAGGGAAGAAGCTGGCTCCATGTCCTCCTTGCCGCTGAAATTGATGCTGCTGCTGCCAGTTCCCTCGACCTCCTCCTCCGCCTCCTCCTCCGCCTCCAGCAGCGGCCGCGGCAGCGGCCACCGCCGACGAGGCGGCTGCCCCCGCCCGCATCGCGCCGACCGGGTCCGAGTAGAAGCCCCCGGGAGGAGGAGGGGGGGCTCCTCCTCCCTCTCCTCCGCCGGCGGAGGCGGCAGCCTCAAGCGACGGCGGCGGCAGGCGCCGCTTCTCTGCTCCTCCTCCTCCACCTCCACCTCCATTTGCCGAGGAAGCCTCCTCGCGGAGCGCTCTCAGGCGCTTGCGCCTGTCGTCGGGGGCCTCGTCGGCCATTGGTTTTGGAGTCGCGGAGAGAAGAAAAGAAGTTTGGAAAGAAAGAGGTCGACGGCAGCGGCGACGCTTCTTTCGCTCTTTTTGATGGGTTTTCTTTCTTTCACTTCTTTCTCTCCTCTTCTTTCTTCTTTTCACGCTCAATCAAAAGCTCTGTTTCAAATGCTTCTTGTTCGAGAACATCAATGACGATGTCTTCTCTTGATTCAGAAAAGTCGAAACAGATGAAAGAAAGCGGGAGGAAAGAGAGAGGAGGCGCGAAAGCGCAGTGATTGGAAAAAAAAAATCCAATCGAGCCGAAAGTGTGAAGTCGAACAGAAACCCTCTCTTTTTCCTTTTTTCTTCTGCGCCTTTTCTTTCACGCCTTCAGAAAAAAAAACAAAAAAACAGCCAGCGCGTTTCTTCTTCTTTCTTTTGAAACGCGGTCCGAGTAAAGTCTTCTGTGTTTCCGAAACACCAGGTGAGTGACGAGAGAGAGAGAGAGCGAGTGGAATTAGGAAGGGAAGAGAGCAGAAAGAGAAGAGAGAGAGCTGTCCCCCCTTGTTTTCGGCGAGCGAAGAGGTCGAAAGGAGGAGGGAGCAAGAGAGGGCGAATGCTGGCCATCTCTAAGGAGCCTCGTCCCCTCCCTTTTTCTCCTCTTTTCAGCCTTGTTTTCTCTTTTCTCTCCCGGAGAGAATCGAGCTACAAAGTGCGCGCATGCGTCGCGACGCGATTGAAGTGAAACCGAGGCGTCAATTTGGAAGAGTTTCGAGCGCGTCAATGGAGAGCTGGCGGGCGAACGAACGAACGGCGACGATGATGTTGAAGACCGAACGACACTCACGCGAAGAAAGAAAGGAAAAAAATCAAAACAGGCCGCCGAAAAAAACCACTTTTCTTCTCTAGACACGCCCTTTAAAGCCCCGACGAGATGGCCGCCACGATGCTGGCGATGCCCCTGGATGGTGAGGGATTGGAATTGAGGAGATGGAGGGAGAGAAGAGAGAGAGAGAGAAGAATTCAATCAAGGAAAAAAACTCGCTACCCCCCCGAATGATGTTGCCTCTTCTTTTCGCTTTCGCCGAGCTCTCGTCCCCTTTTCGACCTCCTCTCGGCGGCTGCAGGAGGAGGTTCTTCCTTTTCTTCCTTTCTTCTTCTTCCCTTTCTTTCTTCCTTTCTTTCTTTCTTCCTTTCTTTCTTTCTTTCTTTCTTTCTTTCTTTCTTTCTTTCTTTCTTTCTTTCTTTCTTTCTTTCTTTCTTTCTTTCTTTCTTTCTTTCTTTCTTTCTTTCTTTCTTTCTTTCTTT
>Ga0114918_10005523_pt1 | contig 10856 bp, 5 predicted proteins | sample LantaG_FD_87015 | JGI IMG/M metagenome (GOLD analysis project Ga0114918, IMG submission 87015) | Deep subsurface microbial communities from Baltic Sea to uncover new lineages of life (NeLLi) - Landsort_02402 metaG | ecosystem: Environmental > Aquatic > Marine > Oceanic > Sediment | place: Baltic... | reverse complement strand
AACCACATCGCTTCGCGGAACTTGTGGGCGAACACCGTTTCGGCACGCACCGGCAGCGTCAACAGGAGCCGGGCCTCCGGCGAGCGATACATGCCGCCATAGAGCAGGATGGCCGTGGAAAACACCAGCATCACCATGAGCGAGGAGAAGAACGCGTTGAACAGGAGGGAGATCACGTCGGCGTGGAGGGCATCGAGGAAGCCAAACGCCTCGACAAACAGGCCGTACAGGGCTGCCCAGAACAGCCCGCTCAGGAGCACGACAAGCGACACCCGCAGCCGCGAACCAGCCACCATCGACCGGACCGTCTCCCAGACAAGCGTTGCCCGCAGCCGGAGGAACAGCCGCGACTCCTCGTCAAGCCGCAGAAGACGAACGGCTTCGGGTGGAACCGTACGGCCGGTCATGTCCCGCCTCCACGGGGACTGGTGAGCTCGAGGTAGAGCTGCTCGAGCGACGTGGCCTCGAACGCCACCTGCCCCCGCAGTTCCATGACGGTGCCCAGGAATCGCAATTGACCGCGGACCATGATTCCGACGCGGTCGGCCATCTCCTCGGCCATCGCCAGCGTGTGGGTCGACATGAACACCGTCATGCCCTCGCGGGTCCGATCGGAGAGCCGATCCTTGACGATCCTCACGCTCCGCGGGTCGAGTCCCACCATCGGCTCGTCGAGCACGAGCACGTCGGGATCGTGGAGGAGTGACGCGGCGAACACGAGCCGCTGCTTCATGCCGAGCGAGTAGCTCTCGGCGAGGTCGTCGAGAAACTCACCCAGTTCGAAGCATTCGATCTCGCGGTCGAGACGGTCGCGGGCGAGGTGCCGGGGCATGCCGAACATGTCGGCGATGAACCAGAGAAACTCCCGTCCCGTCAGCTTGTCGTAGAGGCACGGCTCGTCCGGCACATAGCCCACGTGGAGATGGGCAGACCGGGGATCGGCGACGACGTCGTGGCCGCAGATCCGAATCGCGCCCCGCGAGGGATGGAGCAGGCCGACGAGCATCTTGATGCTCGTGGTCTTCCCCGCCCCGTTGGGGCCAAGCAATGCGAAGAGCTCACCCCGGGGGATCGCCAACGAGAGATCGGTGACCGCGACCTTCGGTCCATACGTCCGCGATACGTGGTCAAACTCGATCATGGTGCTGCCGACTCCCGCTCGGTGGCCCGGCCGATTCGCTCCTCGTCGGCCTCTTCGGCAGCCGCGAGGCGGGCGGCCTCGGCATCCGAGCGACGCACGAAGGAAACCCGGGCACCGAGCAGCGCCGCCTCCTGGCGGAGGACCCGGCCGGACCGGTCTACCCACAGCCGGGAGCGGGGCTCGCGGTTGCTCGAGGGATCTTCGCGATACGCGACGACGTGGACGCGAACAAGGGAATCTTCCCAGAAGATCGTCTCCTCACCGCTGACCTCGGCATGGAGGATTTCGAGCGGTGACTGCCCTGGACGCAGCGGGCTGTAGACCGGCACCGTCCAGCGGCGGCCCTCGGTGAGTCCGGGCAGCGTCGCTTGCGGCGAGAGTTCGTCGCCGATCATCACGGTGGTGGGCAGGTGCCTGGTCGTCTCGTGCCGCATGTCCCCGGCCGCCATGGTGATCGAGACGCGTCCCTGATCGACCGTACCCGTGAGGACGAGCGGGTCTCGGGTGCCGGGCAGGTTGACGACCGACGAAAAGGAACGCAGGCCGCCGTCGTCATCGATCGAAAGCCGGCCGCGGGCATCGAAGGAATCGGTGGCCTGGTTGGCGACGAGCCGCTGCGCCAGGCTGGCGGCCCAGCCGGGAAGCATCTCGTCCCAGGGAACCCGGTCGAAGTGGAGGCGGCTATCGACGAACAAGCCATGTCGCTGCGACCGGGTTGCCCGCGTGACCGCCCAGCCGATGGGGCGGTCGTTGCACTGCACGGTCCAGGCCACCGGTACGAGCCGGCTGCCGGTGGCATACATGGCCTGATGTCCCGGCGGGGAACCAGGCCGCCAGGCGGGCATGATCTTGGCCGCGAAGAGCCAGCCGGTCGCCACGGCCCAGAAGCCGATGACAACAGGTGTAAAAAAAGGACGCTGGAGCATCGCGTGGCTATCCAACGCGGGCCAAAAATCAAAAACCCCCGAACGCTTGCAGTGTAGCCGGCCGGCCGGTGTGGGAAAATCCTCAGTGTGTGCGGCCCCCCCAGACCGCCCTGCCTCGCAGAATTCTCACGCGATCCTCTCCTGATTCACACGGGACGGCTGGTTGTCAAAGGGTCTGCCGCGGCGTAAACTCTGCCTCAGTTGGGAGAGGCGGACGACCGGGATTCCTGCATGAGCCAGGGCAAGTTCCTGGATGTCTGAGGCCGATTGGCGAACCGACGCACTCCTGCTTCGAGCCGCCAGCCGGTCAGTCCCTCACACGAGGTCCGAGCATCATGTCCAAAACCATGAACACCACGCGCGACGTGTTCTACCACCAGCGGTGCCCGGTCTGCGGGCGGTTGCTGCAGATTCGGGTGAACCTGCTCGGCCAGCGGGTTTATTGCCAACACTGCGGGGGTGGTTTCGTCGCCCTGGAAGCACAGGCCGGGATCGCAGCTGACGCTGGGGCCAAGTCGACCTTTGACCGTGCTGATGAGTTGCTTGAGCGGGCCGCCCTTGTGCTCGAACAGGCCGCTCTGGACGGGGACTGCTGCTGAGCGAACGCAAGCAGCAACAGCAGCAGCGGTCGGCTCAGGTCTGCGGGGTGGCGGTGATGGTTAGCCCGAGTAGGCGGCCAAGGGCTCGCCAGTACCCCGGAAAAGTCTTGCCGACGCAGGCGGGATCCTCGACCTCGACCCCGGCGATCCGCAGGCCCGCCAATGCGAGGCTCATGGCCATTCGGTGATCGTCGTAGGTCTTGACCCGTGCGGCCCCGAGGCGGCGGGGAATGTCTGTCGGCCAGACGGTGAGCCCGTCGGCCCGTTCCTCGACGTCCGCACCGAGCCGGCGGAGCTCCCGCACGAGGTCGCCGATCCGGTCGGTCTCTTTGTCGCGGACGTGGGCCACGTTGCGGATCGTTGTTGGGCCGGTCGCGAACAGGGCCACGACCGCCAGCGTGGGCACGGTGTCGCTGATGGCGTTCATGTCGATGTCGATGCCGCGGGAGGCCAGTCCCCCGACGGTCACCGCATTTGGTTCCCAGGCAACCACGCAGCCCATCCGCTCGAGGGCGTCGCAGAAGGCGATGTCTCCCTGGAGACTCGCGCGGCTGAGCCCCTCGATACGGACCCGCCCACCGGTGATGGCAGCCACGGCGGCAAAATAGCTCGCCGCCGAGGCGTCCGGCTCGATCGCGTAGTGACGGCCGATGTAGCCCCCCGCCGGGATGCTCCAGTGACGCTGGCCGGTGATTGTGCAGCGGGCCCCGAAGGCTTCCAGCACCTGTCGCGTCATTTCGAGGTAGGGCAAGGACACGAGGTTGCCCGTGAACTCGATCTGCATGCCTCCGGCCGTGCAGGGCGCTGCCAGCGCGAGCCCGCTGGCAAACTGGCTCGAGGTGTCACCACGCACGCGAACCGTGCCCCCCGCCATACCTGCGGAACGGAGCACCACGGGGGGGCAGTCGCCGGGGCTCTCCGCCACGGCGTCGATGCCGAGCGTGCGGAGTGCGGTGAGCAGGTCGCCGATCGGCCGCTGCCGCATGCGGGTGGTGCCGTCGAGCCGGTAGGTGCCGACGCCTAAGCCGCAGACCGCCGCCAGAAACCGCATCGTCGTGCCGCTCGCTGCACAGTCGAGCGTGGCCTCCCGCACGGGGATTGTTCCCCCTGTGCCGCTGACTCGGACAACACCGGCGTTCCAGTCGGCCGTGATCCCGGCCCCAAGCGCTGCCAACCCCGCCGCCATCACCCGCGTGTCTTCGCTGTCGAGGACCCCCGTGAGCGAACTATCGCCGCGGGCAAGGGCCGCGCAGACGAGCGCACGGTTCGTAATGCTCTTCGATCCAGGAGGGCGGGCCGTGCCCGTCACGGGGCCGGCGACGGTGGGGATAAGCAGTGGCTCTGGCATGGCGTCAACGTCTGGCGGCACGGCGGATGACCGGGTCGTCGAGGAGCATCAAGAGCGGGCCCACCTGCTCCCCGCCATCGCCGGCGATCTGCCAATCGGCTCGGGCCCGCCTGGTGTCGGGGGGATCAAGGCACAGCCAGCGGGCTCCGAGAAAGAGGTGGTTGGCGGCCCGGCCGTCGGTGTCAAACCACGACTCGACGATGGCCATCGCGATCCGGGGATCGACCCGGTCGCGGGGAATGCGTTCGATCTTGCCGACCAGTTTGTAGATGAACATCGTGGGAGTGATCTCGATCACCGAGAAAGTGCGGCCATCGGCCTTGTACTCTCGCCCGGCCGTGGCCGCCTCGAATGCCTGCTCCTGATAGCCAGCGAAATTTCGGGCATACGTGGCGAAAAGCCGCCAGCGTTCGAGTCTGGAGTTGGCCTCGACGTCGTCGCCGACCTCGCTCGAGGCGGCCTTGATGGTACGGTCGGCAGTGTCGAATTCCTCCCGCTGCAGCGCCCTATGGGCGTCACGGAGCGAGGCTTCCAGCGACTCGATCATCCGGGCCCGTGCGGCAGCGTTCTGACGTCCGTCTTCGTCGCTCAGTTCAGGTACCGGTTCAGGTACCGGTTCAGGTGCCGGTTGAGGTGCCGGTTGAGGTGCCGGTTGAGGTGCCGGCGCCTTGGGCCTGCGAGGCTCTGGCGTCGGGGCGGGCTCCACCTTGGCAGGGGGTGGCGGAGTGGGTTTTGACGCCGGAGTTGGCTGGGGTGTGGGCGTGACAACGGCAACCTGCTTCAAGACACCTTTGTCGCTGATCATGAAGAAGGCCACCACCGCCACGCTCGCCGCGAGGAGCGATCCGACGGTGATGAGGATGCCCGCCGAGCCGTTGGGTCTCTTCGATCGACGGGCTACTGGCCGTCGCACCGACACAAACGGTGACGACAGCGGAAGATCCGGCGCCGCCGCCACATTCACGGGTTCCTCGGAAGGCATTTGCACAGCCGTGGTAAGGAGGGCGTCTCGGGCCTCATGAACACGGGCCTGCAGAGCCTCGTGAGCCCTGGCGAACGGTCCTGGCGAGATACCCCGCAGCCCGGCGAGGCGGGCCTCAGCAGCGTGGATAATTGCGTCGGCGTTTGTCTGGGAGGGGGGAATGCCCAGGACGCGATGCGGATCGCCGAGGTCGACCGCATCGATCCCGAGCCATTCCCGACACGGGTCGAAAGGCATGGCAGGGGCAGGATGAAAGTGGGGAGCGGCTGCCACGCGGCAACCGACCCTAAAAACCTACCAAAACCCGCGCTTGCTTGTTGACCGCAACCAAACAGGGCCCCGGCCGCAGGCCGAGGGCTGCGGGAACAAAGGCCGCCCCGCCTGCCATGCCACCTCGGATAAACAGCACCGCTTGAGCCTGGCGCTCTCCAATTGGAGAGCGCCAGGCTCAAGCGGTGCTGTTTATCCGAGGTGGCATGGCAGGCGGGGCGGCCTTTGTTCCCGCAGCCCTCGGCCTGCGGCCGGGGCCCTGTTTGGTTGCGGTCAACAAGCAAGCGCGGGTTTTGGTAGGTTTTTAGGGTCGGTTGCCGCGTGGCAGCCGCTCCCCACTTTCATCCTGCCCCTGCCATGCCTTTCGACCCGTGTCGGGAATGGCTCGGGATCGATGCGGTCGACCTCGGCGATCCGCATCGCGTCCTGGGCATTCCCCCCTCCCAGACAAACGCCGACGCAATTATCCACGCTGCTGAGGCCCGCCTCGCCGGGCTGCGGGGTATCTCGCCAGGACCGTTCGCCAGGGCTCACGAGGCTCTGCAGGCCCGTGTTCATGAGGCCCGAGACGCCCTCCTTACCACGGCTGTGCAAATGCCTTCCGAGGAACCCGTGAATGTGGCGGCGGCGCCGGATCTTCCGCTGTCGTCACCGTTTGTGTCGGTGCGACGGCCAGTAGCCCGTCGATCGAAGAGACCCAACGGCTCGGCGGGCATCCTCATCACCGTCGGATCGCTCCTCGCGGCGAGCGTGGCGGTGGTGGCCTTCTTCATGATCAGCGACAAAGGTGTCTTGAAGCAGGTTGCCGTTGTCACGCCCACACCCCAGCCAACTCCGGCGTCAAAACCCACTCCGCCACCCCCTGCCAAGGTGGAGCCCGCCCCGACGCCAGAGCCTCGCAGGCCCAAGGCGCCGGCACCTCAACCGGCACCTCAACCGGCACCTCAACCGGCACCTGAACCGGTACCTGAACCGGTACCTGAACTGAGCGACGAAGACGGACGTCAGAACGCTGCCGCACGGGCCCGGATGATCGAGTCGCTGGAAGCCTCGCTCCGTGACGCCCATAGGGCGCTGCAGCGGGAGGAATTCGACACTGCCGACCGTACCATCAAGGCCGCCTCGAGCGAGGTCGGCGACGACGTCGAGGCCAACTCCAGACTCGAACGCTGGCGGCTTTTCGCCACGTATGCCCGAAATTTCGCTGGCTATCAGGAGCAGGCATTCGAGGCGGCCACGGCCGGGCGAGAGTACAAGGCCGATGGCCGCACTTTCTCGGTGATCGAGATCACTCCCACGATGTTCATCTACAAACTGGTCGGCAAGATCGAACGCATTCCCCGCGACCGGGTCGATCCCCGGATCGCGATGGCCATCGTCGAGTCGTGGTTTGACACCGACGGCCGGGCCGCCAACCACCTCTTTCTCGGAGCCCGCTGGCTGTGCCTTGATCCCCCCGACACCAGGCGGGCCCGAGCCGATTGGCAGATCGCCGGCGATGGCGGGGAGCAGGTGGGCCCGCTCTTGATGCTCCTCGACGACCCGGTCATCCGCCGTGCCGCCAGACGTTGACGCCATGCCAGAGCCACTGCTTATCCCCACCGTCGCCGGCCCCGTGACGGGCACGGCCCGCCCTCCTGGATCGAAGAGCATTACGAACCGTGCGCTCGTCTGCGCGGCCCTTGCCCGCGGCGATAGTTCGCTCACGGGGGTCCTCGACAGCGAAGACACGCGGGTGATGGCGGCGGGGTTGGCAGCGCTTGGGGCCGGGATCACGGCCGACTGGAACGCCGGTGTTGTCCGAGTCAGCGGCACAGGGGGAACAATCCCCGTGCGGGAGGCCACGCTCGACTGTGCAGCGAGCGGCACGACGATGCGGTTTCTGGCGGCGGTCTGCGGCTTAGGCGTCGGCACCTACCGGCTCGACGGCACCACCCGCATGCGGCAGCGGCCGATCGGCGACCTGCTCACCGCACTCCGCACGCTCGGCATCGACGCCGTGGCGGAGAGCCCCGGCGACTGCCCCCCCGTGGTGCTCCGTTCCGCAGGTATGGCGGGGGGCACGGTTCGCGTGCGTGGTGACACCTCGAGCCAGTTTGCCAGCGGGCTCGCGCTGGCAGCGCCCTGCACGGCCGGAGGCATGCAGATCGAGTTCACGGGCAACCTCGTGTCCTTGCCCTACCTCGAAATGACGCGACAGGTGCTGGAAGCCTTCGGGGCCCGCTGCACAATCACCGGCCAGCGTCACTGGAGCATCCCGGCGGGGGGCTACATCGGCCGTCACTACGCGATCGAGCCGGACGCCTCGGCGGCGAGCTATTTTGCCGCCGTGGCTGCCATCACCGGTGGGCGGGTCCGTATCGAGGGGCTCAGCCGCGCGAGTCTCCAGGGAGACATCGCCTTCTGCGACGCCCTCGAGCGGATGGGCTGCGTGGTTGCCTGGGAACCAAATGCGGTGACCGTCGGGGGACTGGCCTCCCGCGGCATCGACATCGACATGAACGCCATCAGCGACACCGTGCCCACGCTGGCGGTCGTGGCCCTGTTCGCGACCGGCCCAACAACGATCCGCAACGTGGCCCACGTCCGCGACAAAGAGACCGACCGGATCGGCGACCTCGTGCGGGAGCTCCGCCGGCTCGGTGCGGACGTCGAGGAACGGGCCGACGGGCTCACCGTCTGGCCGACAGACATTCCCCGCCGCCTCGGGGCCGCACGGGTCAAGACCTACGACGATCACCGAATGGCCATGAGCCTCGCATTGGCGGGCCTGCGGATCGCCGGGGTCGAGGTCGAGGATCCCGCCTGCGTCGGCAAGACTTTTCCGGGGTACTGGCGAGCCCTTGGCCGCCTACTCGGGCTAACCATCACCGCCACCCCGCAGACCTGAGCCGACCGCTGCTGCTGTTGCTGCTTGCGTTCGCTCAGCAGCAGTCCCCGTCCAGAGCGGCCTGTTCGAGCACAAGGGCGGCCCGCTCAAGCAACTCATCAGCACGGTCAAAGGTCGACTTGGCCCCAGCGTCAGCTGCGATCCCGGCCTGTGCTTCCAGGGCGACGAAACCACCCCCGCAGTGTTGGCAATAAACCCGCTGGCCGAGCAGGTTCACCCGAATCTGCAGCAACCGCCCGCAGACCGGGCACCGCTGGTGGTAGAACACGTCGCGCGTGGTGTTCATGGTTTTGGACATGATGCTCGGACCTCGTGTGAGGGACTGACCGGCTGGCGGCTCGAAGCAGGAGTGCGTCGGTTCGCCAATCGGCCTCAGACATCCAGGAACTTGCCCTGGCTCATGCAGGAATCCCGGTCGTCCGCCTCTCCCAACTGAGGCAGAGTTTACGCCGCGGCAGACCCTTTGACAACCAGCCGTCCCGTGTGAATCAGGAGAGGATCGCGTGAGAATTCTGCGAGGCAGGGCGGTCTGGGGGGGCCGCACACACTGAGGATTTTCCCACACCGGCCGGCCGGCTACACTGCAAGCGTTCGGGGGTTTTTGATTTTTGGCCCGCGTTGGATAGCCACGCGATGCTCCAGCGTCCTTTTTTTACACCTGTTGTCATCGGCTTCTGGGCCGTGGCGACCGGCTGGCTCTTCGCGGCCAAGATCATGCCCGCCTGGCGGCCTGGTTCCCCGCCGGGACATCAGGCCATGTATGCCACCGGCAGCCGGCTCGTACCGGTGGCCTGGACCGTGCAGTGCAACGACCGCCCCATCGGCTGGGCGGTCACGCGGGCAACCCGGTCGCAGCGACATGGCTTGTTCGTCGATAGCCGCCTCCACTTCGACCGGGTTCCCTGGGACGAGATGCTTCCCGGCTGGGCCGCCAGCCTGGCGCAGCGGCTCGTCGCCAACCAGGCCACCGATTCCTTCGATGCCCGCGGCCGGCTTTCGATCGATGACGACGGCGGCCTGCGTTCCTTTTCGTCGGTCGTCAACCTGCCCGGCACCCGAGACCCGCTCGTCCTCACGGGTACGGTCGATCAGGGACGCGTCTCGATCACCATGGCGGCCGGGGACATGCGGCACGAGACGACCAGGCACCTGCCCACCACCGTGATGATCGGCGACGAACTCTCGCCGCAAGCGACGCTGCCCGGACTCACCGAGGGCCGCCGCTGGACGGTGCCGGTCTACAGCCCGCTGCGTCCAGGGCAGTCACCGCTCGAAATCCTCCATGCCGAGGTCAGCGGTGAGGAGACGATCTTCTGGGAAGATTCCCTTGTTCGCGTCCACGTCGTCGCGTATCGCGAAGATCCCTCGAGCAACCGCGAGCCCCGCTCCCGGCTGTGGGTAGACCGGTCCGGCCGGGTCCTCCGCCAGGAGGCGGCGCTGCTCGGTGCCCGGGTTTCCTTCGTGCGTCGCTCGGATGCCGAGGCCGCCCGCCTCGCGGCTGCCGAAGAGGCCGACGAGGAGCGAATCGGCCGGGCCACCGAGCGGGAGTCGGCAGCACCATGATCGAGTTTGACCACGTATCGCGGACGTATGGACCGAAGGTCGCGGTCACCGATCTCTCGTTGGCGATCCCCCGGGGTGAGCTCTTCGCATTGCTTGGCCCCAACGGGGCGGGGAAGACCACGAGCATCAAGATGCTCGTCGGCCTGCTCCATCCCTCGCGGGGCGCGATTCGGATCTGCGGCCACGACGTCGTCGCCGATCCCCGGTCTGCCCATCTCCACGTGGGCTATGTGCCGGACGAGCCGTGCCTCTACGACAAGCTGACGGGACGGGAGTTTCTCTGGTTCATCGCCGACATGTTCGGCATGCCCCGGCACCTCGCCCGCGACCGTCTCGACCGCGAGATCGAATGCTTCGAACTGGGTGAGTTTCTCGACGACCTCGCCGAGAGCTACTCGCTCGGCATGAAGCAGCGGCTCGTGTTCGCCGCGTCACTCCTCCACGATCCCGACGTGCTCGTGCTCGACGAGCCGATGGTGGGACTCGACCCGCGGAGCGTGAGGATCGTCAAGGATCGGCTCTCCGATCGGACCCGCGAGGGCATGACGGTGTTCATGTCGACCCACACGCTGGCGATGGCCGAGGAGATGGCCGACCGCGTCGGAATCATGGTCCGCGGTCAATTGCGATTCCTGGGCACCGTCATGGAACTGCGGGGGCAGGTGGCGTTCGAGGCCACGTCGCTCGAGCAGCTCTACCTCGAGCTCACCAGTCCCCGTGGAGGCGGGACATGACCGGCCGTACGGTTCCACCCGAAGCCGTTCGTCTTCTGCGGCTTGACGAGGAGTCGCGGCTGTTCCTCCGGCTGCGGGCAACGCTTGTCTGGGAGACGGTCCGGTCGATGGTGGCTGGTTCGCGGCTGCGGGTGTCGCTTGTCGTGCTCCTGAGCGGGCTGTTCTGGGCAGCCCTGTACGGCCTGTTTGTCGAGGCGTTTGGCTTCCTCGATGCCCTCCACGCCGACGTGATCTCCCTCCTGTTCAACGCGTTCTTCTCCTCGCTCATGGTGATGCTGGTGTTTTCCACGGCCATCCTGCTCTATGGCGGCATGTATCGCTCGCCGGAGGCCCGGCTCCTGTTGACGCTGCCGGTGCGTGCCGAAACGGTGTTCGCCCACAAGTTCCGCGAAGCGATGTGGTT
>Ga0114918_10005522_pt1 | contig 10857 bp, 6 predicted proteins | sample LantaG_FD_87015 | JGI IMG/M metagenome (GOLD analysis project Ga0114918, IMG submission 87015) | Deep subsurface microbial communities from Baltic Sea to uncover new lineages of life (NeLLi) - Landsort_02402 metaG | ecosystem: Environmental > Aquatic > Marine > Oceanic > Sediment | place: Baltic... | reverse complement strand
TAGATCATACTGGTTTTAAGGATAAAAGTGGTGTGCATCTTGGATCAAGGGACGCTTTTCCAATATCATTTAATTTTAATACACCTTTAGCAAAGTTTCAAGATAGAAAATCTGTTGCTGAAGCTATTAAAGAAACGGCAAGAAAATATAGTAAATATGCATTCTTTAATAATAATGGAAAATTTTGCTATCAAAGAATGCCAACTGATGTATTAGCATATGCTCCGGGTCCATATGATGTTAAATTTTATTTTTATTCAAGTCATATTGGAATTAATAGAAATACTATTCCTATTGGTCCTTATTATGCAAATAGTATTCCTAGTGGTGCTTTAAATCATAATAGTCAAATAGCATATGAGGTAAAAACTACACAATGGAATAATAAAGATATTTTTAATAAAATAATGCTTCTTTCTGTTGATGGTAGAGATAGAGGCTATATAATTGCTTCTGATGCAAATTTTGCTTCTTTTACCGATCCTAATTCTCTTGGGTTTTTAGGATATGAACGTCCTTTTATTCAGGATGAAGCGGCTTTTGGTTCTTTTGATCGAGTTAATAAAATTCTTCGTTATTATTCAAGGATGTTTAAACCAATTTATAACGTAACTTGGAAATGTATAGGTGGGAATTTGGGCGTTGAAGTTTTTGATATTGTTTCAGTTGATGACGTATTAGTATATATTACAAGAATTTCACACAGCATAGATGCTAAAAATAATTCTTGGGAAACAGAATACACTGGTGAATGGATTTATCCTCCTTTAGCTTCTACTGAAAGAGTAATTAACGTAATGGAGTAAGAATATGGTAAGCAGAGGTTTTGAAAATTTTGCTGGAATAGTAGACTCTTTTGTTAGAGGTGAGTTTTCTCGTCATTTGGATACTCAGTCTACTACTGCTGTTCTTTATGATGATAATTATTATATGTATAAAGGATTTCCAAATATAGATTCTTCTATGCTTTCTACCATTAGAGACGAGAGTGACGGTGTTGTATATTTTATGGTTGGTTTCGATAGGGTTAGCTCACCCGCAAAAATTGGAGTATAAAAATGCCAAGAACGACAGAAAATTTTAATTTAGTTTACGCCGCTGAAGGAGAAATATTAACTCCTGAAATTGAAGAAAATAGATATCTTATTATTGATAGACAGATGTTGGGAATTTTTGAGGTTTTTGGTAACGGAGTTATTGATGGGTGGGATATAACATCTGGCAGCGGTCTTTCCATTATTATAAGTAGTGGAAAAGGAATTATAAATCTTAAATATGTTAAAACTGAAGTAGCATCATCTTTAGTTAATTTATCACCAAATTCAACTCTTTTTATTTTAGCTCAAAAGGCATTTGAAACACAAGATGATATATCCGTAATATTTAGCACTAGTCTTTCGGATAGTATTGATGATAATACTATTATTATTGGTAGAACAGTTACAGGGACTACTGGTATCATTTCTATAGATACTGGCCCTAGAAATAATATTAGTTTTGTTCAGGCGGCTTTAGACCTTGTAAAAAATCATAGACATTATGGAGGAGAGAATCCTTCACAAATAGATTTAGAGAGAGAAGTTAGAGGAAGATTACCATCTGAAAATATTGGTGACTTAGACGCCTCTAAGATAACAGAAGGAAGACTTAATGAGTCGGTACTTCCACAATTGAGCCATTATGATTTGGAAGATGTCGGTACATTGACTCATGCTCAAATTGATTCATTTGTAAGAATGCTTACTTATGAAAATTCTCATTTATTGGGAGAAGTTGCTTCAGTTAATTTAATGCAATTATTTCTTTCTCATAAGCATATTTGGTCGAATGTTGATGATTATGTTTCTAATCTTCTTCTTTATATTCCAGGTATTTCTCCTGATACATTTACTGATTTGGATGCAACAGGAGCTACAATTGATACTGATGAGCATGTTGTAAAAGGCGTATTGTCATCTGTTGGAAGTATATTGAATCGTACTTATGCAAGCACGGCAGATTTTAATAATTACTTTTCATCTCAGAATATACAAATTGTAAGTAATAAAATTAAACTTGCTAAAAGTCCTGCTCAAGAATTGGTAGTTGAAGATTTTGAGGGTTCTTCTGCTGATGATCAGGATGTACCTGGATTTACAAAAAGTATTGCTGTGGTGATGGATTCTGGTGGATTTAAATCTACGACACAGGATAAAGAAACAGGATTTTTTGGTGGTGAAATAACTGCATCACAGATAATTTCTTTGTCTTATACAAAAACATATTCTACTACTCAAGATTGGAGTGATTATGACAATTTGTCAGTTTCAGTTAAATCTACGGATTTAGAGCATGCTCAAATTAATATGTATTTTGTTATTGTTGATAATAACAATGAAGAGCAGAATGAGGTTCCAGTTATACTTCTTTCTCAAAATGAAGTTACTGATGGTTTTAAGCAGGTTACGATTGACTTATCATCTTATACGGTTACGGCAATTAAGAAAGTAGTAATTTATACAGATACATCATTAGGATGGGATGTGTCAGGAAGTTTTTCAGTTTCTTTTGATAATATAACATTAAAGAAAAGTTCTCTTTATTATGAAGAAGGGAACATTCGTTATAGAATTAGTGCTCCTATCCCTGCTCAATGGGATGCAATAGCCTATGATTATGTTGCAAATGGCGGTACTGTTAAAGTCAGAGCAAGAAGTGCTTCTACTCCTTCGGCCTTTTCTTTAACTCCGTTTTCTGGATATTTGGCAGTTAGTGGCGATTCTCCTGATGTGGACAATAATACTAATTTTGAAGTTGATATTACTATTAATTCAAGTTCGGATAAAAGTACAACTCCAGAAATAGATATATTAAAAGTTATTTACATAATACCGTCTTCAGATAATGGGTTTGTTATAGATACTTTGGATGATTGGGACAATGGAACTCTTTCTAATAAGACTGATATTACAACTACGCCAGGTTCTGTTAGAATTAAAGAGCCTATATCCGTAGGAAACATTTATTATGGAAATTCAGTATTAATATCTGAGATTGACATCTATGATGTCCCTGTCTTCGGTTACAGAGGGAATGAGGCCCCTTCAGCGCCAAACCAGGTAGTAAAGGACGATCTTAATACTGGTTATGATTTAATTAGTAGTGTTACTAGGCTTAGTGGGGGAAATTATTTGTTTTGTGACACTGGAAATAATAGAATAATAGAAGTTTCTCCAGATGGAGATTTTGTTTTTGGTTTAGGTTCCTATGTTGGAATTTCAGATGAATTAACGGTACTCTCTTCGATTTATAGATCTTCAGTTGGTTATCTTACTTTAATTCTTAGCAAGGATGTTGATGTAGATTCTGTTGATTTGACCAAAATTGAAATTGTTACTGAAACTGAAACAATAGTTCTCGGTGCTTCTGATGCAGTTGTTAAAGATTCTCTTATATCTTCTACGAGTACGGCGTCTGTGTTTAATGTTCTGATTTCTGAAAATAATCAAGATTTATTAGAGAATAAATCTTCACTTAAGTTAATTGTTAGAGAAGGGGCTTTTGCTGAAGAAATAAGTGATAATTTTGAGGTTTCTCAATCCTTGAGAATTGGTGGTCTTACTATTTTTAAAGGAGAATTTATTTATATTAATGACATAAACGCTCCTGTTTCTGTAGATTTGTTGGAAAATGGAAATTATTTAATTGCTAATTCAAAAAAATGGGGAAGAGAAAATAGTGGAGTGTCTTCTGTTATTGAGGTTAGTAAAACTGGATCAACAGATTTTTCATTTAATCAAGATAATTTTGTATTTTCTTTAGAAACAGGAGGACATGCAATAGAATATGATGAAGATTTTTTTGCATTTTCAGGAATAGTTGGAGAAGCTTCTATTATAAAGTCAGATGATGTTGAAGTTGATGAAGTTAAAGTTCATGCTGGAGATGATGCTGTGAATGAGTTTACTATAAATTCTGGTTCTACTTTTCAATTAGTGGCTGATGCATATGATTCTGATGATAAGCAGATATTTGGCGATAGGGTATTTTGGTCATCTAATAATTCTTCTGTCGTTTCTATTAATCGTTATGGGCTTTGTCAATCCAATTCAGAAGGAGTTGCGACTATAACCGCAGAAATAGAAGGTGCAACAGGAACTGCTACTTTTGAAGTTAAGACAGGAGAAACAAATCCTTCTGTTTCTACAGTTAAATTTTCAAGTACTGAAAATGACATTGCATCTGAGGCAGTCGGCAAAACAATTCTTGTTGATAGGGTAAGTAAAAAGATAAGATTTGAGTATATTTCTTCTGATGGATTATTTCCATCTTCAGTTGATCTTGAATCTACTGGTCTTTTTGTTATATCAGAAAAGTCTTTAGTTGAAGACAAGAATAGTAGAGTAATTAAAGTAGATGCTAATGGCAATGTGTTATTTGATTTTGGATTTGGACAAATTGATAGCCCGAATAGCGTAAGATCTTTACTAGACAATAGTGTGATTATTGGTTCATAAGAGAGCGAAACATGCACCTGAAAATATTTTGTGAAAAACTAGATGTATTAACGAAAGACATTTTACAAAAGCTACATGAGTGTGGCTATAAAATGGAAATAGTATTCGTTGGCGGCTATAAGCCGGTAGATAAAGACGGATTTTTTTCTTTTTATTCAAGAAGATTATTGGGTTCTTTTGTGCAACTGTCTCTTTGTGATCCTAAAAAAATAAGAAAAAGTTTTTCTGCTTCTAGTAATATTATTTTTCTTTCTCCAGAATATATTTTTAGAGAATCTGATATTGATATACTGTCTGAAATGGACGATATCTTAGTTGCAAATCCTATAGTTTCAAATAGATTAGAGCGACATGGGTTGAAGAAAAAAAGTAATATAATAGATGTGCAGTGTTATTATGATATTTTACATATAGATAAGTCAAAGTCCGAGAATTTCATTTTTCTTTTTCATTCAAATTGGAAAGAGGAGATGGGATGGAAAGAACTATTATTTTCTTATTGCAACGCATTCCCACATTCTGAAGCAAATTTAATAATTTCTACAGATTTTAATGTAGAAATAGTTAATAATGATATTGATAAATTTCTTGCATTGAATAATTTTAATCGTTCGAATTACCCCGGTATTTGTGTTTTGTCTGGAAAAATTTTTTCTGATGTATTAAAATTTGCTGATTGTTTTGTTGCTCCTTATCTTGTGGAATATTATGACCAAAATGTTTTAACAGCAATGAGATGCGGTATTCCTTTAATAATAAATCGTCTTTCTCCTTATCAACATTTTTGTAGGAAAAATACATGTTGGGTTGTAGATTTTATAAATGATGATACTATTGATATTTTACAGACAATTAAATTTATGAAGGAAGTATTATCTGATAAAGATATTGTAATCGAAAAAACAGAAATAGCTAAACAATTTTTACAAAATGCTTTTGGAAAACATAATTTTTTTGGTTCTATTATCGATACTCTTAATAAAAACGGAGTAGATAAAATTTCTGATTTAAAAATCAATATTAATGAAAAGGGGAATATAATATGAGAAGAGTTTGTAGTTTGGTTTCTCCTTTTGTTAATCATGATAGTATCGCAAAAACAGGTAGAAATTTGGTTGATATTTTATATCGAATGAATGCAAATTTTACAACATTTGATATTAGTAATTATTTTGATAGTATTCCTACAAAAAAAGATAAAAAATTAATTAAAACATTAAATAAAACCGCAATATCTGAACTTTCAAATGAAAAAAATATTGTTTTTAATGCTGATTTGGAAATGATGAGACAATATGAATTTAAATATGATTATATTCCATATTTTTCCTTAGATACTAATGCAATACCAAAAGAATATATTAACATTTTAAAGGATAAAGAATCGATATTTGTCTATAATAATTTTACAAAAAATATATTACAGGAGTGTGCGTTACAAAGTAATATAGTTGTTATACCTCCGTCTATTAATTCTAGAATATATAAAAATCCTACAGCATTTGGAATAAATGGGAAATGCCCATTTGCATTTTTAAGTATTGTGGACGTTGAAAAAGACCTTAATTGGATAGATGTGGTAAGATCTTTTTATGCTTCTTTTAAATTAGAAGATGAAGTTTGTTTGGTAATTAAGGCAAATACAAAATATTATTCAAAATATTATCAAGAAAGTATCGCAAGAGAAATATATTTTGAAAAACAAAAATATCAAAAATCATTGCCTCCAATTATTCTTATATCTGTACCACTTAGTGATGAAGAAATGGCCTCTTTATATTCTGAATGTAATTGTTATGTTAAAATTTCAGGAGTGAATTCTGGATTGAGTTTTATTGAAGCTTTTGCTTCAGGTCTTGTTTGTATAGGGCCTGAACAAGGCGGATGCAAAGAAATTCTTAATAGTAAAACAGGATTTATGGTAAAGAGGAGTGGAGAAAAAAGAATTTTTAACGAAACGTTGTCTGACGGCATAATATATAATACATATAGTGAAGAACATCTTTCAGAAATTATGCGGTGGGTCTTCGATAATTCAACTAATCTAAAGGAAAAAACTGTTAAAGAAAGAAAAATAGTATTGTCCAGATTTGACTGTAATGTAGTCGGACAATCATTCCTCAAATCCTTAAGGTAAGACTATGGCAAATACTAAATATACTTTATGTTCTAATCCTAACCAGGGGCTGGGAATTGAAGCTCTTGTTTTTGATCCCCAACAGGATGATGGATATGTTATTGAACATGAGGGTAGAAGTTATAATTCTATAGAATCGTTTGATGCAAATAATATGCCGAGAGAAATATTTGCTAATAAACCAAATTTTGTTGTAGCATTTGCTGGAACTAAAGTTAGTGGCGGTATAGATACTGGAGAACCATGTCTTGTTATAGGCGTAGAGAAAAAGGTTGATTCTTCTGAATTGTCAGAAGATGAAAAAATACCTGGCATTTTGCCTGATGGTGTTATTACTGATATTATAGAATTTAAAAAGCTAAGTGCTTTTCCAACTTGTACTGATGGTGATGTATCCGGTTGTCCTCCTCATGATCAGAAGCATCGTCCTTTGCAGGGTGGAATTAGTGCAATTGAAGAAAGTGGGACTGCGTGTACTCTTGGTTTAGTTGTTAAAGATTTAACTACTAATAATCTCGTTGCTTTAACTAATAATCATTGTGTTGGTTTGCTTTATAATACTAATTATGATGTTCCAACATATGGTTCTGCTTCTGTGGTTGGAAAAAATATGATGCAACCTTCGCCATTTGATGGGGGAACTGTTTCTGATATTTATGGTACTGTAGTTAGAGCGGTTCCATTGGCGTTTAATTTATCAGTAAATAATTTGGTTGATTGTGCAATTTCTTCAATAGGTGTAGGTGATGCATCTACTAAGATTTTAGATATTAATGACGGCCCGTATTCATTTGCATCGAAATCCGAATATACAAATGGAATTCCTTTGTATAAAAGTGGAAGAACAACAGGAAAAACTCCACCTCCAATTACTACTATCATTGATGATAACGCTTTAGTTTATATTTCTTATGGTCCTGCTCCACAAGATGGAATTTATTTTAATAATGTTATTTTATATGAATCTGAAACTCGATTTTCTCAGGGAGGGGATTCTGGTTCTGTAATGCTTGCATTAATTGGTGGCGAATATAAAGTAGTTGCTTTAAATTTTGCCGGCAACGATACTGGTACAATGGGTGTTGGATGTCATATTAGTGATGTGGCTGCTGAATTGCAGATAGAAGCTTGGGATGGGGATATTGTTGTGGATGAGAATTCTTATCCTTCAGTTGAAGTTAATGGAGTTTATTATGAAAGGGCTGGAGATACTTCAAATGAAATTACTCATATTGTAGACGAACAGTTTTCTTCTTATGAAGGAGTTACTTATAGCAGCAGCAGTAGTAGTAGCAGTAATAACAGTGAAAGTTCTGAATCATCCGTGTCTTCTTCTACTGAATTAGAAACTACTTCTAGTTCAGATTCATCTGTTAGTTCTCAATCTTCATCTTCTGTAAGTTCTAGTAGTCAAAGTTCTTCGACAGAGTTAATGACATCTTCTAGTAGTTCAGAAATTACTCCAAGTTCTAGCAGCTCTGAGTTTGAACAGAGTTTTGAGAATGATTCCCCTAAAAATCTTTCTGTTCAAACAGGCGGCTCAAGTTCTGTCATTTTGAGTTGGAAAGCAATGACAAAAGCAAGCGGATATGTAATTGAAAGAAAAGAGGGATTTTCTGATTGGGAAATTTTGACGACAGTAGTTGGTGTTACTTATACTGATGAAAATATTATTCCAGGCAAGTATTACCAATATAGAGTTAGGGGGTATTTAGATGTCTAGGACTTATTCACAATATTCTTATTTTAATACGGTAATATTTTCCCCTGTTGCTCCTTCTGGTCTTAGGCTTGATCAAGTTGGAAATACAGTAGCGATATCATGGCTTGATAATTCTACTTATGAGGATGGGTTTATTATAGAGAGAAAAACATCGTCTGGTTCGTGGAGGAAAATTTACTTTGTTGATGAAAAGAAAGATTTTTTTACTGATTATGGTCCTTTTACGAATGGAGAAACCTATTATTATAGGGTTAGTTCTTATATTATTCTTCCAAATCAAAAATATTTAATTTCAGATGCTTCGACAGAAGCTAATTTAATTATTATTTTGACTACGGCCTCAGTGGATGCAGAAAGTATTGTAGAAATAGAATTTAGTTCGACTTCTTCTATTTCTTTAGATTTGAAGGAAAAAGTTAGAGTTTATGTAAAAGATGCTGTAGAGTCTGTTGATTATTTATGGTTTTCAAATAGCAGTTCTTTTTCTGTGGCAGGCCATGGTGAATACGCTGATATTTTTGCTGTAGGAATTGGTTCAGGAACTGTAAAAGTTAAGAAACGTGATAATTCTGGCGAAGCTATTTTAAATATAACTGTAACAAGAGAAGTTATTGAAGATAATCCTGCTCAAGTTAATAATCTTAGAGCTAGGGCACTGACAAATTCTTCGTTGGAAATATTGTGGAATTACGATTCTGATCCAGATATTCCAATTTCACATTTTGAAATTTATAGAATAAAAAGGATAAGTTCGTCATCTGCCGGTTTGTTAGTTGTGCCAGGTGAAACTACAAATCGTGTTGGAGTTGTTGCTTTTGATTCATTGGAATCTGTCTATAATTTCTATGATTATGGTCTTGAGTCTGGACAGTCGTATGTTTATACTGTTGTTGCTATTTCAAAGTATAATATATCTTCAATGTATGATAAAGGTGATTTATACGATTATGTAGTAAATAAGCAGTATGTTATATCTGCCACAGTGGAAAGTGATATAGAAATAAAGCCAACATTGGCTTATGTTAGTGTTGGTGGTTCTTTATATTTAGGAATCTATAATCCACAGGATAAAACGTTATCTAATATAACATGGGAAATAGAACAAAATGAGTCAGGAAGTATTTTGCGTTCTGATGATGAAGAGGTTACATATTTTGAAGCCTCTGATAAATCTATATCTCAAGATGATATAAAAGTTCAAGCCGACTCAGATATAGCTAGAGCGAGAGTCATTGTAACGGAAACTATATAATATGGATATAACTTATAAACTAGTGTCAGATTGGAACCTTAAAGCAGATTTCTCTAAATCTGTTGAAACAAAGGGTATTATTTCTATTGCTTCTGACCCTTCTTTTTCGGTTGCGACAAATGGAGGTTCTTATAGCGTTTTAGTTGATTCATCTGAAGTTAGACATGGCGCTTTTTCAAAGAGTTCTTCTTATACATTATGTTATTTTACTTATTCAAATGATATTGTTTCTATGGAGCATATTGAGGTAGACGAACAGGAAATTAGAGGAATAAATCCGAATTTATCTTTCAAAATAGATGGAAGTCCTATTATTCTATATTATGATCTTGATACATTTTCAATTTCTTCTGTTGAAAAAACTGCTGGTGTTTGGTCTCATACGAATATTGATTATGTTAATATTGAAATTCCAGCTATCAAAAGACAAATAGCATCTAAAAATTTGAATGGAAAAATATATGGAGCATATACTTATAATTTTGATAGCGAACAGTCTATTATACAATATGTGTACTATAATGGTTCTACTTGGACTTCTGAAACAGTAGAGGCTGATGTTGCTAGTTCTAGATTTATTTCTGTTGCCATTGTAGTAGATTCTTCTGAAAATCCTTTTATTTTTGTTGGGACTTCTTCTGGAATTAATGTGTATTACAAAAGAGGTGGGGAATGGAAATTAGAAAGATCTTATGGTGAAGTCGTTCCAGTTTATGAAATTAATGCGGTTTATGAATCTATTAATGGCTATACTCATGTGGCTTATTTGGCAGGTACGGAAGCCAGATATCAAAGATATGATCATACTATATCTAGAGCATTAAATAGATTTTTAATTAAACATAAGTTTATTGATTTTAATTCATCTTCTGTTTCAATAGATGTTAATTCTGAATATAATCCAATAATTTCATATTCTCATGTTGAAGAAGAACTTCCAATCCAAGTATTTTTAAAAGTAGCAAAATCTTCGGAGTATGGAGATGTTTTTAAAACATATATTATTGATAGTGCTTCAACTGCTTCTTATGTTGGCTACCTTTCAGATATTGTTTTTGATTCTAATGATAAAATATGTATTCTGTACTATCATAGTGGAATAAAATTATATGACGAACAAAAAGATATTGATGAAGATAGTATATCTACTACGACATGGAAAGATAGAAAATATGTTAATAATTTGACTGCATCTACTAGTCCTCCAACAAGAGATTCACAAAATACATATATGGAATTTACGAGTAGT
>Ga0114918_10005520_pt1 | contig 10858 bp, 9 predicted proteins | sample LantaG_FD_87015 | JGI IMG/M metagenome (GOLD analysis project Ga0114918, IMG submission 87015) | Deep subsurface microbial communities from Baltic Sea to uncover new lineages of life (NeLLi) - Landsort_02402 metaG | ecosystem: Environmental > Aquatic > Marine > Oceanic > Sediment | place: Baltic... | reverse complement strand
CTCGACGCGGCTCGGTTATGGGCAAGCCTAACTTGTTCTTTTTAGGTATTAGAGTTGGGGCGTGTTTTCCGGTAAGGGCCCAGTACATTGTCGCGCCAAGGTTAAAGATGTCCGTCTTTGGGCCGAGCGGCCTGCGCTTAACCTGTTCAGGAGCGATATAATCGGGGGTGCCCTGGATTCTCTGCTTGATCGTGCCGATCTTGCAGCTCTGGCCGAGGTCTATAATTTTAATAGAGCCGGACTTGTCCATAAGGATGTTATTGGGCTTGATATCACAGTGAACAAATCCGTGCTGATGCATCGCGTTGAGTCCGCTTGCGACCATCCTGAAGACAAGCAGCACATCTCCCAGGCTCAAAGTTGGACAGTCTTCGAGGTTCTTGCCGTCAAAGTATTCCATGGAAAGCAGCATTTCTCTTACTCTAAACATGCTGCGTATTTTCCTCAGCTCGAAGCACTTTCGGACGCAGGGATTGTCTATCTGCTTAGCCACTTTATACTCGGTGTCCACCTGCTCGAAAATTCTTGAGTCCTCTGGCTTTTGGAATATGACCCTTTTTAGGGCAACTTTTGTTCCATCCACTTCGTCGGAAGCCAAATAAATCGTGCTGCGAGCACCGGTTCCGATGCGCCTTAGTATCGTAAAACCACCAATATCGAGTATATCTTTCGCCATACTGTCGATAATAACCTAAAATTCAATCGTTAAACGATATTTTACCCTAAAATTATTAGATGCGCTAAACAGGCCTTTTGTTCGTTTAATTAATGTATATAGCAAAATGCCCCTGTTTGTATAGGACGTAAAACGAAACAAAATATTACTAAATATCCTTCAAAACACAAAAAACTATCTTTATATCGAACGTTAGACCCACTTACTTAAATTTGGCAAAGCCGGAAGTATACAATAGAATCCGGCCTCCATCCAGTATTAGTCCAATTTTTCATAATATTCGCTAAAAAAGAAGTACTTGACAAAGTTGCTGGAATTTGGATAATATCATAGATGAATTGGACGAAAAAGGTTTTTGGAACGCAAGATGTTAATCCGGCCCGGTTCATCGGGATTCCCCGATAGCTCAATTGGTAGAGCGAGCGGCTGTTAACCGCTAGGTCGTAGGTTCGAGTCCTACTCGGGGAGTTTGTTGTAAGTAACGCTGAATGTGCCAGTTGCACATACCCGCCTTAACTGCGGTGCGGCCGTAATCCTGGGACTGAAACGTATACTGTATACGTTTCTCAGTATAGGAGGTCGTACTATGGCAATAGAAAAATCCATTAAGTTACCCAAATACCGCCAGCAAAAGAGGAAGGGGCGAAATCTTGCATTTGTGGAATTAAGTGGTCACAGGCATTATCTTGGCCCCTACGGAAGTCGCGAGAGCAAGCAGACGTATAAGCGACTGCTAGCCGAATGGCTGGCAAACGGCAAGCGACTACCCGTTGATCCTCAGGAAATAACCATTGTAGAAGTGATAGCCAGATTCTGGGAATACGCCCAACAACATTATCGTAGAGCTGACGGTACACCAACCTCTGAGCCAAACAACATCCGACAAGCGCTAAGACCGCTTAACGAGCTGTATGGACATACTCTGGCTAAGGATTTTGGCCCACTTTCCCTGAAAGCTGTACGCCAGAGAATGATAGATAAAGGATGGTGCCGAACCAATATTAACAGGATGGTTAATCGAATCAGATTAATGTTCAAATGGGCTGTCGAGAATGAATTAATGAATCCAAGTGTTTATCACGGACTCCAAGCGGTTTCAGGTTTGAAATGTGGCAGAAGCGAGGCTAAGGAAAGAAAACCTATAAAACCAGTGCCTGATGAGTTGATTGAACGCACTAAAGAAAAGTTAACTCCGACAATTATGGCGATGATTGAATTACAGAGGCTCACGGGTATGAGACCCGGAGAGGTTTGTTTAATGCGATGTCGTGATATAGATATGTCAGGGAGCGTTTGGATCTATAGTCCCCGACATCACAAAACCCAACATCACGGGCGGGACCGCCAAGTGTATCTGGGTCCAAGAGCCCAGTCTATCATTCTGCCGTTTATACAGCCCAGTATAGATTCCTATTTGTTCAATCCACAAAGATCTGAGAAGGAGCGAAGGCAGAAACTTCATAATCAACGAAAAACACCTTTAGGGCAGGGTAACTGTCCAGGTACAAATCGAAAAAAGCATACCAAGCGATCTTTCCGTGCATACTATAGTACCACAGCCTATGGAAGAGCAATAAAATACGCCTGTAAACAAGCTTTCCCTGTACCCGAAAGAATGAGTAAGGACTCCCAAGCCCTGAAACAATGGCGACGAGAGCACAACTGGTCCCCAAACCAATTACGACACAACTATGCAACTTCTGTTCGCAGCAATTTTGGACTCGATATTGCCCAACTTTTACTTGGTCATACGAAAGCTGATGTGACACAAGTGTATGCTGAAGTTAACAAGAGTAGAGCTATTCAAATTGTGACAAAGATTGGGTGATAAGAAAGGAACCCAGAACAACAAAACATTCCTGAAGTAGTTATGTAAGCAGAGGGGATCAAATAAATCTAATATAAAAACTTAGGTACTTTTTCATGTCTGGCTTGGAGCTAAGATTGCCACAATACTGCCACAGAAATGTCACAGAATTGCCACAGAACCACACGTCTGGTGATCGATGGTACTGAGTGACGCAAAACTGACACAAGTGGGTATTTCTGCGTGACATCCGAGAAGGACTGCCAACCTAAAGAACTTGAAAACCATAGAGTTACATCGATTGCAGGAGCAGATCCTAATCCGGACACACGGATCGATTGTCCGCGAGTCTTTTTCTGGTTCAAGAACAACCTTTTCCTTGGTTCCGGCCTTGAAACAATAGCGTTCGTTACTCGGTTCTTGTTGGGTCATCGAGAAAACGTAAATATTTCTCGGTACGATGCTGGAAGCGTTCATGGATTCTTGATAAGGCGTATTGTTCAAATTCCTTGCTCGCTTCGTCATTGCCGAGGTATTTCGAAATGTAGGCCATTACTGAGGCGATCATTGATGGGGAAAGGCGAAGGTCGGTCCGCGGGATGAATTTTTGGTATTCACCCGAATCAAGTCCGGCAATAGTAATCGACTCGTATGGACCAGGCAACACCCCATACGTCTCAAAGAAAGCTAATCCTGTTTCATCAAATACCCGAATCACGTCACGAACACTCTCAAGTGTTGCATCCCGAGCGTTGGTAACTTCCCACCAATGGTCCCCACCATCAGGCGAGAGGCGGTGGTTAAACATGCACATTGATGTCTGTGTCTTGTGGGGTGTTGGAAGCTCTTCATTGAACGTAAGGGGAAGGAATCTGAAATGAACACCCATGTTCACGCAGAAATACTCCCTGAATCGGTCGTACTGAACGTCTACTGTGTGGATACACACTTTCCTCTTGACCCTATAGGAAGGACACAAGATCCAGTTGCGCTCGTCTTGTTGCTTCAATGGGCGTATCGCTTTGAATTTTTGCTGTTCAAGGAACGGCCAGAATACCTTGTGTAACGCAACCATCAATTCCGTCATTAGGCTCATTAGACTGATCCTTTCTATCGGTGCTGTCAGCTCTTTCTGATTCACGCTTGCCGATCCTGCAAATCCATATTAGCAGTTCAACGAACACTTATCATTCTATCGTTCGCCTAAGGAGAATCGGATGACAGAATAATGATTTGTCAGTTTTTTCTCAATGACAATAAGCAGCACCCAAATGCATAGGCATACAAAACCGTCGCTTCGACCGCGAATCACAAGTCAAAGACCATCCTTAGGAACCAACCTTACTCCCACACTCTGAGCAATAGCGTGCCTGTTCCAAAGAGGCGAGAACATAGCAAGCTCTTCCTTGGTCGCTTGGTTCAGCAAGACCGATTCTGATTTTTGTGCTTCAGATCCCATATGCATCACCTCCGTGCTTTAAGGGCACCGCTTCTCATATTGCAATGACCAAAGCATGTTGCGGATGTTTGATGGCAGTAATCACTTGCAAAGACGCCACGCAACGATAGAATATACTTTGTACCCATTATGGTCTGCACAGTCACGGTATCGAGGTCGACGCGATATTCCTAAAAGAAGACCGAGGGTAGCCATGGCAATGTGGGCCTATAGCTATTTGACATCAGCAAACTCAGCAAGAAAAATCATGAGGAACTTCATGCGTGGTCTGCAAAGAGGCATTGTCCGGCCAGCTGATGGGAGGCCTGTGGCATTGACGCAACCGCGCTGGTTCCGGCAGGTTAGGATGAAACCATGAACACATCACAGATCCAAAAAGCGAAATATAGGATGGCAGAAAAAAGGAGTCGCAGAGAGTTCCTACAGGATACGATGGGGATCGTCATGGCAACCAATACGGGCACTCTATTTTCGATGAGTGCACAATTGGAAGCCACTCTCAACGCCGAGCCTTCAAAGCAACCTTCGAAACGCATCTTCGTTGCTGCATTCTCCCATGAGACCAACACCTTCCATCCCCTCAAGACAACGAAATTCAACTACTACCAGCCGAAAACTGCCGACAGCCCTTATCTCTCCGTTTGGAAAGATATGGGCCTTATCGCAGTTCCCGGGATTTCCGCACACCCGGCCGGAGGTGGGACCGTCGATGGACCTGCCTGCCGCGAGGCCATGGATCGAATCTTGAACTCGCTCCGCGCTGCTATGCCTGTGGATGCCGTTTTTCTGCGGCTTCACGGGGCCATGTATGCAGAAGGAATAGGTCCAGCAGAAACGGTTCTCGTTGGCGAGGTTCGTTTGGTCGTCGGGCCCAATATCCCGATCGCCTGCACCTTTGACCTCCATGGGAACATTCCTGCACATCTGGCACAGTTTGGTGATATCCTTGTCGGACTGAAAACAGCTCCTCATACAGACGGCCCGCAAACAGCCGAGCTTGCTAGGCGAATACTCTTCGATACGCTTCGTGGAAACGTGCATCCGATGTCATACGTTCTGCCCATCCCCATGATCCTTCAGGGAGAAAAGGCAATGACCACCTCTGAACCCTTCCGCTCTCTTGTCGAAGAGGCGAGGAGAATAGAACAGGAGGGTGTTCCTGGGCATGAAGCGAGGATACTGGCAGCCACTATCTTCGTGGGCTGCGCGTGGACTGACTCTCCGGATACAGGAATGTCTGTGATGATCACAGCCGATGGTTCGAGGAGTGCCGCACGCGCTGCTGCCGTTCACCTTGCCAGGCGAGTGTGGGAAGCACGGCACCAATTCTCCTTCGGTTGTGAAACGGCCGAGTTGGAGGAAGGTGTCACACGGGCCCTCGAAGCAAAGGAACCGACCGTTTTCTTAACCGACAGTGGGGACAATGTCACGGCGAGCACGCCTGGGGACCTACCTGTCGTGCTCCGTCACCTGGTGGAGAGGAAGGTCAGGAGTGCCATCGTTGCTGGCATCTACGACAAGGCAGCAACCATCCAATGCTTTGAGGCTGGCGAGGGGAAGAAGCTACGTTTATCCATTGGTGCGACCATTGAAAAGCGATTTGGGCCACCACTGGAAACCGAGGTTGAGGTTCTCCGCTTAGTCAAAAAGGACATTCGCATGGCTGTCGTCCGGATCAGTGATGTGGAGGCGATCCTGGCCGAAGAGCCTGTGGCCTTCACTAATGCTGGTCAATTCGGCCCCTGCGGCATTGATCCTTTGAGCCGAAAGATTGTTGTCGTCAAGGAGGGTTACCTCTTCCCGGGGCTCACGCGAATCGCCCCCCGCTACATCATGCTGTTAACTCCAGGTTCCGGAGACATGCGCATAGAGCGCCTGACTTACGTGCGTCGGCGCAAACCAGCTTTCCCGTTCGAAGCGGACACGACCTTTGATCCGGATGCTGCCCCTGGTCTCGAAAGGAAGTAGGCAAACATGTTATGGCTTGTCGCCCATCGGCTGAGCAGAATAGGATCTGCTATACCCGCGGTACAGATATCAAGGCTTCTCTAGCGACTGACACAAAAACTTTCACCAACATCGCTGTTTTCCAGTGCTCTGCACATATGTCACATTCATTCTGTTGCGAGTTTTGGCCCCGCTTGGCAAGCTCTGCCAAAACACCCTAAGGTCAGGAGACTGTGGTATTGGGCTCGAAAGGACTTGGTATCTTCACGTTAGCGGAAACACTAAAACTGGACTTCTATGCCCAAGATGGGTACACTGAAGGCAATGAGAAGAAGTAAGGACTCGTAGCTAGTTTCTGTTGCGGAAGATAAAAACCAATCAGTTTGGCCGCCGCGGGATGAATAATAAGTGCAAAAAGTTTGCAGAATATCCTGTATAAAAAAACCTGCTCCCTTTACAATGTCACCATTACAAAACATGAAAGGAGCAAGCCATGCGAACTAAATCGTCCAGTCAATATTATCTCAGCTTTGTCCCTGAATCAAGCTTGAAAATTGTCAATGAATATCGACACAAATATGAAACAATCTCAACGCTTTTGGATAACAATCCCAAACTCTTGTCACTGGTTCATCTGGATTGGAGGGAATTACTATCCACCTCCGACGAGGGGCGGGACGGGTATACATCGGAACAGTTATTACGGGCGTTAATTGTCATGTTCCTTGAAAGTGCCAGTTACCGAAAGGCCATTGTTCTCATTGACAATAGTGAGTTTTTGCAGTGTTTTGTGCGATTAGGCGTTAAGTCTACCATGGACTTTACCTTTCTGAACAAAGCCTATAATGCCTTACGTCAGGAAACGATCGATCAAATGAATGGTGTTCTAAACGGCTATGCGATCACGGAAGAAATGATCAGCAGTGAAAAACAACGAATGGATACTACGGCCTATGAGACGAATATTCATTATCCCACCGACTCTTCGTTGTTGTGGGACAGCTTCCGTACGATTTCCAGTCTAATCAGATTGATTAATGACGAATTGCCACAACTGGCCTTAGAACACCGTTTCCATGACAAAAAAATCAAAAAGTTAGCCATCTATATTGCCCGTAACGCCTCCAGTAAAAGCAAAAAAACACAACGTCAAGTAAAGCGTCAATACGCCAAATTGATCAAACGGGTCCTCTGGATTCATGGTGTGGGCCGGCAGGTGTTGGAGAAAGCCGCGAAGGCTGATTATGATATTGCTATTCTGGAACATTACCTGCCACTGGTGAAAAAGATTATCGATCAGGCTGACAAACGCATCAATAAAGGAGAAACAGTACCCGCGGATGAAAAATTGTACAGCTTGTTTGAATCGCATACTGAACTTATTGTTCGCGGTAAAGCCGGTAAACCGATTGAATTTGGTCATAAGATTCTGATTGCACAGACGGGTGAAAAGTATATTCATTACTACAAGGTGATGGAGAAACAAATTGCGGACAAAGAACTATTGCTTCCTGCGATTGAGGCTCACAAGAAAATGTTTGAAAGCTATCCCGCTGTGTTAAGTACAGATAAAGGTTTTTATGAGAGCATGAAACAGATTGATTCTCTTGAGGAAAAAATACCAGTGGTTTCCATCGCAAAGAAAGGTCGTCGTACTCAAGTCGAATACGAACGGGAAACAACAGAAGCATTTATTGACGGCCAACGTTTTCGTGCAGGTTCAGAAGGTAGTATCTCGGTCTTAAAACGCGCATTCAAGCTGGGAAAGTGCTTCTTCAAAGGATTTAAGAATTATGCCGCCAGTGTTGGCTTCGCCGTGCTGTGTCACAACCTTGTCTTGTTGACCACACTGTAATCAAAACATTGGCGCAGGGTAACGAATCACGTTTTTTTATTGAGGCCTCGAAGAGGGTACGGTTAAAAAATGCGATTTTGTACAACAATTTCCATTATCGATAGCTCAATTTAAATGTGGCAAAAAAGGACCACCGAAAATTACGCTGCAAAAAATGAATCGTCAAATTAATGGCCTTCCACAACAGAAACTAGCTATGCCAAATGATTCGACAGAACTTCATATTGCTGCTCAAAAGGGTGATAATGAAGCTGTTGCAGCTCTCCTACGGGAGGGTGTGGCTGTTGACGCGGAAGACCGATATGGTCGAACATCCCTTCACCTCGCTACAGAGAAAGGCTATGTTGACGTGGTTCACCAACTCATCCGTGGTAAAGCTGAGGTCAATGCCACGACGCGTGCAGGCTGGACAGCTCTGCATTATGCGTCAATGTCGGGGCACAACGAGCTTGTGAAGCTCCTTCTGAGTGTCGGCTCCCATATTGATGCTCCCAACAAGGAAAAAATGACTCCTATGCACTTCGCTGTACGATCCGGGCAGGGATACACTGTGCTCGTGTTATTGAACCATGGTGCATCCGTCAGTGTACGAAACATGTTTGACGAAACGCCGTTAATGTTAGCGGCTGGTGGAAACAATGAATTGATCGTACGGTCCTTGATCAAGGCCAACGCAGAAATCAACGCCAGTACAGGCATGGGGGAGACTGCACTCCACTGGGCTGCTCGAAATGGTCGCAGGAACATCGCCAGCCTTCTAATCGAGAATGGTGCAAATGTCAATGCACACTCAGGTGACGTGGGGACACCCCTGATGGCTGCTTCGGCTGATGGGCACCCAACTGTTGGTGCGTTGCTTATTAGGAGCGGCGCGAGGCTCGATGCTGTAGATAGACTTCGAATGACTTCACTCCATTGGGCGGTTAGATATGATCATGCTCGGGTAGTGTCTCTGCTCGTCAATAAAGGCGCACAGATCAATTCTATAAATAATTCAGGCGAGACCCCGATGGATTTGGCTGCTGAACATTCGGCTGATGATATCCTCACATTACTGCGGCGTCGCGGTGGCAAGCACGCTCACGAATTGGGCACAGACCCTTAGGACACCTTCGACCCACACTCCCCGCAATAGTTCACATTCCCAATCAGCCTCTTGTCACAAACCGGACACCTTCGAGTGAAACTAATTGCCTTGCCAGCGGCATTCTTGGGACTGACCAACAGAATTAATAACACAAGAATTACCGCCACAGCCGTCCCTGTTAAGAATTCTCTGCGAACCCAACCAGCCTTGTCCGCAATCCCAGCGTCACTAACCCAGTTTGCAACCACCAAGATATTGGCCATTAAGAAAATGATCCCAATCAATCCCAATACAACAATTTTTCTAACTGTCAAACTCATCATTTATCCCTTTCCAAAAAGTTAATGTTTACCAATATAGATGGTAGCGCGAATTCACAAAAGCGCAACATTTTTCTTCAAAAAATTTCGTTGGATGACATAAGTGGCGCGCTCGCGCAGACTTGCAGAACAATATTTTTTTTCAGTCCTCTATTTATTTTGTTGAAACATGTATGCCAATCAACCAGAATGCACACAATAACAGGGCTCAAGGGATGAGTCCGCATGTAAATATATATTTCAGGGAGGTACCAGAATGGCGAAGAAGAAAGCCACAAAGAAGAAAGTAGCAAAAAAGAAAGTAGCGAAGAAGAAAGCAACGAAGAAGAAAACTGCCAAGAAGAAAAAATAGGACTCCGAATAGTCCAGACATAGATTGAAAGCCGTCATTCATTGGCGGCTTTCTTTTTGGGGCTTGACTCAAACCTGCATGATAATGTTTGGACAACCGGTTTCTTGAAGATAACACAATACTCGTGCTTAATAGGAACATCTTCCATCTTGCCGTATCTCTTGCGGTCGCTGGTACAGTTATGCTGGACTTTGATGATTACGCTTCGGATTTCACCGAATGGTAGGTTGAGCACGTCCTTCACAATGGGTGTATATCTCCCGCCTCTTCGAACATCACCGATTAGGATTGCCAGTCTACCGCCAACCTCCAATGCCTCGTAACATCGCTTCAAACAGACCATCAGAAGTCTTCGGAATTGTTCATAGCTTTCGCAATTGCTCAGGTCATTTGGATTGCTGTAGCTATACCGGATAATGTTCCAGTACGGCGGGTGTATCCACACAAAGTCAAACTTGCCCGGCAGATCTTGTTTGGTCAAATCAAATCCTTTCCGGAGGTCACCGCCCCAATAACTGATACCTGTCTTCTTGTACTTGTTCAAGCCAGCAACAACATCTCTGCTCGTGCCTGACCCTTGCATGGGATCGCCAATGCGTTGCACTCTATAACGAAGCAAGAGGTCCTTCAGAAGCCGGCCGTCACAATTACCCCGGTACCTGCTATCTCCGAACAACGGACAGCGGCTCGGGTATGATACGACAGAAGTCATATTCTCATCTTCTGCATACACGTCATAAAAGCCTTCACCCAACCTGTTCAAAAGTCTATTACTAACAGCTTCAGAAAGTCTTGCTCTTATTGTGTGTTCCGGTGTATCCGGTTTCTGCCGCAGTATTTCTATGTGCATTTCTCGGATGTGGCTTGCTCCGTTGGAATCAACGAATTCCAGGATTAGCGTCCTTATAGATACATCTGACATTTTCTTCCCTCCCCTGACTCAAGCGGCCAGGCCTCAAGGGAGGGGGCTGGCCGCTGTATTGGTACATAATCTCGAGTGGCGCATATTGTACCAACAGAATCCATGAGGTTGCCACTACTGCATTGGAGCGGTAGAATGTGCTTAAGATGGTGTTTTTCTTCAGAAAGGAGTGCTCATGGCTCTTATTAGAAAGATTGTATCGACCGTACTTATCATGGTGCTGCTTGCCGGATCGACGGTATTTGCTCGGAGCGGATACTACGATGTGGGGGATTTCGGAGCCGAAGGCGACGGCAAGAAGTTGTGTACGGAGGCGATTCAAACGGCGGTTGACAAATGTGCTGCAGTGGGCGGCGGGACTGTGCGTGTAGGGCCGGGCAAGTGGCTGACCGGTACGATATATCTGGAGAGCAACGTGGAGCTGCTTCTCGAT
>Ga0114918_10005518_pt1 | contig 10859 bp, 12 predicted proteins | sample LantaG_FD_87015 | JGI IMG/M metagenome (GOLD analysis project Ga0114918, IMG submission 87015) | Deep subsurface microbial communities from Baltic Sea to uncover new lineages of life (NeLLi) - Landsort_02402 metaG | ecosystem: Environmental > Aquatic > Marine > Oceanic > Sediment | place... | reverse complement strand
GAGAGAGAAAAGGAAGAGAGGGAGGAAAAGAGAGAGAGAGAGAGAGAAAAAACACGAAAGAACGGGAAAAAACTCTGTAGCATCTTCTTCTTGTACTACTTATTGAATTCGCCTTCGCTTTCCTTCTCTCCTCGCTGCTGTGTCGCTGATATCAGTTCGAATCGCAGCTTCCCCGCGAGCCAGAAGAAAGAACCACTCAGAGGTCTCGGCACCTCGGAAAAAAAGGCAAATGCGAGTCGCCGCTTTTGCCGCCCCCGCCGCCGGTAGCCCCTCGATGATTCTCGTCGCCTCAACGAGCGGTAGGAATCCTCCGCTTCCGGCTTCTCGCGCAAGCCACTGTCGCTCTGCTGTTCCCGACTCCAGGTGCGACAAATCTTGGTCTCATCTGCGTGATGCGCTTCGCTTTCGAAAGAAGAGAGGCTGAACGCGCTGCTGGGTCGAAGGAATTCCGATCTAGCCGCCGATGACGAAAACCTCGACCTCACCCTTGCCTCTTCGCCGCTCCTCTCCTCTCTCTCTCTCTCTCCACGCACACGAACTACAGAACTGATCCACGCCCCGTCTGCCGCGCGAGCTCTGCACTATCCTCCGACTCTTTTCCTTCCGAGAGTGGCAGCAGAAGCAAAAGTCAGGGAAAAAGGAGGAGGGCGCCCCAGCACAGGCTCGTCGCCGCCGCTGTCGCCTCTTCCGCTGTCTCCCTCGCTGCCTTTGCCTCTGCCGCTCTTGCCAATCCGTCGACCTGCATCGGAGGCAGCAGCGGCGGCGGCGGCGGTCGCCGGTCCAGCGGTGGCGGCGGCGGCGGCGGCGGAGATGGCAACGGCGGCGGCGGCCCCGAGCGCCTCCGTGGCGGCGGGGCGGCGCCCTCCAAGACCGACGACGAGGGAAAAGGCGGAGGCAGCGAAAGGCCCAAGGTGAAGCACGTCACCCTCACCCTCGTCTCCTTCGCCGTCACCCGCAAGGCCTACGCCAGGATCACGCAGATGTTCTCCGAGGAGTACGAGAGGAAGACGGGCGTCGCCGTCCGCTGGCGTCTCAGCTTTGGCGGCAGCGGCACGCAGGCCCGCGCGATCTGCGACGGCCTGCCCGGGGACATCGTGGCGCTGGCCCTGCCCCTGGACGTGCAGCGCATCGCCGACGCGGGCCTGATAGACGCGGACTGGAGGGAGAGGGCGCCGAACGGCGGCGTCGTGGCGGAGTCGGTGGTGGGGATCGTCGTCCGCGAGGGCAACCCCCTCAACATCGCGGGGTGGGATGACCTGGCGAGGGGGCAGCTCGGTGCTCCCCCCGCTTCTTCCTCCTCCCCTCCCGGTTCGCCGCCTCGGCGGGCCCTCAACGTCATCACCGCCAACCCCAAGACGGGCGGCGGCGCGCGCTGGAACTTTCTGGCGCTGTGGGGCCATCGAGCGAAACCGCGGTCGGAGGCAGGCGACGCGGCGGCCGCTGCCTTCTGCGAGGCTGTGTTTCGGAACGTCTCGATCCAGCCGAGGGACGCGCGGGAGGCGTCGGACGCGTTCTACAATCAGGGGAAAGGTGAGAGGGATTGTTTAGTCCCGAAGAGAGAGCGAGAGAGGAACAAGAGAGAGCAGAGAGAGAAGGAAAAAAAACTCACGTCTTTCCCTCTGCTCCCCCTTGCCCCTCGTTTTCTCCCGCCCCCTTTCTCAAAAAACAACGCCATCGACCCCTCAAACCAACCAACGACACACCAGGCGACGCCCTCCTCAACTACGAGAACGAGATCATCGCCACCAACGAGGCGGGAGAGGTCTCGCCCCTGCCCTACGTCGTCCCCCCCTCCAACATCAAAGTCAAGATGCCCGTCGCGACCGTTGACGGTAACCTCCGCCGCTGGCCGTCCTACTCCCGGAAAGCCGCAGAGGACGCCGCCAGGGCCTTTGTGGAGTACTGCTTCACCCCGGAGGCGCAACAGGAGCTCAACGACGCGGGGTTTCGCCCCGTCGTCAAAGTCAGAAAGCCGCGCCACTTCCCCAAAGTCAAGAAGCTGCTGTCTGTCGAGGAAGACTTCGGCGGGTGGGACGCCGTTCAGGAGAAAATGTTCAGCGCCGGAGGGGTGCTCGACAGGATCAACGACGCCGTGGCTGGGAGGTGAAAAGGTTACTATATAGTTTCAGGAGAGAGAGAGGGAGAAAGAGGGGGGAGGGATATTTTTGTTTTCTGTTGCCGTGTTTTTTTCCCCGAAAACTTGCAAGCGTCTCTTAACATCATCTCATTGAATTTTTGTATTCTTATTTTTTTACATCGCCGACTCGGGGAGGGTCTCGAACAGCTGGCCGGCGAGGTCAAAGGGGGGATCCTGATGCTGACGTTCTTGCTGCTGCTGCTGCTGCTGATGTTCTTGCTGCTGCTGCTGTTCTGAAGCAGGGGGAGGGAGCGCGGGCTGAAGAGCCTCCTCCTCTGGCGCTGTTGCTGTCGTCGCCGTCGCCGCAGCGCCCGAGAGGAGCGCGGCAGCGAGCCTCAGGCGCAGGGGCGGCTGCTGCGGAGCGGCAGGCAGGAGCGAAGTTGCCAGTTGTCCTGCTGGCGCCTCCTGCTCCGCCGGCGGCAGGGGCAAGGGCAGCAAAGGCGAAGAGAGAGCTCCCTCTCCCCCTCTTTCTTCTCCTCCTTTGGCCGCCAAATCCGCCGCTGCCGCCGCCGCTAGTGCCGCCCGCTCGGCCTTCGCCGCCCGCCGCTTCAGCGCCAGCGCGGTCGGCGGCGGCCTCTCCCTCTTCTCCTTCGGCATCTTCGTCTCCTTCTGCTTCGGCGCCCTCTGCGGTCGGGCAGCTCCCTCGAACCAATGCCTCCTCCTCTCCTCCTCGCCGCCGAGCAGCGCCTCCAAGACCCGCAAGGCACCCTCGGCGCTCCTCCGGCCCCTCGACCTCCTCTCGTAGAAGAGACACCAGCGAGGCCTCCGCGGCACCGCGGCGCCGCGGGGGACCGCTTTGCCCAGGCGGGGGAGCAGCTGCGAGGGCTTGAGGCGGCGAGACGAAGGGAAAAGGACGGTTTTGCCGTCTCGGAGCCGGGGAGAGGGAGGGGGTCCTTCCGCCGCTCCCCCCTTCTTCCGCCTCTTCACATCCTCCTCCGCCGCCGCCTCCTCGCCCTTTCGCTTGAGCATCGGCTCCGGCTCTTTCTTCTTCGTGCGGGGAGACAAGGGCCTGGCAGCTGCCGCCCCCTTCGATTCCAGCGGAGCGGAAGAAGAGAGAGCAGCAGCAGAAGAAGAAGAATAAGAGGAAGAAGAGGCGAGGAGGGGAGCGAGAGGAGCGACTCCGTTCGTGCCCCCCTCCACGACGACGACGGCGGCGACGGCGCCAGCGGCCTCCAGAGCCTTCGAAACCGCCCTCGCCACCAGACCGCGCACCGTCGCGACCGTCTCCTCCTCCGACCGCAGCCTCTCTGCCTCAGCCCTCAGCCTCTCGGCCTGCGCCGCGCCCTTCCTCGCCACCGCCTCGCGCGCGGCCCTCCTGAGCACCTCCCACCTCTCCCGCCGCGCCTCGGCGGCCCTCAGGGCCGCGGCGCCGCGGCTCGTGGGCCTCTTGGAGGGCTCGTAATCGCCCTTATCCTCTTTCCGAACCAGGGTCGGGGGCGGCTTCTTCTTGCCGCCCTTGGCGCAAGAGCGCCGCCGCCAAGCGCCGCCGCTTTCGCTGCCGCCGTTGTCGCCGCCACCAGTGCCGCTCTCTCCTCCTCCTCCTTGCCTTTCCCCCTCGATCACGTCCCTCGGCGTCCGCGTCCCAACCCCGAGCCTCTCGAGCCAGCTCGTCGGGTTCCACCACATGTTCCGGATCAGCCTGGCCACCTGGACCGACGGGACCCTGCCCTCGAGGAGCAGCCGGTCCCTGTTGGAGCGCAGCGCGGCCCGCATCAGCGGCTTGAGCGGCGGCGCGCTGCGGACCAGGTGGTGCTCGCTGACGTACAGGAAAGAGACGCTCGTCTCGCGCAGCGCGTCGGCGAACTTGCGCCAGGCGCCGAGGCTGATGCCAAAGTTCTCGCCGACGTTGAGGGCCCAGATGTTCCTGTTGACTTTGAGCGTCTCGGTCAGCTTGCGCAGCTGCGCGTCGCCCATCCCCAGCTCAAAGTTCTGCAGATACAGGGCCTCGACCCGCGAGTTGAACCGCAGGGCCTCGATGACGGCGTCGAGCTCCCTGGGGCCCGCGTCGGCGCGGAGGTACTGCTTGACCCGCAGCACCGCGCCGCGGTGCTGGAAGGCCTGCGAGTCCGAGGCGATGAGGGCGAGGAGCCTGGAGAGCGAGGGGCAGGTCGAGGCCGGGTCTTCGCCGCCGGCGATCCGCCGCGCCCGGCGAGGAGTAGCGAGAGGTGGAGGTGGCGGTGGAGGAGGAGGAGGAGGAGGAGGAGGGGCAGTGCCGACGGTGATGTCGGGGGCGCGGGGGGCGAGGAAGAGCTCGTGTCTCTGACGAGGTTGCTCTTCCTCTTGGACGACGGCGTCGGCGACGAGCCTCTCTCCGTCGCCGCATTCGGCGCCCGGACCACACTCTCCATCCATCGCTTCTCGCTTCGATTCCGCGTCGGGAGACGCGACAATCACGTCTCCATCTCGCGGCTGCTGCTGCCGGTGGGTCGCCTCGCGAGGCGGGGAGAAGCTGTCGAGAGGCGAGGCCTCTTCTTCTTCTGTTGAAGTCATCTCGCCCGGCATGCCTTCTGTCGAAAAAGTAAAAAAAAAACAGAAGTCGTTCTTCTCTTCAAGACCAGTCACTTTTTTTTGTTTCGCTTTCAGCTTTTAGCGCCTCGAGGAGGCGAAGAGGCAAATGTACCCGTCTCTCGACGTGTCCACGCCGGCGGCGTCCCTGGCCGCCACGGCCGGCTCCACAGCGGGAGCAGGAGGAGGGAGCCTCGGCGGCGCCGCAACGAGCTTCAGCGGCGACGGCCCGCTATTCCCGCTGCTGCGCGTCCAGATCAGCTCCAAGCTGCGCGTCGCCCCGCAGGTGAGAAAGAGATTCGTGTCTTCATTTAAGCGCGCGAGTAGTTGCAGCGAGAGAAGCAGAGAGAAACAGCGAGAGAGCAAGAGGGTCTCGATGCGTTTGCTCGTTGCCTCTGGCACAGTTCAATCGATCGACGACTCCCCCTCTCAACCTCGTTCCTTCCCCTTTCTCTCTCCTCCCCGAACAACCCCGTCCACAAGGTCCTGATCCCCGCGGCCGACTCCCCCTCCCCGACCGCGGGCGCCGACGCCGTCCCGAGGTCCAACTTCGCGTTCGACTTCAACGCCGAGAGGAGGGCGGTCGAGAAAGCTGAGAAGGCAGCAGAGGCGGCAGCGGCTGTGGCGGCACCAGCAGCGGACGACGACGGCGCCGCTCTCTCCTCCTCCTCCTCCTCCTCCTCCTCCCCTTGGACCCCGCCCGACCCCTGGTCCGCGCTCTTCGGAGAGCACCGGGAGGCCTCCCGCGAGGAGGTGGCCCTCGCCGCCGCCGCCGCCGAGCTGGCGAAAGCAGCGGGAGGAGGCCGGGGCGGCGGCGCCGAGGAGCTCGAGAGGTCCCTGCGGCCGCTGCGGCAGCTGACCGCGATGGGCTTCGACCCGCGGCGGGCCCTGGGCGCGCTGGTTGTCTCGGGCGGGGACCTGGCCGCGGCGACGGACGCGTGCCTCGCCGCCGCGGCCGCCTCCGGGGCGAGGATATAGAGCGGAAAAAAAAGGAACGAAAACGGAAGAAAAAACTTCGTGTAATTTTACAGCGAAAAAAGGGGTGCCCTCTTTTCCCCCCTTTCTCTCACCCCGCCCCCTCCCCCCCTCTCGCTCTCACCTCCCCGTCGGCGAACTCAAATGCCTCGACCATCAGCGCGACGGACGCCTCTCCGACGCACCCGCACTCCGTCTCCCCCCCGGAGAGGTCGTGGACGAGCAGCTCCGAGACCTTGTTGGCGACCTCGAACGCGTCGGTGAAGGTCTCTCGGAAGAGCTCGGGGCGCGCGGAGAGGTCGGAGGCGACCGCGAGGAGGACGTCTCCCACGGCGAGCCGGGGCCCCCGGGGGGAGGGAGGCGAGGAGGAGGAGGGGGAGGAGGGGCGGGGGGCGGCGGCGGCGACGGCCTCTTTGTAGGCCGCCGCCGCCGCCTCCCCTAGCTGCAAGTGCTCGCTCAGCTCCAGTCTCCACTCGTCGTCGAGGAACGTCCGTACGAAATACGAGATTGCCGCAGCGTTCCTGGCGTGGGCTCCTCGCGGGTCGCCTCCATCGGGGCCGGGGAGGAGGAGGGCCGGCGGGGGAGGGGCTTCTTCGCCGGGGCCGGGAGGGGCGGGAGCGGCAGCGGCGGCGGAGGGGGCCGCAGGGCGCCGGCGAGCGCGAGGGCGAGGGAGCGAGAGAGGCGATCGAGGGGGAGGAGGAAGCGGCGTCGCCGCTGCCCTGGGGCCTCGGCCGGGCATCGCCGGGCTGCGCTGCCGCGCGGATAGCTTCATGGTGCGCCTTTTCTTTCTTTTCCACGCGCGCGTAAAGAGGAAGGCGTAAAGAGGACGGTGGCAACGAGAACACTCGATTGATTCGCCAGCCTTTTTTTTTCTTTTTCCCCCTATGTCGGACGAAAAATGGGCTCTCCTCAAAAACCGAACCAAAAACTCGAAAAGAGAGAGGGAAAAAAAAGTATCAAAGACAACACCTTTCGAAAGGGAAGACGCTCGCTCTTCCTCCTCTATCGCCTCTCTCGGGAGCGCACCGAGGGATTTGAAGCCCGAGACCTCTCAGAAAGAGGGTGGAGTGAGCTCTTGAGGGAGGGAAAAGGGAGGCGTCGAAGGAGAATCGGTTCGAGAGCGAGGCGGCTGCGTTTTTTTTCGTTTTTCGAAAAAAACTTCACAACCTCGACCTCGACCTCCGTTCGACCTCGAAATTCCCCTGAAGGAACAAAAGCTTCCTCCTCGCCCGGCACCTCTCCCCCCTTTTTCGCTCTCTTCCCCCACCCAACACCATGCCCGGGGTCCTCCTGGGCAAGGTCGTCCCCGTCGCGGGCACGATCATCTCCTTCTTCATGTACCTCGCGCCGTCAAAGGCGGTGATGACGGCGCGCAGGCGCGGGGCGCTCGGGGTGAGAATGGAGTTTTTTTGTTTTTTTGTCATTTATTTGTTCTTCATCTCTGTGTGCATTCCTCGTCTTCAATGAACGAGGCTCGTGCGAGCCTTCGAAGCGGCGGCGAGGAGAGCAGAGGGCGAAGCGTGGCGGCGCGGGAAAGTTGTACTCTCTTTCCCTCTCTCTCCCTTAAATGCCACGCAAGAATGCCCCCATCGGCTCGGCACGCGCACCCTCATTCTTTCACCCTTTCCGCCTCTTCTCGCGCGCTTTCCCGTCTCCTGGACCTCGAAACCGCGACAACTATCATCAGAGATATGCCATCGGAGGCACCTCTCCCTGCCAACTAGCCTGGAAAAGGAACGAAGGAAACCTTCCGCCGAGCTCGAGCGAGGCGGAGGGCTGGCTTTCGATCGCCCTCCTTTTTTCCCCGGTGACGAGGACGAAACTGAAAAAAATAATAGCAGAAGCGCCTTGCAGGCATGCGTGCAGGCCTTTTCCCTTTTATCTCTCTCTCTCTTGCGAGCCGGATAGAGCGCGCCAGGGTCTCCTCGCTTCGGGCGCAGAGAAAAGAGGGAACTCGAGCCCTGGTGCCTCTGCGGGACACGCGGGGCCGAGCGAGCCAATTGACTCGCCCCGAAGGCAAACCTCTTTTCCTTTTCTTCAACCTCCGTCATCTCACCGAAAAAAACTCGACATAACTCCACAACAAAACAAAAACAACCAGGACCTCAACCCGCTCCCGCTCGTCCTCATGCTCGGCAACGCAGCGGGCTGGGTCGCCTACTCCGTCGCGACGTCGCCTCCCGACATCTACATCTTCCTCTGCAACGCCCTGGGGACGCTCCTGGGGCTCTTTTACACCGTCTCGGCCGTCTCGCTGGCGGCCGACTCGGGGAGCACGGACGCCGAGTCCCAGAGGGCGGTCAACGTCATCGCCGTCACCGCCTTGGCCTCGTCGGCGCTGATCATGGCCTGCGGCGGGGTCCAGGCGTTTCTGCCCTCGATGACCGCGGCGCAGCACGAGCTGATGTGGGGGGCGGCCGCCAACCTCATCCTCATCGCCTTTTTTTCGTCGCCGCTCTCGTCGCTCGCGCACGTGCTTCGCACCCGCTGCAGCGCCACGATCTTCGCCAACTGGCCGCTGTCCGTGGTTTCCACGGGGAACTCGGCGCTGTGGACCGCGTACGGGCTCGCGATCGCGCGGCCGTTCGTTTGGGCGCCCAACGCTTTTGGCTGCGTGCTCGGCGTCGTCCAGTTGCTTCTCTGCGCCCTGCTACCGACGAAAGCGGGTGTCGGCATCATCGCCCCTGCCAGCGGCGACAAAGCTAGCAGCCCCAAGGGAGGAGAGAACAGCCCGAGGCTCGTGGCCGTTTCTATGCGCGTCACTCCGGCCGCCAGGGCGGGGGCCGGCGCGGGGGGCCGCGTCGCGCCGCTCGAGGGAGGGTCCAACAGCGGCCTCAGCAGCCGGAGCGGCAGCGGCAGCGGGGGAGGGATCGGAGGCGGCGGTGGCATCGGAGGAGGCCGCGGCCGCTCGCTCTCGAGGGCGTGGTCCGCGGGACAGTGGTCAGCCGCCCCGGGGCAGCCTGCAGCCGAGGGCGGCTCGAGCTCGAGCGTCAGGCAGCTGTGGACGCGCCTGTCCAACTCGTTCGGCTCGCGCGCCAGCGGCCGCGGAGGAGGCGCCGCGGGCTCTTCGGCGGCGGGGGCGTCTGCGACGGCGACCAACTCCAGACGGAGGCTTCGGGCCGCCGGCGGGAGGGACTCGGCGGGCGACGAGGCCGCCGCCGAGGCTTCTGCTCTTCCCTCGGCGCCCGTGGCTGTCGGCACGGTCGAGAGCGTCGACGTCGAGGCGGCAGCCGCCGCCGCAGCGAGGAGGTAGGAGAAGAGAGGAACTTTAAGGAATGAAAAAAGAGAGAAAAGAGAAAGTCTCGTTTTTTTCTTCCCCAACCTCTTTCCTCCCACCTTTGCGCTCGCGAGCTGACAATTTTTTGAAAGCAGAGGTTAAAAAGAACCACGAGAACCGACCAATAACTTGAAAAGAACCGACAACGCATGCAAAATTCCCCGCTTGTATCCTGCTTTGTGTTTGTAATAGAACTACGTAAAAAAAACTGGAATAACACCCGATGGAAAAAAAAAAAAAACGTTCCCGCTGCAGCAGAACGAAAAAAGAAAAAAAATCGGAATGCTCGCATCATGATTACGCACCCTCGAAGACCAGCGGCGGCGTCTCCTCTCCTCGCGCCCGACTCGGCAGCCACTCGGCAGCACCCTCAACTGTACCCGCAGCTGAACGCGGCGTCCAAGTACGACTTCGTCAAGGCGAGTAAAAATAGAAACAAGATTTCGATGAGCTCTCTCTCTCTTTCTTTCTAGCTGCACTTTTGTTTTCGCACCCTCGCCTTCTTCGACCTCTTCTCTTCCGCCGCCGTCCCTTCTCCCCGCGCTTTCTCATCCGAATCAATCCCCGTGCCTCTCCCTCTTTCACTTCAATCCCACCATTTAGGTCCGAGTCTGGCTCCGCGGCGGGCAGCACTACTACGTTCTCTCCCGCTTCCTCGTCGCCCGCACGCTCGCAGCGGCGGCCGTGCCCCCCGCCAAGGCGCGAAAGGCCGCCCTCGCTCTGAAGAAGCGGCTCGTGGATGCGGGCGCGTTCGACGTCGGGCAGGAGGACATGGAGGCGGAGCTGTTCGCGGTGCTCGAGGAGCTGGGGTGAGTTTTTTCTATTCCTTCCCCTTTGTTTTCCTTTCTCTCTCTCTCTCTCTCTCTCTCTCTCTCTCTCTAGACAGAGTAGAGGGGGGAAAGCATCTCTTCGCTTTCGACTTTCTAGAGACCCCCTCCTCCTCCTCTTCTTCTTCCTCTCCGCTCCTCAAACCGCCAAAATAAATAATCACAAACAAAAAAAAACGCAGTCTGGGCCCCGACGCGCCGGCGCGCTTCCGCCGAGTCGCCCGCTTCCTCGCCGCGCGCCGCGGCCTCATCGTGCTCGTCTGCGGGGGGCCCTGCAGCGGGAAATCGGCCCTGGCGTCGGCGCTGGCGGCGAGACTGAACCTTGGGGCGCCAGTGCACGTGGACGCGCTGTCGGAGGCGCTGCGGGGGGAGGAGCGGCGCGGGGGGGCGGGGAGCGGGGCGGGGAAGGGGAGGGGGGGAGGCGGCGGGGAAACTCCTCCGTCGTCGGCGGCAGCGAGAGGAGGCTGCGATGCCGTCGGCGCAGGTGACGGCGGGTGCTCCTTCGTCGGCGGCGGGCCCCTCCCCTCTCGGCCCCCCTGGACGACGCCAAAGCCAAAACCAAGGGGCGGCGGCGGCGGTGGAGGCGGAGGCGAGCCGCCGAGCGACGCCGGCGGCGACGACGGCGGCTTCGACGCCGAGCAGTGGGACCGCGAGGCGCGCGCGCTGCGGGCCGCGCTCTCGCGCGACGTGCTCAAGGCCGCGCGCGACGGCAGGTCGGCGGTCCTCGAGGGCGGGGGACTCGACCCGGGCCTGTTCACGGGGGCGCTGGCGGCCCCGCTGGCGAGGGCCTGGGAGGAGGAGATTGAGGAGGAAGACGAGGAGGAGGAGGAGGAGGAGGAGGAGGAGGAGGAGGGGGGGGGAAGCGAGGGGGAGGAGGAGGGGGAGGAGGAGGGAGGAGAGGAAGCACGGCCTCGTCGCCGCCGCCGGCACCAGCACCAACACCGCCACCGCCAGCAGCAGCGGCAGCTCTTCCGCCGCCCGCCCGCAGCCGGGGGGCCCCCGGCCATCGTCCCAATATTGGTCACGATGGAGCCGGAGCACCAGGCCCTGCTCGTGCGGGAGGCCTGCGAGCGGGACCCGGGGCTGGCGGGGGCCGCAGGCGGGGCCGACCCCGAGGGGGCGGCGGTCGACAGGGCCG
>Ga0114918_10005517_pt1 | contig 10859 bp, 10 predicted proteins | sample LantaG_FD_87015 | JGI IMG/M metagenome (GOLD analysis project Ga0114918, IMG submission 87015) | Deep subsurface microbial communities from Baltic Sea to uncover new lineages of life (NeLLi) - Landsort_02402 metaG | ecosystem: Environmental > Aquatic > Marine > Oceanic > Sediment | place... | reverse complement strand
GCAAACCATGAAGGGAATAACCAAATCTTAGACTCCATCTGATGCACAGCCAACTCCCGCTTAGGTATCCTACCTAAATATTTAACACCAGGCTGATCCATCAATCCCTTTATTTTACTTACAAGTATCTTGTCAACTTCATTATTACGAGCCTTTATGGCTGACTCCCAATTATGAAAACCGTAGCATATCACCAACTCAAAATCAGGTACTTGCTCTCTAATCTTAGGCATCAACTGCAGGAGCTGGTACAAACCCCTATCAGGACTTGAACTGTATACTGCCTGGTTCTTTTTTACTACGTTATCTACACCTTCCCAAGCATCCGGAGGGGTTAAACCATTTGCAGTAAGAAACATCTTTTCCGAAGGCATCTGTTTGTGATGACCCAACAAAAAATCTTTATGCCAATCCGATAAGTATGCGTAGTTATCTACTCTCCAGGACATCACATCCAGATTAGGATCCCCGGAAATCCACACATCATGGATCATCACATAATTCTTCATAGAATGTAGATTCATCTGAAGAGGAGCCACCGACCTTGATGATATAAAATGATTAACAATATCGTATCTAGTATCTTCCTGCATTTGAGTATGATCCAAATACCTTACGTTACCTACCACCATACCACTCTTATCCTCTACGGGGTCCAATACCTCTTTAGTCTTATCATCCGTAAGTAGATCATTATATACCGTCGTACGATAACCTTTTTTTACAAACTCTCGAGCTAAATAAGATGCCCAAGTCTCCGACCCAGCCATACCCTGATCTACTTTAGCCCTATCCCATGGCTCCCACGCAGGGCCCGTCCAAATAGCCACCCTTTCTACCCTATCCTTACTACTAAGTATCTGAGGAGCTCCTGGTTTATATAAATCTACCATCTTAGTATCTTCAGGCAGCTCTGACCTATACAGCCACTTATTAAACATCTTCAAATGATTTGAAATATCCTCTTTATCATAAGACTCCCTATCTTCCTGTTGGTAAGCATTTCTACTTATACCTCCAAAATGAAATACAAAGGAATCTATCGCCTGACCTATCACATACCCAAAAGAAGATAACCGTACCATTAGATCAAGATCTTCGCACCCATTCTTATATAACGGATCAAATAACCCTATCTCATCTATAGCACACCGGGCAAATATCGTAGCATACGCAGCTACCCATGACTGCTTAGTAAAAACACCCTTATGCTCTACATTTGACTTATCCATAAATTCATAGAGCTCTTCCATCCTGGGCTTTATAGTATCGTATTTCATACCTGGGATAAGTTCTAACCCAGACTTCTCAAGTTTCATTGGATACTTGGGAGAATTTGGATCATTAGGCCGGTTATGCAACCACCCCCTATCACAATTACTCAGTACTCCACAAGCTGCTAGTCGGGGTACACTCTCCATCTTTTCTATCAGGTTATTAAGCCACCCCATAGATACAATGATATCAGAATTTATAATCACAAAGTACTTAGAACTAGAGGCCCTGATACCTGCATTACACGCCTCTGAAAAATTAAGACGTTTATCCGATGAACCTAAAACCGTTACCCCTTTTAAAGTTCTAAGATATTCCCAAGTCTCTTTATCACTTCCAGCATCTGATACTATGATGTGATATAAACTATTTGTCTTAAGCATTATCGAGCTTAAACAAAGTCTAAGGTATTCTACATTATTGTAATTTGGAATAATGATATCTACCTGCACTGCAGAGGGGGCTTTAGACTGATCTTTGTGTACCTCTTCTTCATACTTAAAAGTATCCGATACCAGATCTTCAAAAAGAGATATCCACTCATCAGTTATGTAATCCAAAGTATACTTATCTACTGACTTCTTACCAGCCTCTCCTATCTCTTTTCTTTTTGCAGGATCCTTTAATGCCATCAAAGCATCATACCACTGGTCCTCTGTCTCACAGATGTACCCATTTTTACCCTGCTCTATTACTTCAGCATAAGATTCTAGTGGGGAGCATATTACAGGCATACCTAGCCCCATAGCAGTAGTAACTTTAACATTACTTTTAGCAGGCTGTATATCTACCCTCTGAGGGCATAAGGATACATCACAGCTGCAGAAATCATCCGGCCAGGTATTTATATCCCACTTAATATCTGCGTTATCCCACTCTGTCATAAGTACCAACTCATAGCCTGCTCTATCTATCACCGGTTTTAAAACATCAGATACTAAAAAGCCATTACCTCCACCACCCATAAATACTGCTTTAGGTTTCTCATACCTATCTGAGTACTCCATGGGTTTCTTTGGAAAACGCTCTTCTATAGCATCTCTTATAACATGGGTGTGCTGAAAACCATTGGCCTTTGTCATTCTCTCCAGATTTGTAGAGCAGCATGTTACTACATCCGCTTCATTGAAGCACTCTGCTTCTGAAGCATACCCGAACATACCCTCACAATGGTCTCTTATTAATTTTATACCATCAGACTTAAGAAGCTTCATAAGTTTTAAATCATAGTCCCCAAATTGAGAAAATACTACAACATTTGCAGATCCAATCTCTTTTCTCAACTCATGTATATCCCTACCATGGTAACTTGATATAACTCGACTCTTAATACCTCTGCTGCGAAGTTTCTCATCAATATTAAGCCTTCTAAGACGTATAGCCGGATCAAACTGACCAGCAACGGGTACCATCCAAACTATATCTAACTCTGCTTTCTTAGATATTAGTATCCTTGAGAGACTATCATTATTCTCTTCAATAAAAATTTTCATGTTATGATTCGAGAATAACTTCTTAACCTCTTCTATGATGCCATTATCCAATATCCCGTTCCTTGTAAGATTACTTATCTCATTCTTTATCTTTTTCTTCATTTCTCTCATCTGAGGATTCTCAGGTTTATACCCTAAAGCCTTCTCACAATAAATAAGGGCATTACTATGCTGTTTAAGATGGAGGTAAAGTAAAGCTAATTTAGCGGAAGGTATAAATCCGTAAAAGTCTACTATCTGGGACATCGCTCCCTGGAGATCCTTTGTCATTGCTTCTTTATAATAAGCTATAGCGTTGTCGTATTCTTTATTCAGCTCTGCTATCGTCCCTAAGGTGACATAATTCTCTGCATAAATAGAATTAAATCTTACCCCTTTCATAGCATAGGACTTTGCAGTATCATATTCTTTCTTATCAAAGTACCATTTAGACATCCGTATACAAGCTACAACAAGATTATCCCGGAACCCGTCTGCTTTATTGATGTAATCCTCTAGTACAGGTACAGCCTTATCCCACTCCCCCGAATCACATAATTCTTTACCATAGTAAAACTTAATGCGAACAGAAGGATTCCCACTATTGTATTCCTTTTCCAAAAGATCTAAATTTCGTCTTGGATTAAAAGGACGTACTCTATAATGATCAATCTTTATATCGAATCTTTTTATCTTACTGCGATCGATATCCATATTGATATACTCATGGATAGGATCATGCCATTTTAAATAATCACACCTCTTTACTATCCTCTCCCGGGGAAGTACCATGACAGGCTTATCATTACTGTCGTGATTGTACACATAATCGATAAGTATAATTTCATACTTATGAAGCTCTTCTTTCTTGAGCTTTAAAAGTTTTTCATAATTTTCAGGCTTTATAACGTCATCTGCATCAAGCCAAAGAACTTTATCTGTCGTACTTTGGCTAAAAGAATAATTACGAGCATTTGAGAAATGGTCACACCATTTAAAATAAGGGACCTTGTCAGCATACTCCTGGGCTACTGCTTTTACAACCTCATCATCCGATGTCACAGTAATTACTATTTCATCAAAAAGATCCCCTTTACAACTTTCCAGGCACCTTCTTAATTCTACGTGTTCCCCCGCCCCTACAATGATATTAAGTCCTAAAGTCTCTGTCATTACTAAATCCCCATATAATTTAAGATGCCTGTAGCGCCTTGATCCCTATTTACCCTTAAAAACTGATCCACAGCCCTTCTTACTAACTCTGCCCGGGATAAATCATACATAAGAGAGAGCTTCTCCAACTCCTGAAGCTCCTTATTACTTAAATGAACATTCACTCTTTTCATATCATAGATATCCGGGTGTGTACTATATACACACAACTTAATATTAAGACATTATTAAATAAAATAAAAACTTGATATAATACTGCCTTTCCTATAATATTTAATTATAAGCTATCCTAGGAGTTCCTTATGCACACATTCTATCCTGGTCATATAATAAGCTTTATTGGTTTTGTCTGTTGGAGTACCTACACCATATTTTCCTGTGCCCGTGCTATCGATAAATTCGTGCATACCGGTATATGTGCCCTTATGACACTCATATTCTTATTGGTTTGCAGTATGATTGGTATACCATGGTGGTATGCTCCTCTTGGTGCCCTAGCAGTCGGGATATGGAAAGAGTTTAAAGATCTCTTTAATCCTAAAAAAAGACTTTTTGATTGGTGGGATCTCATTGCTGATCTAGCAGGGATCTCAGTTATTGTATGGATTTACGTATTCTCTTTTATCTACAGCGGATTTCCAACATAAAAAAAGCCTTCTAATAATAACTGATTATTAGAAGGCCCATCTACCACTATCACACACACATTTATTTATTCTTTTCTTCTTTTGCCTTTTTCCACTTACGGTCGTCCACACCGCTTTCTTTACTAATATATTTATTTTTTTCTATTAGGGGCTGATAAGTATCGGCCCTCATACCAGACTCTTTTGCCAGCTTTGAGGCATCCGACCAACTCTCTACTTCATGTCCAGCTACATTAGGCTGTAGCTTAGGACCAGTACCCCATCTGTTTATTTGCCTTAATTCTAAATCTTTATTCTTTTTATGGCGGATCCTTTTTTCTTTCCACGCCATAGTCTCTGTACCACCTTTAAAGATAACTCCTGCAAAATTATTAGATATAAGTCTTTCTGTGCTATCACTACATTTCTCGCACTTTATCTCAGGATCAATCTTTATAGAATGTACCTCTTCCTGAACATTACTACAACTCCTGCACCGATACTCATATGTAGGCATGTAAAAAACTCCTTTTATCTTATATAGTATTTGTTATGTCAAAAATATTTTAAGCTGAGTCTCTTTTTCTTTGTCCTCAAACCGGATCTCATTACTTTTAAGAGAAGACCTCATTTTGAAATAAGCAGTACGGATGATACCAATACCCTCTGGGATATAGTCAAATTCCACCTCATTCGGAACAGATAAGACAATCTTTTTTGCCATCATAGGATCGGTATATACACCCCCTACTATTCTATCCATCTTTTCCAAATAAGAAAAACCCATCTCTATAGCCCCTTTTATATCAGAGCTATCCCATTCCATGGTATAACATATCATTTTATTCAAACCTTCCTGCTCCATCTGTATTTTTATCTTTTATATCTGTATCTTCGTTGTCCTCTTTTTTATTGATACCCGGCTGCACTCGCTTCGTCTTCTGCATCACCCTCTTTACAGTCGGATGAACACCCTTAATAAAGTCATCTGCAGGTGTCTCCCCTCCTGGCTCGGATATCCCTGTACCATCTTCTCCGGTACCCCTCTGATCTTCTGGTACCCCGGGCATATCTGCTTTCTGAGGCTCCTGCTCATTCTCAGGCTGCACAATCTTTTCCATAAGTTTGTAGCCCTCGTCTATAATCCTGTCCGAGATTTTCTCGCCCTTACTTCTCTTAAGATATGCTTCTTTCATTAGAATGAAAAAAATCTTCTCAGGAGATTCTAGCATCGTTTTTAATGTCTTAATCTTTTCATCATCTGTTCGAGGCATCCAGACGTCATTGAACCAATCAATAACACTCTGTGTTATATTCTCACGTCTGAAATATGCCGGGATAGAAGGCTTTATACTCTTAAGCCTCTCCTTTATATTATCCTCATTAAAATCAAACTTCATCAACCTCTTCCAAACATCTGCATTCATGATGGATGATGGAGGACTTGTTACCGGATATTTCTTAAACTGTTTTACTACCCGCATACCCTTAACAAGATTATATGCTGCCAATATGTGCTTGCACACTCTAAAATTATAACCTCTACCAGGATGCTTCTTCCCGCCAGGATACCTAGGACTCACATGTACTGTATAAGTATCTGGTGCTTTGGGTGACATCACGGTACCAGGATTTATTCTAAACCCAGGGTAGTATATATAATCCTCAGCTATCGCATAGTACTGCGCCCCGTACCATAGAAATGACGGGCAGCTACATGAAAGCTGTACAGGATAATTCAGATAACTATCTACTTGGCTCTCTTTATCCCCGCGTAAGAATTGAAAGTATACTAATCGTGAATTATTATCCGGAGGACAGGTTACTCTAAATACAAAAAGACCCGATGCAGAATCCTTCTTATTTACCCAAGAAGCACTGCAGGCATTACTCCTGTTGATCTTAAGGTCATTCTTATAATGAGTATCTGAATCTATGATCTGTTTAAGAGAGGCCCCTTCTTTACATCTACTATTGATATCTCCTAAGGATACCTCTGGCATCACCATGGGAAATTTATTTAATGCATAAAGACCTAAAACATTTGAAGTACCTGCATACTTCCTGTCAGCACTCATAGCAGGGCTCTGTTCTGTAGGATCGTCTGTCCAATCTATACGACGAGATTTATACCAATCTTTAAGTACTCCCGTATCCTCATCAAAAACTTTAGCATCGTTGAAGTAACCCTGATCCGGGAAATAAGGAAGCCCGCCATCGAATGGGGGGCCTCCTTTTAAATCCTTTGGAGCTGTATTTGGCGTATTATAATCGTAAGGATTATAGGTACTGAACCCTTTTCCTAAGTCTTTAACCTTATTAGGATTCTGGCCTTCAGAGACATCCTCAAGCATCCTCATAACAACATTTGAGGGAGGGATATTAGAAGTGTTCTTATCTTCTACATAATCCATCCAACTCTTCGGATGAGGGATCTGACCATCAGGGTCTTCTGTATACCTTGCATACCTATTTGTCTCACACACTATAATCTCTACCTATTTAGAGGTCCGTAAGAATATCACTTACATCTATGTCATCTGAGATAACATTATCTGCACGAGTGCTTCCGGGGCCGGTTATCTCTGTAGTAATTGTCATATCTGTGTTTGACCCAAAAACAGCCTTACCCTCATCAAACTCTCCTGAAGACCCAACGGTAACCGTAGACTCTATACCCTCAGAACTTACAGGCATATCTATCTTGCGGACCCTTGCCACTACTACTGCTTCCTGATCATCTGAGACTACTACCGGACGACGCCTTTCTTCAGCAGTAGCCTGTGCTGGAGCCGGAGTATTGGACTCTTCCGTACTAGCAGCTTCTGCTTTCATAGCTTCTGCTTTCCTAGCTGCTGCCTTTTTAGCTGTATTCGCTTTTCTAGTAGCTGCAGCTTTTCTTGCAGCTTCCTTCCTATCAACAGACTTCCTGGCAGCAGCTTTCTTAATGGATTCTCCAGTCTGCTCTGCAGATACCTGAGTCGAAGAACTTATATCTGTAGAACCAGGATTCTCATAGGAAGTCTCTTTTACTACAACCTCATCAGCAGTTACCGTACGGGGAGCACTCTTTTCTGTAGCTCTCTCTTGAGTAGTATTAATAGCAGGAGTTGCTACCTTCTTAACTACTACTCCGTCACTTTCATAATCTATAGTAAGAGGCTTCTTTTGCTGTGCCTCTTTTTTAGTCCCACTATAGTCAGTTTCCTTAACTACCTGCTCTTCATTAGATATAACTAAACGTCTCTCATTTTTTTGCTCTTCAATAATAATACCGGAAGGATTGCTTGGTACATCCGTTTTAGCAGAATCTGACACCTGAGCCACAATAATCTGATCCTCATCAATAATTTTTCTTCGGATCTCATCCTTTATATCACCCATGTCACTGGTGATCTTAGTTTCTTCTCTATGACTCTCATTAGCCTCAATAATCCTCTGTATCTCATCAAAACTTTCACTTTTTCTTACAGAAGCTCTTCTACGAAGCTCATCTTCAGCACTACTACTTTCCAATATCCGACCACCAGTAGCATTTCTTATCTGTGAAGCCCCTATAACAGATGCTCTCTTTGGAAGAGCACCAGCAACCGGTTGTATCCACTCTCCAATAACTTTTACCAGGGATCTATTCTGACCTGTGATCCCATCAATTTCTACATTCAAACCATCAAAGGTTAATGGGTCACCTTTTTTCACATTTACAGTACTTTTACCATTGTCTAGATTAAGACAAAAGTTATCGATCGCAACAAATTTTTTACCAGCCATACAGATTCTCCTTTTATATGGATGTTTATTTAATTTTATATATTTAAAAAAATCTTATCTCCATCTTTACTACTAAATTCTACCCCTGTAGAAGTAAACACAGTACCCTTAAAAGTATCATCACCTATAAGATCATCACAGGTTCCCTTCTTTACATATGCTATAGTGATATGAGGCTGATACGTAGGGAACTTATTATTATGTGGTATGTATTCTCCTACGTCATAATGCAATTTCTGTATCTTAGAAGACTCCGCCTCTATCTTTATTACATCATGATCCTTACCGTCTTTAAAAGGTATTATAAGACCTAAACGGATCTCGATAGGACCCAGACCCTTAATAAGCTTTTTTACCTTATCGGGAGATCCATCTTTTATCCCGTAAAAAACAGTAGTATGGATGTAATCCTCGCGGCCCATGGTATCATCATCGCCATAAAAAAGATTTTCATCTTTAATATTGCGGATACCCCACGCCATGACTCTATTTGCCAGAGTCTCCGGTAACGGTATCTGAAGTGAAGAGTAACTATATGTACCATTCATCTTTGCGTAGACTATCCTACGCACCATATCTTCTATACTCACTGAGTTTTACCTTCCGGAAGTGCATCTTTTACTCTCTCACCAAAAGTCTGAGCAGCCTTAGCTCCAAGTACCCCAGACAACAAAAGAGCTTCTGATGCTCCCATGGATACAAAACCTGTACCACCTACCATTGCTACTATATTCTGAGCCACAAAGACACCCATAACAGAGAAGATGACTACTAAGGAAGCCACCCTCATCATGCTGGTTTTGCCATTATTACCTTTTAGGATACTCATATAAGCCCCCTTATTTAGTTTTAAGGCGATTTTCCATATCTTTCATATGCTTATTAACAGTAGCATCCATATCCCGGACATCTTTAATGATCTGTGCAACTTCCCCCTCTGTGATCTCTCCCTTTGAAAGATGGTCTATAAGACCCCTGTGTGTCTTTTCAAAAGAATCTATTTCCTTAGAAATCTTTGCGTAAACTTCTTTTAGCTGCTTAAGATTTGAGGTGAAATCTATAATATCTTTACTTTCCTGATAAATAGATTCTATACTAGGAATTTGATGCACTTCAGCTAATGCCTGCTTCTCAGATACCTCCAGAAGTTTCTTCCCATAATCTGGACGAAGAGATAAAAGGGTTGAAGCAACCTTATTTAAAAAAACAGATGCTCTCATGAGTAATACCTTTCTAATTTTTCATCAAAATATTCTCTTTTACCTTCTGGGACGGTACCCTTAAGACCACCGACATAATATGCAAAGGAGTCTGCCCAATCATCCCAAGGGTTTCTTTTACCGTAGTATCTACAAAATTTTGCGTCTGGAGCATAATAGTACTCTCCTACCATCTCCGGACAACCCTTTTCTCTTATAATAAGTCTCTTGTGACCCTTTATAGGTTTTTCTGACCATCCAGATAATTCTAACCACTCGGGCTCAAGAGACAACTCTTTATTGGAGCCTTTTTCCTCGTCCCACCCATGACCCAACTCATGGAAAAGTATCTGATCGAGCTTATTTAGAGAATTCCCTGACTTGAAATCTACTTCTAAAAAAGGATCTTTAAATAAGTGCTCACTTAATATTAAGAGGTCCCCCTCATATCTTCCGTGATTGGGATAATACTTTTTAGAAGGACCTAAATCTTTAAACTCTAATTTCTTTAAGCCACAATCTCTTACTAAATCTTTAGGTAGTCGGGATAAACTATCCTGGAGAGATTCTATGTCGCCAGAACTTACTGTTGGGACTACTACAATACCATAATCCTCATATATACTTCTAAGCAGATAATCATCTTCCACTTTAGAATACAGCTTTTTAGCTAATTTTCTTAGGATTGTAGTATCAACAGTTGCCATAGAGGATGCGCTCGTCTGTACAATTAGGTCTATTTAAAATGTGGTCTTCTATTAAGAGATTATTATCAAAATTGAATTAGAATTTTTTGGGTGACCCTACATCTGTGATCAAACAAGCTTATTTAATTTAGCCCATTAAATAAGCATAAATTACTTTAAAAGAACGGGACGAGGTTTTAAGTTCTGGCTTTGGTTCCTTTTCTTTTTTAGATAAATAGGCATCGGTTAAGTTTTTTATGTGTTCAAGTTTATCATTAGGGATAAATCTTATAATCCCTGGATTTTTTTTAAGTCCTTCAGCAAACACCTTCATCAATATATCATGCTCCTCTAATAATGGGACTCTTTGATCCTCAGGGATAAACCCTATAGTCTCTATATCTGTTTTAAGTCCTTCAGCAAACACCTTCATCAATATATCATGCTTCTCTAATAATGGGACTCTTTGATCCTTAGGGATAAACCATATATCCCCTGGATTTTTTTTAAGTCCTTCAGCAAATACCTGCACCAATATATCATACTTATCTAATAATAGGAATTTTTGATCCTCAGGGAAATAATTTATAGCCCTTGGATTTTTTTTAAATCCTTCAGCAAATCCCTGCATCAATATATCATACTTCTCTAATAATG
>Ga0114918_10005516_pt1 | contig 10860 bp, 11 predicted proteins | sample LantaG_FD_87015 | JGI IMG/M metagenome (GOLD analysis project Ga0114918, IMG submission 87015) | Deep subsurface microbial communities from Baltic Sea to uncover new lineages of life (NeLLi) - Landsort_02402 metaG | ecosystem: Environmental > Aquatic > Marine > Oceanic > Sediment | place... | reverse complement strand
TTGATTTTATATCATCTTCTGTTATCTTACCTTTTGATAATTGAATAGAACTAAATAGTGTATCTGTTCCTCTCATAGCATAATCTTCTAATACAGATTTTGATATCTTACCAGTTAAATTGACAAAATTCAATTCGGAATTACTTCTATTTGTTGGATAAAATGTTTTTATTAGAGCTGGGTTTAGTAATAGAAATCCACATAATGATGAATATGATTTTGAACAATAAATATAAATTTCATCCTCATCATCTAAGTGATTTTTTGGTAAATTAAAATTATGACAAACGGTTTCTTTATCAGTTACTCTTAACCAAGTTTTTGATCCTTCTAACGGCTCACAACCTGGTAAGTTTTGATAGTATGATTTTTTAATACCTTGTGATAAATTTAGTATCGTAAATAGTATACCAAAGAATGTATGATTACTGTTGTGTTTTGTATTAATATTATTATCAGAGAATGCTATATAATCATTATCGGTTGTATTAATACTAACACCAAATCTAACCCAACCTTTTGAGCTTTTATAATTATCTAAGTAATTGTTATTTGGTGTTATTATACTCTTAACATATCTATTATCAATAACAACCCATTGGTCAGGATATTTTGTGTGATAATTATCCCAGTTACTTTTAGTTTTTAGACACCAACTAGGTGATCCTATTTGTAATATACCTTTGTATGTATGAACTTTGAAATAGGAGTATTGTGAATCTTTATAAACCAATTCAACATCTTCATTTTTATCTTTATCATCACCTAACTCATTATAAAATAGGTCAAGTATATCACCATAAGACATTCTTGTTAGTTTATTAACATCGATTTTTGAATTTTTTAAAACATCAAAAATAGATGAAATTTCATCCATATCATCTATTTGATCAACAAATCTAATTCTTGTTAAGATACCAACATACCCATTATTATTACCACATATCTTTCGTATCTCTAGGTAATCCTGGTATTCGGGTGAATCTGTATTGATCCCGTTTTTATTTAATACCGATTTAGCATACGCTATATTTTCATTTATAATACTCACGTTTTATATATAAAAATAAAAAAACCAATCATTGAATGATTGGTTTTTAATTATCCTCTGCCTTGACCTCTATACTTCTTTTTGTAGTTTTTAGAAGTTTTTGAGTTTGAAGATCTTTTCTTGGAATGAATTCCTTTTCTTTTTTTCTTTCCTTTTTCCATCTTTTTATATTAATTAGTAATTAAGCTTGTACAACTTGTACATCAACAATCTCAATATCAAATTGAATATCTTTACCAGCTAAAGGATGATTACCATCAATCACAACGTGATTTTCTTTAATTTCTTTAACCTTTACTGGTGTGCTTTGACCATTATCAGATTGTGCTTCGAGTGTTAACCCAACTTCTACATCACCTGGCATTTGTTCTTTTGGTACTTCAACGATTAAGTCTTCTCTTACTTGTCCATAAGCATCATCTGCTGATAAAACTTCTGTGTTGACTTTATCACCTACATTTTTACCGATTAAAGCGTTTTCAAATCCTGGGATTATTTGACCAGATCCAACTTGAAATGTCAAGGGCTCTCTACCTTGAGAAGTATCAAAAGTTGTTCCATCAGTTAATTTACCAGTATAGTGAACGCTAACTACATTTCCTTTTTCTATCATAATAATTAAATTGTTTTTAAGTTGTATAACTAATATTAAATTAGTTGTTAAAATTGTTAAATGTTTTTATGAATTTTAAATTTTCACTTATATATGATATCCTATCAAGATTTATGTGTTGGAATTCATGTAACATGGATTTAGATTCTTCTATGGTTACCCATTTGAATTCATCAAACTCTGGAAAAGCTGGTTTACCATTTCTCATAACCATAGATTCACACTTTATCTCTATGTTAGAAAAGTCATCATTAACCTTAACGTAAAACCCTTTAAGATACTTGTTAGTCTCTCTGTAACGAACCATCTCAAGTTCCTCTACTCTTACCACATCCAAATCATCCAAGACAATACAGGTCTCTTCTGTAAGTTCTCTTTTAGCTACTTCAAAATGATCTGATTCACCAACATCCACTCTACCCTTGGGTATTGCCCATATATGACTTTTGAATCCAGTTGGATGACCAACTAAAAACTTATTATCATTTCGGAAAAGGTAGATACCACATGATATTTTCATAGTTTATATATTAAACTTTTTGATATTATTAATTAGAATTAGTGTGAAAGAATCTTTTGAAGAATATAAAAGCACACTAGAGGCTAATCTAATAAATTTTACATATCTATATGATGGTAATGTTTCTTCATCTTCAAAAGAAGTATACCAAGAAATATTATCACATAATCAGACATCCCCAAAAGTAATAATAAATTGTATTATTGATATCTATAATATTAGTATTGATAAGATGATGGAAAAATCGATTGATTATATCATACCAAGTGATATTAAAGAAGTGAAAAGAAATGCGATAAACCATTATGGTAGTATAAGTCACTATATTGATGATTTACAGAAGAATATGAATTTCAACCCTACTTATATTTTTACATCTACTAATGGTCGTTCAATGTTTTTACCAATAAATCCGGTGGGAGATAATAAACCATTCCCAAGTTATTTTTATGAACTAAGAAAATATAACAATAAGAGATATGATACTTATCTATCACCAGTTATAGATGATAACGAGGAAGAGGTTTGTGTTTATGTGGTTGATGAAGCTATACAGAGTTTAGTATATTCTATATAAAATATGGATTATGTTAGTGAAGAGGTTGGTGGGTTATATAAACATATATTAAAATTAACACAATATTGAATGAGGATTGATTGTAATGAAATACCAATTGGGATATCAGAGAGTAGGTTTGAATTAAACAAATTAAAATCTGGAAAATTAGTAAGAGGAATAATAGATATTAATGAGAAAATGGAACCGAAAAGAAATTATATGATAATGTCTATGAATGTTTTTAATTTATTAGAACATCATGACCATTTTGAACACCTAAATTTATTAGGTAAGAAAGAAATGGATTCAATAACACTAGTTGGTAGTATATCTGGATTAGATTGTTATATTGATCTTAATATGGAAAGTAATAATATACTACTTTATTATAATAAACAAATTGCTCGTGATATAAAACTAAAATCTATATTGGATGGTAATGTTGTTATAGATGATGAAGTCGAAATAGAAGTAATTCTTTAATTATCTACTTGTGTGATTCTTCAAATCATTCCAATGTTGTAAAGTCTTGAATATAAATAATATAATTATAGATACACAAAATCCAATAGATCCATAATATGTCCAGACTGGATCAAAAGTGTCCTTATCAGTACATAACAAAGCTGTTAACATACCAGATATAGCAAATAAAGGAGCCATTCTTTTTAGTGATAAGATAAACTTCCTAAAAGTGAACCCATCTTGATGTCCACCCTTAACTGGACTAAAAAACTCTTTTAACTTACCCATATTATTTCTTATTATTTTTGAAATTCTCAAATTTAGCGATAATCTTTTTATTCTTATTATCAATAGTAATTAAATCTGTTTTCATAGCCTTATTAGCACCAGCGTTAACAAACTCTTCCTTTGATACTGTTTTTTCACTACCATCCTTATTAACCAATTGGAATTCGAAATTCTCATTAGTATCTTGGCCTAACAACTTAACACCCTTAGTATCATAATCAACCGCATTACCTGCTTTAGAATCATCTATCTTCTCTTTAAGAGCGTTTACGAAGTCTCTAGCTAACATCTTTAAGACATCAACATATTTCTCTGTCTTATAAGCGATTCTCATCATAGCTTTGTTATATTTTAACAAACTAAGACCAGCAATATTTGTAATTGATGGGTGACCACCACTATTTCTTATTATAATATCCCAGATTGGAATTTTAAGACCATTTAATAATTCTTTTTGTTCATAAGATAAATCTTTATGTAAGACATTCATAGCTTCTTTAACTCCACCCTCATTAATATCAACATTTATAATAGTTCTACCCTCTTTCTTATAGACACAATCTTTATAAAATGCTTCTAAATCAGAAAATTTAAACCCAACACCTTCGTATGATTCACCTTCTGCTTTTGACATTTGTTTCCAATCTTGTGAGTTTTCAAATTCATTCTTAATAGATTCCAATGAAATGTAATATTTACTCATCATTGGTTCATATTTAGCCAATACCTCTTTAGAGATTTCTCCTAGGTTAATATCTTTAAGTATTTTTTCTTTAAATGGATTACAAGAAACTTGTACAAGTCCCATTGGCCAAACGATACAGATAAACTCCGCGTCTGGGAAATTCTTAAATGGTGTATATCTATCATAAGAACCAGGCTTAATCATACTACCACCACCATATTGCATAAGTATTTTATACTCTTCATCGATATGAATTCCTTTCATAGAATTTTTACCACTAAGTACTTTTCTACCCAACCAAGTAACGTTATAAACATTCTTTGGCTTATCTTCAATATAATTCTTATCAAATAATCTATCTACATACTTAACATATTCTTCCGTAGATATTCCTATCTTTTTAGCTAGTTCTTCGTCTTGTGAAGCTGGCATCCTGTGTATGTTTTTAAGTATCATCAATTCAGTTCTACCTATTTCCATAACATCACCCTCTTCATTCTCAACAAATCCATAATCTTTCATTCTTTCGATATAGTTAGTAAGGTTTACTTTTATTTCCTCTGGTGTTGCTAATCTACCAAGTTTATCACTTGTTTTAGCATTATTAATATAATGTCTAATATTATTGAACATTGAATATAAACTAGCTGTTGAATCTAATAATAAACATTCAAGTATATTCTTATTTATATGGTCTCTTTTACCATCTAGTGATTTAACTGTTATTCTTTTATTCTTATATGCTAATAATAATCTATTAACAACGAGACCCATCATAAATCTGTTCTTCTGTGGTGTATCACCCTTTTCATACTTGAAAATAGAATTTTGAACATCTTCTGGTTTAATATCATTTCTCAAGAAATCTGCTGAATCAATTGTTTGAATCATTTTAATATCCTGTGCTGTAAATATATCTGAATATGAAACTTCCCCTGAAATTATCTCTACGTTTGAACGAGCTGATTTGAAATATGTTGAATCTGTTTCTTCAGCACCAACTTGGCTATCGTGGTGATCCGATTGAATATGAAACATCGGTTTACCATGTGCGAAATCAACTAAAACCTTTAATGTACCAGGTTGTCCGTTTTTAACAGCGTATTCCAACCCACCATATTGTATGATATGACAATCAACAGTTTCTATTTGGTAGTAATTTTTTAAGAAAACACTCATCGCTAATGCTGATGTTACACCATCTAAATCCTTGTGAAAATATATCTCACATTCTTTATGACCTTTAGTTATGGCTTTTATATTTCTTAAACCTACTTCCTCGTTTACAAACTCGGTATATTTCTTCATATTATTTTTCATATTAGTATAATAATTTTCTTTGTTCCTTATATATTAAATTAAACAACGTATTTTTTGTCTTCTATGCGGTGTATAAATATTCTTATTTGATTTGCTTGTACCATTGTGCTTGAAACATACCAATCAAAGTCATCTAATCTATCATTTGCTGTTTCAATTATTTCTTTGAACTCATAAGATTTTATATACTCTTTGATTTCATCTGTTGGTTTATTACTTAATGGTGTTTCAACATTCATTCTATTACATCTCAACCATATATAAGGTATAGCACCTATTATCATTCTACCACTTTCTTTATCAACTGATGAAATAGCCCTTTTATCAAAGTATGTTGATAAATTAAAACCATTATCTGATATATCGACAAAAATATCATCAATGAATTCTTTGGTTAGTCCATTATATTGTTCGTCTTTTGGTACTAAAAATTCCCAGGTTTCGAATGTTTTTAAATATCTCATTTCTTTAAGAATTGTTTACCGTATGATTTCATAATACCTTTATCAGTTCCCTTATCACCCTCAGCATCAAACTTAGTATCAAAGAAGTTGTCATAATCAGTTACGATCTTAACATCCGAATCCATAGTCGCATATGGTCCAAGCTTACCTGAACGATAAACACCACCTCTCATATCACCATTTAGATAACCTTCCATAAAGTAACAATTGGTTAATGTACTACCATCTACATTACAATTTAATATCTTAGTATCCTCAGCATCAGAGTGTTGTAACTTTGATTTAGATAATTGTGAGTTAATTATATTACTTCCTATTAAGAAGCAATCATCAAAAATTCCTTCAAGGTTACAGTTTATTAATTCATAACCCTTTATAGTAGATGTACCTTTAATATTAGCATCCACAACTTCCATAGTTTGATCAGTTGTTACATAATTAATAATACATTCTTTTAAGTCTTGTGATCCTTCTATTATATTATAAAGTTTTGTATAAATCTTACTATAATAGGCTGAAACAACATCATATGAGTGATTTTGATCTATTTGTATTTGTATAGTTGGAAAATCAATTATGAAATTATCATAATTTGATAGATTTTTAAAATTCTTAATGTTTTCTTCTAAGTAGTCTTCTAACTTAGTTATATCTTCTGAATTAAAATCGGAATCGATTGAATCATATACATTGATGATAAACCTTTCTAAGAAATATATTAACTGACCAACATTCTTTTCGTAGTCTTTACCACCTAAATATCTAAACTCTAATCTTTGTGATTCTTTATTATTACTCATGTTGGTGAAATTTATACCATAGTATTTATCATTAGGTAATCTCATGTTGTTCTTAACAACACCAATCGGTATATTGAAGAAATCATACTCCTTAAATGGAATCATTTTCTTAACACTTTTAGCATAAACATTTGACTTTCTTGATGGGAAAGCTCTATATATCTCTTCTTCATCAGTGTTTAATAATAACTTTAATATATTAAGATTATTTAAATCCATATCATCATCACGAAATGAAATATTGAAGTGTATTGATGCTTTCTCATTAGTATAACCATAGTTCTGTATGAACTTTATAATCTTTATTAAAAAGTATTTAGCGTTATAAAAATCAAGAGGTCCAGTTACTAACTCAACCATATTAGAACCACCTGATAAATCAGGTTCTATCTTGAAATTATTTTCATCTGGTGTGAAGTTTGAGTGATATTGTCTAAAACCCCAAACCTTTACGGGACTCAATTCTTGATTCAATAATTCAAGTGTCTTATAGTAAGATAAGTCTTTCAAATAAAACTCAAATTCGAACCCCACAAGGGCATTTTTGAGTTTGTTTGATTGGCTTAGAAATTTGTCAGAGTATTTTCTCATAATAGTATATATTAAAAAAGGGGATCTATTTTATATTATATATAAATTCGTAAAAGTCAATCAAAATTAAATTAAGTAAATGGAGTTTTTCTGTGTGTATTGCAAGACTAGAAAGAAATTTGATAAGTTCGTAAAAGTCAATAGAATAAAAAATAAGTATATTGTTGATATACGCAGAATTGTTGATGAAGAAGAAGTTGATTTCAATGATGATAAGACTTATCTAAAGATATTGATTTTTAATAAGATACAACAAGCAATAGATAAAGGGAAAGACATTTATTACATACCCGATTTCGACAAAGACTTTTCAATCGAAAAACTATTAAACCTTAAAAAGATACTAGGTGAGAATAATTTCAATGTTCTCATTTTCTACAACGAATTCAGAAAGAATCCAGAGATAATGGATGATGTTCTATCAAACCTTTCTAAATTCAGCAACAGTCAGATTATACGTGATTATTAGATAATCAGAGATTATTATTTTTTATATATGGTTTGTATAATGGTGAATTCAATTATGGTTGGGATATCGACCATATTATACCTCTATCCTCTAGTAATACAGAGGAAGGTATAATTCTACTAAATCACTATACTAATTTACAACCTCTTTGTAGTTACAACAATAGATATATAAAGATGGATAATTAATATTTTTATATATACTAAAAAAATATATCATTATGGCTATATTAGGAGGATCTCCCTTAGGACTTATAGGTGTCAGAAGTACGCCAACTAGAGATGGTATGTCAACTTTTAATGCGGGTAAATCTCGTAATGTTAATATAAATAAGTATAACACAGGTAAGCCAAATGAAGGAGATACTAAATTAGGTATGGTTTCTTTATTTACTGGTGGTACTAGGGTTAAAGCTTGGCCTAATATTGGTTTGGTTGGTACTGATAAAGATTCAACTGGTCTTAAAGATGCCTATAAAGGAACCGTTAGGACAACACTACATAATAATGATGTTTATGATACCAGTGTATTGAATATAGTTGAGAAATTATCATCAACCGCGGCAGCATTGAGACCGTCAGATTTTGCTTATTTAAAGGATTTGGGTGTTTATCCAAATAATAGACTAATGATAGCTAGAAGATTTGCAGGACCTGTTGATGATAATATTTTTAGACCAGGTAGATTACCAGTAGCTATTATGATGACTTGGAAACCAGAAGGTGAGGATTTCTTCACAATAAGTTTTGGTGAACAATGGGAAGATTCGAAAGCTGATTTCACCGGTATCTTAAATGATATGGGTAAGGATTTTTTAGGGGGTGATAATGTTGGAGGTGGTGTTGGTGGTGGTTTAGGTGGTATACCTTTACCAGGATTTACAGAACAATTACAAAGAACAGTTTTAACTAAGTTAGGTGTTTTTGAAGAGGGTGCTGATGCTGATATTTTACCAGCGGGTAACCCAAATTTAATAAAAATAGCTAAAAAGAGAAAGACAATAGGATATGGTGAAGCTGGTAGTGGTTTAAAAGCTGATTTCCAAGTTACGATGACTTGTGTATATGAGCAGAAGTTTATATCAGGTATTGATCCTACAATAATTTGGCAAGATTTATTAGCTACTATTCTAAGATTTGGTACATCAACAAGTTCTAATTATGGATTGAGTAAGGAATTTGGAGCTAAGATAAATTCTTGGTCTAGAAACCCAAGAAAGATGGTGTCTGATTTTGCCACAGCCTTACAGGAAGGATTGGCGAGCGCTAAAAAAGGTTTGGTTGATGCTTTAACAAAAGATTATGATAAAAAAATAAAAGAGGCTAATGTTGATCCAGATGATAAAAATGATGCACTAGATACAGATGGTGATGGAGAAGTCTCACAATCAGAAAAATTAGCGGCTGAGAGGGATGCTGAGAAATCTAACCTAGAAGGTTTATTGGACATTTTGATCAGAGGGGACATACAAGCAACTGTACGTAAATACGAACAAGAAATTAGAGGAGTGGTTGGAGCTCTTACCGGAGCACCTACAACACCTTGGCATATAACAATTGGTAACCCACTAAGACCTATATTTTGTTCTGGTGATATGTTGGTAGAGGATGTTAAATTAACACCTGGTCCAGATTTAGCATTTAATGATTTACCAGCAAGAATAACTGTTGAATTTACTTTGAAGAATTCTAGACCTTGGGGTTTACAAGAGATAGCTAAAAGATTTAATACTGGGAACCTAAGAGTTGTTAATTCTGTTAGAGATTTTACAACACTATCACCATCACAAGCATTATTTAATGACCCACTTGAATATCCGGAACCATCAGATGAGAACACAAATGATGTAACTAATAATCAAGTAAATGGTAATAGTGGTGTTAGTAATACATCAGCAGGTACTAATAATGCTAATAGTGGTGTGACAACAGAGAATTCCGAAATTGCTACAATTAGTCCAGATGCTGGTTCTGGGTCCGATCCTAATCCAGTTGTAATAGAGGGTGCTAATACATTAACACCAACCCAACAACAAGCATTGAATCAAGCTAATGAAACTAATTAAAAATAAAGGAAAAAATGGACTTTAAATCATTAAATGAATATGTGAAATTTGACTCAAACCTTGGGATTTTTGATCTATTTACATCAGCTTTTGTTTATAAATCTGGTGTTAATCTATCAGAGTATTTAGTTGAGCGTGATGTTGAGATGAGATTAGATTTAATATTCCAAAGGATATATAATTTAGACGATAATCAGGTTGGTTTGTATTTAATTGATATGGATGTTATTTGTTATATAAATGGTATTGATAACCCACTTAATATAAAAGAGGATATAACTATAAAATATCCTACTGATATTGGTGATTTACAAAAATTTAGAGTTGTTAATGTTGATCAAGATCTTAATAATAAAGGTAAGATTAAGGAGAAATTATCATTCCCTAATAAATCAACTAGGAAAGATAAATCTAGAGAAGATTTTATTAAAGGTGGGTATTCTTTACCTCCAGTGGTTTTAGAAAGTCCTAGACCACCAGTTAGTATAAAGAATGGTAAATTCTCTATTGGTGGGCTTTAATAATTTTTATAAATAGTTTATGACAGAAGTTAAATCCGTTCGTGTAAGAACCAATGATTCAAATGATATAAAAATTACTTTGTATAAATCCGGTAATAAAAGAAGTGTTGATGGATTTAGTGGTGTATCTAGATTGGGTGATAGTGAGTATAAGGGTAGTCGTTACAGAGATTTAAGTGATGATGAAATCATATCTGATTATTTATCAGTATTGTCAAAATCTGGTAGACTTGTTGATGGTTATGAAATTGTACAAGACCCTTGGTTAGAAACACCTCCTATTTGGAGAAAATATGGATTCGATCCTTATTATCTAAATAATGGTTCTAAAGTTATTATAAAATGGACAAAAGATGATTTATCGGTTGGTGGAAAAGAATGGAGTGATGAAGAAGGTAATGAATTAGATATAAAGAGAGGACTAACTCAAAGTACAAAGGGATTAATAA
>Ga0114918_10005515_pt1 | contig 10861 bp, 4 predicted proteins | sample LantaG_FD_87015 | JGI IMG/M metagenome (GOLD analysis project Ga0114918, IMG submission 87015) | Deep subsurface microbial communities from Baltic Sea to uncover new lineages of life (NeLLi) - Landsort_02402 metaG | ecosystem: Environmental > Aquatic > Marine > Oceanic > Sediment | place: Baltic... | reverse complement strand
GCCCGGTCACAACCTCGGTGTCCTCGTAGATAGTCGTGCCGCCGTCGTTCTTGATCCAGTGACGGACCGCGAACGTCGCTGCAACGGTGCCGTGGTTGGTGACGTCGCTCTCGGGCGTGATCGTGTGGTTGTTCGAGACGGTGCCTCGCGGCTGCTCGATGTTGGTCGGACCGACGTCGAGTTCATAGACGTTGATCACGCACATCGCCTTGTCGTTGAAGCGGTTGTAGTCGCAGAGCAGCTCGGTGCTGCAGGACACCATGTAGGCGCCCGGAGTCCAGCCGCTGGTCGAACCGGTCGTGAACGACAGCAGCATGTTCTCGAACGGGTCGAGATCGGTGTACTGGCGGTCGCCGTAGACGATGGTGCCGCCCGGCCAGGTCATGATCCGGAAGTACACCGGGACGTTGGTCTCGTAGAACTCGGTCGGACCGACGTTATTGCGCACCCACGCCTTGGGCGTGAAGTCCTGGCCGACGTACATGTTGTAGATCGGCTCGACGAGCGCGCTCGTCGCGACGTCGTGCGCCTCGATGACCGCGCGGATCTCGATGTCCCCGAACCCGTTGCTCGTGTACGGCGAGACGCCTGCTTCGGTCCCGTACCACTGCGTGTTGGGCGGCGCGTTGTCGTACTGATCAAACCACTGGTACATGTACTGCGGGTAGGTCAGCGGCCAGACAAACGCCGCGAACCCCTTGCAGTCTCCGCCAACTGCGAGCTTCGGATCGACGGTGATGTAATGCCACCAGCAGCCGACGCGGACGTCGAACGTTTTGCGATAGAGCACCGCGCTCATGTCCGGGAGCTGGGTCGTCGCGTCGAGTTCGACGATGACCACTTCGGCCTTGTAGACGCCGAACTCGGGCGGCGGCGGACACAGTTGAACCTGGATCTCGTTGACATAGGCGCAGGCGTTGCAGGGCATGAAGTAGGAAACTCCCCAGCCCTTGCCGACGTTGCCGGCACCGTAACCGACCTTCTTGTACATGATCCCGTCATCGTACTTGAGCGTGTCGGTTCCGGGGATGACGTCCTGGCCGGCGGGCGGCAGGACGATGTCAGCACCGAATGCTGTGAAGGCGAACCCCACCAGCAGCAGCACTGTCAGCACTCTCTGCATCGTGCCTCCTTCTTGGTTTCGGTCTGTCTTTGCCGGTCCAGGCAAGCCCATGCCGGGCCGGCGATTGTCAGTTCTTCAGTTCGGGAGTAACCCTATCGACGCCAATTCTACCGACCCCACAACCCCCTGTCAAGCGCAACGTGCTCTAGCCTCTAGACATATCCGTGACATGAACAGGGCACTGATGCGGAGTGGCGGCGTCCTCTGCCAGCCCGCTTCCTTGACTGCGCTGACGCTCTCAAGTACAATTGACGCTACTGAGACACTGGGGCGTCACGGGTTACCGCCCAGTCAAACGAGAGACCATTGAAGGCCTATCGACCGATTCGGAGGCAGGTACATGAAGCGTAACATTTTGATATTGCTGGCGGTTGCGGCCCTGGCCGGATTCGCCCAGACGGTCGTCTTCGAAGACGACATGACCAACTTCCCGACCGGGTGGCGGCTCGTGCGCTCGTCCGGCGACTACTGGGCCCGGATGAGCACGCGCAGCAAGTCACCGGACTACAGCGCCAAGTGCACCTACCGGTCCACCTACAGCACCAATCAAAACACCTGGATGGTCCGCAGAATCGACCTGGCCCCGTACACCGCCGCCAAGCTCCACTTCTGGAGCTGGGTGAACACCGAACCGTCCTACGACTACCTGAGGCTCGAGTTCCACGACACGAACGGTTGGCGGCAAGTGTGGCTCAGGACCGGTCACGACCAGACCTGGGACTCAACCGCCATCGACGTCCCGGTGGCTACCGATTCCATCCGGTTCCGGTTCACCAGCGACGCCCAGCAGCAGTACGAAGGCGTCTACGTTGATGACGTGGTCCTGATCAGCTTCCGCCCCGACGTCCGGATGACCACCATCCTCGCACCGGCCGGCGAAGTCGACAGCGGGACGACCGTCGTTCCCGCCTGCTCGGTCCACAACCCGACGCCGCTCGAAGTCAACTACCGGGTGCTTTGCCGCATCGGCGCCGACTACGTCGACACCGCCTACGTTTCTAACCACGAGGGATTCGAATCCCGGACCGTTTACTTCAGGGGATGGGACGCCCATCCCCGAGGGACTGTGCCGGTTCAGTGCTCCACGATGCTCACCGGCGACGACGACAACAGCAACGACTTCGCCGAGGCGTTCGTGGAAGTCAATGTCAATGACGTCGGCTGCGTCCGCGTGCTTCAGCCGGTCGGTGACATCGACTCCGGCTACGCGATGACCCCGCAGGTGGTCGTCAGAAACCACGGGACGTCAACCCAGAGCTTCTTCACCGGCGTCTATGTCGGCGCGTTCTATTCCCGCGTGGTCGAGATCCAAGACCTCGCGCCGGGCGACACGCAGGTCATCTCCTATGTGTCGCGCATCGTCACCGGTCCCCGGGGACCGGACAGCGTCATCGCCGTGACCTATCTCCTGAACGACATGAACGCGGCAAACGACACCACCGCGGCGGGAATCGACATCTGCGTGCACGATATCGGCGCGGCGCTGGTTATCGCTCCTCCCCCGGTCGTCGACTCCGGCGACGCGGTCGTGCCCGAGGCGCAGTTCTGGAACCACGGCACGGAGACCGAGACGTTCGAGTGCAGCTTCACGATTGGCGGTGAGTACGTCGACACCGCGCGCGTCGGCGACCTCGCGCCGAACACCGGTGCCAATATCCAGTTCAGGAACTGGCCGGCTCGGCCCGGGTACTACCGCCCGTCGGTCGAGGCGATGCTCCAGACCGACCTGGTGGAACTGAATGACGCGATCAGCAGCAACCTCTTCGTCCGTTTCCTCGACGCCGGCGTATCACGAATCCTCGCTCCCCACACCAGGGTGTTGCCGGGCAACATCATTCCCCGGGTCGAGGTCATCAACCCGGGCAACATGATCACCGGTTCCTGCACGCTGGAGCTGACCATCGAGCCGGGCGGGTATCGGAGCACGCACACGGTCTTCCTCGAACCCGACCAGCAGGACACCATCCTGCTCGCAAGCTGGACCGCCGCCAGCGGAACCTACCAGGCGACCGCGGTCATCAGGCTCCCGGGCGACATGAATGCGACCAACGACACGGTGACAAAGGAGGTGGTCGTTGGCGGGACCGAGCACGATGTCGGCGTCACCGGCTTCATCGTCCCGACCGCACTGGTCGACCCCGGTGACATCCGACCCGAGGTGTACGTCTACAACTACGGCAGCGTGGCCGAAACCAACGTGCCGGTCTGGGTCCGCGTCGAATACAGCACCGACCAGGTATTCGAGGACTCGGTAACCCTGTCCCGAATCGAACCGGGTGAGGAACTACCGGTCCGTTTCGCGACGTGGCTGGCCTACACCGGGGACTTCGACGTCTGCTCGTGGACCGGCCTCGGCGACGACCAGTCCCGGGGCAACGACACCGCGATGATCGACGTCGAAGTCGTCCTGCACAGCGTCGCGCCGGTCGAGGTCATCGCCCCGACCGGAACGATCGGCGAGCAGCACCCTATTCACCCGAAGATCCGCATCCGCAACCGCGGCTCGATCGCCGACTCGATCCCGGTCGGCATCCTGATCGAATACGAGATCCTCCCGGTCCGCCGCGACAGCGCGGTCGTCTACATCGAACCCGGCGGCACCGCCGATGTCCTGTTCGGCCGCTGGACGCCGGTGCTGCGCGGCGACTACCAGATAACCGCCTGGACCGGCCTGGCGAACGACTACCACCCGGACGACGACACCATCTGGGATGCGTTCGCGGTCGGCGAGGCAATCGTGGATGCCGCCGCCCGGGAGATCGTCGCGCCCTCGGGCAGCGTCGACCCGGGCGAAATCGCCCCGCGAATCCTGGTCGGCAACGCGGGCACCGTCGAGACTTCGTTCTGGGCCTACCTCTCGATCAACAGGGCCGGCACGCCGGTCTACGTCGACTCGACGTGGGTCAACTCGCTGATGCCGGGCCGCGAGCGCGTCGAGAGCCTGCCCGCCTGGCAGGCGACCGGCGGATCCTATTCGCTCGCGATGGTCGTCGTCTGCGCCGGGGACATCAACAACGACAACGACAAAACCCACGGATCCTGCATCGTCGCAATCGGCGGCGAGTGGATCGAAAAGGCGAGCATGCCGCTGGGTCCGAGCGGCAAGACGGTGAAGCGCGGCGGCTGGCTCGAGTACCTGCCGGCCACCGATCTCATCTACGCCGCCAAGGGCTACAAGACGACCGACTTCTACTCCTACGACCGCAACAGTGACGAATGGGCGCTGCTCGCCGGGATGCCGTACACGAGGCATCCCTTGTGGCTCAAGAAGCCGCCGCGCAAGGGTTCGCGCGGGGTCAGCGACGGCGAGAACTACTTCTACGTGACCCAGGGTAACAATTCGCTCGGCTTCTGGCGCTACGCCGCGGGCGGCGACTCCTGGAAGATGCTCACCGACGTCCCGCTCGGGGTGAACCGCAAGAAGGTCAAGGGCGGCACCGACCTTGCCTACGTGACCCGTGGCGACACCGGCTGGGTCTACCTGCTCAAGGGCTACCGGACCGAGTTCTACCGGTACAACACCATCGCCGACCGCTGGGACTCGCTGCCCGAGGCCCCGCGCGGAATCCGGAACAAGTGGGACAAGGGCTCCTGGCTGGTGTTCAACGGCGACAACCGGCTCTACGCCCACAAGGCGAAGTACCACGAACTCTGGCGGTTCGACATCGACGCCGGCGACTGGGACACGACCCAACTCACCGGGATGCCATTGGTCAGCATGATGGGTCGCCGCAAGAAATCGAAGGACGGCGGCAGCAGCGCCTACATCGACGGGACCATCTTCGCGCTCAAGGGCGGCAACACCCAAGAAGTCTGGGCCTACGCGGCCGGCTCCGACATCTGGATCGAAGTCGACACCATCCCGAGCAACGGCTCGTCGGGCAAGAAGAAAGTAAAGCACGGCGCCGACATCACCAGTGCCGACGGTCTGCTCTACGCGCTCAAAGGCAACAAGACGACCGAACTCTGGCGCTACGCCCCCGACGTCGCGCTCCTCGGCGGCCAACCGCGACGCGAAGGCATCGCCGGGCGCACCACCGGCCTCGAGCGCGCGTTCGACCTGCGAATCAGCCCGAACCCGGCTCGCGGCGTCGCGAACCTGGTGTGCCGGGCCCCGAATGGCGGCCCGGCGCGGATCGAGCTGTTCGACGCCGCCGGCCGACTGCAGCACCGACAGACATTGCCGACAATCAGCCAACACGGCACCCGGGTCCGGCTCGGAGTTTCCGCGCTCGCCCGCGGCTGCTACTTCGTCAGGCTCGCCGCCGACGGCCGGGAGACGGTCAGGAAACTGGTCATCGAGTAGCCGGAGGACCGCAGATCTGGACGGCCCGCGCGAAGCGGGCCGTCTCTCGTCAACCCGGCCTGGCGCCGCTTGACCGCATGAACGAGGGGACTAGAATCCGCCAAGTAGAAATCCGGGTCGATCGGCCCGCCGGTCGGCCATCCAAGAAAGCAAAGGAGGCTCCCTTGCGGCTGTTCAAATCTGTACTCCTCACCCTCGTGATGGTCGGCCTGATTGTGTCGTCGGGCTGCTCGCTTTTCGGCGGCGGCAAAGCGAAATGGACAATCCTCGCCTACATGGACGGCAACTGCGACCTTGATCTCGGCAACAACGGCAACTCATGGTCGATCGGCGAAGTCCAAGAGCTCGAGTTGGTAGGCTCCTCCGACAAAGTCCAGGTAGTCGCGATGGTCGCCAGCCTGAAGACGGGCGGCATCTGCAAGTACTACCACATCGAGCACCACGAGGACGAACTCCCCGACTCGCTGTCGTCTCCTGTGCTGGAGAACCTCGGCACCAAGGACATGTCGGACAAGACGACGCTGCTCAACTTCATCCGCTACACCACCGAGAACTACCCGGCCGAGCGCTACATGCTCATCATCCACAACCACGGTGACGGATGGCGCGGAGTCTGTCTCGACGAGCAGAACGGCGCGGGTCAGATGATGTCGATGCCCAATGTGAGAGCCGCGCTCGATACGTTCCACTTTGACATCATCGCATTCAATGCCTGCCTGATGTCGATGGCCGAAGTCGCTTACGAAATCAAGGACCACGCCGACTACATGGTTGCCGGACAGCCGGTGCTGTTCGCCGGGAACTTCGGAAGCGACGAGTGGCTCCGCCACCTTGTCGACAACCCCGGGTCTGACCCGCTGGACATCGCCAAGAAGATGGTCGAGGCGGCCTACAACTCGAGCAACCACCGTCAGTTTCCCGGGCACATGGCGGTCACCGACCTGAGCCGAATCGGAACGCTGGCGGCAAAGATTGCCAGCTTCGGCAACCTCATCAGCAAAGCCATGTCGAGCCAACTCGCCGGCGAAGTCTATCACGCCTTCAGTGAGACTCACAAGACCGAGAACGACGACCCGGCCGCTTGCGACCTCCGCGAGTTCTGCATGAAGATCAAGCAGGAACCGACGCTCAAAGAAAACCCCGAAGTTGTCAGCAATGCGAACGATGTAGTCAGCGCAATCAACGATGCGGTCCCGTTAACGATGACCAACGAGCCGGGCGTGCCGCGCGGCGGACTGTCGATTCACCTGCCGTGGAAACTAGAGCTCTTCGATTCGACGAACTACGTGAAATGCATGTTCCAGGCCACCAACTGGCACGCGTTCCTGTCCAAGTTCATCGGCAACCTCGGCGGTGGCGGCGGCGACGTGGGAGCCGCCTACATCCAGTCGGACCCGGAGGGAGCGACCGTCTGGTGGGACGGCACCAACACCGGCGCCCAGACCCCGGTCCTGATCACCGGCGCGCCTGCCGGCCAGCACCAGGTCAAGCTGACGCTCGATGGCTACAACGACTGGACCGGCACGGCCGACGTTATCGCCAATGACACCGTCACCGTCAGCGCGACAATGACCCAGGGCGGTGGCGGTGACGAATGCACCGTCTCCGGCACCGTCACCTGGCCCGGCGGCACGCTGACCAACTTCTGCAAGGCCGCCCTCGACACGGCGGACACGGGAGGCAACCTCTACGTGATTCTTGAAACCCAGGTCAACCCGGCGGGCGGCGCCTTCCAGTTCCAGTTCGCCATCAACGCCGACATGCTGGTCGCGGCCGAGGTCTGGGACGACGCCAACGGCAACCAGGCGTTCGACGCCGGCGACGGCTGGGGCTTCTACGACCCGGACGGGGACAACCAGTGGACATCGAACGACCTGTTCACCATCGGCCCCGACCGGCAGGTAACCGGGGTCAACATCCAGCTCGGGACGGTCACCGACGCGGACATCCCGAACTTCCGCCGGCTCGACTGGTAACCGGCCAAACACTCCACGGGGCGGCCGCAAGGCCGCCCCGTTGTCTTTGCCTCCTGGGCCTGTTAGGCGGTGACCGCCACCTCGACCGGATCGCCGAACGGCCCGAACCGCTTTAGCCACAGGTAGCAGGGCGTTTCTGAGTCGGATTTGGCTCCCAAGCCAGTAAATATCCGACAAGTGGTAACTTACGTCGCGAAACCCCAAAGGAACGAATGATTCGTTCCTTGGAATAAATGGTTCGTTCCTCGGAACGAATGACTTGCGCTGCAGCACGGATGATTCGCGCTGCAGCGCGGATGGTTTGCGCTGCAGCACGGATGGTTTGCGCTGCAGCACGGACGGTTCGCTCCGGGGAATCACGCTCCGGTGGAAGGAACGGATGGTCCGTTGGAAGGAACGGACGGTTTGCGCTGCAGCGCGGAAGGTTTGCGCTGCAGCGCAGATGGTTCGTTCCTTCGTCGTGACGTATGTCACTTACGGCCTTGGTGTTTGTTTGGGTCTCTCGACGGCGGTGTCGAGCGGCCCCTTTGTCTAGCTCCATCCCGACACCGTAGCGGCGCCACAGCCCAAGTCAAGCCGTTGGTTGACAGCGACTGAAAACCACCCTACATTGGAGCGAGGAGGTATGATGAAATTCATCATCCTGACCGCTATTCTCCTGACCGTTTCAGCGTCAGCCCAAATCACATTCCAGCGGACATATGGCGGGACTAGGCAGGATTACGGCCGGTCCGTGGCCCAGACCGCGGAAGGAGGCTACGTTGTCGTGGGCAGGACCTCGTCCTTCGGAGCCGGAGGCGCGGACGTTTGGGTTGTGAGGACCGACGCGATAGGCGACACCGTGTGGACTCGTGCCTTCGGCGGGCCAAGCACCGAATTCGGCAACTCGGTCATTCAGAGTGCAGACGGTGGTTACGTCATCACCGCAGCAACGAAGTCCTTCGGCGCAGGTGGCTACGATGTCTGGCTGATCAAGACCGATGCCCACGGCGATACCATGTGGACCCGGACCTTCGGCGGCGACGGCGGGGACCATGGCCGCTCGGTGTCCCAGACCTCTGACGGCGGCTACATCATCGCCGGAGAAACCGTGTCCTTCGGCGCCGGCGACTACGACGTGTATCTGGTCAAGACCGACGCGGCCGGCGACACGATGTGGACCCGGACCTACGGCGGCACGAGCATCGACATAGGCTACTCGGTCCAGCAGACTACGGACGGTGGCTACATCATCGCCGGTGCAACTTCGTCCTTCGGTGCCGGCCATGAGGACTTCTGGTTCATCAAGACCGACTCGCTGGGCAGGGTCGGCATCGCCGAACACCCCCCGACCGGAATCGAGCCGCTGACCCTCCCGACCGTGATGCGGGCATCGGACTTGGCGCGGGTCGAAGGCCGGATTCTTGATATGCAGGGCCGCAACGTGACCGACGAGCGGCGGAATCTCAGCCCTGGCGTCTACTTCATCCGCCCGTCATCTGCGCAATCTGCGGTTGGAAAGATAGTCCTGACCCGCTAGCTTCCAACTGACAACCTTCCCCCGCCCACCATCGTCACAACTCCCGGTCAGCAGCACATCCGAAGCTGACCACTGCTCTTTGCTCCGTTGCGGGCCGAGCAGGACACCACGATGTTCTGCCCGGTCCAGACTCCTCCCCCGCCTTGATGCCCGCCCGTTTTCGCTGTATACCTTGAACCGAATTGAAGAGTTGGTCTTTTCGACCAAGGAGGACTTGGCTATGAGAAAGCTGCTCTGGCTCGCGCTCGCCGGTGTGATGGTCTACGGTATCTGCGGCTCGGCTCCGAGCGCATCCAGTCTGAAGCACGCGTTCAACGTCGAGGTCGTCGCCATCCCCGGCGTCACCGATTTCACCCAGGACAAGGACGTCCTGAAGTTCAAGTACGCGAGCGTCATCTACGAGGTGGCAATCATCTCGGCCACGGTCGAGGAGACCTCGTACAGCGACTATCCCTACTCCGGCTACATCGAAGCGAAGTTCAAGGAGGAAGGCCAGTTGCTCGAGCGGCTCGACCTCCTCGCGCGCCGCGACATCGACCCGGACAACATCGTCGCGTTCTGGGACCTCGAGATGAAGAAGTGGTCATGGAACGTCTACATCGAGGAACCGGTCGAGGAAGACTACTAGCCCGGTCCCGTCGCTCTTGACTGAGGCCGGGAGCCCGCCGGCGCCCGGCTTCTTGAAGTCCCACCCCGACGTTCTATACTTGCCGCATGCCACCTAGGATATCGAACGAATCTGAAGTCCGGCGCGTCCTGGACCGCGCCCTCAAGTACGCCCGGTCCCGGGTCGAGTACGCCGACCTGCTCTACGAGCGGGAAATCAAGATTGAGGTCCAGCAGCTTCCCGATTCACTCATCAGCAAGCCGTTCATCGCCCGGTCGCGCGTCCAGCTCCGCCTGCTCGACCGAGGTCGCAAGGCCGAGGTCAAAGTCGGCACGCTCGACCTCGCCTCGCTGAAGCACGCGGTCGACAACGGCGTCAAGCTGCTCAAGGCGTCGCCCCGGCCCGAGAAGCCGGTGCGGCTCGCGCCGATTCCGAACCCGAAGCGCGTCCGTTACGGCGTCCCGGTGCCGGGCAAACTGCCCGCGGACGCCATCTTCGACGGCCTGGTGCGCGGCATCAAGTCGCTCGCCCGCGCGGTCGAGAAGAAGCACTCCCGCAAGAAGCTCGAAATCCGGCCCGAGTTCTGGTTCTTCTCCCAGCGCGAGGAGAAGGCGATCGCCGACACCGAGGGCGTGTTCAAAACCCAGGTCCTGCCGCGGACGTTCCTCCAGGTCATCACCAAGGTCAAGGGCAAGGACGGCAGAATGACCCAGACCCGCGCCCGGATCGGCAACATCCAGCCACACACCTTCGTCGTGCGGGAGACGCGGTCCGGCCGGCTCGCCCTCGCCCCGGGCACGCGCCGCAAGCTGACCGAGTGGTTCGAGCGCACCGTCGCGCTCCAGGACGCGGTCAGCCTCAGCCCGGCCCAGGTCAAGAAGCTCGACCACCTGATCCTCCACTACACGACCGCCGGCGTGTTCGTCCACGAGGCGCTCGGCCACAACTTCGAGGCGGACATCGTCAAGTCGGGCGGCTCCGGCATCATCGACCAGCACGGCAAGCCGCGCGGCGATGTCGCCTGCGACGACGTCAACATCGTCGACGGCCCGCTGTCCGGCGACTACGACGCCGGCTTCGGGACCGAGTTCATCGACGACGAAGGGGTCGAGGTCCAAACGAAGCTGCTCGCCGAGAAGGGCAAGGCGATCGGCATGATCCTCAACCGCGAGACCGCCGCCTACTTCGGGCTCCAGCCGAACGGCGGCGCGTTCTCCCAGCTCGGCGACCCGCGCATCCCGAGGATGTCGAACACCTACATCATGCCCGCGTCCGACAAGAACTGGCGCCGCGATCTCAAATCGCTCATCAAGGACGTTCGCCGCGGCAT
>Ga0114918_10005513_pt1 | contig 10861 bp, 16 predicted proteins | sample LantaG_FD_87015 | JGI IMG/M metagenome (GOLD analysis project Ga0114918, IMG submission 87015) | Deep subsurface microbial communities from Baltic Sea to uncover new lineages of life (NeLLi) - Landsort_02402 metaG | ecosystem: Environmental > Aquatic > Marine > Oceanic > Sediment | place... | reverse complement strand
TTTTTATTGTGGTGTGGAAAAGATTTTTGAAAGAATTACAATTTTTATAAATAACGAGCTTCCTAAGTGGGAGGATTGGCACAAAGAACTCCTTTTACAAATGGCATGCCCTATAGAGGGAATTCGTGGGGCAGTAATTAGTCAAGACTTATTGGAAAAATTAAAAGAATATCTTCGTTTCCGTCATCTATTTAGAAACATTTATGGTTTTGAACTTAAATGGGAAAGGTTTAAGAACTTATCCTTATCATTACCCATAATCCTCGGTGAACTTAAAGGTGATCTTGAAAGATTTATGGACACTTTAAATAAATTACGTTGAGATGAAACGAAAAGCATATAGCTTAAAAATTTCAAACTATATGCTTCTAGTACTCTAATGTAGTAAGAGTGATGAGGAAGAATAAGAATCAAATTTTAAGGACTGCTGCAGATGAGTTTACAAAAAAAGTAAGTAAGCTCCCAAGTCTTCTCGAGATTGCCATTGTGGGTTCTATGGCTATGGAAGCAGAAAAAAGTTTAAAAAATGCTGTGGGAATCAAATTCTAAGAAACAGAAATTTAATAAAAAAATAGACATATATACACTGTTAAAACAGGCCTGGGAGTCATTTGCCATCCAGGGTGAAATTGTAACCAGCCTTTCGGATATATTAAAAAAACTTCTTCAGGTCGATCTTCATTCCATAGCAGAAAATTATGGTATCAAACAACCTTCCAAAAAAAGCGATATAGAGATTATTGCCAGGCTTCTTAAGCTGATGGCAAATAGAAAAAAGGTAGAGGAAATACTTATGATTGCCAGGCCTGATGAGTTTGACCTTTTTTTAGGACTTCTGGATATGGATTTTATGGATATAGATGACATGTCTTATGAAAGCTATGCATACCTTATGGATTATGGGATTGTTTTTTCTTTTTACCATCAGGGAAAACGCTACCTTGTGGTATCGGAGGAAATAAAAGATATTTACAGCAGTATCAATAAACCGGTATTCACTAAACACAGAGAAAAGTATCAGCTGGTCTACAGATACATAAAAGCATTATGCAATTTTTATGGCGCATTTGAGCCGGGACAGTTTGTTAATATTTTTAATTCCTTAAACCAGGACCGGCTTACTTATGCTGGATTTAAAAGGATTTATGATAAGCTTGCTTCCAGAACCCAGAATTTTTTCAATTATGGCGAATACATTTTAGGAGAATATTTTGGCCATGTCAGTTATGATGAGATGGATTCGTTTTTAGAAAAGATAAGGGATAAGCCTTATTATGTTCCCAAAAAAGAAGAGCTTCTCAAAAAAGCCGAGGATTTATATTTTGAATTGACCCCCCAGCTTAATGCCCTGAGGGATTATATTATTAGTAATATGTGTAAGGATGAAGAAACTGTTGACTCGCTTATAGAGGACATTGAATTACTCTGTTTTATGGAGCAGCCTTTTAATGAGGTTATTTATGAGTTTAAAAGAAACGGCATATTGTTTGAAAGTACCAGGCAGTTAAATACCCTTATGTCACTTCTGGCAGATGTATATAACAATACAAGAACCTGGAACAATCGCGGTTATACGGCAAAAGAAATGAATGAAATTCTGGGAAAAAACATTCCTCTTGTAACCGGTATCCCAATTGATAAGCTGGATGATGTGATTTTCAAAAAGGTGGGAAGAAATGATCCCTGTCTCTGCGGCAGCGGGAAGAAATATAAGAAGTGCTGTGGCAGATAGAAATTATAACTTTTGTATATTCGAAAAACCCCTTTTTAAATGTTATCAACATTGACCAGTCCGGGGAGCCAGATTAGTAGTTAGTAATCACTTTTTTTAGAGGAAATTGTTTCCAGTAACCATTTATAGGTTGGCTTAACAATTATTGTTTTCTGTCCAATTATTATTACTTCTTCTTCGTCATCTGTTAGTATTAGTCCTTTTGATATTGATAATTCATTCATAGCAGAAAGCAAACTCTTTATCTCTCTTTCTCTGGTTTTTTTGTCATCTAAACTCCATGAAACTTGTATCAGTTCTTTTTCTTCAGTTCCTTCTTTTATAATAAAATCAACTTCTAAATTATTTTTAGTTCTATAATAATAAATTTCTTTTCCTGTAATTTTAAGATGCAGAAATACTATATTTTCCAGTATCCTGCCACTATCTTTAGAAAATCTAAAAGATACAGCATTGGCAAGACCACTATCAATTGAGTATATTTTTTTTAGTGATCTCTGCTGTTTTTTTAGTGAATATGAAAATTGAGGAAGTTCAAAGATTAAAAAAGAATTTTTTAGATAACTAATATAAGAAGAAGTAAGGGCAAAAGAAATACCAAAAGTTTTTTTTAATGATTCAATTGACATAATTTTACTTGAGTTACTTAAAGAATAGATAGCTATTTTTTCTAAAATTTCTTTTTCTCTTATGTTATATCGCATAACAATATCTTTTTGCAGAATATCATAAAAATAATTTTTAACCAGTTCAGAATTTTCAGTTAAAACAACTTCTGGAAAACTTCCGGTATTCATGTATTTGTAAAAATACTTAGCAATAGCTTTTTGGTTTAAAACAATATCTTTCTTGTGTTTTATGTTTACATTTTTAAAATTTAAAAATTCACTAAAAGAAAGAGGAAAAACTTTATAGGATAGGTGTCTTCCAGTCAGGAGGGTTGACATCTCTCCACTTAAAAGTTTAGAAGATGAACCAGTAATAAATATTTTAAACTCCCCACTGTCTCTTAGTTTGCGTACTGCTCTTTCCCATTGATTAATTTCTTGAATTTCATCAAGAAAAAGATATTCTAATCTGGGAGAAAAATATTCTTTAAAAACTGAAATGAATTCTTCTATAATATGGGGACTGTTATTTTCAATAAAAAAAGGATCTTCAAAATTTATAAACAAATAATTATTTTTTAAATTCAGATGCTTAATAATTAATTTTAAAATAGAAGACTTTCCGCTTCTTCTTGGACCAATAAGGTCAATTATTTCTTTACTTTTATAGTTTAAAGTTTCTACAAGTGATCTATCTTTCAATTTATCTTTTTCTATAGTTTTTTGCCAGAAATCTATTATTCTTATAATTTGTTGGGTATTCATAATACAGTCCTTTTCTAATTTAAATTAAGTATAGTTTATTATAAATAAATATTATAGTCAAGTATAATTTACTATAATTAAAACCTTTTTACTAATTCCCTTAAGTAAATTATTTAGATCCTATGATTTGTTATCAACATCGACCAGCCCGGGGAGCCAAACTGCTTTATTCGGCTCTGGCTCTTCCTCAACAAGGGGACATTCGAACTCTATTTTTATATGTACATCATGATTATAATCTTTGTTGAAGCTATAATTTATTATGCAAGTACCTTGAATTTCTATATAATTATAAATACCTATCAAATGAAGATATTTATATTTTGGCCAAACAGAATTTTAATTTCATGATTAGTAAATAAGAAAAATGTTTAACCCGGTTTTTAAAATAACCAATAAAATTGTCCGGTATATTGCTGAGATCTCAGCAGCAAGAGAACTGATTCTGAATGCTTCCCTTCTCCCGCAGCTGGAACTTAAACTGCAAAGAGAAGCAATTATTAAAATGGCCCATCACTCGACAAGTATAGAAGGCAATCCTTTGACTTTAGGACAGGTAAAGAAATTACTTATTGGTAATGAAGTTGCTGCCTGGCAAAAAGATAAGGATGAAGTGCTAAACTATGTTGGAGTGCTCGAATATGTTGATAAGCTTGGAGAAAAAAAAGTTAAAAATATAACAGAAGAAATTATTCTTAAGATCCATTGGATTAATACAAAAAACATATTACCAATAGATCAATCAGGTTATTACCGCAAAATACCAGTTGCTGTAATAAATGGATATGGAGAAGTTGTTTTCCAGCCACCTCCTGTAAATAAAATAGCAAGTCTTATGAAGGAATTTGTCTCATGGCTAAACACAGTCAGGCACGTGAATTGTATCCTGTGATATTAAGCGGGATTTCTCATTATGAATTAGTCAGGATTCATCCATTTGTTGATGGTAACGGAAGGACTGCAAGAGCGCTGTCTACATTAATCCTGTATCTTAAAGATTTCGATACTAAAAGATTCTTTGCATTGGATGATTACTATAATGAGGAAAGAGGAAGGTATTACGGTGCATTACAAACAGTAGATCAGAAAACGCTGGATACGACAAAATGGCTAGAGTATTTCTGTGAGGGTGTTGCAGTTAGCATGAATAAAGTTAAGGATACGGTCCTTCAATTAAGTCTTGATAGAAGACTTAAAGATAAAAGGGGACAGGTTTTCTTAAACGAAAGACAAATTAAAATTTTAAAATATTTACAAACAAATTTGAAAATAACTACTAAGGAATGTCAAAAAATATTTAATGTTTCTGAACGAACAGCAAGAGGCTACTTAAGCGAATTAGTAAAGAAAGATTTAATTAAAGCTGTGGGACCACAAAAGGGTAGATATTATACATCGGTTTAGGTTGCTGCCGAGAAATTGCCGAGAAATTGCCGAGAAAATATTAAAGAGCAATAAGAAGGAATCAGGGTACGGATTATTGCACATTGACTCGTTTAGCAAAGAAGTCTTAATAAAACTAAAAATATTTTTAGAATAAGGTGTCCATGAAATTTTCAATTAGAGTCTCTTTCCCGGAAAGTGGAAAATATAATTGGTTTGAAGCTGTTAAAAAATACAAAGATATAGGTTTTATAGAAGTGGCTTTTCTGGACTCCGAATTATTCTTAAAGGCTGGCATAAAAGAAATTGTAGAACCATTTAAGAAAATAGATATTAAAGCCTCATCTATACACTTTGCACAGTTTAAACTATCCAATCTTGATCTATTCTCAAGTGTTTTTAATAAGACGGTGAAGATTGCAAAATTACTTGGCTGTGATTCAATAGTAATTCACCCGAGTATGGGAAAATATGAAGCAATAAAAAAGTTGCTCAAAGAAAAAATAGAACCAGTCCTAAAAAATGAAGAACTATATTTATGCTGGGAAACCTTTGAAAGCAAAAAAAGAATATTTGGCAGCATAGAAGGAATGTTTGATTTTTGTAAAAATACCAGGCTTCATCGTATTTGTTATGATTTTTCTCATGTTCATAAAGAACAAGAAGATATCCTCAACGACCTTAAAGAAAATATCAATATTATTAAAATATTTCATATATCCAATAGGGTAAAAAACAGTATAAAACAACATTATCCTATATATTATTCTGAAGAAGAAATGGCTCTGGATTTTAATAAAATATTTACTTTTCTAAAACGAAAAGGATTTAATGGCCATTTGGTTTTGGAATATTTACCCCGGTTTCATCCACAGCTACTGCCGGATGGATTGATATTAAAAGACCAATACGAGGAAAACTGATCTTTTTATAAAGGCTAGAGATAGCCAGATTGGAAAGAAGGCCGATGAAAATACTAAAAAGAAGAAATAAGATCTATGATACCGAAAGGTTTGGGCAGCCAGAAATAAGAATATACCATAAAAAGGGTTATGGAAAGAAATCGCCCCGGTATCTTTTAAAGTGCGGTTGCTGCAATGAAAAGCTTGAAATTTATTATGACAAAGAAGGGCTTGAGATCAATGGGGTAAATGGTTCAATAGAGGATTGGCGGGAGATCTTATTACCCTTATTAACAGATTAATTTGATTATAAGTTATCATGACCGGTAAAAACAAAAATAAAAGAAATACCGAATGGAAAGAGGCCAAAAAAAGTGCCGCCTAAATGCAGAAACTGTGCAAATGGCTAAAAAGCTTGGCTTAAACCCAAAAAGTTTAATAAGAAATATTCCAAACAAGAGTCAGAGTTGGAAGAAACCTGTATATTTATGGATCCGGGAGATGTATCAAGAACGCTATGGTGATAGTATAAAAACATCTGAAAAAACCGATAAGAAAAATATAGAGAATAACTTTTAAAGCATCTTGTATATATTTTTATAAGTATAGTGGCAAAAGAAAATAAAAATCAAATTTTAAGAGAAGCTGCTGGTGATTTTACTAAAAAAGCAAGTATGCTATCAAGTGTTCTTGAAATAGCTATTGCAGGGTCTGTGGCCGGTGAGGACCCTTATCCCAATGATCTTGATATAGCTATTATTGTAGACAGTCTTGATGAATTAGTCTTAGTGTCCAAATATGCCAGACAGATGAGTAAATGCTATCATGGCTGGGAAGTTTTTCTTTTTGATAAGAGCCTACTGTATCTGGGAAGAGTATGCCACCGCAGACAATGCCCTTCTCAATCGGTTGATTGTTGTGTGCCGGGATGCGGGGATCCACCTCACCTGAGGATACATTCCGGATTTAAATATGATGAGAAGCTTTTTTTATCCTCACCATTTGATATTCTGTATACATCATTTAAAGAAAGCTGCCTGCTTGCCCGCAAAGGTGAGTTGGGAATTACCGGCTCAAGAAAATATCCTGTACTGGAAGATGTAAAGATAAAGTGCATAATCTGTGGCAGGAATTTCATCTTTACTGCCGGAGAGCAAAAATGGTATAAGGGCAGAGGTTACAGCCAGCCTAAAAGATGCCCGGGCTGCAGGGAAAACAAATATATAAATGACTTTTAAAAGTACTCATAATTTCAGTAAAATATTAAACAATGCTCTTGCGGTAATTAAAAGAAATAAAGAAAGGTCTTTGGGAAATGAGTAATAAGATTCCTAAGTTTTTAAAAGATGTGGATATGGATAAGATGTTAAAACAGGCCTGGGAGTCATTTGCAATACAAGGTGAGATCATAAGCAGCCTTCCGGATATATTAAAGAGGCTTATTCAGGTAGATCTTCACTCTCTTGCAAGGGACTATGGTATCGATCAACCCGATAAAAAAAGCGATGAAAAGATTATTGCCAGACTTCTCAAGCTGATGGCAGATAGTAAGAAAATAGAAGAAATTCTTATGATCGCCAGGCCTGATGAGTTTGACCTCTTTACAGAACTTGTGGATGTGGATTTTAAGGATATCGATGAGATGCCGTATGAAAGCTATGCATATCTTATGGAGCGTGGGATGGTATTTTCTTTTTACTACCAGGAAAGACGCTACCTTTTAATCTCTGAGGAGATAAAAAGTATTTACCGTAAAATAAATAAACCGGTATTTAAAACACGCCTGAAAAAAAATCTTCTAATATATAAATATATAAAAGCATTATGCAATTTCTATGGTGCATTTGACCAGGAGCAGTTTATTGATATTTATAATTCTATAAATCAGGACCATCTAAGTATTGCCGGATTTAAAGCCATCTCTGACAGGATCGTTTCCAGGCCTCAGAGTTTTTTTGATTATGGCCGGTACATTTTAGGGAAATATTTTTTAAATATCAGCTATGATGAGGTGGACTCATTTATAGAAAAGATTGAAGATAAGCCCTATTATATTCCCGGCAAGGAAGAACTTTTCAAAAAAGCAGATGACTTCTATTTTGAGATGACTCCCCAGCTTAAAGTTTTAAGGGATTACATTATTGGTAATATGTGCAGGGATGAAAAGATCATAGAATCTCTAATAAAGGACATTGAACTCCTCTGTTTTTTTGAGCAGCCCTTTCATGAGGTTATTTATGAGTTTAAGAGAAAGGGCATACTATTTGAAAGTACCAGGCAGCTAAACATTCTTATGCCGCTTATAGCAGATGTTTATAATAATACAAGAACCTGGAATAATAGGGGTTATACGGCAAATGAGATGAGCGAACTTTTTGGGGAGGATGCTCCACTTATAAGAGGTATCCCTATTGAACGACTAGATGACGCGATCTTTAAAAAGGTAGGGAGAAATGACCCCTGTCCCTGCGGCAGCGGGAAGAAATACAAGAAGTGCTGTGGTAGATAAAATATATAGACAATCTCCGGGATCCGATTATTTAGACTACGGTTTAAAAATATTCCCGTAAATGAAACAAGCCCCTTCAGGAACTTGCCGATCGTGATCCACGATCCATCAATAAATAAAAAAATATATTTGTTGTCAAATAAATTAAAATTCTTGTCATTTATTATTTGTTACTAACATCGACCAGTCCGGGGAGCCAAATGAATTTAAGTTACAATTTTCGGTCTCAATAAAAAAAATGAAAGGGGAGACTTTTCTCTTGACATAATGATACTACAGTAGTATCATTAAAAATAGCTTAAAATATAGAAGACAGGGGAACAATAAGTGGACTTAATTGCAAGGAATACCGATTATGCCATAAGATCACTTTGCTATATTGCGAGACATAGCAATAACATAGTTTCTGTTGGTGAGCTGGTTGAAGATTTAAAAATGCCAGGGCCATTTTTGAGAAAAATACTTCAGAAACTGGGTAAAGAAGGAATTCTTAGATCATGTAAGGGTAAAAATGGTGGGTTTGCGCCGAAAGCAAGGCCCGAGAATATATATGTAGATGTAGTGGAAAAAAATGTGATTTCCGAGTTGAATTTTTTATCAATAGCAGCTTTACTAAAAACAGGAAAACAGAATAATTATAAACAAAATAAAAGCAAATAAAAATTATAAAGGAGGGGACATGAAAGTATATCGCTGTCGAGTGTGTGGAGAGGTTTACATGGGAGGTGAAAAACCTAAAAGTTGTCCGTTTTGTGGTGCACATGAGAGCTATTTTGTCTTAGCTAAGGAGTGGAAACTGCTGCGCAGTGAAACCCTGTCAGACGTAACGAGAAAAAATTTAAAAAAAGCGTTGGATCTGGAAATAAACAATACAAATTTTTACAAGGCAGTTTCGGAAAAGAGTAAGGATGTTTATGTCTCAAGCATGTTTAAAGGTCTGTCAAAAGTTGAAAGAGAGCATGCGTCTGCTATTTGTAAGCATTTAAAGATTCAAAAGCCTGACTCAAGCGAAGGATCAGATAAAGCGACTAGTTCTAACCAGGAAAGCATAAGGGAAGCTAACAGACGTGAAAGAAACGCTGTTAAATTCTATGGGGAGGCTGTGAAGCAGGCTGTTGAAAAGGAAATCAAGGATTTTTTTACGGCACTGATGCAAATAGAATCTGATCATATAAGGTTAACCAATTAAGAATAATTTAACATATTGTAAGGTATAAGATGACTCAGTTAAGAGAACTTTATCATTGTGAAATATGCGGCAATATTGTTGAAGTTGTACACGAAGGGGCACCTTCTCTGGTGTGCTGTGGTAAACCCATGATAAAGTTAGAGGCAAAGACCGGGAATAAAGGACAGGAAAAGCATGTTCCACTGGTAGAGGAAACTGACAGCAGTATCAAGGTGAAGGTTGGAAGCACAGAGCACCCAATGGAGGACGGGCATTATATAAAATTCATTGAGATATTGCTAAAAGATGAGATAATGCGCAAGGAGTTAAAACCCGGAGAGATTCCTGAGGCAAAATTTTGTGTCTTAAAATCAGATGTAATAGAAGCGCGGGAGTTTTGTACGCTACACGGGTTATGGAAAAATAAATAAGAAAGAGGGTACAAAAATGACAAACTTAAAAGGAACAAAAACAGAAAAAACCTCACGCAAAGCTTCTATGAACTGTTTTGCGAAAATTATTAGTACATGAATAATCAAAAAATAATGCAGCATGATGACGGGTTAAATGAGTTGCTGTCAAGTTATAGAAAAAAAAGATATCAGATTAAAGAGAAGCTTAAAAATTTTGAGGATTTATGTAAAAGCAGTGATGAGCGTATATTTCAGGAGTTATGTTATTGCATATTAACACCTCAATCAAAAGCAATTTATTGCGATGAAGCTGTAAAAGAATTGGCAAGCTCAGGGCTGCTTTTAAAAGGAGAAAAAAGCGATATAAGAGCTATTTTGAGGAGGGTTAGATTTCCTAACAACAAAGCCTCTTATTTAATAGCGGCAAGAGAAGCGTTTAAAAATGGCAGGAGATTTGATATAAAAAGCAAAATAAATGAAAGTAATGTATCCAAGACAAGGGAGTGGCTGGTAGAGAATATAAAAGGCTTAGGGTATAAGGAAGCGAGTCATTTTTTAAGGAATATAGGCCTTGGCAATGATATGGCAATACTGGATATACATATTTTAGGGAATTTAAAAAGGTATAAGGTTATAGAGGAAATTCCATCCTCAATCAGCAGAAAGAATTATTTAAACATAGAAGATAAAATGAGAAAATTTTCTCAAGGAATAGGTATTCCCTTTCATGAATTGGATCTTCTACTGTGGTCTGAACAGACTAATTTTATATTTAAGTAGCACTGTGGAACAAAGAATTAGGAAGCGCATGCTGGCTTCTAAGGCAGAGGGAATTTAATACTGTCTTACGTAAGCTTAGTTCTGCATATGTCCAGTTCCAGCTCAATTTTTGGCAAGCTTTCTTTACCAAGCTGAAGTGTGAATTTTTTATCTCCCTCTGTTACTAAAAACAATAAAATTCCATTTGTTTCAGCATTGGGATCAAAACTTGTCTCCATTTTATAATCTTTCAGAAAGATAATTTCTCCACTTGCGCCTATAAGCCTGACTTCTTCATCATAAAATACAAAAACTTGCTCTGTTTTTGTTTTTGACCATTTTACATCAGGTAAATAAATTGGCTCTTTTCTAAAATTTATGTCAAGCATGCAGCAATTTATCCTTTTAATAAAAACATCAACCTTTTTATTAAAGTCTCTGATATCCTTAAAATTTTGCAAATTATGATTCTGGAAGGCTATTAACTATTAAAAATATAGCAGCAGTTACAGCATCTCTAAAAAAGCCTGTATCCTGGTTTTAATCTGCCCTCCGGAAAAGTTGTTATACTCAAGTTCTAAAAAAAGAGTTGGTACCTTGAGCTTTGCCAATTTTTGTTTTA
>Ga0114918_10005512_pt1 | contig 10862 bp, 11 predicted proteins | sample LantaG_FD_87015 | JGI IMG/M metagenome (GOLD analysis project Ga0114918, IMG submission 87015) | Deep subsurface microbial communities from Baltic Sea to uncover new lineages of life (NeLLi) - Landsort_02402 metaG | ecosystem: Environmental > Aquatic > Marine > Oceanic > Sediment | place... | reverse complement strand
TCAATTGGCGAATAAGTATCTATCTCGTGGAATGCATTTTGATGAAGAAAATCTTCTCTTATCATTCTGGCAACAAGAAGCACAAGTCTGTCAGAGCCTGACAGAGCATCAATACCAACAAGACGAACTATTTCTTCAAGCTCTGATTCTTCCTGAAGCAGTCTCATCGCTTCTGCCTGAAGGTCAAAATAATCATCTGCAATATTTTTTTTCACATATTCTTTTATATTCTCATTGTAAAGAGAGTATGAATTTAGCCATGATATCGCCGGGAAATGCCTGCTGTATGCCAGATTTGCCTCAAGCGACCAAAACACTTTTACAACTCTTAGTGTTGCCTGTACAACAGGGTCCGAGAGGTCCCCGCCCGGAGGTGATACTGCACCAATAACAGAAAGTGCGCCAAACCGGTCTTTTTTTTGTGACAGGCATCTGACTCTGCCGGATCTCTCATAAAATGACGCTATTTTTGAACCTAAGTATGCAGGGTACCCTTCCTCGCCCGGCATTTCTTCAAGTCTGCCGGAAATTTCTCTCATTGCTTCGGCCCATCTTGAAGTTGAATCTGCCATTAGCGCTACAGAGTAGCCCATGTCCCTGAAGTACTCTGCTATTGTTATCCCTGTGTAAACAGATGCTTCTCTGGCTGCAACCGGCATATTTGATGTATTGGCAATTAAGACTGTTCTTTCCATTAGAGGCTTGCCTGATTTTGGGTCAATAAGCTTTGGAAATTCAAGAAGTACATCTGTCATTTCATTTCCTCGCTCCCCACATCCTATGTAGACAACAATCTCAGCGTTTGCCCATTTTGCCAACTGATGCTGTATGACTGTTTTGCCTGAACCAAATGGACCCGGAACGCAAGCTGTTCCGCCATTTGCAATCGGGAAGAACATATCAATGACTCTTTGTCCTGTGATAAGCGGTTCATTGGGAGTAATCTTTTCAAGAAACGGTCTTGGCTTTCTTACGGGCCATTTCTGCATCATTGTGATACCTGTATCGCCATTTTTAGTTTTTATTACGGCAATAGTTTCTTCTAAAGTAAAGTTTCCATCTTTTATTGTCTGTATCTCGCCGCTTAATCCAGGAGGTACCATTATGTAATGTTTTATGATACTTGTTTCAGCAACAACCCCAAGATAATCACCGCTTTCCACTAAATCACCTTTTTTAGCAATTGGTTCAAATTTCCATTTTTTTTCTCTATCAAGCGCTGACACATGCACGCCTCTTGTGATAAAGTTTCCTGTTTTGCCATATATTATGTCAAGGGGCCTTTGTGTCCCATCATAGATTGATTCAATAAGTCCGGGGCCCAGCTCAACAGTAAGAGGTTCGTTTGTTACATATACCGGTTCCCCGACTCCTACGCCTGCAGTCTCTTCGTAAACCTGTACGGAAGCAATGCTGCCATTTAATTCAATGATTTCACCCATAAGCCTTTTTTCAGATACGTAAACTACATCAAACATTCTTGACCCTGCCATATTCTCAGCTGCCACAAGCGGGCCTGCCACTTTAATGATTTTACCGATTTTTTCCATATATTTTCTCCTATTATTGCTCAGTTATAACATCCACACCGACAGCTTTTATTATCGCATGCCTGAGTCTCTGTATTGCATAATCATTTCTTTTGCCCAGACCGGGGATAACTACTATCGAAGGCAGAAATTTATCTGAATATTCTTTAATAATAAAGTCAAGTTTGACTGCAATCGTCTCTGTTACAAAAATAATGCCATATTCTTCTGCTGCAAGATGTTTTATCTTTACTGCTGCTTCCTCTGCTTCACTGACTGGAAAAACATCAACTCCAATTGCCTTGAATATGAGCATAATATCATTTTCACCAATTGCTGCGATTTTTGTCTTCATCTAACAATAAAACCTCGTGTCTTATTTTACTTCTGTCAATATCATACAGGATGCCTGTAAATACAATACTTAAGTTTTTTAACTCTATCCTTTTTTTAATGAAAAAATCAACAATTTTTTCAAGATTTGATACAGTATATTTTACTGGATCAAAAAAATAAATGTAAAACAGTTCCTCACTTTTTTCAAAGGAATAAACTTCATCTGCAGCCTCATGCGGCAGTCCGGGCGCTTGCTTTACCAGCGGAGCATATCTTGTTTTGCTTATCTGCTGTATAAAATATTCAAGGTTCTCATTCTCAAAATTTTTTAAAAATTTTATATCCAAAAACCCATTTTTATGCAGAAACAGGTCAAAATCAATTTTCTCGCCGGAAAACTTATTTCTGTAGATGTTTTTTATATTGAACATATCTATTATATGCTTTAAAAAGTCTTTTACCATGCTGCTCTTTATGGCAGCAATTAAGCTGTACAACTTTTCCAAAAAAAATAATTCAAGTTTCAACTCTGCAGTTCTATGGTTTTTTTCCGTGATGCCGAGCATTGCTGCATACTGCAAAATACTGCCGGTGGATAAATCAATATTTTCATGGCTCCCAGGATCCATAGCCCTTTTTAGTTGATTGTAGGAGTAAGAGACAGGGATGAAAAGTTTTTCCATGTCTCTGCTTAGGAATGCAGATTTCATCATAAGCTTTATATTGTGCAGGTCCTCTTTAAGTGTTAGCAAATTAATAATAATCTGGTGTTCTGTTTTTAATCTATCCTTTAGAAAACTAACCATGCTTTTTAGTTCAGAGGTTACAACATTTTCAAAATTATAATTTACACCAGCACCAGTATCGGTAAGGTACTTTGAATAATAGGTTTCATGCAGCATTCTAAGGAATTCATTTGCACTCTTTACGCCTACCATCCTTTTAATCTTCTGTTCTTCTATAAATTCTTTTTCTCTTGCTTTTAGCTCTGCGCATGCAAAAAGGTAGAAACTGTCATCGTTAATTGTGTAATCTGTTAGTGCCAACTATCCTCCCTGCCAAAAAGAAAGAAAGCTATTTCCATTTTAATATCATCAATTTCAGCTTCAACTAATGTCTCAGGAGAAATGCAGTACTGTGCATTTCTGTTAAATATCTTAAGCCCTGTTTCAAACTCATCTCTGCTGTTTGATTTTTTTAAATGCACTTTCTCTAAAATAGACTGTATTGTTTCATCATCAATGCGTTTTTCATTTCTGCCGATCAGGTATGTTCCTTCCCGGATGTCTGAACTGGCGAGACTCTTTTTTATAAATTTTATATAATCTTCTTTTCCCATTTCTGCGAGCTTATTTTTTGCCTTTTCTGTAATCCTGTCAATGACTTCAAGTTTATAGAGAAGTATTTTTTGCCTGAATTCTGTTTTTGCTTTTAAAATTTCCAGATCGTAAACCTCTCTGTACTTTTCACTGGCTTTTTGCTTCCCTTCATCAAGAAGTTTCTTTCTTCTGTTTTCTGTTTCTTTCAGCACTGCCAGAGCTCTTTCCCTGCCGCTATTTAAAATTTTTTCCCTTTCCAGGGCTGCGTCATCTAGAATCTTTTTTGAGACATTGTCTATGCCTGCAATCATATTTTCACCCATTAAAATTGTATGGAATTAATAAGAAAGAATGTAATAAGAAGTCCGAGTACCGCATAGGTTTCAACCATTGCAGCGAATATAACTCCCTTCATAACCTGGGTTGCCTGTTTTGCAACAAGGCTCACACCTGCTGCACAAACCTTGCCCTGATGTATTCCTGATACCAGGCCGGTAAGTGCAATTGGCAGTGCTGCAAAAAATAATTGCAGTCCCTGGTCAAAGCTTGCCACCTGACTAATTTTTCCAATAATTAAGAAAGCAGCAACAAAACCATAAAACCCCTGTGTTCCCGGAAGCACAACAAGTAGAAACAAGCTGCCGAATTTTGATGGATCCTCAGACAGCACGCCTGCTGCGGCTCTTCCAGAGTAGCCAATACCTATAATGGAACCAATGCTTGCGAGAGCGACTGCTATGCCTGCGCCAAATATTGCTGTTGCTGCAGCGAGTGATACGTTATCCATTTTTCCTCCTGTTGTTAATCAACTATTGTTATATATTTATAATTATCTTTAAGTAGTTTGAATGGCCTTCCGCCACCAACATAAAATTTTTGAAAAAATTCCACATACTGAAGCCTTAATGTGTGAACGAATCCGCCAAGTATATTAATTGCTATGTTCATTATATGGCCAAATACAAGAATTAAAATCATAATTATAAAGCCGACTGCCGGGAATGAAAGGGCCTGAAATGCTATCTTGTTTACAGCAACGCCGATACCAGCTGTTACCAGCCCCAGTGCCATTAGCCTGATGTATGAAAGAAAATCACCAAGATATGATGTTAATCCGTTAACTACTGTAAGGTTTAAAAGTCCCATAAACAGCCTGAACCCCCAGCTTTTTTCATTTCTTGCAGAGAATAAAATTATAACCAGAGCCGAAGGAAGAATTACCCAGATAAGGTATTTTGACAGGTATGCCGGGAATATAGGGGCATCCGCAAACTGCATGCTGACTGCGATGCTTGATGAGAGTACGATTACAAGAAGGGAAAGAATAATCAAAATCCATGGGAAAGCGTCAAGGAATGCACCTCCATAATCTTTACGTCTCAGCGAGTCAAAGAACCTGATAAACATGCCAAAGATAATCTGGACAGCCCCGACAAACAGTGCAAGCCTGAAGAAGTTCATAGAACCTTCACTTGTGTTTATAGGGTCGCCCAGAATAGCAAGTTTTAAGAAAAATTTATCAATACCCATGTAAGCAGGCAGATCACCAAACCATCCGTTAAATAATACACCGGAAATTATAGTAAAAACTGCCCCATAAAATATCAGCATCATGAATTTTTTAGCCCCTTTCATCCTGAAAGCAAGAACCAGGGCCAACACTGCAAGGATAATCCCATAACCTGCATCAGTAAGGCAAAGACCGAAAAAAGCTGCAAAAAATATTGAAACGAGCGGAGTAGGATCAAGCTCAAAATATTTTGGGACGCCATAAAGGTCAATAATTATTTCAAAAGGCCTAAATAATGGCTTGTTCTCCAGTATAGTTGGGATTTCTTCGCCTTCATCCGGCTCCACTTCTGTAACTTTTGTAAATTTATGTTTTTTGATAATTGAAAAAACTTTATCCATGTCAGTTTCCTTAACCCAGGCAGTATAGAAGGACACAGATTCTGTTGAAAATCCTGATTCTATGGCATTATTTATTTCAAGATTATTTTCCAGGTAATTAAGGTAAACTATCAGATTTTTCTTATGGTTTTTAGATATTTCTTTTATCTCAGCCAATATGGCATTTTTTCTCTTTTCGTGATAGCCAAGCTGCTTTTTTGCGGCGGCAATATTTTCTGCAACAGTTCCGCTGCAGCCTGCTGTCTCAGCTTCTTCAAAGGATAACTTACTCAAACATTCTTCTGCATCTTTTTTATTTATGTTGTGATAGGCTGCTATAATGCAGGCATGGTCTTTGCCTTGAGATATTTTCTCAACCGGGATATTTTTTTTGTTTAACTCTTCTGCGAGGCTGCTAAATTCTTTTTGCCTGCATTTGATTTTTCCTAATTTAATTGTATATAGATCTGTTGTTCTAATATCTTCAAGTTTACCCCTGTAGGCTGTCCACTTAGCCAGGCTGCCCAGCCGTGATTTAATATCGTTGATCTTTGAAGATGTAATGCTGATTTCCTCTTTTGCTTTTAATACTTCATTGATTATCTGCTCAAAATCATATTTTTCTAAAATTTCTTCATACTCTTTTCTTTTAAGAACATATTTTCCAGCTTTTGAGCCAATTTGTTTTTTTTCTTTAAAGCTATCAAGGATATCAATAGCCTTGCTTAAATCTGTTGCGTGCCCTGAAGGTGCGCTTAACTGTATAAAAGCTGCATCTATTTTTTCTTTGTAAGGCTTAATTTCCACTACTGCTGCTTTTTGCAGCTCTTTCAGGACATTTTCTTCATCAGATTTGTGGGTAATGATGAGTAATTTTTTTAATTTTGCTACTGCCATCAGTTAGAAATCCTCTGGACAATTTTATTTACTGCTTCCTCTTCCTTGTACGAAGCAATTTTTTTTATGTCACTTAATTCTTTGTCAAAATCTTCTTTAAGTACTTCAATTTCTTTTTTTGCATCAGCTTTTGCTTTAGTTTCGTATTTACTGATCATATTGCCAATTTCTTTTTTTGTTTCTTCTAAGATTTCCTTGCTTTTAGAGTAAGCTTTTTCAACAATTTCTGCAGATTCTTTCTTGGAAAGGTTAATTATCTCTTTTGCCTTTTCTTCAGATTCTTTAATTTTCTTAATAATGTTGTCAACCATAATTTTACTTATTAACCATAATATTTGATACTTATGTTGTCAGATTTTAAGATTTTATTATAACAATGGGTTCAATTATGTCAATGTTTTGGCAGGATTTGTCATTTAAAGTTTAAAAGTGCACACCTCTATAGCTATAATCTAAAGTAAAAAAAGAAAGGTTTAGGTTATGGCTCATCTTCACAAAAGATTTACTGACTCTCAGGTTAAGGCTCTGCTGGAAAGATATGGAAAGGGGGAAATTGAAAGAAAATATATTGAACAAATATTTGGTATCAAAAGAAGAAGATTTTGTGAGCTTGTAAAAAAATATAAAGAAGACCCAAATACTTTTACCATAAAATATAAAAGGGCAAAACCAACTAGAAAAATAGACAAAGAAATTGAAAAAAATATATTTACTGAATTAAAAACAGAAAAAGATCTGATTGATGCAGAAGATAACACCATATGGAATTATAACTACAGCTACCTAAAAGATATACTGAAAGAAAAATATAATAATAAGGTATCACTGCCCACCCTGATAGATAGGGCCAAAAAGGGTGGATTTTATATAAATAAACCAAAGAGCAAAGCACATGATAGAGAAGTGGTTGAAGCGAACCCCTAAAGTTGGACATATTCTTAAGACAGGTTAGAATAATTAAAGGAATAGAAAGGGGAAAAGATAATGAGCATACATAGGAGAAAATATTCTAAGGTTACAGATGATGTAGATCCCCAGGTTAAACAGATACTACTGGAGCTTGGTATAAAAGTAAGATATGCTCTTTCTCCCCAGGCGAAAGGTAATGGAAAGACCATATAGGTGGCTTCAGGATAGACTTGTTAGAACCTGTGCAAGAGAAGGAGTAACAGATATATCTGATGGCATAAAAATACTCAGGAAAGAAGCGGATAGATACAACTACCGCCAAGTACATTCCGTTACCGGTGAGGTTCCTTATTACAGGCTTAAAAAGCTTGTAGGTGAAGGCAAATCTTTGTTTAGGGAGTTTGGTATTACCAACACCATATAAGTCTACAAAAGATGTATTTGCCTTAAGGGACAGTAGGACTGTAAATCCCTACAGAAAGATATCTTTTAACAAATTAAAGTTTTCTATATCCGGGGCTCCTATAAGGGAAAAAGTAAATTTACGAATTGTGCCAGACATAGAATCTGGAATGGCTGAGATAAGACTTTGGTACAAAGACAATTTAATTGGAATCCAGAATGTTAAAAATGTAGATATTAATCTGCCGAATTTTAAATAAAAATATTAGTAATTTGATTTCGATTCCTAATTTTAATAAGAAGAATAACTATGTTTTAGGGTGTGCACTTTTAAAACTTAAAGTGCGCACTTTTAAATTTTTCCTAACATGTTTTGGCAGGATTTGGTTACACAAATTTGAAAGACTGCGAAGCACTTTTTTGCAACATAAACATTACCAATTTTAATGATAGTATGTAAATCAATAAAGTGATAAAATTTTTAGAACCTAAAAAATTAAAAACTACAGATATATGAAAAAGTTTCTGAATGAAACAAAAGTAAATACATGTTATAAATAATATATCAGTAATAATATAAGTTAGATTATAGATAAATATATTTATCTATATGAATAAATTATAAAATTTTAATAAAATATAAAAAACCTATTTTTTATATTTTATAATACTCAAGACTTGGGGAACTAATGAGAAAAGAGTTAGTTAGCTTATTACGATGTCCTGTTTGCCATGGAGAAAATCTGATTTTTTATATAACCAATAAAAACCATAGAGAAATAAGAGAAGGCCATATTAAGTGTCAGGATTGTGAAAAAAGCTATGAAATAAACAATGGAATTGTAAATTTACTTATTAACCCAAGCTCTGAGATTATAAATGAGCAAAAAGGATGGACTATTTTAGAGAAGGCTGTCATCAACACAGATGAACTTATGCTCTCTCTTCCCGATGCTCTTGGAGAACATAGAACCTCATGGAAAAGTCAGGCAGAAAATTTCCATTATATGTTTCCACAGTTAAACTTAAATGGTGAAGAGACAGTTTTAGACCTGGGGTCAGGCCGGTGTTGGTCGACTCGTTTTATCTCTCAGGAAGGCTGCTACGCAGTAGGGTTAGATATTCTATTAACAAAGTATGTAGGCTTGCTTACAAGTGATATATATATGGACCATGAAAATATTTATTTTGAAAGAGTTTGCGGCAATATGAATGCTCTTCCATTTCGTGACAAAATATTTGATTTAGTTTTTATCTCTGCGACTCTACATCATAGCTCAAATATTTCCATTACTTTAAAAGAGATTTCTAGAGTGTTAAAGCCACAAGGACGGGTAGCTATAATCAATGAACCTGTAGCAGGACTAACCAAGAGCGTTAAATTAGATTGCGCAGAAATAAAGATGGGTATTAACGAGCATGTCTATCGTTTATGGAAATACTTAAGAGAGCTTCGTAAAGCTGGCCTATGGTATAGGATATATCCTTACATAGGATATTATTCTCGCATAACTAACTTAATAACTCGTGGATTAACTCTCTTATTCCTGAAGCAATTGTTCCATAAGAGGATCTACAACCTACTAATATATACTCGGTTGTTGTTTTTTGGCGGAATACTTAATTTAATTGCCTACAAGCCAAAATAAGCCACATTATTTTCTACCCTCTTTTCAGTTTGAGTATTGATTTGTTACCAATTTACCATTTAATATTTTTTAAAAAAATTATAAACAATATATGGAAGTGATAGATGCTTCTCTTATTGAGAGATATAATGATGATGATGTATAAATTATAACTTTAATAGACAGAATTACCAAACAAGCATTACAAAATATTGAAAAATTATTTATCAAAAGGTGCATCAAGTAAACACAGCTTTTATAACAGATAGAATGATCAAGGCCTATGAAGTTGACCTGGCAGTTGAAATAATAACAAGTTTGACAGTTAATACTTTTGTGATAAAATTTTATACCCTTACAGGTGTTTAATTTTTATGTTTAGCTGAAGATACTATATAATATTAATATGTGCAGAATAAAAATTCATGCTGTTTGAGGCATATGGAAAAATTTATAATAAATGGCGGAAAAACTTTGTCAGGAAGGGTAAGAGTAAGCGGAGCAAAAAACTCTGCGCTAAAACTAATTGCTGCGTCTATAATGGCTGACAGCAAGGTCACCTTAAAAAATGTTCCTAAAATTGAAGATGTAGCCACCATGGTTGAAGTTATAAAAACTCTCGGTGTAAAAGTTAATATTGATGATAAGAATGGTATTCTGGAAATAGATCCGCGCAATATAAAAAGTTACGAAGCTCCTTATGAACTGGTAAGGAAGATGAGAGCATCGGTACTTGTGGCAGGGCCGCTGTTAAGTAAGTTTGGCAGCATAAAATTAGCAATTCCAGGCGGCTGCAATATTGGTTCAAGGGGAATCGATCTACATCTTAAGGGGTTTGAAGCTATGGGCGCAGAAAATGTTGTAGAACATGGGTATATTTACTGCAGGGTAAAGGGTGGCAAAACAGGCAGCAGGTTAATTGGAAGTGATATAAATTTAGATTTTCCCTCAAGAGGAGCTACTGAAAATATAATGATGGCTGCAGTTCTGGCAAAGGGTGAAACTGTGATTAGCAATGCTGCACAAGAGCCAGAAATTGTAGACCTGGCAAATTTTTTAATCTCTATGGGCGCAGAGATCCAGGGCGGAGGAACAAATTGCATAATCATAAATGGTGTAAAAAAGCTTCATGGTGCCAGTTACAGTGTTATACCTGACAGTATAGAAGCAGGAACTTTTATTACGGCAGCAAGTTTGTGCGACGGGACGGTAGAGGTGGAAGATGCCATATGGAAAAACCTTGAAATGTTTTGTCTCAAGCTGAAAGAAGCAGGTGTAGATATAAATACTATTGGTGAGAATAAAATAGTTGTAAGCAATTCAGGAAGCAAGCTAAACCCGGTATGCATAAGCACTCTTCCTTATCCGGGTTTTCCTACCGATCTTCAGCCTATAGCGGTAGTGCTGCTATCTGTAGTTCCGGGAACATCTGTGGTTACAGAAAATGTTTTTGAGAACAGGTTTATGTATGTAGATGAATTAAATAGAATGGGGGCCAACATAAAAATTGATGGCCACCATGCGGTAATAAATGGAACAGAAAAGTTATCAGGTGCACCGGTCAGGGCTTTTGATCTTCGCGCAGGAGCTGCCATGGTACTGGCCGGGCTTGCAGCGGAGGGAGTTACGGAGGTAAGTGATATCTATCACATAAAGAGGGGATATGAAAATTTTGAGGAAAAATTGTCAAGCATTGGAGCTGACATAAAAATAGTTAATCAAAACTAAGCTTTATATAAATTTGCTATATTTTCGAATGATATTTATCAGATTTTGCGGAACAGTAAAAAACGAAAGGGAAAAAAATTAAAAAAGAAATAATAAATAATAAAAAAGTTAGTAATTCCGGCTCTACAAAAAGCAGCAAGAATCTAATTATTAAAAAAGAAGGTAAAAAAAGAACAAAATTTGGAAAATTACCCAAATATGCAAGGATAATTATAATAACTGTT
>Ga0114918_10005511_pt1 | contig 10863 bp, 12 predicted proteins | sample LantaG_FD_87015 | JGI IMG/M metagenome (GOLD analysis project Ga0114918, IMG submission 87015) | Deep subsurface microbial communities from Baltic Sea to uncover new lineages of life (NeLLi) - Landsort_02402 metaG | ecosystem: Environmental > Aquatic > Marine > Oceanic > Sediment | place... | reverse complement strand
TTTTATTACATGAACACACATTGGACGAGTCCAAAATAGAGAAAGGTGGTTATGCCGTAGATTTTGGGTGTGGCGTAGACTTCTATTTCACTAAAGACTTAGTAAATCTGGGCTTAAAAGTCATAAGTGTAGACCCCAACCCTATGATTAAAGATATCCCAGATGACCCTAGTATATTTTTTGAACATAAAGCTTTGGTTTTAGATGAAAATATTAAAGAGGTCGATATGAAAATATACCAGGATACAGATGCTGCAACTACAACAAAATCGCAAAATAGTGATATAGCTAGTCCAAAATCGCACACAAAGGTTGAGACTATTACTATAAAACAAATTATGGAAAAATATGACATTGAACAATTTGAGGTTTTAAAGCTTGACATTGAAGGTGCTGAATATGATTTTTTAATGACTATTGATGGGCCAATAGCAAAACAGATCAGTATTGAATTTCATGATTTTAGGAACTTAAATCCATGTTATCCAGATAATGAAAAATATTATACACAACTAATTGAGAAATTAGGGCAATGGTATGATGTAGTTAAACATAGAATTGAGGTACACCCAGGTATGCCCTCATATTGTAGTAAAAACTATTGGGACAGCTTATTTGTATTAAAAGATATTTAAATGGTAATAGGTGATGGTTTAATAGCAAACTCTCTTATGAGTGTTTTTAAAGATGATGATAAATTTGTTGTTTTTGCAGCAGGTGTATCTGATTCTACAGAAACTAATTCTAAGAATTTTAAAAAAGAGAAAGCTATATTAAATGATATCTTAATTAAAAACAAAGACAAAATTTTAATTTATTTCAGTACTGTATCTTTATTTGACTTAGAAAATATAAGTGATTATATTTTACACAAAACAGACATAGAAGATAATTTAACAAATAGTGGAAATAAATTTATTATCTTTAGACTTCCACAAGTAATTGGAAGAGGTGGTAATAAAAAGAATATTATCAATACTATAGTTGATAGGGTAAAAAATAATGAAATATTGACAATTTGGGATAATGCTTATAGAAATATTATAGATGTTGATGACGTTGCTAGGATTGTAAAATATTTTTCTAAAAATAGTAATAGTGAAAATAAAGTTTTTAATATATTTGGCCCAGAAAATAAAAAAATTATAGATATTGTATTAATAGTTGAGAAAATTTTAAACAAAGAGGCTAAAAAAGAAATAATTGAAAGAGAATCATTCTTCTTTAAAAAAAATAATAAGGATGTTAATGATGCTTTTAGCTTCCTGGGTATAAATAAATTAGATTATACTGAAAAAATTATTAAAAAATACATAAAATGATAAATATAACTGAAGAAAACAATGAAAACTTATATTACAATGTAGAGGAGTGTCTTGAGTTTTGTAAAAATATAGATGATGTAAAACTTGATAAACATGTAGATTATCATATGTTTTGGAATGTTGGTAAAGAGTTTGGAAGAAAGCAAATGCTCCCAATTAAATCGTATCTATGTACACAGGATTTAGAGAATACAACATTGAATATATGGTCTAATATAAACTTGACTGAGAATAGTTATTTAAAACCATTTCTTAAGCATATTAAATTTAGAATATGGGACCCAGTTAAAGAATCTAAAGGAACTATTTTAGAAAACAAGGTGCAGCTTTTATCTGCAAATGATGACCGAAATTGGGCTGCAGGAGATTTGTTTAGAATTTTATGTTTATATAATTATGGCGGCTTTTATGCTGATTTTGATATTGTTTATCTAAAAGACTTATCTCCTTTACTTAGTCAAGAGTTTATGTATAAGTGGAGTTGGCAAAAAACCATGATTAATGGTGCCGTGATGAGGATGTTTAAAAATAGTAAATTAGGAAAAGATTTGCTGAAAGGGATAAATTCGTCTCCAGCCTCCCCTGGAACAACAGCATGGTCTACAAACTTATATGAAAAAGTCCGAAGCCACAATAGGGACTGGACTATTTTTCCAAGTGCGTTTTTTAATACTGAATGGCAAATCAAGTTAACAAAAGAGGAAAAAGCACTTAAAAGCAACCAAGAGCTTGTTAAATTTATTACTTACCCATTTAAGAAAACAAGTATGAGTGATGAACTATATGATGGCGCATTTACCTGGCACTGGCACAATGGATGGGACTCAGTTATTGAAAATGGAAGCAAATGGCAAATTTTAGAAGAAAAATTTAATAAACAAGTAAAAGAAAATTTTAATATTTAAGAGTATGGAAAACAAAAAAGAGATTTTAGATAATCACAAATGGGGAGGTTCAGGGATAGAAAAAGAATTATTTGAATTTATATTAGATGAGTTCGAAGAGGGTACAACTATAGTTGAGATAGGCGCAGGATTATGTAGCACGAAGATGTTCTCAATGTTTTTTGATTCTTATTCTATTGAAGACAATATTAAGTATGTAGGAACATACGGGAATGCAAAATATATTCATGCACCACTAAAAGACGGATGGTACGATGTGGAAGCTGTAAAAAATGGTTTACCAGAAAAGTATGACCTAATATTTTTAGATGGCCCACTAGGTTCTGGTAATCGAAGAGGGTTTCTAAAAAATATAAAATTATTTAACCCTGATGCGAAAATTATAGTACATGACACCTATAGAGAGCCAGAAGCTGACCTTGCAAAAGAAATAGCAGAAGAGCTTGGGAAAGAAATACAGTTTTTTAAAAACAGCGACTTTTGGGCGTATATTTATTAGAAATGAAAATAACTATACACCAACCAAATTTTATGCCTTGGTATCCATTTTTTCAAAAAATGGATATGGCAGACATATTTGTAATTTTATCTCATTGTCAATTTGAGAAAAACGGATTTCAACATAGGTTTAATTTTGATGATAGATGGTATAGTTTAAGCTCTTTTAAAGGCCTAGTTCCAATAGTGGATAAGAAGTATGTAAATGCAAATAGAGACTGGGAGAAGATAAAAAAAGGTCTTTTTAGATATGCAGATATATTAGATTTGTTTGATGATTGTATTAGTGAAAGTATGGCTGAGACAAATAGTGCTATAATTAGAAAAGTTGCAACTTTGCTGAATCTGAAGACTATTATTGTCGATGACTACAAAACTGATTTAATTGGAACAGAAAGATTAGTTGATATTTGTATCAGCAATAATGCGACAACATACATTTCAGGTATAAGTGGGAAGAAATATCTTGATCTAAAACTTTTTGAAGAAAAAAATATAAAAGTGATTTATCAAGATATAGATGAGATGACCAAAAAACCAGTTTTAGAAATATTAAAAAACAACCTATAATATGTTTGATAGAATAATAGTTAGTGCAGATGATAAATCATTCGACCAATTTTGGCCAATTGTTGCCAAGGCATGGAATAAGTTTTTTCCAGAGGTAAAAGTTACATTAGCATTTGTAACTAATAAAAGTGAGAATGATGAATACGTAAAAAAATTAAGAGAGTTTGGCGAAGTAGTTTTATTTAAGTTAGTAGAAGGAGTTCCAACAGGAAACCAAGCTAAAATGGCAAGACATTATTTAGCTGGAACATTTGGTAAAGAAATATGTATGATTGAAGATATTGATACAATACCCCTTCAGGCTAAATTTGTTGTGGATATAATTAGACAAAGACAAAAAAATAAACTACTAACAGTTGGAATGGAGGTATATGATAATTCCCCAAGTCAAGGTAAATTCCCTATAAGTAATATATCTGCTGAAAGCTTCATATTTAAAGAAATAATAAATCCAAACAACTTAACGTTTCAGGAAATGGTTAAAGAATGGATGGATATAAGAGTGTTTGACCATAAAGAGGCTATAAATAATTCTCCAGATACCTTTTCTGATGAATCTTTACTAAGAGTTTTAATAAAAAAATGGAACCCAGAAGAAAATAAAATTAATAAAGTAAAAAGAGGGGTTAATATCTATTCCGACTGGATAGATAGAAGTTGGTGGAATATCGATATAGATAAATTACAAAGAGAAGAGTATGTAACTTGTAATTTTCTTAGACCACTTGATAAATATTTTGATCAAATAAAACCTGTAGCAGATTTTATTTATGGAAGAAGCGTTGATAAAAATGAATTAATAATTAATTAAATTATGATAGAAAAAACAGAAAAAACACAGGACCATTTTTATAGAGAGATAGACGGATTTTTCGATTTCGAAAATTTCTACAGAGGTATGGTAGCTAAAGCTCCAGAGAGTGCAAAATTTGTTGAAGTGGGTGCTTGGCTAGGAAGGTCAACAGCATTTTTATTAGTTGAAATAATTAACTCAAATAAAAATATAACTTTTGATGTTGTGGATACCTGGAAAGGTACAATTGACGATGACGGAGCCATTAGTGGAGCGCATATAGATGCGGTTCAAGCAAACAATGGAGACATATATAATAAATTCCTTCAACCTTTTAGGGATAGGGGCTTAGATAAAAGATTTACACCTCATAAATGCGAATCAGCTAAGGCATCTGAATCTTTCGAAGATGAAAGTTTAGATTTAGTTTATATCGATGCTAATCATAGCTACGAAAATGTTACTTTGGATATAACTAAGTGGCTACCTAAAGTAAAAAAGGGCGGAACAATTGCTGGTCACGATTACATTAATTCAGCCGATATAAGAAAAGCTGTTGCTGATATTTTTGGAGATAAATTTACTACAAATGGTCAAACTTGGATTTATGTAAAATAATAATGAAATGGATTTTATAAAACTTAATTATAGCAAAAATTTTAAAATATGAAGATTTTAATAATACAAGAAAAGGGCAGAAATGTTAAAAATGAAAATTTCAGAGAAGCGCTAAATATTCAGAGGTCACTTATAAAAGTAGATGTAGAATGTGTAGTGTGGGGATTAAATTATGATAATTTTTCTATTCCATTTGATGAAATACAGAAAGATTGTGATGTTATTCTTTTGTTAGAGAATTATGAGCAAACCCCTTGGTTACCCAATTTAACAGAAGTAAATAAATTGAAACTATTCTGGAGTATCGATAGTCATTGTGTTCTTGGGAACCATATATCTATTTGTAAAAAGAATAAGATTGACATTATTTTAAATGCAATTGAGTCTGATAGCAGTGCCTTTAAAAAGCATAAAACTTATTACTTCCCTAATGCATACCCCTCAGATTTAATATATCATAAACCAGAAATTATAAAAAAATATGATGTTGGATTTTGTGGTGGAGACGGAAATAGAACTGGCTGGATTAATTTTTTAGCCCAAAATATAAATTTTAAGAGAGATAATTTTGTCATTGGAGATGAAATGGTTGATGCCATAAATTCATATAGAATACATTTCAATAGAAATATAGCTAATGATATAAACTATAGAACTTTTGAAACAGTTGGAATGAAAACTCTTATGCTGACAAATTATACAGAAAACTTAGAGAATTTATTTGACATAGGTAAACACCTTGTTACGTATGATTCTCAACAGGACCTTTTGGATAAAGTAAACTATTATATAAAAAATGAAGATGAAAGGAAGGTTATAGAAGAAGCTGGGTACAATCATGTAATTAAGCACCATACATATGACGTTCGGGTATTAGAATTATTAGACATTATAAAAGAAAATATTTAAAAACATAATTTGATATTTCACATTGCTTTGTTTATATTTTACAAAATTTAAAATATGAAAGCAATAATAACAGGTTCGAATGGACTATTAGGGTCCGCACTTAAAAAGAGTTTAGGGCCAAATCACATTTACCACACTAGAAAAGATGCAGAATTATTAAATTTTAGCTCTACAATTGAATTTTTTAACAAAAATAAAGACGCAGATACACTAATACATTGTGCAGCTCGCGTAGGTGGCGTTCAAGCTAATATGAATGATAATCTCGGCTTTTTTCATGACAACTTTATAATTAATAATTATGTTACAGATTTTGCAATGAGGAATAATATTAAAAATTATGTGAATATATTATCCACGTGTGTGTTTCCGCAAAATCCTACCTACCCATTAACATCAGACCAAATAGATAATGGTGTTCCGCATCCAAGTAATCATGGATATTCTTATGCTAAAAGATTAGCATATTATACAACAAAGTATACAAGGGAAGTAACTGGCAAAAATTGGATTTCTATAATTCCAACAAATCTTTATGGTCCAAATGACAATTTTAATTTAGAAAATAGTCATTTAGTGCCAGCGCTTATAAGAAAAGCTTATGAAGCTAGTTTGAGTGGAGAGGATTTTGTGGTATGGGGCGATGGTACGCCTTTACGTCAATTTGTTCACTCTGAGGATATGGCTAAGATTATCTTATGGGCCATTGATAATTGGAAATCCGATAAACCATTAATGGCTATAAATGAAACTGAATATTCTATTAAAGAAATAGCTTTAATTATAGCATCACATTTTAATATTCCAGATCACAGGATTGTATTTGATGCTTCAAAACCAAATGGTCAATTTAGAAAATCAGCTAAGTCAGATATTCCTGCAGGAGTAATTAAGTTTAAAACTATTGAAGAAGGACTTGATGAAACTATAGAGTGGTTTATAGCAAATTATGACAAAATAAGAAAGTAATATGAAGAAAATAGCATTAATAACAGGGATAACAGGTCAAGATGGTTCTTTTCTATCAGAGATATTGTTAGATAAAGGGTATATGGTTCATGGAATAATAAGAAGATCAAGTTCAATAAATACAAAGCGAATTGATCATTTAATTGATAATATTACATTGCATTATGGAGATATGACAGATAGTTCCAGAATAAGTGAGCTTATATCTATGATAAAGCCCGATGAAATATATAATCTTGCTGCACAAAGCCATGTGAGGGTATCTTTTGATATACCTCACTATACATCTCAAGTAGATGCTATTGGTACTTTAAATATTTTAGAAGCAGTAAAGGTACATGCCCCTAAAGCTAAGTTTTATCAAGCATCAACATCAGAATTATTTGGAAAAGTGCAAGAAGTACCCCAAAAAGAAACAACTCCATTTTATCCAAGATCACCCTATGATGTTGCTAAACTTTTTGGTTATTGGATGATAAAGAATTATCGTGAGGCATATGGTATGTTTGCTTGTAATGGAATTCTCTTTAATCATGAGAGTGAGAGAAGAGGAAAGACATTTTTAACACGTAAGGTTGTTACTGAATTATTGCGTATAAAGTTCGGAGAAATAGAAAGTATGAGCATTGGAAATCTTGAAGCTAAGAGAGATTGGGGCTATGCAAAAGAATATTGTGAAGCCATGTGGCTTATGTTGCAACAGGACGAACCAGAAGATTTTGTAATAGCAACTGGAAAAACTTATAGTGTAAGAGATTTTATTGAAAAAGTTGCAATAAAATTGGGCTTTAACTTACATTGGGAAGGAGAAGGAGTTGATGAAATTGGTATTGATAAAAATACAGGAAAAATTATTATTAAAATAAATCCACGATATTTTAGACCAACAGAAGTTGAGTTACTTATTGGTGATCCCTCTCTAGCAAAGGAAAAGTTGGGTTGGGAAGCTAAGGTAGATTTAGACGAAATGATTGATATAATGATCAAAAGTGACCTCAAATATTACGAGAAATATAAAGATTTTGAATAATATTTTTGATTATTAAAAAAATTATTCTTATTATTGCATAGAATTTAATTTAAAAAAAACATTTATGGCCGACAACAAAACTCTCCAACAAGCCATTGAGTTAATTAAAAAAGCAATACAAGAGAAAAAAACAATCAATCAAGTTTGTATTGAACAACTCGATTCATCTAGACGAAATTATGTAGCGAAAGTTGTATATGATATAGATGAAAGGCTTAAAGCTGGAATAATAACAGAAGAAGAATACAATGAATTTCTTAACATTTGGAATGAGTATTTAAGTGTAAAAGGAACTTTTGCGCAAACTCCAGGGTGTAAAAGCAAAAAACCTACAATCCCAGAAAAGAAAATTTCTCAGAAAATGCAAAAGCCTCTAGATTTCGATCATCTAACAGAAGAAGAAAAAATGGAGGTAGAATATGATGCTTATGATGATGATAATTATGACGACAGAAGTAGTAGTGAAATTATCAGAGATGAAGATGAAATAATCATAATTGACGAAGCAACAGGGACTAAAAATAAAAAAATAACAGGGTATAGTTATAGAATCCTTATAAAAGGAGAGCAACCTCTAGTTGGGGAACTAAGTAGAGATGAAATGGATATGGTTTATCGTCTATATTCAAACCTTGATGGTGCTGGGTTAACTCAAAGAGCTGTCTCTAGACATTTTAGACATCTTACCTTTAGAGACTTCAAAAGAATCTTAAGAGCGTTTAATATAACTAAGCAATCAATCCCAGTTGCCCCTCACGTTATCGAAGAAAATAACGAAGCTAAAGTTACTGATATTGTTTTTAGAAATAAAGAAAACAACATTCTTAAGAAGTTAGAAGATGATCGTGGTAAACAAACAGAAAAGATTTTAAAAGAAACTCAAAAAGAGCTAATAAGGTTACAAGCCGAGAAAAGCAATTTAAAGGCGATGTTTGAAGGCATATCTTTAGATGATATAGAACCACTAAAGATTAAAAAGGTTAGTTTAGAAGGTGAGAAAAGAGCCATTGTGGTGTACTTATCTGATCAACATGTGGGAGCACATACAAAAGAGGATAGTATTTACTCTAATAAATATGATGAAGTAGAATTTGAAAGAAGAATGCAAAAGACATTTGATAAAATTCTTGAATCTTATATGACATTTGGAAGATTTGACAAGATTATTATCTGTAATGTTGGTGATTCTCTTGATGGATTTGATGGTAAAACAACAAGAGGGGGCCATGATCTACCTCAAAACATGGACAACAAAAAGCAGTTTGATACATATGTAGAAATTAGTATGAAATTCTTTGATGCCTTACATCAAGCTGATATTACAAACAACATAGAATATCAATGTGTGGGCGATGATAATCATGCTGGCGACTTTGGATATATGGCAAACAAAGCTCTTTGTATGCTTTTAGGCTTGAAATATCCAGATATGCACGTTAATATATTTAGTCAATTTATTGATTCTTTCGAGTATGGCGATCATACATTTATTATGTGTCATGGTAAAGATAAAGAAGATATGAGAAATGGTATGCCCTTATCTTTAGATAATAAGACAGAACTATTTTTCTCAGATTACATAACAAATAAAGAAATTAAAAACAAATATTTACATGTTATAGTGGGTGATTTACACCAATCACTAAAACAATATGGAAAAGGGTTTAGATGGAAAAGAGTAGCCTCTATGTATGGTGCTTCTAAATGGATTCACACAAATTTCGGGAACACAAAAGCAGCTGTTGATTTTGAAATAGTTTCAAAAAATAATAGTGATATTTTTGAGAACCGAGTTTCTTTTTAATTAAATTACACTTATTTTTAAAAACCTCTTGATTTTATCAAGGGGTTTTTTTATGTTTCATAAAATTAAAAATTAAAATTATGGAACTAGAAAAATTTATAAAAATTGTAACAAGAATTAAAAAGCGATTAGGAGCCCCTATTTTAATAATAGAATTAACAGATGAACACTATCAAGAAGCTGTAGATACAGCCGAAGAAAGCTTTGCAATGTTTTCACAAGCCTCCTTAAAAACTCCAACACAACTTGAAAAAATAAGAGATACATGGATATTCCAATATTCCTTAGCGATCTGCAAAGAAATGCTTGGTAGAATTAGGGGTAAATTTGAAAAAGCAAAAACTCCAGATGGAGATTTAGCATTAGATTTCAAAGCACTCCTAAAAGAATCAGAAAATGAAAAAAACTTTCTGTTTAGAGTTTGCATGAGCAACAGTGTAGAAGGATTTGTATTGCTTAATAGAAAAAACGTATAATATGAAAAAATTAGGTGTAAATATTGATGGTGTAATAAGAGACTTTCTCTCACAGTTTGACAAGCAATATAGAAAAGCTTACATCAATAATCCAAATATTGTCGCAATGAATGAAGACTTCACTGTTAGAAATTATTCAGATGAAGAATGGCAGGAGTTGTCAGAAAGTGTGGATAAAAAAGAAAAAGAATTAATTAGTCTCCCAGTAGATACAATAGATTTACTAAATCATTATCAATTTGAAGGTCAAACAGAGCTTGGCGGAGAAGAATTTATAACTCCACAAAAAGCTTTAGATGAATTCTTGTATAATACACATGCATTTCAAATTTTTGGTATGGCTGAAGAATATACCAGAGAGTTGGAGCTTGAAGAAAAAAAGATAGTCAACGATAAAGAGGTTATAAAAAAGAGAAAGATTATGAAAAAAGCTATGCATGAAATAAATCGTATTCAAGCCTTTGGTCTTAGAGAGGAATTATTTGAAACTGTTCTTATTTCTAAATTAAAAGATCAAAGTATAACGAGCACATTTCATTTCTTAGCTAAATCTGGCTGCAGAGTTAAAAATATAATATTTGTAGATGAAGATCATTTGAAATGGGACTATTGTGATGTTATGATAGATTGTGTACCAGAGGTGTTTCAAGCAAAACCTGAAAATAAAATAGGGATTAAAATTAACAGAGAATATAATCAATGGGATAAGACCGATTTTTCTTTTGATTTTGTAGATGAAGTCAATAATCCAGACTTTCTTAAAAAAATTTTCAAATAAACATTTAATTTATAATTAAAAGTAAATATATTTAATAAAATCTAATAAAAAAATTTATGGAAAATAAAGTAAATCAAAATCCTAATCCAGAGGAACAAATTAAAATTCACAATGAAACTGTGATGGGAGTTATTGAAAAAATAAAAAGTGATAAATTTACTATTTATTTTTATTGTCCACCATTAAAT
>Ga0114918_10005510_pt1 | contig 10865 bp, 19 predicted proteins | sample LantaG_FD_87015 | JGI IMG/M metagenome (GOLD analysis project Ga0114918, IMG submission 87015) | Deep subsurface microbial communities from Baltic Sea to uncover new lineages of life (NeLLi) - Landsort_02402 metaG | ecosystem: Environmental > Aquatic > Marine > Oceanic > Sediment | place... | reverse complement strand
GATGAAGCCCACTTCAACGATCTGATCGAAGAAGATGACGAATTCGTCCCCGACGACGACGACTGGAAGGACTTCAACGACGACGACGAGTTTGATCCCGACGACCGCGACGATAACTCCTGCTGCGACTGCTGCGGCTGTATCCTGAACGACTCCAATGCCCCGATCATGGGGACGGTCTGTATCGGCTGTCTCGGCATCAGCGAAGACGATTAACACCCATCCCATCCCGAGTGGCGCACTTCGGATTTACCGAGGTGCGCCTTTTTCTTTTCCACCTTCCGAAGGACGAGGCAGCCAGGCACCTGGGTGCAACGAGTGCGGCCACTACAAACAAAAAGTTTGGAGTGGTCCGTAGCGTTCGCGCGAAAATATTTCTTCAAATTGATGTTGACATCGACTAAATGCGTGCTATGTTACGTCAACCCCCAAAAAGGAGAACACCATGAGTCGAGCCTATTCAATGTACGTAACGGTTTCTTGGAAACCGGAACCCGGTGAGAACATCAAAGAAACCGCGCAAGAGATCGGTGACGCGATGCGGAAGCAATGGCCGTTTGATGATCAGTTCTGTTATTGCGACGATGACGGCATCGTCAAGTTGTCCGATTCGGCAGATGGGACTCTCTGCGGCGGCGAGAGCGAAGAAGAATTCGCCGATCGTCTGTCCAAGTCCATCCGGGAAGTCGTCGAGGAAGTGGAGATCAATGTGAACGCCACCTGCCTCGAAGATCTTCCCTGCACCACCTACACCTTCTGAACCAAAAGCGACGAACATCAACGACCCCGGCTTTCGAGAGCCGGGGTTTTTCTTTCCCACCGAAGGACGAGGCGGCTCGACTCCTGGGTGCAACCAATGCGGCCACTACAAACAAAAAGTTTGGAGTGGCCCGTGCCGTTCACGGCCCAGCTCGCCTAAAAATTTTCTAAATCCGCCTAAATCAACTTGACATTCTCAGTACAGGTGTTATATTGACAGCAACCTAAATGAAAGGTACTCCAATGAGTGACCGTTGCTACTCCCTCGAAGAAAAAATGAACTACGCATTCCGGCTCGGGATGCGTTGCCTGTACTGTGAAAAGGCGACAAACGGGAGTTTCCTGACTCCCCGCGAGATGACCGACGAAGAGGATAATCTGCCCGGTTTTTCCATCAGCGAATGGGTGGACGGGCATGTTCAAGACCTTCTCGAAAAGCAGATTGAGGGACGGGTTTCCCTCAATTCCATGATCAACTTCGACCTCGAAGCTTTTGAGGCGAGTGTTGATGCAGACATCGCCCGACTCCAAGAACTGCAAAAACAATTCACCTGTGTCACCCTCTCCACGGAAGAGATGCACCGCCGGGGGTATCGTGGCAACTGGTGCTACCCCGACGGAATCGACCCCACGAAAGCGAGCCCTTCAGAAGCATCCGCTTGAATATATCTTCGGAATTCACTTGACATCCACTGAATGCGTGCTAGGTTATGGGTATGAAAAAATTCGTAGTTATCAATGACAACATGCTGGGATGCATCGATGAACGGAATCCCCGAGATGCTCAGATTCTGGCAAGCTCCGTTATCCGGGGTGCCAGCTTCGGACCCCTCGACGGGTTGTATCCGATCAGTTTCAATCGCAGCACCCGTCCGGCAACGAAAGCCGACTTCGCGATCTTTGGAGTGTATTCCAAAGGCTATGAAGCCGACCCCGATTGCGATTTTCCCACAAAGTAAGGAGAGCCAAGGTGAAAAACGAACGCTTCCCGAATCTCGAAAACTACTGGACGCCGGAACCTGAAGTCTGGGATGCCAAGAAGTGTGCCAAGATCGCCCGGCGACGTGCCAAGGACGGTTACGGATCCCGGCACCCCTATCCCGGGCTGGTTGAAGACAGCAGTGCCCCCTACGGCTACGGCAAACGCCGTTACAACGGCTGTATCGAACGGGACGGCGATCTGTGGAAGGGGACGAACGTCCCGTTGCCGATCATCCCACCCGAATACGTCTTCATCCATCGTATATCGTGGGGTACCTTTCTCATTCGCCGCGACGAACTCGACAAACTCGACAAAACCGGTATCAGGGTGATCGAAGTCGATGAAAAGAAGGCGAGGCTGGAATACCTCCGAGGCGAGATTGAAGCGGAACGAATCAGCTATGAGGAAATTGCTGAACTGCAGTCCCTCGCCGACTGTATCGACCCCGGAGACGTCCTCCTGCTGCAATGGGCAGGAGTCCCCGAAACAGATTGAGCGTACGACCACGTTTTGCCTCCCGCCTCCCACAACGACCCCGGCTTTACAGAGCCGGGGTTTTTCTGTTTCCGAAGCACCGAGGTCGCGCCTGGGACGAACCAATGCGGCCACTACAAATAAAAAGTTTGGAGTGGCCCGTAGTGTTCACGGCCCAGCTCGCCTGAAGGTGCTGAAAAAGAAAATGCCATAATCTACTTGACATCCACTGAATGCGTGCTACATTACACACAACCCCAACCCGAGGAACACCATGAAACGGAAAGACGGAGCCTACAGCAGGACGTTTGTCATCACCGGCATCCCCAAGGAACACGAAACCGATCTCGACCAGATTGAAATCACCGTGAGCTACACCGGGGATTCCGATATCCACAAGGCGAATGCCCTCGATACCCATGTCATCCCCGCCATCAAGGCGGCTTTTCCCAAGGATATGGATCTGGACGAAGCGAAGTTGAACCACCTCCAACAGTGGAAGGAATCGGTGGTCGCCAACGGCGGTTTCGGTCCGTCGGAGGCGGACGATGCCCTCAACGCCTCAAGCCTCGACGTCATCCGCGCCATGGAGGCAGAATACCAAGCAAGGCGGACGGCTCCGCGAGTTTCCGCGTAGTCGTCGATGGCGTTGATACGTTCGGAATCCGCCTTCGTCCCGGTATAGGGTGCGAATTTCCGATCCAGAATCATCTGTGCCAACCTTTAAACCCTTTGTTTCCTTGGGTTGCCCCCGCTGAAAACCGGCGGGGGCTTTTTCATTTTACGGGTCAGGTCTCCCAAATCATCATAAGCCGTCCTCACCTGGGACGAACCAATGCGACCACTACAAACAAAAAGTTTGGAGTGGCCCGTAGTGTTCACGTCCCAGCTCGCCTGAAAATTTGGTATAATCTACTTGACATCCACTGAATGCGTGCTACATTACACCACGCACAACCAATGCGACCACTACAAAGAAAAAGTTTGGAGTGGCCCGTAGTGTTCACGCCCGCACTCTCCTGAAAAATATTTCTTCAAAATGAGCTTTACATCCACTGAATGCGTGCTATGTTGAGGATAGTAGGATAACTTAAGGAGAGCAGTACGTCAATCTCGAATCCTCAACTCCCCGAAGTAGAATGCAGTCATGGTGCCCCCATGGGTCGCCGGGAATCCGTCGGTGATCTGAAAAAGTGCCGTTGCTTCCGCCTGCGTTTCGTCGATGGATGCTATGATGAGGGCGGAGCCTACTGGGGTGCTCCCGCAAACGTCTACTGTGCCGAAAACGAAGACACCCGTATCTTCTGCCGTGCCGGGAATCGGAACGCCGCCAAGGCGGCTTTCAAGAAGCGTCACGCCGATATCAGTTTCGTGAACTGAAAGCCCACCCTATCCACTGAATGCGTGTCAACGCGAGGAATCACAATGAACCTGCAAGAAGCCAAAGAACATCACCTCCGGCAATGGCATTCCTCAATCGTCTCGAACGGGGGACTCCTCCCGATGGAAGCTGACGATGGTCTCAATGCCTCCAGTGTCGACGTTATCCGCGCCATGGAGGCGGACTTCGGCGAGGCGTGGCTGGTGAAGGTCAACCTTTACGACGATGATCCCATTCCCCTTGTCCGCGCCGTTCCCGACCACAACAACGCCGAATACAACTGTTTCAACTTCTGCTGCTCCCTTGTCACTCCTCGTTTCGACACCAAACTGGAGCAGATGATCCTTGATCGGAAAAACGCCCCCTATACCGGGACTACGGCGGATTACGAACGAATCACGGATATCGACGAATACGCCCATTCAATCGGTGCCGTCCGGCTCACTTGGTCTTGACTATGAGTATTGTAGACGAAATCATGGCGGTCAAAAGACAAATCGTTGTCGAAGAGTCTTTGGAAATGATCGAAAAGGCTTACGCCTTTCTCGACGAAAGACAAACAACCATTCTCGACATGAGGCTGGAAGGCAGGACGCTTGAAGAGTGTTCACAGAAAATCGGACGTACGAGAAACCGGATAAGCCAAATCGCGAAAGAAGCGCGGGGCATCCTCAAGCTCTATCTCGAAACCGACGGACAGTTTCCGTACCTGCATATCGTGTGCTGTACCAAGAATGGTCGGAGAATAGAGAGAAAGACGGTCAGTCGGCAGGAGGCTCACGACCTTTACAGGACATATAGAAAAATGGGGGCGACCGAAGTCTACGAAGTCATGAGCGACCGCGAGCGACGAATGATAAGGTGGTTCTGGTTCAAATAGCAGCCTCGTGCCCCGGCGCAACGGTAGCGGACACTCCAAAGAAAAAGTTTGTAGTGGCCCGTACCGTCGGCACACCTCCGGGTATAAATTCCTCAGAAATTCGCTTGACATCCACTGAATGCATGCTACCTTATCCGTACACCAACACAGGGAGAGAAATCATGCGGAACGACTACCACACCAGCACAGTAGAGGGTGCCGCCGGATTCGAGGCATGCCGCGCCGACCGTTGCGACGACCGCTATGAGCATTACGAGTATGGCGATGATTCGCCGGAACTGGAGCATGAAGAGGCGAAGACCATCCGTATCTCCATCCACCGCGCCCGCAAGGATCACTGCAAGCGCAATGGATTCGTTCTCGTTCACAAGGGACGGAAGTACCGGCTCGTGGTCAAACGCTGCACCCGCCGCGTCCGTGAAGATGAAGATTCGGAATGGCAGTACTCCCGCTGGATTCAAGTTGCCAAGGTTGAACTCGCTCAGGACTAACTCGCTCAGGACTAACCCGAAAGGAGAAAAAGTTATGAGCTTTGCATGGGAAACGACACCGGAGGACTTGGAAATGGTTCTTCAGAGCATGGGAAAACCGTCCGACAACGAACATCGCATGTTCTGGACGGTGGAGAACATCCGCAAACGCCTCAAGAAAAAGGCTCAGGAGGACGAAGGTCTCCGCTCCGCTCTCGACTATGCCGACGAACTCCTTGCCGCTATGGCGCACGAGACGGTCAAGTCTCTTGATGCACTCCTCGACCACTACAAGATCGAAAGGGCGGCGCTGTACGGCAGCGACATCGATGCCCAGACGGAATGCGCCCACGAAGAGATTGAGCGACAGATCCGTATTCTGGCAAAACGGGACTAGGTTTCCCCCGGTCTCCCTCGAACCTCGACCCCGGTTCCCCACGAGCCGGGTTCGAGGAAGGGCAGCCCGGCGTTCAGACGCAACGGTACCGGACACTACAAAGAAAAAGTTTGTAGTGGCCCGTGGCGTTCGCGCCCGGAGACGCTCCCCGATTTGGTGAGTCCAAAAGATAACAGAAAACTTTTCAAAAACACGCTTGCATTGTTGGGGAAGTGTGCTATGTTGAGGTAGGTAAGAAAAACCAACCGAAGGGAAAGCAAGATGGCAAAGCAGATCACAACTCGCGAACTCGAACAGATCATGGGCGGAATCACCGGCAGTAGCTTTGTCGGATTCGATTCTGTGACAATCCCGGTTCTCACCGGAGGCAAGTCCAATCCTCAGCAAGGGCAGATTCGGAAGCATACCACCCTCACCGTCTTCTGCGGTGCCGCCCCGAACTACTACCGGATGATCGACAACAAAGTCAAAAAGTCCGCCGCCTTGGATGATGTTTACAACGTCAAAGTTCAGCCGCTGAACGTCCAAGGTCTCTGGAAGGGCAAGGGTGAACGCGACCGTGGAGCACTGGTGCGCCATATCGAAACTGGCGAACGGTATGTCGGCGTCTACGTTCCCGAAAACAGCAAGCCTGTGACCTTCTACACCTGCAACGGCGTACCGATTGAAAAAGAGCAGATCGTCGGTTTGAAAGAGTCCGTTGCCACCGTGAAAGAGGTGGTTGCCACCGGCGAAGATGCCAACGGAGAAACGGTTGAGACCGTTGTCACCGTAACCATGATTCCGCGAGTCTACAAGTTCGCTTCCGTGACCGGTTTCCGCCTCAATGGCGAGTCCTATACGGTGTCCGACTCCACCGGGCAGACGGTGGAAGTTGACGCGGCACTTGTCGCCGCAACCGTTCAGGAGTTGAACTCCCGCGAGGTCAACGTCAACCACCCCCAAAACCGGCAGTAGACTTCGGTTGCCTGCCGCCCCCGCCGAAAGGCGGGGGCTTCCCCTCCCCGAACCACTGCGAACACTGCAAAGAAAAAGTTTGTAGTGGCCCCTACCGTACACCACACCACTGAAAGGTTGCAGCCATGAACCGCCCATTCTTCCACAACATCCCCGTCTTCAAGGTCACGCCGGACAAGGTTTTCGTTGTCGAACTCTGGAACGGCGACGTCATCCCGGCTTCCCTCTTCAAACAGGTCAAGGATGCCGGTTTCCTGCCCCTCATGGGCAAAGGAACATCGTTCCGGTGGCAGGGCACGGATTGGGTCGATGGAGCCCGTACGTTGCAGGAAATGCAGATCATGCGCCTCGCCTAGAAGACACCATGGAGAATCGCAGTCCCGATCGGAAACGACCGGGGCTTTTTCGTGCCTATCCACGGAGAGACTCCCCGAAGGAGTGCCTGGGTGCAACGGATGCGGCCACTACAAACAAAAAGTTTGGAGTGGCCCGTGTCGTTCCACGACATCCCCGTCTTCAAGGTCTCCCCGGACAAGGTTTTCGTTGTCGAACTCTGGAACGGCGACGTCATTCCCGCTCACCTGTTCAAACAGGTCAGGGAAGCCGGTTTCCTGCCCCTCATGGGCAAAGGAACATCGTTCCAGTGGCAGGGCACGGATTGGGTCGATGGAGTGCCTATCCACGGAGAGACTCCCCGAAGGAGGCAGCCTGGGTGCAACGGATGCGGCCACTACAAACAAAAAGTTTGGAGTGGCCCGTGTCGTTCACGGCCCGGCTCGCCTGAAAGTTTGGTAAATTATTCATAAATTCACTTGACATTTGACAGTTATATGCTATATTGAGGATAGGTAAAACCCATACCGAAAGGAAACATATGAGAAAGCCGCTGGTTGAAACAGTCATGGAATCCCATGAATGCTCCCGCGAACGGGCGGAAAAGATGGTTCGCGAAACCAAAACCGCCCTGCAACAGGCTCTCGAAGAGGGTGACTTGTACGCGGCTGACAACGTCTGCGAGGACGTCTTGGGGCTGGAACCCGACTTCCTCGACGAACTCTTTTAACCGGAGAACTCCAATGTCCCCGCTGACCCCGCTGCAGATCGAAGTACTCCCGTGGGGGTCAGCACCGTCAGGGACTTCGAGCTTCGCACGGACGGTATCCCCGTCCTTCAGATTCCGAGCCTGTTTGATGTTCATGCTTTCACCAGTGATTCGTTGTTAGCCTGTTCAAACCTGCGTCTCAGCCCCCGGCTCAATACCCGGCGCGGATAGTGCCTCTGCGAAATGCGACCGGGACAGCGCGCTTGGTTGAACATCAAAAATGCAGAGAGGGCGTAAGGAACATCTCGCCGAAGAACGGCTGGCATGTGCCTGGGTGTAACGGTAGCGGACACTACAAAGAAAAAGTTTGTAGTGGCCCGTAGGGTTACACCCTCGTAGGGTTAGGTTGTGGCGGGGAAGTGCCGCCGGGACATAGCACAAGTTAGGAAGATGTCAAGTCGGAATACGAAATATTTATGGCGGGGATTCTCCGCCGACGGCGGCGAAGTGCCGCAGGAATATAGCATGCCATACGCAAATGTCAAGCGAAATATTTATTTTTATTTATTTTGCACAGGCAAATACCATATATTAAAACAAGGGGGTGCCTTTTTTGATAATGGATGCCTTGCCGCTTTAGACTAGTCGCCCCTTTGGTCTTCCTACGATTTTCTCCCCCGTACGCGCGCGACCCCCTCCCCATCTCCCCCGGGGGTCTGTTTTTGCAAGAGATCCCTTTTCCGTCTTCAGAATTCCTGTTTTCGACTTGATTCCGCCGGTACCGGCGGATTCCTATGCCTTTTCCTGGTTTTCGAAGATGTTCCCGGAAGCGGGTTAATATCTGATATCGGGACTCGAGGGGTCGAATCTCTGTTCCAAGGGGATGGGGTTGCCTGCATCGTCGTAGGTGACGGGGTCTGCGGACTTGATCTGGTTCGGGGAGAAGACGACATACGAGTCGAAGTCGCTGGTTCCGTCGGTATCGCTGATGATTGCACCGTTGGATCCCATTTCCCGCAGTCCGCGGACCAGAGCTCCCTCGGGGTCTCCGTCGGCATCGAAAAGCTCCCAGGACGCCCCCTTCTGGTCCAGCCACCTCGGATTGACCCCGGCACCCTCGAGCGTGTTGAACTCTGCGTCGCTGATACCGCGCCTCCAGTCGGCGAAGTCGGCGTCCAGGTAGAATGCGCGTGTCTCCCCTGAGGTTTTTTCTCCCTGGGTCTGGTATCCTGCCGCCGCGTCCCTGTCCGGGGTGAAGAAGGCGCCGTTCCGCGAGGTTTCGTACGAGCCGAAGACGTTGCTGTTGAATCCGGTGGACGGGATCTGGAACTGGCTGAAGCCGGATACGGAGCTTCCATGCCACACCGGTCCAACATCGAACCCGTTCGTCATTGCAGTTTTATGTACAAGTCTGGCGGCGGTCTTCATATCTCCGGCTTCGACTGCCCGCATGTATTCGTCCTGCGGTGGTTCTGCGGGCTCTTTCGCCTCGTTCGAGACGATGATCATGTGTTCTCTGGAGAATCCGAGCATTGTTCCGATCCGTTGTGGTTGTATTTTCACATATTCCCCGGAGACGGAATCGCATCCTGCATGGGGGTCTGTTTTTGGAAGAGATCCCTTTGGCGGCTCTTGATATTTCTGCTTCTCTGCCGTATACTTGGTTTGTACCCATAGGGAGTCCATATGCAGACCATTTCCAATGAATCGACCAACAAATCGACCTGTATAGTCGACAGGGTCTCTCCCGAAGTCGTCTGGTACACCTGGTACGATGTTAAGGAGCGGGCGATCAGATACCAGCTCAACGACGAATATTCCATGACCCTGCGGTATTTCGAGCATGATGGTGTTGAGACGACATTTTCCTCCGATAGTCTGGGGTCGTGGTCCATCATCCAGGAGGATATCCGTCTTTTTGACGGCAGCAGGTTTTCGGGTGTCGTCTACGCCCGTTCCCATCGTGGTCTGGATGCACGTCCGAATCCGTTCAACGCCGGTTTTGTCTGCGAGGAATGACGATGAAGCCTTCCGACGATCCTCTTTTTGGTGTCATTGTCCGTAGTGACGAGAACGGTGACTGGAACTACGTCTCCTCCTCTCTGCTTCTCCGTACCTGTCGTACCACCGGGGCGGTAACCGTCTACCAGCATATCGGTGGTGGCGGGGTCGTCGACGACGGTTTCTGGCGTTTCGGGTTCAATGTTTCGGGTGATCTTGCCTGGCTGCGTTCTCCCGATTCCTCCTCGACCAATCCTCTGCTTGCCGGCTTCGTATCCGAGGAATGATCACACTGTTTTCGAAGATATTCCTTTCGACAAAGGATACAATTTTGTAATGAAACTCGATATCTTGACTCCGGAGTTCGTCACCCTGATGCCCGATGATCTTGTTCCCGGTGTCATCTACATCTCGCGGGAGTATGGAGTTGCCCTTCATTTGTGTGCCTGCGGCTGTGGAAACGAGGTTGTAACCCTGTTTGGACGTTCGGGCTGGGAGCTGGTCGAGAACGACGGAGTTGTGACGCTGAAACCCTCGATCGGCAACTTCAGCTTTCCGTGCCGTTCCCACTACTACATCAGGGGGAACCGGGTGGTATGGTGCCGGTGATCCCCCGGGGGGTTGTTTTGGAAGAGATCCCTTTGGGGCGACTATTTACAGGAATCGATATTTTGTTCCAGGAATTATGTTTTCAACGATTTCGACTCAAGACTCGAGGATTTCGACCAATGCATATCAAGACCGCCGACGGGAAGAAAAAGGTTGTCATGTCCCGAAGGGAATGGGAATCGATTGGCAGGAAGGCGTCATGGGACGGAGCCGGGGAAGTTTCGCAGACGGTCATGAGTCAGACCGGTCCTTCCGAGGTATCCATCCGGAGATCCCAGACGTCGTTGCGCAGTTCCGCCGGTCAATTGAAGAAGTTGTTGGATGTTGCGGTAAAGGCATCGGAGGGTGGAGATCTGGAGCCGGAATATGCGGATTATCTCCGCGAGGCACTACAGTCCGTCTACGACGCCGAGCGGTCGGTTTCCCGGTATCTCGACAAGTTCTACCTGTAGATTTTCCGCTACGGGGTTGCAATCTCCTTGAGCCGTGGTATATTTCATCAGATTTCAATTTCGAGGTGTATGGACACGGCAGAAGATCTGGAACTTAAGTGAGGTTTCGGAATGAGCGCGAATGGAGAATCACCGTCTGGTTGTGCTCTGGTGTACCTTGCGACTCCGTACAGCCACCCAGACGCGGAGGTACGAGAACATCGGTTCCGCGAGGTCAACCGCGTGGCCGGCGATATGATGCGGCGTGGCGAACACGTCTTCTCCCCGATCAGCCATACACACCCGATTGCGCTGTCCGGCGATTTGCCGAAGGATTGGGAGTTCTGGCAGGCATACGGCCGCGCCATGCTGCGGGCCTGCGGCAAGCTGTCCGTGCTGATGCAGGACGGGTGGCAGGATTCGGTCGGCGTTCAGGCAGAGATTGCCATAGCGCGGGAGATGGGACTGCCCGTGGAGTTCAT
>Ga0114918_10005509_pt1 | contig 10865 bp, 11 predicted proteins | sample LantaG_FD_87015 | JGI IMG/M metagenome (GOLD analysis project Ga0114918, IMG submission 87015) | Deep subsurface microbial communities from Baltic Sea to uncover new lineages of life (NeLLi) - Landsort_02402 metaG | ecosystem: Environmental > Aquatic > Marine > Oceanic > Sediment | place... | reverse complement strand
GTGTGGGGGTGTGGGTGGGGTGTTGGGGTGGGTGGTTGGGGGGGGGGGTGTGGGGGGGGTGGGGGGGGGTGGGGGGGGGGAGGAGGGAGAGAGAGGGAGAGGGGACGTGAGACAGAGAAGAGAGCGCGAAGGTCGAGGAAGAGGTTGAAACTGAAAGAGAGCAGAGCAGAGAGACGTTGCTCTCCTCTTCTCATCACCATCATCTTCCTCCTCTTACCGTGACGGGCCTGACGCACAGGTCCATGCAGATCGCGCATTTCAGGGACTCGTCAAACATGTTGGCGTTGGCGGTGCCGTCGGCGACCGGGGCCGCGGCAGCAGCGGGGGCGGCCGGAGCTCCGGCGACGCCGGAGGCATTCACAGTCGCAGCGGCTGTCGTCGCGTCGGCAGAGACGGCGACGGCAGCCTTGGGCTTGACGTCTCCTGTTTGGTGTCGTTTTCAATGTTTTTTTTTTCAGTTTGAGTGACGTGAGCAGGAGATGATCGAGGATGCTGATCCGGTGCGAGAAAGGGAAAAAAGTGTGCGGAGGCGGCGAGAACCGAGAGGGGCAAGGCGGGCAAGAGGCTTTTTTGATGCCAACGGATTTCGAAAAACGCCGAGGGACGAAAAAGAAGAACGTCGACGCTGCCTTTTTTAAAGTGCTCGCCAGCTCTCGTGTGCTTTTTTTCTTTCACTTTTTACTCGGACGGCACAGAAGAGACCGAAAACGATTCATTCTGCAAGAAGTAGAATCCGAATGCGTAGAAAGACAAGAGCGAAACGACGAGGCGCAAACGATCGTGTGACAGAGGAGAGAGAGAGAGGGGACGATTCGGTCAAAGGAAAAAATCAATGCATCGAGACTCACCGTCGCCGGGCCTCCACTTGCCCGTCAGCAGCGCCTGCCTCCTCGCGGCCTTCTCCGACTCGTCGATCGTCGTGTCCAGCTGGATGCCAACGATGGCCTTGCGGAGCTCGTCCTGGTTCATCGGGACGGAGCACATGGTGGTTGAAGTTTTTTGAAGAGAGAGAAAGAAAACGTTGTTTGATCTTTTTCTTTCTCGTTCGTCTGGTCAAAGAGGGGAGTGCGAGAGAGCAGATGCGAGCGAGTCTTTTTTTCTCCTTCACTTCTTGCCATTCTCGCTTTTTTCTAGTGAGAGCAGAACAACGCCGGGGCTTGTCCAGGGTAGTCCCGACCCGGCCAAGCACCAGCGACATCCTCAACAGAGAGAGCACGCGCCCAAGACAGGGGCTCATTGGCGGGAGCAGGGTAAGAGAGCGCGGGACAGGAGAAAGAGAGCGAGATTTGCCTGCGTGCGTTTTTTTTTTTTTTTGCCTCGTCTCTTCCTCGACAGCTCTTGACAGGCCGATCGCTTCCCCCTCTCTCTCCCTCGTTCCTCCTCTGTGCTCTCCCATACCGCAGCCTTATCTTCCTCTCGGGCGCAGGGCTGGTGCGTGACCTGGCCAGGGGGCGATGGATTCGAAGGATGAAAAAGAGAGAGAGAGAGGAGGAACGAGCGAGCAAGCGAGGCGATGCGACAGAGAGAAAAACGGAGGTGCCCTTCGACAGAGAGGGGAAGCGAAAAAAAACCTCAACCTCTTCGTCAATCTCTTCCTCTCGTCAACAGGTCCGACCACGCAGCTATCAGCAACAACCAGCAGCGATGAATGCCAACTTCTCCGCCGAGGCAGACGCGGCCCTGGAGGCCGTGAGGGCATGGGCAGCGGCCGCGGCGTCGGCGGGGTCGCCGCTGTCTCCGGGCGGCAACGCCGGAGGAGGAGGGGCGGCAACGGGAGCAGAAAACAACGCTGCTGCCGCCTCTGCCGCCGCTGCCGCTGCTGCTGCCGCGGACCTCCCGACGATCTACAAGCGGCATCCTCCGGGGTTTGACATGGCCCAGGTGAGAGGATGGAGAGAGAGCGAGAGCTGGTTGGAGTAAAAAAGAGGAGGAGAAAAGAAAAGGAGGAGAAAAGAGAGAGCGAAAGAAGAAAACTCAAAAAACTTTCCAAAAACTCGCTCCTTTCAAAAAAAACTCCAACAGCACCTCGGCGTTTCCGTCGCCGACTGGGACGCCATCGCCGCCAGGAGGGTCCTGCCCCTGGCCCTGCGCGGCTCCGGGGTCGAGACCGTCATCGGGGGGCTGCTTGCGAGCCCGACGACGGCAGCAGCGAACACAAACGGCGGCGGCGGAAACGGGAACAACAACAGCGGCTTGATGGCGGCGATGGCCGCGGCGGGCAGCAGGCGCGGGGCCGCGCTCGCCGCGGCCGCCGCAGCCAGCGGCATGAACGCCACGAACAACGACATCGGCGGCGCTGCTGCTTCCTCTCCTTCATCGACTGCGGCTCTGGGGCGCCTTCGCCCCTCGCTGTCGTCATCGCTCGCGGCCGCCGCGGCCTCGAGGAGCGCCGCAGCCGCTGCCGCCGCTGCAGCCAATGACGTGCTCCCTCCGCTGTCGTCTTCGGAGGCGCACCTCGTGATCCAGCACCAGCTCCAGCTGTTGCAGCAGCAGCAGCAGCAGGGAGGAGGAGTGGGAGGGGGCGGCGGCGGCGGAGGAGGCATGCCGACGCCGCAGCCCCTGCCGATGCTGGACTTCGCTGCCGTCACTGGAGGGGAGGGAGGAGCGGCGACAACGACGGCGACGGGCCCACAGCCATCGGCAGAGGTGCTGGCGGCCGTCTCGGCTGCTGCTGCTGCTGCTGCCGGAGCCGGAGCCGGAGTCGGAGGAGGAGAGCGAGCAAGCCCCGACGCAGCCGCCGTCGGCGGTGTCGTCGGCGGCTCCGGAGGAAGGGGCCGCGCCTCCAAGGGCCTCGGCGGGCGCGCCCCCTCCCGCGGGCCGGCGAGGCCCCGCTCCCGCTCGACGACCGCTGCGCCCGCGGAGAGCGCCGGAGGAGCAGGAGCATCGGGGGGCGCGGCGCCGACCGAGGGGGCGGCCGCGGCGGCGGCCGTCGCGGCCTCCTCGGGGGCGGCCGGCCCCTCGCCCTCTCCCTCCTCGTCCTCCCTCGCCGCCGGGGTCGGAGCAGCCGGAGCGGCCGGAGCAGCCGGAGCCGCCGCCGCGGGCGCGGGGCCCCGGACCTACACTTCCAAGTACCGTGGGGTCCACCAGACGTTCCCGACGCGGCGCTGGGAGGCGCAGTTCCGCAGGGGCGGGAAGCCGACGTCGCTGGGGTGCTTTGACGACGAGCAGGCGGTGTGTTTTTTTTTGAAGTTTTTTTTTTGGGGTGGGGAGCGATTAAAAAACAGAAGAAAGAAAAACTCAAACACTTTTCTCTCTTTCTCGAACCTCTCGTTCCAAAATACAAAAAACAGGCCGCTCGCGCCTACGACAAGGCGATGCTCTGGTGCGAGCTCCATGGATGTCCCTCTGCCAAAGGGTGAGTTTGACCTTTTTTTTGGTTTTTGAGGGAGAGCGAAAAAGAGAGAGAGAGCAGAAAAAAATCGAGAGGAAAAAAACTCAAGTTTTCCCCACCAAAAAATCAAAATCGAAAAAAAAAAACAGCGGCGTCACCAACTTCGACCCCTCCGAGTACGAGCACGACATCCCCGCCCTGCTGGCGTGCACCCAGGACGAGCTGGTCGCGGCGCTGCGGGGCGAAGGGCGCAGGCAGGCCGCCGCGAGGGCGGCGCGGCTCAAGAAGGAGGCGGCCGCGGCGGCGGCGCTGGCGGGAACAGCGGGAGGAGGAGGAGGAGGAGGAGGAGGGAAGAAGGGTGGCAAGCACTGACCTTTGTCCTTTCTCTCTTTCGTTTTTTCCCTCTTTTGCTCAGCAGCAGTAAATGTGAGCTTTTGCCGCGCTTGTGTGTAAAGGAATAGAACCGACCAGGAGGTGATTACTTTGAATTTTTCTTTCTTTGCCGAGGTTTGAGGTCGAGGAGGAAAAACAAAAAAACACATTTTTTAGATCAAGCCGTCTCTCTCTTTCCTTCAATTCGCGCCTTTGAAATGCGCTCCGTCGCCTCGATTCGCGCCACCGCGCGTCTCTCTGTGAGCTCTGCTGGGCTCGCGTCGTCCCCGCGGGCATCATTGGCCGCGCATGCGCAGCGGAGCACCTCGATCACCGTTTCTCGCCGCTCTTTGTCGTTCGTCAAGGGAGATCTCCGTTCAACCTCGACCTCTTCCCGCGCCGCCGCCGGCGTCGTCGCCACCTGCGCGGCGGCGCCAGGATCCGACGCCGCCGCCGACGAGCTCGCCGGCCAGATCACCGCCGAGCTCATGGAAAGCATGCGCCTCAAGATCGCGGCGACCCTCGAGACCGACCCCGCGCTGGTCCGCGTGGGCGACGCGAGCGGTGACGGGCGCCACGTCGAGATCGACGTCGTTGCGGCGGCGTTCGAGGGGAAAAAGTCGATGGAGAGGCAGCGGATGGTCTACAAGGCCATCTGGCAGGAGCTTGCCGAGACGGTGCATGCTGTGGACGCGATGACGACGAAGACGCCGGCGGAGGCGGGGCAGTAGCGTGTGCGAGAGAGGAGATTCTTCGTGTAAACAATTTTCTGAAAGAAGAAGAGGTTTTGGGGTTTTTCCTTTCATTTTCCATCGAGGATTGCTTCTTGGTTGTTTCTCTCTCTCTCTTCTTCTTTCGTTTTCTCCCTCTCGATGCTCTCTTCGCCCTCCGGCTCCTCGGACAGCGACGACATCAGCAAGAGAGACGGCGAGCGAAAAGAAGACGACGGCGAGAGGGCGCGACAGCAGCAGCAGCAGCAGCAGCAGCGAGAACAACCAATTACGTCGTCGTCGGGCGCCCACACGGCTCCTCGACCTCCTTCCGCAGCCCTCGCTCTCAGCGACGCCGAGGCCGCAGCGGCAGGCGCCGCCCTCAAGCGCGCGCGAGCCACGGCCCGCGCCCGCAGGAAGGGGAGCCTCCTGGCCTCCTCCTCCGCCCCCAGGGCCCACATCGCTGTCCCGCAACCGGGAGCAGCCGCCAGTTCGCAGGCGAATCCTCCCCGGCGGATCCTCGACCCGTCGGGCGCGGCCTCGGACGCCGACGCCGCCGCACGTCTGCGGGCGTGGCTCTGTTCGACGCTCGCGAGGCCCGGCGCCGCCCGCTCGGGGGCCTACGCGAGGCACCGCGCCGCGGTGGTGCGCAAGGCGTTGAGCTTGCTGGAGACGAAGCGGAGCGAGGCGCAGGACGCGGAGCTGCAGGCGCTGCTCGGCGGGCTGAGCCTTTGAGGGAAAAGAAGAGGGGAAAAGAAAAAAGAGAGGTGGTAGGCTGGAATGGGAAAAGAAATGATGGCGCTCTCGCTGTTGAGAGCTCGCCGTTCTCGCCCTGGAGGACTCCGACCGCTTTCCCCTTCTTCATTTTCTTCTTCTTCCTTTTCTTCTTCTTCTTCTTCTTCTTCTTCTACGCCGTCTTCATCCTCGAAAGAAGGAGACGAAGAACCGCCTTCTCCTTACTTCCCGGTCGTCGTCGTCGGCGCCGGACCGACAGGCACGACCCTCGCCGCGCTCCTCGCCCGATTCGGCGTCCGCTCTCTGCTTTTGGAGAAGTCCCCCGTGGCCGGGAGGGCGCATCCGGCGGCGCACTTCATCAACGCAAGGACTATGGAGACGTTCCGGAGGCTGCCTGTCGTCGCCGCCGCTGAGCTTGGGTGCGAAGAAGAAGAAGCAGCGGGGAAAGAAGAAGAAGAAGAAGCAGCGACGAAAGGAAACGGGAAGACGAAGACGAAAGCGATCTCCTCCCTCGCCGACGCCGTCGCCGCGGCGTGCCCCCCGAGGGACCAGTGGCGCCGCTTCGTCTATTGCGGCTCCGCCGTCAACGGGCCCCTACTGGCTTCCGTGGACCACTTTGACGAGGAGGAGGACAGGGAAGGAGAGCGAGAGAGGAAGAGGAAGAGGAAAGAGAAAGTCCGAGGCGGCGGCGGAGGGGCGAGCGAGGAGGAAGAAGGCGCGGGAGGAGGAGGAGCAGGAGGTTCCGCCGCGCTGTCCCCCGTCAGGGTCGCGCACCTCCCGCAGCACCGTCTGCTCCCGCTGCTGCTCGGCGCCGTCCGGCTCGCCTCCAGGGGAGGAGGAGAAGGCGGCGGTCGCGAGCCGGAAGGGGAGGGGCAGCTCGTCGACGCACGCTTCGGCTGCGAGGTGGTCGGCGTCCGGCCCCTCTGCCCGCCCCCCTTTCCTTCCTCCGCTCCGGGGGCTTCGCCTCGCCTCCCGCTCCCTCCGACGCTCGCGGTGGACTTTGTCGACTCGGCCATGGGGAAGCTCAGGACGGCAGAGGCCGCGTTCGTCGTCGCCGCCGACGGCGCCCGCTCGCCGACGCGGGAGGCCGCCGTCGCTGCCGAAGCCGCCGCCGCTTCGGCCGACGGCGCCTCTCCTTCGACCCCCTCTCCTGCCTCCGCCTCCCGCCTCCTCGCCCTCTCCGGCACGGGCCCGCTGCAGCACCTCCTCTCGATCCACTTCGTGTGCCCCTCCGCCGGGAGGGCCCTGCTGCTCTCCTCCTCGGGAGGAGGAGGAAATGCGAAAAGGGACGAGAAGTCGACGACGGGGCCTGCGATGCTCTACTTTGTCTTCAACGCAGGCGTCGCCGGCGCGGTCGTCGCGCACAATCTGGAAAAGGGCGAGTTTGTCCTCCAGGCCCCTTACTTCCCGCCGCTGCAGAGCTCGTCCGACTTCGGCAGGGAGAGGATCGAGCGCCTCTGCAGGTCGGCCCTCTTTGGAGGAACGGGGGGAGGAGCGAGGGGGGCCGCGGGCGACGACCTCGAGGTGGAGGGCGTGCGGCCGTGGACGATGCGCGCCCGGGTCGCCGGCACGTACCACTCGAGAATCCCGTCGCACCGCTCGAGAATCCCGTCGGGCTCCGCTCCTCCGAGCCCAAACTTCTTCCTCGCCGGGGACGCCGCGCACGAGTTCCCTCCCGCTGGAGGACTCGGAATGAACACCGGGATAGCCGACGCGTCGGCGCTGGCCTGGAGGCTCGCGGCCGCGGTGAAGGGAGGAGGCGGGGGAGGCGGCGGCGGCGGAGGGGAGGGACCTCTCCTCCTCCCGTCCTACTCGAGCGAGCGCGCGCCCGCGGCGAGGGCCGCCGCGGCGCTCTCGCTCGCCAACTGGCGCTCGGCCCTTGCCGTTCCGCGCTCGCTGGGCCTCGACGACAGGGCGGCCGAGGCCGCCTCGAGGGCCGCGGCGGCGGCGGCGGCGGCGGCCGGGCTGCTTCTCCCCTTTCCGGGCTCGAGGGGCGCGGCCGCGGCGGCGCTCGAAGGGGTGCTCTCGGCCGGGAGGGCGGTCTTCGGCGGCGGCGGCGGAGGAGGCGCCTTCGCGGCGCTCGACGACCTCCGCGCGGCTCGAGCGAGGGGAGCCCTGGCAAGGACGAAGGGCGGGCTCAGGCTGCTGTTCCCGGCGTACGATCTCGGGGTGGGGTGCTCCTCCGCCGAGGGGGCCGCGGTCCTGGACGAAGACGGCGGCGACGCCGACGCCGAGACCGACGACGGCGGCGGCGGCGACGGCGAGAGAAGCCAGGCAGAAGCCGCTCCCTCGTGGCTCCCGCCCGACACTCCGGACCCCCCGCCGGACGCGCCCTACCACCCGTCGACGGTCCCAGGGTCGCGGATGCCCCACGCGTGGCTCCGCCCGGCGGCCTCGGTCCCGGGGGCGACGCCTCCCTGGCTCGAGCCGCCCGCCGCCCCCGCCGCCGCTCCTCCTCCGCCGCCTCTTCCTCTCCCTTCCTCCGGTCGTCTTCGCCTCTCGACGCTCGACCTCCCCCCGGCGCGGGAGCCCTCGTGCGTCCTCATCGTGAGAGGGCGCGATCCTTCGTCGCCCTCTCCTTGGTCCCGGGCGTTTCTGGAGCTCCTCGCGAGAGGAGGCAGCGAGGGGCGGCAGCCGCGCCTCCCTCTGCGGCTGGCCGTCGTCTCGCCGGGCGACGCCGCGGCGCGCGAGGCCTCCGAGGCGCTGCGGGCGCTGGACCCCGGCCTCGCGGAGCAGGTCGCGTTCCTGGTCGAGGACGAAGAGACTCGAGAATGGAGGGACGGCGCGGTCCTCGTCCGCCCGGACGGGATCGTCGGGTGGCGGGCGAGGACAGAAAAGACGGAAAGGGAAGCGGAGGCAAAGAGGGCGAAGACGAGGTCGAAAGCGGCGACGACAGCGACGGGCAGAGGAAGAGAAATCGACGCCTTTTCTTCGTCGCTCCTCAGGGCCTTGCGACGAGTCTACGGTTTCGCGGGCGAGCCCGGCGACGCGCCTCTGCCCCCCTGGGAGAAAGAAAGGAAGAGCTAAATGCGAGGGGGAAATAGTACATTGTATTTTGACACTTGGCAACGAAATGAAAGAAATAAACTATGTTTTTTGGGGAAAAAAACGAAAAGAGGAAATCACTTCTTCTGTTCCTTCTTGCTGCTGCTCCTCCGGGGCGTGCCGACGACGTCCGCCTTCGGCCGGGGCACCCTGTCTTCTCCCTCGACCATCACCGGGTAAATTTCACCGTCCGAGTCGTCCGAGGCCTCGGCGTCGAAACGCCGTTCCTCGTCGGAGGAGGGGGTCGACGAGGAAGGGGAAAGCTGCCCCCTGTCGCTGCTGCTGCCACTGCTCCCGCCTGCTGCTCCTCCCCCTCCCTCGATCCCCCCGACAGCGGTCGACGCCGCGCTCTGCAGCGCGCTCTCCAGCTCGCTCGCGGCGGCCGAGGCCGCCGCGGCGGCGCTTTCGGCGGCCAACAAGGCCTCGGCCACCTTCTCCGCCGCGGCGCGCCTCGCGCCGGCTAAATCCGTCTTGACTTCTTTGAAGAGCCTCAGTGCGTCGGCGGCGACGACAACGGGCGAGGAAGTCGGCGCCGTACTGTACATCGACGCGTAGGTCCCCATCTCCTTCATTTCCTCTTCGAGCTCGAGCTGCTGCTGCTTCTGCTCTTCTTCGGTCTGTGGAGGAGAAGAAGGCGCGAAAGAGCGCGGCGGCGAGGCTGCCGAGGCGTTCGTCGTCGCCATCATCCCCGCCGCTGCTGCTGCTGCTGCCCCTCCCTCGCTGCTTCCTCCTCCTCCTCCTCGCTGCCGCTTGCGCCAGCTCTCGATCCACGCACGCGCAGACTCATACTGTTCCGCCCGCGTCTGCTGCTGCCACTGCTGCTGTTGCTTTGACGGAGATTCGGGATAAGAAGAAGAAGATTCGCTTTCTTTCGCTGCCAGGGCAGCGAGCTGAGCCCTCGTCGTCGCTGCCGCCGCCGTCGAAGAAGCAGAAGAAGAGGCCCTCCCGGCCGCGCCGCTCCCGAGCAGCGCCGAGGGAGCGAGCATCCTCGCGACGGCGAGCAAGTCCTGCGCGAAGCTCGCGATCACCCGCTCGACCGGGACCGACGGCGAAGAGGGCGCCTGCTGCGACGAGAAGTCCCGGTTGGTCGTCGAGGGAGGCGACGCGAGAGGAGAGGTCGGGTCGCGGGGCGCGTCCGGCGGGCGCAGCAGCGGCTGCTGCTGCCTTTGCTGCTGCTCCCCCGCCTTTTTCTTCTCGTCCAGAGCCCACTGCTGCTGCTGCTGCTTGCTCGATGGCGGAGGAGTCGGGGGAGCCAAACCGAGCTGAATCGCGAGTTTGTTCATCGCCTTCCCGACCATGACAAACTCCTTGCCCGCGGCGTCCGTCGAAGCCAGCGTCTCGGGGAGGTCCGAGTTCACAACCCTGCTCGCCGCCTCGAGCTCGACGGCGCACGACTCCATGGCGACGGCCGCGGTCTCGCAGGCTGCGGCGGCGGCCTCGGCCCTGCGGAGGGCAGGGGCCGCGAAGGCGAAGAAGGCGGCGAGGGCCCCGGCGACGGCGGCGACGGCGGCGAGGGCGGCGACGGCGAGGGGCAGCCACCAGGGGAGCGGGGGCGTCGCCGCTGCTGAGGAGGCGGCCACTGATGCGAACGAGGAAGGAGAGAGGAAGGCTCGAGGGAGGAGGTCGCTCGCCTTCTTCTGCCGTGTTGGGCGGGGGCGGGGGCGGGGGTGAGGGCAGGGAGAGGCGGGGGGGCCTCCGGCGCGGCGCACCTTGGCGAGGCAGAGGGCGTCGGAGTCGGGAGCGGTCGCCGAAATGATGCCCGGCGACGGCGACGGCGAGTGCAGGCGTCCCCTTGCCAGTCCTCTTCTCGGCGTCGCTCCTTCGACTGAGCCACTGCTTCCGCTGCAGCTGCTGCGTGGACTGCTCGCTTGCAGAGGCAGGCGCCCCGCTGACGCTGAAGCGGAGAGCATCGCTGCGAAGAAAAGAAGGAAGAGTGGAAGCACCTCTGAAGTTTGATTTTTCTTCTTCTTCTTCTGCTTCTTCTGCTTCTTCTTCGTCTTCTTGCTCTCTCACTTCTTCAAATCTTCTCTCTCTTTCCTCCGGGGCTTCGAGCCTTCAAGAGAGCTCCATCACCTCGTCTCTCTCTCTCTCGACACACGAAGGCCGTCATGTCCGTCCCGGGACGACGCGGCCGCGCCGCCAAGGCTCCGATGAAGACGGGTCGAAGCCGCCCGCTCTTCCTCGCGTGCTCCGTCGCTGTCGTCGCAATCATCGCGCTGGGCATTGCTTCCTCTGCTTCCGCCCAGGAGGCGACGACCAGCGCTCACTCCTCCCCTTCCCCGCCTCCGCCGCCCTTCGACCCCGCGGTCGGCTGGCCCTCGTCCGGAGTGCGCACGCTCGACGTCACGCTCCCTCCCGCCGAGACGGTCGAGGACGAGGAGTACCTCTGCACGAGTGTGCCGCTTCCGCAGGGCGTCCCGCTGGGGCTGACGCGCGTGGAGCCGCTCGCGAGCGCCGCCGTGGTGCATCACATCCTGCTGTTCGGTGGGTCGGGAGGAGTGTCGTGGGCGAGAGAACCAAGAGAAGGCGCATTGGGAAAACGTCGAGAGATCTTTCGAGGCGAACGACGATGCCGGCGACGGCGCGCCGTGCGGCCTTTTTTTCTTTTTTCGCTTTGAAGACCCTCACCGCTCCCCCTCCCCTCACCCCACCGCCACGCGCGCCCCCCCCCC